>SAMEA104404097__coassemble_484_pt1 | contig 39297 bp, 35 predicted proteins | sample SAMEA104404097__metabat2_low_PE_058 | metagenome-assembled genome bin SAMEA104404097 (sample SAMEA104404097) | Balaenoptera acutorostrata | reverse complement strand
TTTTTTGTACTCTTTTTTCTGTTAAAATCGATATTTCCTACCAAATAAAAAAAGACGCCAGATATAATTCTGACGACTTCCTTAACTTATTTAATTTAAAATTCTGCATCCTGCCCCATATGTGCCTTTTCTGCCTCTTTAATGGCTGTCTCAGCCATTAAAAGATCAAGTATGGCCATTCCTATGGCATCGAATATTGTAATGTCCTCCGGTGAAATTCTCCCTTCTATTTTACCAGTAATAACATCACCTATTTCACCAAGAATCTGCTCTTCTTCAATATATCCTTCAAGAACAGCTTTCTCAACTTCTCCAGCTTCTATGCAGTGATGTTTGTCATCGCAGAAAACTCTTGCTCTTTCGAAAATACTGCCCTCTATTTCCTGCTTACCTGACATATCTGAACCAATACAGCTGAGATGGGTTCCAGGCATTATCCATTCGTTTTTTATTAAAGGTGTTCTTGATGGTGTTACAGTAACAATAATATGGCTTGATTTAACATCTTCTTCCATATTATGTGTAGCCGCAAACACTGCATCTGTATTTATTCCAAACTGAAATTTCAGTTTCTCCTTTATATCAGAAGCGAAAGCTTCTGCTTTCTCAGGGTGAATTACATTACAGTATGTAACTTTCTTAAGATCAGGAAAAGCAGTAAGAAAAGCAGCTGTCTGAAACAGTGCCTGCGCGCCTGTGCCAAGCACAAACAGATTTTCCGAATCTTTTCTTGCAAGATACTTCGCCCCTGTAGCGCCTGCAGCCCCCGTCCTTATACCAGTGACATAGCCTCCGTCTACAATTCCCACAGGAAGTCCTGTATCAGTGTCAAACAGGAGTATTACTCCCACAAGAGCCGGAATACCTTTCTCTTCATTAGCTGCAGTCCAGTTTACAGCCTTAAGACCATGAACTTCTGCATCTTTAAGGTATCCTGACTTAATGTCAGCTTCCTTTGCACCTGTTTCGAAGTCCTTAATAACAGTAGGCCAGACTTCTGTTTTACCTTCTGATTTAAGGGAATATACACGTTCAACTGTTTCCAGAGCCTTTGACACAGATATAATAGATTCTACATCTTTCCTGTTTAAAATCTTCATAGTCTTACTCCTTGTTTAAAGGTTCAATATATTCTCTTTCGTAATACAGCTTAAATACTTTGTATTCATCTGTAGCTCTGTTGATTTTTTCACTTGTATGAGTATCAAGCTGTTCACCTGTAATTCTCTGATGAAGGTGAAGAGCAACATTTGTACAGTGGTCCGAAACTCTTTCCATATTAGTAACTATTTCAACATATGAAATACCACCATCATATGTGCATTCACCGCTCTTAAGACGGTTAACACGTCTTGTCTTAAGCATATCTACAAGTTCGTCTACTGTATCTTCTAAAGGAAGAATCTTGTGGTATACAGATTCTTTGTCTTCCTGATATGCCTGGGCAGTTATAAACACTGCTTCTCCAACAGCTTTACGTAGATAATTGTATTCTACAAGAGCACTGTCAGTAAATCCTACTCCGTTTTCGTGGTTGTACTCTGCAACTTCTGCAAAGTTCATGCAGTGGTCTCCCATTCTTTCGAAGTCACCTACAGTATGCATATATTCTGTTGCCAGTCTGTTTTCGTCAGGCTGAAGAATCTGTTCAGTGATCTTTACAAGATAATCTCCAAGCATATTTTCTGTTTTGTCAAGGAACTTTTCATTTTCCCTTACCTTCTCTATTTTCCCCTCATCAAATTCAAGAATACAGTCTGTTGAAAGTGTAAAGTTTTCCATTACTGCTTCTGCTGCTGAGCACATTACTTTTCTGCACTGTTCTAATGCAACTGCAGGAGTTGAAAGGAAAATAGGGTCAAGAAGTACAAGTTCTTCGTCAATTTTTGAAGCATTCTTTTCTTTAATAAGCTTCTTTGAGAATCCAATAAGCCAGTTAATGAAAGGAAGCATAATTAAACATGTTACCAGGTTAAACAGTGTATGGAAGTCTGCAATTCTTCCTCTGTTACAAGGCATATCCCAGAAACTGAATCCGATTGTTGCCTGATATGTGTAAATTGCCGCAAGGAATATGAGTGCTCCTACAAAAGAAACTGTTACGTCAATACATGCAGCTCTTCTTGAATTTTTGTTAGTGCCAATACTTGCAAGAATTACAGTAATACATTTACCGATGTTTTCACCAATTACAATTGGCGCTGCCATGGCAAAAGTAATTGCACCTGTTGATGACATAGCCTGTAAAACACCAACAGAAGCAGAAGAACTCTGTAAAAGAATTGTAACAAACATACCTGCAAGTACACCCAGAACAGGGTTTGTAAGTACAAGGAATGTACGCATAAATTCTTCTGACTGTGCAAGTGGTCTGAATGATGATTCCATCATACTCATACCAATAAACAGAATACCAAGTCCCACTGCAATACCTGCTTTATCTTTTGTTTTGTTTTTCTTTGCAAGAAGCATTGTAAATGCACCTATTAAAACACAGATTGGAGCAAATGATGCTGGTTTAAGCATCTGAAGGAAAATATTACTGTTGTCAATATCTCCAAGTCTTAAAATCTGAGCTGTAATAGTTGTACCTATATTAGCTCCAAGTATAACTGGCACAGCCTGAGCCAGTTTAAGAATTCCTGCATTCAGGAAACCAATTACCATAATAATTGTTGCAGATGAACTCTGAATAACTGCAGTAACACCTGCACCTAAAAGAACTCCTTTTGTTTTACTACTTGTTAATTTTTCAAGAGTCTTCTCCATTTTTGCACCGGCAAAACGTTCAAGAGACTGACCCATTAATTTCATTCCATAAAGGAACAGCCCTATGCCACCAAGCATAGATAAAACTGATTGTAAGTCCATAATTTTTCACCTTAATACCTAATCATTTTTATAACGTATGTAAAAAAGTATAACACGGCAATGGTTAGAAATCAAACACTCTTGCCATATTTCTGTATTACAATATTTTCATTTTCTAACCTACTGAACCATTGTCTTCTTAAGTTCTGATGCTGCAGGCTTTTTCTAAGATCAGCTGAAGCATCAGAATATACTGAGATTCCATTTTTTACTTATATTTTCAAGCATCTTAATCCCTGCTACACTATTACCCTTCTTGTCCAGAGCAGGAGAGTATATTCCTATACCAAGTTTACCAGGGCATACTGCCATAATACCACCGCCAACTCCGCTTTTTGCTGGAATTCCAACTCTTGTAGCAAATTCTCCTGACCCGTCATACATACCACTTGTAGTAAGTACAGCATTAATAAACCTGGCATCTTCTTCAGGAATAATCTGTTTTCCTGTTTTACGGTCAGTTCCATGGTTTGCCAGCATAAGCCCTATATTTGCAAGATCCTTACATGTAACTTTTAAAGAACACATTGCAAAATACACTTCAAGAAGCTCATCCACATCACCCACTATCATGTCAGAATTCTTCAGAAGATAAGCAAGTGCTCTGTTTTTGTTTCCTGTACTTTTTTCTGAATGATACACGTTGTAGTCAACTGCAATTGAAGGATTTCCTGTAATCACTCTTGTAAAATCTAACAGTCTCTTAAAGCGTTCATTATTATCTTTTGCCTGAACCAGTTCACAAACAGCAATAGCACCAATATTAACCATAGGATTAATGTGCTCTTTTAGTAATAAAGGTTCTGCATAATCAATTGCATTAAAAGGTTTACCTGTAGCTTCAACACCTACATGTTCTTTTACATATTCAATTCCATTGTCAGCAGCAGCCAGCATTAAAAAAACAGGCTTTGCAATACTCTGTATGGTAAACTGTTTGTTCCAGTCTCCGGCATAATAGTCTTTTTCTTCTGTAGCAACATATATTCCAATGTCATTTCTGTCAGCCTTAGCAAGCTCAGGAATATAGTCTGCCACGCTGCCATCCCCTGTATATGCTTTACAGCTTTCTAGTGTTTCTTTTAAAAACTTTTCCATTTTTCCCCCTTGTGCCATATATTCTATCTGAGACCTTTTTCCAGAAGAATCTGCTTTACTCTGTCAGGGTGATTAGAGATTATTCCTTCTACTTCAAGATCAATCATGCGCAGAATATCTTCTCGCTCATTAACAGTCCATGTATTTATTTTAACTCCATGATTCCTTAAATCGCTGTACTCTTTATCTGTAAGCATTCTGAACAGTGGGTGATAAGCTTCAATACCATGTTTCTTTACATAAGCTCCTGTTTCAAGAATCCATGTTTCAGATAAAAATCCACAGCATATTCCAGCATCCAGATTTTTCATACGCATTACAGAATTATGGTTAAAAGATGAAATAATCACCCTGTCTCTGAGATCGTACTCTTTAATCATATCATATACAGCTTCCTCTATACCTGTATATTCAAATACACCTGTTTTAAGTTCAATATTAGTTATAATATCCTTATCCTTAACAAATTCAAAGTATTCTCTCAGCGTTGGAATTCTGCAAAAGCCTGTTTTATCTGTAAAAGTATATGAGAAATCCACCTTTGAAAGTTCCTCATAAGTCATATCCTTTACAAGGCCTTCTGCATTTCCAGTTCTTTTAATGTTTTCGTCATGAATAATTACAAGTTCACCGTCTTTTGTCAGGTGAACATCAAGTTCTATACCTTCACATCCTGCAAGAACAGCCTTTTCGAAGGCTATCATTGTGTTCTCCGGATATTCCGCGCTAAACCCACGATGGGCAAAGTTTCTACACTTCATTTATATTCTCCTAAAAAAAAGATGGACAGAATAACTGTCCACCTTATATAAATCAGTATGCGACTGATATATGCTTATTTACCGCAGTGAGCTTTTGCTGTTTCGCAAAGCTGAGCAAATCCAGCTGCATCGTAGATAGCCATTTCTGAAAGCATCTTTCTGTTGATTTCGATTCCAGCTTTCTTAAGACCATCCATTAATCTGCTGTATGACATTCCATTCATTCTTGCAGCAGCGTTGATTCTTGCAATCCACATCTGTCTGTACTGTCTCTTCTTTAATTTTCTACCAACGTAAGCTGATCTTAATGATCTCATTACTGCAGGGTTAGCAGCTTTGAATGTGTTCTTCTTTCTGCCGTAGAAACCCTTTGCCATTTTTAAAACTTTTTTATGTCTCTTATGTGCGTTTACGCCTTTTTTAACTCTTGCCATAATTCTTTACCTCCTATACTTCTTCCAACTATTTAGCCATTGCTCTTAAGATTCTCTTAGTGTCAGCACTTGTAAGTACTGTTGATTTTCTAAGACCCATCTTTCTCTTTGGAGTCTTCTTTGTAAGAATATGGCTCTTGTATGCCTTATTTCTCTTAACTTTTCCGCTTCCAGTTAATCTCATTCTTTTGCATGCGCCTCTGTGGGACTTCATCTTATTCTTTGCCATGATGACTTTTCCTCCTATATTAAAACAATTTAAAATTTACTTATCAGATTTTGGTGCTAAAAACATTGTCAGGTTTCTACCTTCGAAAACAGGTTTTTTATCCATAACGCTTACTTCGCTACAAGCTTCTGCAAATCTTTCCATGACTTCACGACCTCTTGCAGTGTAGTCCTTTTCTCTGCCTCTGAATCTTAGACTTACCTTTACTTTATCTCCATCTTTCAGGAATTTGCAGGCTGTCTTTGCCTTAACCTGAATATCATGGTCTTCAATAAAAGTACTAAGTCTGATTTCTTTGACCTGGATTGTTTTCTGCTTTTTCTTTGCTTCTTTTTCTCTCTTCTGGATTTCGTATCTGTACTTTCCATAATCAAGAATTTTGCAAACTGGTGGTTTGGCATTTGGTGAAATATTAACTAAATCAAGTTTTCTTTCTTCAGCCAGAGATAAAGCTTCTTCTCTTGACATGATTCCAATCATTTCGCCATTTTCGTCGATTACTCGCAGTTCTTTTTCACGAATTTCTTCGTTAATTCTTGTTTCCTTGCTAATTGTCAGCACCTCCTGTTATATTGTTTGACCTATCAAACTAAAAAAATAAGCGGGTCTTAAATTACCCGCTCCAAAATAAAGTCTCTCGACCTGATTTCTAATTATTAACCCGGAAAACCTTAGTCTTAGGGGTGAGAAGCGGATAACTTCTTCTTCATACCTTGATATATTAACATGCTTTATTGGGTTTGTCAACCCAGAATTAATAATAAAAATGGAATTATTCCCATGGACAAAACAGTTGTAAGTGCCACACCTGGTGGACCTATTTTAAGGAAGCTGTCATGTTCAACACAGGACATTCCAACTGCCGATGCCACAGGCATTCCTAAGGTTATAGTTGCAATACCTCTTAACATGTCGTTAAATCCTAAGAAGGTCATAAGGAAATATACGCATACCGGAATCAGTACCATCCTTATTGCTGCCATAGGATAAAGTCTTTTGTTTTCTGTAAGCAGTTCCTTAAGAGGATAGCTTGCAATGGTTGCTCCTGTAATTATCATAGATAATGGTGTGGAAAGATCACCAATAAAATTACATATTGATACTACGCTTCCAGGCAGCCTGAAATCGGCAAAGAACATAATAAGTGCTACAACCGACATTATCATTCCATTATTAAGAATGTGACGTAGTCCTTTTTTCCCTAAGTGCTCTGGCTTACCATGGTTCAGTTTTTTTACAAGGTAAGTGTATAGCATTATGTTAAACATAATATTAAAAATACATATGTAAAATATAGATCCCGGTCCATACAGTGCTGCAGATACAGGATATCCCATAAACGTTATATTTGAGAACACAAAGAACACTTCATATATTGGTTTTTCATCCTGATGAACCTTAAGAATGCAGCACAGAAACTTTGCAATTACAGGCATTACAAAATATATTGCAATACCTGTAAGCATAAATCCCATTATTTCTTTACGGTCAACACCTGCAGTATCACTCATGGAAGTAAAAATCATAAGTGGCAGGCAGAAATTCATAACCATAAAAGACAGATTTTTGTTCATTTCATCTGTAAAAATGTTTTTCTTCTTAAGATAATACCCGAATATCATTGCAAGGGCAAGCTTACCTATGGTAGTAAATATCATAAATTATTCCTGTTCTATTGATTTAAGTGCCTTCTTAAACTGTACTCTGAAAAGAATCATGGTAAAAGTTACTGCAAGGAAGTCTGCAATAGGTTCTGCCATATATACAGCTTTTGTTTTGTCTGCCATAATCATTGGCATAATATATATAAATGGTAATAAAAGAATAAATTTTCTCATTACTGCTACAAGTACTGATGATTTTGCATTGCCTATTGCAATAAATGTCATCTGGCATGCAATCTGAATACCCATCATAAACAGTACGCCGCAGAAGATTCTGAGCATTGGTCCTGTAAACGCAACAAGGGCCTGATCTCCAGAGAAAATACCTGCAAAAATTTCCGGAAACAGCATTACAAGTGCCCATAACACTCCTGAGTAAATCAGTGAAACTTTAAGTAACAGCCAGAAGATTCCTCTTACTCTTTCTTTATTCTTTGCACCAAAGTTATAGCTTGTTATTGGCTGAGCCCCCTGACCTATTCCATTTAGTGGAAGCATTGCAAACTGCATAACACTTGTAAGGATTGTCATTGCTCCAACAGCAATATCTCCACCGTATTTAAGAAGTGATGCATTGAAACATACAGAAATAATGCTTTCACTTGACTGCATTACAAATGGAGCCATTCCAAGTGCAAGACATGGCATTAAAACCTTAGGATTAATCTTCAGATTTTCTTTTTTAATCTTAAGAATTGTTTTCTTTCCTAAAAGGAATTTAGTAACCCATATTGCAGATACTGCCTGTGAAACAACTGTTGCAATAGCAGCTCCCTTTACACCCATATGGAATCCAAAAATAAGGATAGGGTCAAGTATAATATTAAGGACTGCACCAATTAAAACAGTAAGCATTCCTGTCTTTGCAAATCCCTGCGCTGTTATAAATGCATTCATACCAAGTGTAAGCTGAACAAAAATAGTTCCAACAGCATATATTGACATATATCCCGATGCATATTCTATTGTGTTTTCACTTGCTCCAAACTGAAGAAGCAGTGGTTCATTCCATATAAGAAGTACTGCTGTAAGTATAAGCGCTATAAGGACCTGCGCTGAAAAACAGTTACCAAGAACTTCTTCTGCCTTATCAGGTCTGTTTTGTCCCATAAAAATAGATGCTCTCGGAGCACCACCCATGCTTACAAGTGCAGCAAACGCAGACACAATCATTATTACAGGAAGACAGATACCTACACCTGTAAGTGCAAGCGCTCCATTTCCGGGAATGTGTCCAATGTAGATTCTGTCTACAATGTTATAAAGCATATTGATTAACTGAGCTGTAACTGATGGAAGAGCCAGCTTAAACAGCAGTTTTCCAATAGGCTCAGTTCCTAAAAAGTCATTTTTCTTTTCCAAGTTCTACCCCTCCGTACATATAATACGTTCTTACTTAACTTTACTATTCTACCATCAGGATGTGTAAAAGACAAGAAAAATAAATGTTGATATTATGTTGTTAACAACCTGTCCCTTAACTTCTTATAATAATTACTCCTGCAATTCAGGAACATTCCCTTCTATATGGCAAAAGTGAAAATTTATTTTTACTTACATATTTTAACGAAATCCGCACCAGAAAGAAGAATATTCCTCTTCCACAGGTCATAAAATACAGCTGAAAGTTAATATTTTTTTCTACTTCAGAATTTTAACGAGAAAAGCTCCTATTTTCGTTAAAATTTCAAAGTAGAATTTATATTTCACTTTTATGACATATTTTTACAGTATTTAATAGCATTATGAAGCAAAGCCACCCCATAATCGTTAATTTCCCATAGTTACTCTCGAAAATTCACTTCTGCCTCTCCTTAGCATTACCAGCACAGGGATCTTTTTTAGTTAATTCGTATACATTTTTAAAAAAGTAAACATTCGTTTCAGAACAGGTGTTTACATACTTTCCGAAATATGGTAAACTTAGAAGAGGTAGAACTTACAAAGAATTATACGAGGGGAGAAATACTATGGCAAATAAAAAAGAACGTCAGAAAAACATTCTTGACTTTATGCGTAGGGAAATAAAAGAAAAAGGATATCCGCCAACAGTAAGAGAAATCTGCAGTGCACTTGGCATTAAATCAACATCTACAGTTCACAAGGATATTGAAGACCTTGTAAAAGCAGGTTTCCTTATTAAGGACCCTACAAAACCAAGAGCACTTATGCTTGTTTCAAAAGATGAAGACAAGAAAGAAGAAATCCAGAAAGAAGCCCCTGTTCGTGAAGATATAACAGATATTCCTATTGTAGGAAGAGTTGCTGCAGGACTGCCAATTACTGCAGACCAGAACATTGATGAATATTTCCCTGTTCCATCTGCATACTGCAACGGCACAAACTTTTTACTTCGTGTAAGCGGAGAAAGTATGATTGAAGCAGGAATTCTTGATGGAGACCTTATTCTTGTTCAGGAACAGCACGATGCACGTAACGGTGAAATCGTTGTAGCTATGGTAGACGGCTTCGAAAGTGAAGCAACAGTAAAAACTTTCTTCAGAGAAAAGGATCACATCAGACTTCAGCCTGAGAACAGCTCAATGAGCCCTATTATCGTAAAGGATGTAAAAATCCTTGGTAAAGTAAAAGGTGTATTCAGATACTTCTCATAGAAGATAACAGACCACACAATGACAAAAGTCGCTGACAACATCAGCGACTTTTTCTATTTCATTTCCCCTATTTTCTTTAACATGGCCCTGCCCTCTTCTTCCGTAAGCAGGTTCCAGTTCATTTCATCAAGTATGTGTGCATAAAGAACTGCCTTTACAACATTCTCATCGTCAGTCATAAGCATCTCGCATTCCCTTTCTTCTGCGTCATACTTTTCTTTAAAGAATCCTTTTATCTTTTCTTCAGTAATTCCAAATCTTTTCAGTCTTTCACATACATTGTGCTGCGACTCTTTACATATTCCTGTCTGAAGATACATGCTTTCTTTCAGCGACGGAATTATGGCTTTACCAATTAGTTCACCTAGTTTACTGTGCTGACCTGCATCCGTCAAATATACATCTGATTCAGCATCACATATTAATATTATTCCGTCAGTTCCTGAACCTGTGGCAAGTCCTTCTGAATAGCATGATGGTGCAGCAAGTTCCTGAATGGCAGCTGTCTTTGCTTCTGTTGCAGTAATTACTGCCTTTGTCATTGCTCCCTCAGAAAGCTTTGCATTAACAGCAAGCATAATATTTATGGTTCCCGGTTTATGCTCCCATACTTCTGAATCGTAGTTATCATAGGAGAAATCCCTTTCATCATAAGTTACGGTATCCCCTGCTCTCCCACCATTAACTTCGATTCCACCTGTTACAATAGCTTCAACCTTAAGCCCCTTATACTCTTCACATCTGTAAACTGCTGATTTCATCTGTACAGCAGTACTTAATCCTGCAGCAGTGTCAGGATTAATCCCAAGTTCAGACGCTATTATCTTCATATGTTCTTCGTATGTAGGCGCCCTCATAGTGCAGTTATATCCTTTTTCAGGAATCTCATCAAAGTTAAAAACACAAGACAGGTCTTCTCTATACCCACCGTTAAAAGGCGATGAACTGAGCACCTGTCTTTTACCTGCAAAGTGAATCTGCACTGATTTTTCCGTCTGAATAACAGAATCCCTGCCCAGAATAAATCCAGGCAGGTTATTTTTTTTATCTATACATTCCATATTTAATCTTTGCTCTTTCTATCTTTCTGATTATTTTATCTCCAAAGAAGAACAGGAAGAGAGCTGTAGAAAATCCATGGGCAGCATCATATGGTGCTCCTGAAATATACAGGATTTTAAGTGATGTCCAGTCCATAGAAACACCTGATGAAGGCACAGCACTTGACATTATTACAGCTGCAATATTCATAATACCTCCGTATATGATAAAGGTACTGAAAAAACCGAATAAAGAAAGTGTAAGGTCATCAACAGGAAGACGTTTTCTCTGGAACAACAGTCCTACAATCAGACCTATAGCTCCAAACACATACAGTCTCCATCCAAAGAAAGTTTCATCATTTTTACCAAAAATGATGAAAAGGATATATGCAAATACTATTGAAATCAGTATGCATATAACAGGACCCATAACAACTTTAAAATTACGGGATTTTATTTTATCAATTTCAACTTTATTAAAAATCAGGCCTGCAAGGAAACCTAAAATACCCCAGCATACCATCTGCCATGGAGTCCATGGTCCCTGGCCCATAACAAAGTTTACAAAGAACCTGGCAGTTGCACCAACAAGGAATCCTGCTTCAGGTCCAAGTGAAATACCTGCAATTATTACAAGTGCAGTTCCTGGCTGGAATATACCAATTCCAAGAGCATTAGCTCCTGCATTACCAACTACTGCAAATGCGCTCATCATTGCTATCATAACAATTTCTCTTGCTTTCGGTTTTCTTTTTTCAAATACCATAAAGAAAGGTACCAGTGTTCCCGCAAGAATAACCATACTGAGAGCAATGTATACGCTGTTCATATTCTGCGTTTTATCTGCAGTAAGATCTACCCATATACACACTCCGATTATTATAGGGACCATAATTGCAAGTACAATTGCAGTTGTAATGGTTCTCTTTTTTCTCGCTTTTAAATAGCCTTCTGCATCAAATTTGCTTCGCATAAATCAATCACATCCTTACATGTTACTGCATCTTCGAAAATATCTCTTGCTATACGGTTAGATGCAGTAGTATAGAAGTTGTTGCCACTGAAGAAAGTTCTCGGCTCATCACAGGAAACCACATCTCCATCAAATACCATGGCACAACGGTCTGCGTATTCTGCAGCAAACTCTATATCATGAGTTACCATAAGAATTGTAACTCCTCTTTTCTTTAAATCCATAAGAATCTTTGCAAATACTGTCTTAATATATGGATCAAGTCCCTTTGTCGGCTCATCAAGAAGCATTACTTCCGGCTGCAGTAAAAGAATTTTTCCCATGGCAAGTCTCTGCTGCTCACCACCACTTAAATCATAAGGATGAGATTTTCTTAAATGAGCAAGCTGTAAAAGGTCAAGCATATCATCTATAGCCTGAACCTTTTCCTTATCTGTCATCTTTACATAGAAAAGTGCTTCAAGAAGCTCTTCTTCAACTGTAATCTCAGTAAATAGTGCCTGAGGGTTCTGTGGAAGTACTCCAAGCTTTACATCACTTTTTTCTTTTAGAATATTCTTTCCACGAAGGAATATTTTTCCTCTGTATGGTTTCTTTATTCCGCTGATAAGTTTCAGCGTAGTACTCTTACCTACACCGTTTCCACCTACCATACAGAAAATTTCGTTTTTCTTTACATCAAGATCAATGCCTCTTACAATGTCCTCACTGTTCTTGCTGTACCTGAACCATACATCCTCAAGTCTGATTTCATCTTCGGCATTTTCTTCAGATTCTAAAGGCTCATAAATATCTGCAACCTTTGTTTTCTCTGCTCCCTGTGGAAACATATCATGTAGCCACAGACTTCCATCTCGAACAGTTACAGGACATCTGCCCTCTCCCTTTACTTCTGAGAAAATCTTCATTGCAGCAGGAAGCCCCTGATACATTACATTTTTATTTTCTCCAAGGTAGTTGGCAACACCTTCCACATTGTCATATACAAGAAGTTCACCGTCTTCCATAACAATAGCCTTGTCAGCCATTGGGAACAGTTCTTCTAATTTATGTTCTGAAATAATAATGGTTGTTCCAAGTTCTCTGTTGATTCTCTGAAGAGTTTCAAGGAAATCCATGGAAGCAATAGGGTCAAGCTGTGATGTAGGTTCGTCAAGAACAAGAACCTTAGGCTGCATAACCATAATGGATGCCAGGTTAAGTAACTGTTTCTGACCTCCAGAAAGCTCATTAATGCTTTTTCTGAACCACTTCTGAATACCGAAAAAGCTTGCCATTTCAGCTACCTTACGGCGAATTACCTGATTAGGATAACCAAGGCTTTCTAAACCAAAAGCCATTTCATGCCACACTTTATCAGTTACAATCTGATTTTCAGGATTCTGCTGAACAAAACCTATTTCCTGAGCACATTTTCTATCATCAAGCTCAGCTACATCTTCCCCGTTGTATAGCACTTCCCCGCTGAAATCACCAGCCGGAATTAAATTTTTCTTTATCTGTCTTAATAATGTACTTTTTCCACATCCTGATTTACCACATAAAAGAATGAACTGTGAATGTTCAATTTCGAAACTGACATTCTTAAGCGCTTTCTTTTCTGCTCCTGGATATGAGAAAGTTACATTTCTAAACTCAATTTCTGCCATCTCTGTTCTCCTTTAATATCAATGATCATAGGTAAAATCAGCAGTACAAAATAGCATACTGCTGCCGGAATAATTATTTTCCATGAAGCAACCATTGTTATTGCGGGATAATAGTACATTGTATTTGCATGCATTACACATCCGCCAATAACTACAGCTGTTAAAATTCCTATGATAATCATTAAATTACGGTCACGCTTTGAAAATTTAAAAATATGGAAGCTTGTTCTGCCCTTTAATCCATAACCTCTTGCTTCCATTGAATCTGCTGTTTCAATAGAAGCTTCAAGAGACCATGCAATAAGTATTGATATTTCCTTTCCAAGCTGCCTTATCTTTTTTATTATTGACCCTTTTGGAAAATCTCTTCCCATATATTTCTGTCCATCATGAATTTCATGAAATCTTGCCTTTAATAAAGGAATAAATCTGAAACACATTGAAAGAAGAAGTGCTATAACAGGTATTACTCTTCCAAAAAGGTATATGATTTTATCACCAGTCATTATCTTATTAAAGCACGAAAACCACATTAAAACCCCTACAAGCATTGATGCTGAAGCCATACCGTAGATAATTGCCTCAAGAGTAAAGGGATTACCGTTAATATAGAACAGAACGGTAATACCTCTGTGGTTTGCAATAGGATTAATAATCATGGTAATTACTATAACAGGAATGGCAATCATCATGTTTGCCTTAACAGTTTTTGCACCTCCAAGAACTGCAGAGTACATAAAACCTGTTACAAATGTAATTGCAAGAAACAGCGGATTCATAGAGAACATTGCAACTGCAATTACCGCGCAGAAATATGAAAAGTTTACAACAGGATGAAAGGTCGCAAATTCACTGCTTTCTCCTATACCTATATATTTCTCAATCATTTTTTACTCCTATTTATTCGTATTCAGGATTTGCGTCCGGATGATCTTCGTAGTACTGGTCACCAACGTCTTTACCAATGTTAGTTGTATAGCACCACACCATTGTGTCTCCGTTTTTAAGTTCGTAGTTACTGCATCCGTAGTTAGGGAACCAGCCATTTACTTTGTACATCCATCCTGATCCGCCACCTGCATCAAATTCGTAAATATTATTTATACCTTCAATATATGCTGAGTCATAAACACTGCTGTAGCTGAATTCCATCTGAATTCCATACTGTCTTGTAACTCTCTGAAGAACGTCAAAAGCAGTATCTCCATCTTCTAGTAATACTTCTGTAGTTCCAAGAATTACACCGCTTGATGGCACATATGGAATAATTGCAGCATTTGTAATCTTACTGTGGTCAGCAATTGTATCGCATCTGATTTCAACTGTACAGTAGTTTCCTGATGGTTTTGATGGCTTTGAAGAAGATGATGAGGATGATGAAGCAGAATCTGTCTTTCCATCAGTTGTTTCTTTTTTATTATCAGCTTTCTTATCTTCTTTTCCATCTTCCTTGGCAGCATCCTTTTCGTCAGCTGCTTTAGCCGCTTTGGCTGCTTTCTCTGTAGCTTTATCAAGTTCTTTACGTACTTTTTCTGCATCCTTTGTATCAGAGTTAAGAATCATGTATACTCCACCCTCTTCAATTTCAAAAGAAAGAGTGTTTCCCTTTACTGATCCTTTAATAAGTTCACCATATGTTCCTGTCTTTGTATCATAATGATAAATCTGAACTTCTTTTTCATTACTTTCGAATGACATTTTAACAGCTGATTTAAAAGGAAGCGTTCCATTGTGCATAAAAGCAACTGATCTTCCTTCTTTTTTAAGAGTCTTTCTTGTATCAGTAAGTTTTTCATTATAAAGTGTGTCAACATCTACATCAAGATTAACTGGAACAGCTTTTTCCACTGAAGCAGCATCAATTGTCCATGTTAATACTTCCTTGTCACCGAACTCAACTTCTTTTGTTAAAACGTCTCCGTCTTTTTTAAGTTTTTTAATTTCATCAGCGCCAAGAACATTATCATTCATGCTCTGCTGAAACTCGTTAGTTGTTTCTTTTAGGGCCTTGTATTCTTTTTTAAGTTCCTTCTTATCTGCATCCTTTGCAAGATATTCTTTGGCTTCGCCGATTTCCTTTGCAAAAGAAGCTACAACATATTCCGAATACTGTCCTTTGTCGTTTCCAATTTCAGCTTCATTAAATACTTTTTCTGCATTCATAATCTGAGCATTAAGTTCCTTGTTGTAGTCAGCACCTTCAAAGCTGAAGCCCTTAATTGCAAATGTCGCAAGTATAAGCACTACTACACCGATTAAAATCTTACGGATCTTTTGTTTTTTTAACTTGTCTTCCATTAACTGTCACCTTTTCCTTCTAATTAGATTTTAAGCAAAATAAAAAGGACCGGTTGTATCCAGTCCTTCCTTTAATCACATGATTTTTCATGAAATTCCTTCTATCGCGAAAGGATTGAATTTCATCTGATTGTACTGTTTTCTGGCTTAGCTTCATCCTACTCCTTCACCTTCCCAGCCACAGGCCAGTGGTATACTGAAGTTTCGTCCACATTACAGCAGCGCGACTGCTACGGATTCTAACCGTATTCCTGTTACAAAAATTGTATGTACCATCAAATTATATCTAACTCATTAACAGTATCACATTTATGCTATAAAGTCAATATTCTCTTAAATATATATGATGCCATCAGAAATCCATTTCTTTAAGGTAGATTTCCTGAAAATCACTTTCTTCATTTAAAAATACAGCTACAGAATTTCCCCTTATTCTTTCTGTTTTTTCCTTAAAATCTTCATTAAGAAGTATCATGGAAAGTCCTTCCGCAGCACTTTCTTCAATATATATTATATTTACATCTGGTACCATTCCTGTAACAACAAGATCCTTCCTGTCTATTTCCTTTCCAAAGGCACCTGTTATATATATTTTATCAATATCTTCTTCTTTTAAATTTCTCTTTTTAAGTAATATTTTTATACCTGCTCTTATAGCAGCTTTTGCAACCTGAAACTTCCTTATATCATCCTGTGTAATATATACTTTTTCTGAAATACGGAATCTTTTTTCTTCTCCCTCTTCAATGCGGTTAGTAATTTCTTTTGAGGCATATAGTCTTGACATGTATTCAGCATCTCTCATACTTCCATTCTTGTCTATTAGTCCTGACTTAAGCATGTTGCAGATTAAAGATACCACCCCTGAACCACATATTCCTTCAGGTTCTATATTTTCTATAGTTTCTATTTCTAAGTTCCTTAATATCTTAACCTTTTTTACAGCTCCCTTCTCAGCTGTCATACCACAGCTTAAATATCCGCCTTCAAAAACTGGTCCTGCAGCAACTGATGTAACGTAAAACGTGTCCCTGTATTTCAGAACGATTTCTCCATTAGTTCCTATGTCAATATATATGCAGGGTTTATCTTCATTATATATATTATTGTTTAAAAGTCCCGCTGTAATATCTGATCCCACGTGACCTCCAAGATTTGCAGGAACATAAAGTACTGCTTCCTTTCCTGCCTTTATTCCATAGTCCGGTGCTTTAAGATTCTGACCTTCTGTAAAGGCCGGTGTAAATGGACTTCTTGATATTCCTTCAACGCTTAAATCAAGGAGAAAATGAGAAATAGTAGTATTACCTCCTGCAACGACTTTACATATTTTTTCTTTATCTATATGGCAGTTCTCTGTAAGCCTTTCTATGCACCTGTTTATTCCATTAACAAGCATAATATGAAGCATCTTTTTTTCCTCTTCACCTCTTAGTGCAAAGGACTGCCTTGTAATCACATCTCTTCCATAAATGCCCTCCGGATTAGGAAGTGAGCATTTACCTTTCATTTTCTTTTCTTTAATATCATATAACCTGCATACAATATTTGTAGTTCCAAGGTCACAGCAGATTCCATACTCTGAATCATCTGTACATTTTTCATATGCTTCATTAAAGAACTGATTTTTTATCTGCCCACTGCATTTAAGATTGCACATGCTGCATCCACCTTTATTCCCCATACAGGTTCTGCATGCTTTTTCTGCTTTAACAGGTATATCAGATACCAGAAAGAATCCTGCAGCTGTTGTTTCCGGAGTCATCGCACCTGTTTCGTTTATACTTATGCCCAGACTTTCACCTTCAGTTATTCTGTATATTTTCTTTCCTTCCTCAAGTCCCATTCCATAATATCCAGGACCCATGGCCTGTGAAATATAAAGGTCAGTTATTTCTCCTGCTTTTTCTTTCAGAAGCTTTTCTCCCTCCTGAAGCAGAGATATACTGTTAAAATCATTAATTATGCTTTCCACATTGTCTATTGCCGTTACGTTATCTTCTACAGTAACTATATACGCAATTACGCCTTTTATGTTTTCCCCTGCTAAACTTTCAAATACTGGTGCATAAAACTCCTCACTGCAAAAGCAGAATTTCCCATTATGAAGAATCTGTTCCTCTGTATATATGTAGTTGCATTTCAGGGTTTTCTTCCCATATTCTTTTTTAAAACTATATTTTTTCATAGGTTACCTCTCCCCCATATTATATACCATAATATCCAAATTCTGTTTAACATTTTACAACATTCTGTAAGCTTCGTAGACAAACAAATTTAATAGTGCTAAAATATTAAATATACTATATATGTGTAAGGAGAACGAATAAAATGGTTAATCAGTTATATCCAAGATTAGAAATCAATTTACAGTATTTAAAAGAAAATGTTTCTGCCATAGTAGAAAGATGTGCAGAATCGGGTATTGATATTGCTGGTGTAATAAAGGGAACTACCGGTATTCCGGAATGCGCAAAAATGTTCGAAGAAGGTGGTGCAAAAATGATTGCTTCATCAAGACTTGAACAGATTGAAGACTCCATTAACTATGGAATAAAACTTCCATACCTGCTTTTACGAGTTCCTATGTTAAGCGAAATTCCAGAAGTTATACGTCTTACAGACATAAGCTTAAACAGTGAACTTTCTGTGCTTGAAGCTCTTAATGAAGAAGCTGCAAAGCAGAATAAAATACATAAAGTAATCCTTATGGCTGACCTTGGTGACCTTAGAGAAGGATTCTGGGACAAAGACGAAATGGTTGATGTTGCTGTTAAAGTAGAAAATGAAATGGATAACCTTAACCTTGCTGGTGTTGGTACTAACCTTGGCTGCTATGGATCAATTGAAGCTACAGCTGATAAGCTTGATGAACTTGTAGCTATTGCAGAAAGAATTGAAGAAAAAATCGGAAGAAAACTTGAATATATTTCCGGTGGCGCCACAACAAGTCTTCCAAGAATTCTTTTTAACGACATGCCAGAAAGAGTTAACCTTCTCAGATGTGGCGAAGGAATCCTTCTTGCAAAAGACCTTCCTCGTTTTTTTGGATATGATTTCAGCTTTATGCATGATGACGTCTATAAACTGAAAGCTGAAGTTATAGAGGTTAAAACCAAGCCTTCTCATCCAATTGGAAAGATTTCAATTGACGCCTTTGGTCATACTCCTGAATACGTTGACCGAGGTATCAGAAAGAGAGCTTTACTTGGAATTGGTAAGGTGGACTACGGCAGCATTGACGAAATAACGCCTTTAGCTGAAGGTATTGAAGTTATTGGCGCTTCAAGTGACCACACAATTATTGATATTGAAGACTATAAAGGTGAACTTAAACCTGGTGATATTGTTGAATTCGATATTGTTTATGCATCCCTTGTTTACCTTACAAACACAAGAAATGTAAATATTGTTTTTGTATAAACAGCTTGAGAGTCTGCCTGACTACGTTCATATCATTTAATCAGTTCTGTCTCTTGCTTTGTGATTTTGTCACGGAACCATATTATTCTTAATGGTACTATGTACTTAACAAGTGAGAGAACTACTCCTTAAATTGAATAATGAATAATATTGTACAAAATGAAACTATGGAAATCTGGAAACAGGTTTCCTTTTTTCTTTGCTTATTTTGTGATTATTGTCTTTTGCAAATAAAACAGCGACCTTTAAAGGTCGCTAAATGAGCAATATTTTTACCAGCAAGGTGAAATGCATGATGAGCACATATACATAGCGCAGCATCTTGTGCACATATCATCCTGGGCATATCCCTGTCCGTTTGAACGGTTGGCATACATACTTCCGGCAGAAGACATCTGCTGATAGATTCTTGCATATTCCATATTATCAGGAGCCATATTCATGGCCTGTCTTACGTTCATCAGTCCGTCATCAACCATACCCTTCTTAAAAGAAAGCACTCCGCTTAAGAAATACCATTCTGCACTTCTGTCTGGCATATTAATAAGCATCTGCTGGGCACGCATTAAATCGTTTCTGTCTAGCGCCATTCTTACCTGCTGATATTCAGGACTTGCATTCTGATAACCTGAATTAGCCTGTCCACCACCGTAGTTATATGAAGCCTGGGAATTTCCATAGCCATAAGAGCTGGTACTGTTTCTTCCTGCACGGCCTTTTGTAATGGCATCATAAGCTTCATTAATTTCCTGAAGTTTTTCCTCTGCAAGATCTGCAAGAGGATTGTTCTGATATTTGTCAGGATGATATTTTTTTACAAGGCTTTTGTATGCATTTTTTATTTCTTCATCTGATGCGTTCTGGCTTACACCAAGCACCTCATATGGATTATTCATCTGGATTTGTTGTCCTTTCTTTTACAATTGCGTCTGTTCTGAGGCGTAGACCTTTAAACAGTATATTTTCTATTATACCTTTATTCTTTTTAATATCAAGCAGATCATATGCTGCCACAGTTTCTGCCAGATAATTATACAGAAGCAGATCAAGTCCTTCTAATCCCTGCTTTCTGTATTTTAACGGATTATACTGATCTTTCTCACAGTCTTTTTCGTAGTCATCAAAAGCGTCAATAGTATAGATCCACTTTCCAAGACCACGTCCCACTGCACCAAGGATTCTGTTTATTTTTTCATCTTTATAGTATCCTGTAAAAAGCACTTCCATAATATCTGCAAAAGCTCCTGCAACACTGTCTAAACTTCCGCTATGTTCCTTTTCGAGAGAAGAAAGCGCCTTAAGAGATTCTTCAATTCTGTTACAGATATATTCGTATTTTTTATGAAGCTTCCTGTATGCAGGGGCAAGAGCTGACCTGCCAGAAATACCCTTAATGCTGTGATCATCATTCCAGTCATCATTAAATTTATGATAAGCAAGAATTACCATAATATCAGCTGCATAATCAATTGCAGGATTGTTTTTTCCTACTTTTCTTTTATCCACCGGATGAGTTATACAGTGCTCATTTTCTATATAGTCTTTGTCATCGTTAATTGCCGATAAAAGAATTGCCAGGAAAACAGCGTCATAGCTCAGGGCCATTCTTGGAATCTGTCCGGCCCGCTTTCCAATGGACTTACAGATTCCGCAGTAATAGCTTTCGTATATATCATATTCTTTTACTTTTAATTCTTCTTTGTCTATTGTTACATATCCTAGCATAATATCTATATTTTAAAATATTTTTTTGTATTATTAAGGTTCGTTTTGTGAAAATCATTTCACTTAGGATTTAAACTTCTTCCAGTACTTACTGTAAATATCATCTGCATCAGGTCCAAGACTCTTTAGTGGTTCACACTTTTCAAGCAGCTCTTCATCAGGGAACAGAATGTTCATCTTTTCGCTGCTATCCTTAACAGAATCTATTACATTTACATTTGGAATTGAGAATGTAAGGTAATCAAAGTTAGCTAAGGACGCCTTCTTACTCATCATAAAGTTAATCCATTTTTCACCATTTTCTTTGTTCTTTGCTGATGCAGGAACTGCCCATGCATCTGTAAAGTATTCTGTTCCCTCTTCAGGAATAACAAAGGCAAAATCCGGATTTTCTTCCTTACAGTATAGTACTTCACCGTTCCATATTACAGCAATATCAGCTGAGCCTCCAAGAATAATATCTCTTGCAGAATCATTAGCATATTTGTATACCAGATTCTTCTGCTGTGTAAGATATTCCGAAGCTGCACTGATTTCACTTTCTACAGTTGTATTTAGTGAATAATGCTTTGCCTTAAGCGCAATTCCAAGAGTATCTCTCATGCTGTCAGGCATTACTATTTTTTCTCTGTATTCAGGTTTCCACAAATCATTCCATGATGTTATTGCACCTTCTGGTATTTTGTTAGTATTATATAGAATTCCCATTGTACCAAAAGTATGAGGAACAGCATATTTATTTCCAGGGTCAAAAGACTCTGCAAGTTTCATATACTTTTCATCAATATTCTTAAGATCCGGAATATTATCTCTGTTAAGTTCACTAAGCAGATTTTCTTTTATGAGCTTTTCTATCATGTAGTCCGAAACACAGATTACATCGTAAGATACCGAATCATTCTTTATTACAGGATACATCTCTTCTGGTGTATCAAAGGTATCCATAACTACCTTAACTCCTGTTTCCGCCTCAAATTCCTGTACGAGTTTCGGGTCAATATAGTCACCAAAAGCATATACATGTACACTTCCATTAGCTCCGGACGCTCCCATTCTTGAAGCAATCAGAAGAATGAAGAAAATAATAATTATTATAATAACCATGATTTTCTTTCCTCTGCTCAGAGGGCCGTCATTTTCTGCTGGTTTCTTTGACGAAACAAAGTTAAATATTACAAGAATAACTAAAACAGTAATAAATATAATTGTTGAAAGTGCAAAAAGTGTTGGCCTTATTCCAACCTTTACCTGTGAATATATAAGGGTTGAAATAGTATTTATACCAGCACCTCTTGTAAAATGTGTAATTACAAAATCATCTACTGACATGGTAAATGCCAGTAAAAATCCTGATACAATACCCGGCCTTATTTCCGGAATTATTACCTTTCTGAATGCATAAACAGGTGTGGCTCCAAGGTCAAGAGCTGCCTCATATGTATTTCCTGTAAGCTGCTTAAACTTCGGCATTACAGAAAGAATCACATATGGAATACTGAACGTAATATGTGATAACAGAACTGTACCCCAGCTCAGTGAAATTCCAAATACAAGGAATGTCATCATAAGTGAAATACCAGTTACAATATCAGCATTTAAAAGCGGAATATTATTAAATCCCATAATTACAGTACGTGTTCTCTTTTTCATTGAAACAATACCAATGCATGCAAGAGTTGCAATTACACAGGCTATTGCCGATGAAACAAGTGCAATAGTAAAAGTATTCCATATAGCCTCCATAATCATAGGATTATGGAACATTTCTTTGTACCAGTGAAGTGAAAATCCACCCCACACTGACATTGACTTACTATTGTTAAAAGAGAGAACCATAAGTGTTCCAATAGGAAGATACAGAAACATTACAATAAATGCAATATACAGTCCTTTTAAGAATTTCTTCATATGAAACTGCCCTCCCCGTCTTTGTCAAGCCTGCTAAGGGCTGCCATACTTATTACAATAAACAGCATCATAATCAGTGACAGACCTGAGCCCAGGTTCCAGTTTGAACTGCTTGTAAATTCCTGTTCAATAATATTACCAATAAGGAGAATCTTTCCTCCACCAAGCATATTTGAAATAACAAATGTTGTAAGTGATGGAACAAATACCATGGTTACACCACTTGCAATTCCCGGAATGCTTAAAGGAAGTAAAATATCAAAAATAACTTTCTTTTTTGTTGCACCAAGGTCATATGCTGCTTCAATAATATTGTCGTCGATTTTTTCAAGTACATTGTAAATAGGCATTACCATAAATGGCAGGAAGTCATAAACCATACCAAGTACAATAGCTGCCGGTGTATTAATTATTTCCAAAGGAGGCAGGTGAAATGAAGTTAAAAGCATGTTAATAAGTCCGCCTTTTTCTAAAATAACCTGCCACGCCATAGTTCTTAAAAGGAAATTCATCCACATTGGAAGAATAAAGATAAAAATCATAAATCCCTTTTTGCCCAGTCTGCTTTCTCTTAAGATGAGTGCAAGAGGATATGCAAGGAGAAAACATATTACTGTGCTGATAAAAGCAAGCAAAAGTGAAAGGCAAAGTGCCTTTGCATGTTCTGCTCCGAATATAGCTATAAAATTTTCAAATGTAAATGCACCACTTCTGTCTGTAAGACCGTAATATGCTATAACAAGTAAAGGAATTACTGTGCCACAGACAATCCATATAAGAAAAGGTGCAGATAGAGTTTTTTTAGACATCTATTTCAATTGCCTCCTCTTCTTTACTCTGTGGTTTGTGCATTATCTGAATATTTTCAGGATCAATATCAAGGCTTACCTTTGTTCCCACAGGATAGCTTGTTGTATTCTGAACAAGCCATTCAAATCCTCCTGCCAGAACTTCCATTTCATAGTGAACCCCTATAAATACATTGTGAATTACTTCTCCGTCAAGTCTGCCCATTCCGGGCTTTCTGATAATAAGGTCTTCCGGTCTTATTACTACGTCAACTGGCTTGTTTTTTCCAAAACCTTCGTCAATGCATGGAAAAACAGTATTACAGATTTTTACGACTCTGTCTTCTACCATTACACCATCAATAATGTTACTGTCTCCAATAAAGTCAGCAACAAAAGCATTTTCCGGCTCATTGTAAATTTCTTCTGGTGTACCCATCTGCTGAATATATCCACCATTCATTACTACGACCTTATCACTCATTGTAAGGGCTTCTTCCTGATCATGAGTTACAAAAATAAAGGTAATTCCCAGTTCATTTTTCAGTCTGATAAGTTCGTACTGCATATCCTGTCTGAGTTTAAGGTCAAGAGCACCAAGAGGTTCATCAAGCAGTAAAACTTTTGGTTCATTTACTATGGCTCTTGCAATGGCAATTCTCTGCTGCTGTCCTCCGGAAAGAGCATTAACATTTCTCTTTTCGAAACCGTCAAGGTTAACAAGTTTAAGCGCATACTTCACTTTATCTTTAATATACTGGTCACTTTTCCCGCTGATTTTAAGCCCAAATGCAATATTCTGTTCAATGTTCATATGTGGAAAAAGTGCATATTTCTGAAACACTGTATTTAGCTGTCTCTGGTTTGGAGGCAGATTTGTAATGTCCTTACCTTCAAAAAACACCTGTCCCTGATCTGGCTTCTCAAAGCCACCTACTATTCTTAAAGTTGTTGTTTTTCCGCAACCTGATGGACCAAGAAGTGTGATAAATTCGTTCTGTTTAATGGTCAGGTTAAAATCATCTAACACCAGATTATCATCATATGATTTTGAAATATGTCTTAGTTCAATTAGTGACTGTGCCATTGTTCTTCCTTTCTAAAAGCTTGGAGGTGCGCTGACCCAGATAACCTCCGCCCCTGTTTTTGATTCAATATAGTGTATTTTATCGGGAGTATAATAAAATGATTCTCCCTGGTTTACATAGTGTGTGTTTTTACCTAAATGAATGGCAATTTTACCTTTAAGTACATATCCAAATTCCTCTCCCTCATGAGGGTTATCAGGAATCGTTCTTCCATTCTGCTGCAAAGTAAGTCTTATGGGTTCCATAATATTCTTCTGAGCATTAGGTATAATCCATTCTATTTTATTTCCGGATTCTTCGTCAACTTTTTCAAAATAGTCTTCGTTTCTGAACACAATCTGTTCATCATGATCTTCTGCAAAGAATTCTCCAATAGTAATTCCAAGGCATTGCAAAATATCCGAAAGTGTTGAAATTGATGGAGATGTAAGATCTCGTTCAAGTTGTGAAATAAATCCTTTTGATAATTCTGTCCTGTCTGCAAGTTCCTCCTGTGTAAGCCCGTTAAGAGCACGAAGTTCCCTGATCCTGGCTCCAATATTCATAATGTCATCCTTTCTATTAAACATTTATTGTATGACAAAATATTAAACCTTTAGTTTAGTATTTCTAAACCAAACACTAGCAATTATACTCCTTTTGTTTTTAATGGTCAATAGAATTTATTTAGCTTTTGTTGTATTCTTTTTTAATGCAATTTATTGATTTTATGAGCATATTATTACATAACTTTATTAAATAATATCTTATATCAGTAATGTACCGAAGTTTCTTCTCTGCCATCAGATAAAGCAAAAGCCCGGTTCGGATTTTACTCCAAGCCAGGCTTCATCAATTTGCTATGTAATTTTAAAATGTTGCTACTTCTGGATCTGCAGGAAGAGCAGGAAGTACTTCTTTTACATAAAGTACCGGACCTTCTTCGCCATAAATATCATGGTATTCGTATCTGCTTTCTGCAGTAACTTCGTACCATTCACCCTGTTTAAGCTCATCAACTTTATCCCACACATATGCTAATGCAGCATACTGAATATCATCAACGCAGCATGTCATTACATGACGGCCAAAGGCAAAAATGTTTTCAGGAAGTTCTCCTCCAAGAGAAGCACGTCCCTTGACTTTAATAACCTTTCTGTCATATTTTTCTGGTTCTTCATTAATATCACGGTACCATTCTGCAAAACAGTTATCTGGCACTTCAACAACAGGAGCATCAATATCAAATGGCAGAGGATCTTCAATAGTATCATACTCAATATCGTCTTTCTCGTATTCGTATACAATTTCCGAATTCCTGTTTGCACCTCTTACTACCTGATGGAATTCCATTTTATCAAAACCCTTTGTACAACGGTTAAATACCACAAGTTCTGCACTTTTTAGTTTGTCATATACCAGTGGTCTCATTGCCTGGTTATATGTCAGGAATGTATTTGCATCAAAGAAAAGCATTTCCTGATATCCAAGCCATTCCTGTGGCATGTTCTGATAGAAAGAATCAAGATTCCACATGCCATTGTATTCTACAACTACTCTTTCAGCATTATGCTTTTTAAGAAGTTCATCAAGGTATTCTTCTTTAAGCTGGCTTTCTTCATCAATTCTTTCAAAGAAAACATTTAGTCCATAAAACCTTGCTGGATGATATTCTTCTTCTCCTTCTTCGCATAAAAGAAAAAGTGTTCTCTCTCCGTTATTAAATTCTTTATCTTCTAAAGCTTCCTGGATAAATGTTGTTTTACCACTTTCCAGGAAACCGGTAAACAGATATACTGGTATTTCCATTTAAGTTCTCTCCTATAATCCTAATAATTCTTCAATTTTATCTTCGTTAATTTTTGATCCGATTACACAGATAAGTCCTGTAACTGCAGCACTTCCTGTTCTTACATCTGGTTCTCCTGGTACATAGTCAAAGTGAATCCACTGTCCGTCTTCTCCTTCAACAATACCTTTAGCTCTTAAAATCATGCCGTAATCATTGCTTTCATCAAATGTATTTAGGATTTCTTCAACCTTTTCTACTGTAAATTTGTGTGTTGTTTCTCTTCCAAAGCTTGTAAATACTTCATCAGCATGGTGATGATGGTGATGATGGTCGTGACCGCAACCACAGCTGCATTCTTCATCATGGTCATGATGGTGATGATGTTCATGATGTTCATGATGTTCATGGTCATGTTCGTGTTCATGGTCATGTCCACATCCACATCCGCATTCTTCATCATGATCGTGATCATGGTGATGGTGATGATGGTGTTCATTTTCTTCAGCAAGTTTAGCAAGTTCAGCCTCTAAAGTATTCTTCTGCTCCATTGCTTCAATAATCTGCTTTCCGTTTACTTCATCCCATTCTGTTGTTACCAGTGTTGCATTTTCGTTGTGTTCACGAATAAGCTTAACTGTTTCATCAAGTTTTTCTTCTGTTAAACCTGCTGTGTGACTTAAAATAATTGTATTTGCATGTTCAATCTGGTTATTAAAGAATTCACCGAAGTTCTTCATGTACATCTTTGTTTTCTTAGCGTCTACTACTGTGCAGAAACCGTTAAGTGCAATATTTTCATTATGTAAGTCCTGAACTGCTTTAATAACATCGCTTAATTTACCAACGCCTGATGGTTCAATAAGGATTCTGTCCGGATTATATTCTGTAATAACCTTTTCTAAAGCTCTTCCAAAATCACCTACAAGTGAGCAGCAGATACAGCCTGAATTCATTTCGTTAATTCTCACACCTGCATCTTTTAAGAATCCACCGTCAATACCTATTTCACCAAATTCGTTTTCGATCAGTACTACCTGTTCACCCTTGTATGCTTCTTCAATAAGTTTCTTAATTAATGTTGTTTTGCCGGCTCCAAGAAAACCGGAGAAAATATCTACTTTTGTCATTTTAATCATCTCTTTCTCTAAATTATTCTGAACTATATTTTACTTCTTACTTGTTTGTTACACAAACCCAGCTTATATTATATACCATTTATTTTTTCTTTAAAACAGTATTTTAAAAGGAGAAGCTTAATCTGAAGCCTCTCCTTAATATTCTATTTTTCTACAAGTTCACCGTAATCAACTACTTTGTTAATTACCTTTTCGAATAACATTGCAGTTCTTATGCCTCTTTCTTCGCAGTACTCTTCAATTGTCATTCCAAAGTTTTCTTTAAATGACTTCTTTGTAAACTGTCCGCTCTGAAGCATATTGTCCATAAAGTCTTCGTACTCTTCATCAGTTACTTCAAGCTTTTCTACTTTTGCAATCTGATATACTACAAGGTCCTGATGAACTCTTTCTTCTGCAACCTTTTTCATTTCTTTGTCAAATTCTTCTTCTGTCATACCTGTCTGTTTCAGGTATTCTTCCCACTCCATACCCTGGCGTGAAATTGAATCTTTAATTGAATCCTTTGTTGTAGAAATCAGGTTATTTAATTCTTTTTCAGGATATTTCTTTACCTTTGATGCAGCTACAATCTGTTCCCATAATCCAGCCTGCATTGTTTCGTCAGCCTTATCCTGTTTTGTCTGTAAAATTGCAGATTTAACAGCATCTCTGTATTCTTCTACAGTTTTGAATTCGCTGTTCTTTTCAACAAATTCCTTATTAAATTCAGGTACTGTTGTAATTTTTTCTGATTTGATTTTAACTTCAAATACAACATCCTTACCTGCAACTTCTTCTGCATGATAATCTTCAGGGAATGTAAGGTCAAGAGTTACTGTTTCTCCTACATTTTTGCCAACAAGTCCCTCTACAAATCCAGGTATCATCTGAGTTTCACCAACAGTAATATCGGAAGATTCTGATGTGCCTCCTTCAAATTCTTTACCGTCGATTTTACCAGTAAATGATACATTTATTGTGTCACCATCTTCAACTGTTCCTTCTTTAACTTCTTCTGTTGTAGCAGACTGCTGAAGAATACTATCTATCTCTGTCTGTACTTCTTCGTCAGTTACAGTAACTGTTTCTTTTGAATACTGAAGGCCTTTGTATTCGCCAACTTCAATGTACTCTGTAAGATCTTCGTAATCATAAGCTGCTTCTTTACCGCAACCTGTCAGCATCATCAAAGATGCAACACATAAAACTGCAACCATGCCTGTTGCAAATACTCTTTTTTTCATCTAAATTCCATCCTCTGATATTATATATTTGTTTATACAACAGATTTATTTTACCACTAACGGTCGTTCATTTCAAACCGTAGGAAGAGATTTCACATAAAAACCATAATCGTTTTTCTCTTGAACACATTCTGTTTATTTTAAAACTTTTTTCTTTCCATCTTTGTTGCAGATAGAATAATTCCCACATGTTTCACATTTGTAGTCACAGTTTTCCAGATTAAAATCTCTGTGTTTTGCGTTATATATGCCTCCAAATGCAAATATTGCTGCAAGTCCTCCAAGAATCAGCCCCATAACAAGAATATGCGGGATATGTGATAAAAAGTATTCCATAACTATTCCTTTCCTTTTTCATCTACGTATTTACATCCGGATTTTTTCCCCGGAAAAATAAATTCCTTTGAAAGCGCTGATACAGGACATGCTTTTATGCAGTCTCCACATCTTATACACTCCATGCTGTTAGGTGTTTCCCACACTTTAATATCCATTTTGCATACATTCTGACATTTGCCGCATTCTATGCATTTATCTCTGTTAACTTCAATTCTTGCAAGTGATACTGGATGAAACAGTCCGTAAGCTGCTCCAAGTGGACAGACATATTTGCAGAATGGCCTGTATACCCATATTGACAAAAGAACTGTTACTATCAGTATGGCAACCTTCCATTTGTAAAGAGCTCCTGCCGCCATAGCAAGCATTGAGTTTGACGCTACAAGAGGAATTCCTGCTGTAAGTGTTCCTGACGGACATATGTATTTGCAGAATGCCGGACTACCCTGCCCTATAACATCCACAACAAACATTGGCATCAGAATAACAAACACTACTAGTATAACGTATTTCATCCACTTTAGTCCACTATGTCCTGGAAGATTTTTTCTTTTCCTGAAAAAAGGAATTTTATGAAGCAGGTCCTGCACAAGGCCAAACGGGCAAAGCCAGCCACATACAAATCTGCCTGCAATAACTCCTGTAAATATGAGAAAACCTACGATATAGTAGGAAAATCTGAAATTATTGCTGCCAAGCACTGCCTGAAGTGCACCAATGGGACAGGCTCCCAGTGCCCCTGGACACGAATAACAGTTCAGACCGGGAACGCAGAGTGCCTTTATACTTCCTGTATATATTTTTCCTCCTGCAAACCCTGCCAGATAACCGTTACTAAGCGCCGTCCATATTATCTGCACAATAAATCTTATTCTTTTCTTTGCACTTTCCAAAAGCTTACCCAATACCTATACACTCCAGACATATATTTGTTGCTTTTAGTAACACTGTTGCTGCTTCTCCCCTTGTAACCCCAAGTGCAATAAAGATTACTCCTGTAATGAGAAGCAGAATTCCAGCTGTTTTTTTCTTCATTAAACGTTCTCCAGTACTTTATCTATTATATTTTTCCATCCATCATAATCTTTTCCGCCAACTTCAACATGTATAATGTTGCCTTCACTGTCAACAAAAACTGTGGTTGGTACTGCCTGAACAGCATTCATAATAACCTGTACAAGACTGTCAGAATTCATAATATTTGTGTAAGTCACTCCTGTTTTTTCAATAACATTTTTAACTTTCGGGTCATCTTTATCCATACTGTCTGACACTATTCCAATAAGCTGGAACTGTTCTTTTTCATATTCTTTACTTATTTTCTCAAGATCAGGCATTTCGTTAATACATGGACTGCAGAATGTTCCCCACATATTAATCATGGTAACTTCTGAATTGCTGAATATTTTTTCAGTTACTTCTTCTCCTTCTGTAGTTACAGAAGTAAAAGCTTCTACTTTTCTGATAACATTATCTTCTGTTGTTTCTGTGTTTCCGCTTCCAGCTGAAGCATTATCTTCATTTCCACATGCTGTTGCAAAGGAAAGAATCATAATTAATGATAGCGCAAGGGCTGATATCTTTTTAATTTTTTTCATGGTATAAGTCCTCCAATACATAATCAAATTTCATATATTGTACCACACAGCCCCCGTAATGTAACAGTACTTTTGTGAATGTTTTCTAAAATCGTAGTCATAATGTGACATTGTCACACTTCTAAGGTTACTCCAAAAGAAAAAGACTGCCGAAACAGTCTTTTCCCCTCTTATATATAATTGTAAGATTAGTCTTCTTTTAATCTTGCGATTAATTCTCCAGCCTTAACCTGCTGTCCTTCGTGTACAAAGATATTTTCTACAGTTCCTGCTTTTATAGCAAGGATGTTTGTTTCCATCTTCATAGCTTCAATAACTGCGATTGGCTGTTTTTCTTCAACTTTTTCACCTTCAGCAACTAATACCTTGATAATGTTACCAGGAATGTTAGCTCCGATTTCCATAGGATCTTCTTCATTAGCAAATCTTACTGTTGCAATTGAAGATACTGCTGATGCCATATCGTTATCCTTGATTTTAATAACTCTTCTGTTTCCGTTTACTTCGAATACTAAGTCACGGTTGCCTTCGGCATCCACATCTCTGATTTCGTTCAGACGGATAACTAAGATTTTACCTTCTTCAAGTTTAACTTCGCATGTTTCACCAACTTCTAATCCGTGGAAGAAGATGTCAGAACCCATGTATCTGAAGCTTCCTTCTTTTGTAAGGCTCTTCTGATAATCTTCAAATACTTTTGGATACATAGCGTATGAAATAACTTCCTGTGGTGTTCCTTCTAATTCGAAGTACTTCTGTAATCCTGTTTTGATGTAATCAAAATCTTCTGGTTCAAGTAATTCACCAGGTCTGCATGTAATAGGTTCTTTATCTTTAAGAACTAATTTCTGAAGTTCTTCAGGGAAACCTCCTTCTGGCTGACCCATCATACCTTCGAAGTATGAAACAATTGAGTCTGGGAAGTCAATGCCCTGTCCTTTTTCAAGGATGTTTTCTGGTGTTAAATCATTCTGTACCATGAAGATAGCCATGTCACCAACAGCCTTTGATGAAGGTGTTACTTTAACAATATCACCTAACATCTGGTTAACGTCTTTGTACATGTTCTTAACATCGTTGAATTTATGTCCAAGTCCAAAGCTTTCAACCTGTGGTTTTAAGTTTGAGTACTGTCCGCCAGGAATTTCATATTTGTAAATTTCAGCTGATGCTGTTGCAAGGTCTGATTCAAATTTCTTGTAAACAGGTCTTACATCTGCCCAGTATTCTGAAATTCTCTGAATTCCATCTGCTTCAATGCCTGTATCTCTTTCACTGTTTTCTAATGCAGCTACAATTGAGTTAAGAGCTGGCTGTGATGTTAATCCTGACATACTGTTAAATGCAGCGTCAATAACGTCAACTCCTGCTTCTGCTGCCATTAATACAGTAGCAACACCGTTTCCGGATGTGTCATGTGTATGCAGGTGAACTGGAATTGAAATTTCATTCTTAAGTGCTTTAACTAATTTGTAAGCAGCCATTGGTTTCAGAAGACCTGTCATGTCCTTGATTCCAAGGATATGAGTTCCTCTCTTTTCTAATTCCTTAGCCATTCTTACATAGTAATCCAGGTTATATTTTGTTCTCTTATCGTCAAGAATATCTCCTGTGTAGCAGATACATGCTTCAGCAAGTTTACCCTGGTTAAGTGTTTCGTCAAGAGCAACTTCCATACCCTGAATCCAGTTAAGTGAGTCAAAGATACGGAATACGTCAATACCAGCCTTAGCTGATTCTTTAACGAATTCTCTTATTACGTTGTCTGGATAGTTCTTGTATCCTACAGCATTAGCACCTCTGATAAGCATCTGGAACATTACGTTAGGGATTAGTTCTCTTAATGTTTCTAATCTTTCCCATGGTGATTCCTTTAAGAATCTGAATGCTGTATCAAATGTAGCACCGCCCCACATTTCTAATGAGAATAAATCTTTACCATACAGAGCTACTGCCGGAGCAATCTTTTCCATATCAACTGTTCTTACTCTTGTTGCCATTAATGACTGCTGAGCATCACGCATTGTTGTATCAGTGATAAGAAGTTTTTTCTGATCTAATGTCCATTTAGCAACTGCGTCTGGTCCTTCACGATCTAATAACTGTTTTGTTCCGTTAAGAACATTGATTTCTTTCTTTGAAATCTTAGGGAATGTTGGAACGTTAAACTGTGGCTTAATACCCTTTGTTTCGTTAACAACTTTGTTACCAATAAAGTTAAGAACTTTAAGTTCTCTGTCATCAGCTTTTCTGATGTTCATTAATTCAGGGTTAGCAGCAATAAATCCTGTATCGCAGTTACCATCTCTGAATGTCTGGTGGTTAAGTACGTTAAGTAAGAAACCGATGTTTGTTTTAACGCCCTTGATTTCTGTTTCTCTTAAAGCTCTGATAGCTTTTCTTGTTGCAGCATCAAATGTCTTTGCATGAGCTGTTACCTTAACAAGTAAGCTGTCATAGTAAGGTGAAACTACTGAACCTGTAAATCCGTTACCACCGTCAAGACGGATGCCGTATCCTGAAGCACTTCTGTAAAGTTCAATTGTACCTGTGTCAGGAGCAAATCCATTTGCAGGGTCTTCTGTTGTGATTCTGCACTGAATAGCAAATCCATCAGTTTTAATATCTCTCTGGCTCTTAATGCCGATTTCGTCTGAATCAAGAGCATAACCTTCAGCTACTAAGATCTGTGACTGTACAATATCAATTCCAGTTACAACTTCTGTAACAGTGTGTTCTACCTGGATTCTTGGGTTCATTTCAATGAAGTAATGATTTCCGTTTCTGTCAAGTAAGAATTCTACAGTACCTGCTGATCTGTAGTTTACTGCTCTTGCAATTTTAAGAGCATCTTCGCAGATTGCCTGTCTCTTTTCTTCTGTTAAGCATAAAGCTGGTGTAAATTCGATAACTTTCTGGTGTCTTCTCTGGATTGAGCAGTCTCTTTCACACAGGTGAACAACATTACCATAAGTATCTCCAAGAATCTGTACTTCGATGTGTTTAGGGCTTTCTAAATATTTTTCAATAAAGATATCATCAATACCGAACGCTTTTGCAGCTTCGCTCTTAGCACTTCTGTATTCTGGTAACAGATCTTTTTCTGATCTTACGATTCTCATTCCTCTTCCGCCACCACCTGCTGCAGCCTTAAGCATTACAGGGTATCCGCATTTGTTAGCGAATTCGATAGCTTCTTCTTCAGACTGAATTGCTGCTTCAACACCAGGAATTGTTGGAACTCCTACTTTGTTTGCAACAATTTTGGATTTGATTTTGTCACCAAGGCTGTCCATCATAACGTGATCTGGTCCGATAAATGCAATTCCTGCTTTTTCACATGCTTCTGCAAATTCTGTGTTTTCTGCAAGGAATCCATAGCCAGGGTGGATAGCATCAACACCTTTTGCCTTTGCAAGTTCAATGATTTCGTCAATTCCAAGGTAAGCAGCTACTGGTGTCTTTCCCTTACCAATCTGATAAGATTCGTCTGCCTTCATTCTGAAAAGTGAATTCTTATCTTCTTCGGAGTAAATGGCTACAGTTCTGATGCCTAATTCATTACAGGCTCTGAAAATTCTGATTGCGATTTCTCCTCTGTTTGCAACTAAAACTCTTTTAAACTTTTTAATTTCTTTCATTTGTTTCTCCCATTCTCTTATAAAAAAATTAAAATAAATAACTGAGCATTAACTACTTTGTTATATTCACATCCAGCTTAGGATATGGTATAACGATATTTTGTTTATCGAAAGCAAGCTTGACAGCTTCTTCTAAATAGTATTTTACATCAAAATAATCGGAAGTGCCACACCAAACTTTCAGATCCAGGAAAATTGCCGACTCTCCGTGATGTGAGACTCCGATAACAGGTTCCGGAGATGCGTGAGCCCCCGGACAATCCTTTACCACCTGAAGAAGTATATCCTTTGCCTTCTGTATATCTGAATCATAACCTATACTGAAGACACAGTCAACCCTTCTGTTCTTTTCCTGTGAATGATTAACGATTACAGAAGTATTAAGGACTCCGTTAGGTATAATCACCACTTTATTATCAAAGGTATGAAGTCTTGTTGTCATCAGATCAATACTGTCAACAATTCCACTGGTATTATTAACTTCTATTGTGTCGCCCTGTGCAAAAGGTTTATTTACAATTAGTAAAATACCTCCTGCAATATTTCCAAGGCTGTCCTTTATGGCAAGAGCAATTGCAGCTCCTCCTGCACCAAGAGCGGCAACAAAAGGTGCTGACTTTGGAATAATTGAGATAATAACAAGTATCCAGAAAAGAATCTCTGTTGTTCTTGTTATAAACAGATGCATTGCCCCGTCTATTTTTGATTTTTTCAGGGCTCTCTTCTCGAATTTGACTATTATCCTTATTGCAACCCATGCAATAAACAGCATTAACAAAGTAATACCTGCCTGTCCAATTAGTTCTATTGTCTTGTCGTTCATGTCCTGTATCCTATCTTCCTGCTCTTCTTCTTTCGATTTCTCTAAGAAGTTTCTTACGAATACGGATATCTTCTGGTGTAATTTCTACAAGTTCATCATCAGCAATGAATTCTAAAGCTTCTTCCAGTGTAAATGTTCTTGCAGGTGAAAGTCTGATTGCATCATCACTTCCTGCTGCACGCATGTTACTTACTTTCTTTGCTTTACATGGGTTAACTTCCATGTCATCGCTTCTTGAGTTCATACCCACAATCATGCCTTCGTAAACTTTTGTACCTGGTTCAATAAACATCTGAACACGTTCACCAATGTTAAACAGTGCATATGGTGTAGCTACACCCTCTTCAATTGCAATTGCAACACCGTTAGTTCTTTCTGGAATATCCCCTTTGAATTCCTGGAATTCAAGGAATCTTCTTTCCATAGTTCCTTCACCACGTGTATCGTTAATGAATTCTGTACGGTATCCTAAAAGTCCTCTTGTTGGTACATTATATGTAAGTTTTGAATATCCGTTTTCACCAGTCATCTGAACCATAAGGCCTTTTCTGAGGTTCAGCTTTGAAATTACTGTTCCTGCATATTCATCTGGTAAAGTAATTACAACTTCTTCAACTGGCTCATATTTCTTGCCCTGTTCGTCTCTGTGTAAAATTACTTCTGGTTTAGAAACAGCAAGTTCATATCCTTCTCTTCTCATATTTTCAATAAGGATTGAAAGGTGAAGTTCCCCTCTTCCTGAAACCTTGAAGCAGTCTGTTGAATCTGTATCTTCAACTCTTAAGCCTACGTTAACTTCAAGTTCTTTGTTAAGTCTTTCCCTTATATGTCTTGATGTTACAAACTTACCAACTTTACCAGCAAATGGTGATTTATTTACCATAAAGTTCATGGAAAGTGTAGGTTCTTCAATTTTAATCATTTCCATTGGCTGCGGATCTTTAGGGTCACAGATTGTTTCACCAATTGAAATATCAGCAATACCTGATACTACAACAATGTCTCCGCATTCTGCCTGTGGAACTGCAACTCTCTTAAGTCCTCTGTAAACGAATACCTGGTTAACCTTTCTCTGTACAAGGCTTCCGTCTTCTTTTGCAACCATTACACTCATGCCTTCTTTAATTACACCCTGTGTAACTCTTCCGATTCCAAGTCTTCCAATGTAGTCGTCATATCCTAAAGTTGAAACCTGGAACTGTAAAGGTTCTTCTCTTAAATCAGGATATGGTTCGCAGTTTTCTATAATTGTTTCGAATAATGGGTTAATGTTAAGTCCTGCATATCCTGCTGGTGTATGCTTAACTTTTGTTCCACCTTCTTCAACTGAAATGCCTATAGCGTCTTCTGGTTCTCTTACTGCAATTCCCTGTCTTGCAATACCATAAAGAATTGGGAAGTCTAACTGTCTGTCATTAGCGTTTAAGTCCATGAATAATTCGTAAACTTCATCGACTACTTCGTCAATTCTTGCATCTTTTTTGTCTAATTTGTTAATGAACAGAATTGGGTTAAGTCCCTGTTCTAATGACTTGCTTAGTACGAATCTTGTCTGAGGCATTGGTCCTTCACTTGAGTCCACAAGAAGGATTACTGCGTCTACAGTCTTCATGATACGTTCTACTTCTGATGAGAAGTCAGCGTGTCCTGGTGTGTCAACTATATTGATTTTTACATCTCCATGCATAACTGAACAGTTCTTTGAGTAAATAGTTATTCCTCTTTCTCTTTCGATATCATCACTGTCCATTACGCAGTCTGCAACGTCTTCGTTAGCTCTGAACACTCCACCCTGATTAAGGAACGCGTCAACTAATGTTGATTTTCCTGCGTCAACGTGGGCGATTACAGCTATATTAATTATCTTCTGTTTGTCTGCCATTAAATTACCTTCTTTATCATAAAATCTCGAAATATTTTACCACAAATTGTAACTTTTTTCAATAGCAGTGCACATTGTCCCCCTGGATTTTTTGTGGTAAAATGGTAATACTAATTTGAAATGGAGAAATACATATGACACAGTTAGAAAATATGTTTAATGATATTTTTGAAGGAAACGAATTAATCAGAATGGTTTTCAGTGACAGGCGTAGAAAATCAATCGAGTACAGAAAGGTTATGATTCGTCCTGTAAAAGTTAATGGATCTATCAGTTACCAGGCAGAATATACTTACGAAAAGAAAGTTACTCATCAGAACCTGCAGGCAGATGACGCTGCCCTTCTTGCAGAAAAACTTTTAACAGAAGACTTTAAGCAGATTAATATTTTTACTCTTAGTGAGGATATTCAGATTCTTGCATCAAAGCCTGCAAAACCAAGAATTACTACAAAGCCTGCAACTAAGGGAATGCCAAGCTTAGAGCATAACAGAGAGAAAAAAAGAATTATTCCTGAAGGTGTTCCATGCGACTTCCTTATACGTCTTGGTGTAATGGAACCTGACGGAAAAATTATACAGAAGCACTACAGTAAATACCGTCAGATTAACAGGTATCTGGAAGTAGTTGCTGAATCCTCTGCTGGGCTTCCATCAGACAGAACTCTTAAAATAGTTGACTTCGGATGTGGAAAGGCTTACCTTACTTTTGCCCTTTATTACTATTTTGTAAAACTTCATAATCGTAAGGTTGAAATTATCGGTCTTGATTTAAAAGATGATGTAATCAGATTCTGCAACAAAGTTGCTACTGACCTTCACTATGATGGTCTTAAATTCTTAAGAGGAGATATTAGTAAATACACAGGAGATTCTGCTGATATGGTTGTTACTCTTCATGCATGCGACACAGCAACTGACTATGCACTTATGAATGCTGTTTCGTGGAATACAAAAGTTATCCTTTCTGTTCCATGTTGCCAGCATGAATTATTCAGTCAGATTGATAATGATATCCACAACCCTATGCTTAAATATGGAATACTTAAAGACCGACTTACTGAGTACCTTACTGATGGACTAAGAGGTCTTAAGCTTGAAGCTGCAGGATATGATGTTGCCATGGTTGAGTTTACAAGTTTAGAACACACAGCAAGAAATATTATGATTAAGGCTGTAAAACCTGCAAAGCCTAACCCTGCAAGAGCCGAAAAAGCACAGAAGGAATACGAAGCACTAAGAGATTTCTACAGTGTAAAGCCTGCAATTGAAAAACTTCCAGTAGAAAAATAGGAGACTTTCTCAGAATTCCGGTTTGTGGATAAATTTGCAAAATGCACTGATTTTTCCACATTGATATTAATAGTGTGTGCATAATGCTTCAGATCAATATAAGGAAAAGGATTTAATTTATGAAAAAAGTATTAGGAATTATGGGAAGTCCAAGAGCAAATGGAAATACCGCAAGACTACTGCAGCATCTATCCGAAACTGCACCAGAAGGTATTCAGGTAAATATTGTCTCTTTAAATGACTATCGAATTAATGGATGTACAGGGTGTTCCAGCTGTCAGAGAAACACAGATGATTTCAAGTGTGTACAACAGGATGATGCTAATTTCCTGCTACAGAAAATCATTGACGCAGACGCCGTGGTCTATGCGACACCCCTCTATGGACACAATTATTCTGGCCAGTTAAAGATTTTTCTGGACCGGCATACACCACTTTTCAAATTTGTTGAAGGCAGCGACAAAGCAGTCAATGAAATGAAAATCCTCTCTGCAATTGAGCAAAAGCCGGTAGGACTGATGGTCTCTTGTCAGGGACCTGTGGAATATAATACAGAGCTGGTTCAGATGCTGTTTGATAAATTCTGTGAATCATCTCTTGCCTGCTGCATGGGGAAATACATCTTTCCGTTCTGCGACACGGAGGCACAAAACTCCCATTATGACGAAATTACCTTCAGAAAAATTTATTCAGATATTTTACGTTTAGTTTAACATATATGAATCAAAAGTGCTTAAAAAGCCGATAAAATAAAGATTTTTGCATGATAGTTACACTTTGAAAAATCGCCAAAACTCATGCTCCCAAGAATAAGCTCAAGCTACAATCTTAGGGGCAAAAATAGAAGTTTTTCTGTTAAGTCAGTGTTAAATACAATTAAATATTTTTACCTTGGTTGCAGTCCATCCTGAGTTTCTCTTCTTACCATATCTGTTTTTCATGCGATAACAAGTTCTCTGAACTTTTCTCTTTCTTCTTCTGGAACATTAAGGATTTTCATTGCCTCTTCTAAAGAAAGGTTC
>SAMEA104404097__coassemble_398_pt1 | contig 44802 bp, 42 predicted proteins | sample SAMEA104404097__metabat2_low_PE_058 | metagenome-assembled genome bin SAMEA104404097 (sample SAMEA104404097) | Balaenoptera acutorostrata | reverse complement strand
TCCCACAAGTACTCCTGCAGTTTTAAGAACTCCCATTTTCTCATAGTGAAAAATAAGAGCAGAAATGAGAATAGAAAAAAATACATGCGATGCCTCAATAATGGAACCCTTTACTCCTGATGTATGTGCAAGTCCCACGTAAAAGAAAAAATACTGTATTACGGTCTGGGCAAGGCAGAGCTTCACTACCATTCCCCACGAATTCTTCTTTGGAACAAGGACTTTTCTGCTTAATCCGCTTCCAATGAGTATTGTAAGAATACCTGCAAGAAAAAATCTTACTCCTGCAAACAGTATTTGTGATGCAGTATCAGATGATTCAATTGCAAGCATTTCGTACCCTGTTTTAATGCAAGGGAAAGCACTTCCCCATAGTAAACAGCATACCATGGCAAGAAGTGCTACCACATAGTTTTTCTGTAATATATCTTTTTTATCCGTCATAAGCACCTCTAGTATCCAATTTCTTCGTTAACAAGAAGCACTTCCATGTCTTGAGAATACATTTTCTTGTAAAGGACTACAAGGCCGTTACATATTCTTTCCGGACTATTGCAGTTATAGCATTTGTCTGCCTTTACTGCACATGGTGTTTTACGATTAAGTCTCTGTGCATTCTTAGGTGCCACAACATTTCTCGCTCTGTAAAGAGCACTGTCGTAATCTGGTGAAATCTTGTTTCTTCCTACTACAAAATATACCTTTCTGTGTCCGAAAAGTGATGAAGCAACTCTGTTACCTGTTCCATCAATATTAATGATCTCTCCGGTGTTTTCTGCTACTGCATTAGCAGTAAGAATATATACATCTGCATCCTGAATTATTTTCATTTCCTTTGCAGAATCCTCTGCAGCTCCATGATAGTGCACTTCGTTGTGTTCTGCAAGGCTCTCATGAAGGCCCATTTCTTTAAGGCCTACAGAACCGCCAAATCCCACTGTTTTACCGTCTATTTCTCTGTTAAGATACGCAGCTGCTTCTTCTGCCGTTTCAAAAACAGAAGCATGAAATCCGTTAGCTTCCATTGTTTCTTTTAACTTAATTAAATCCATAATAGTCTCTCTTTCTGATATTTTTTTACTCAACAGGCTGAATAAGTTCCATAATTATTCCGTCAGGATCTCTCAGATATATGGCAATGCTCTTTCCAAAGCCATATGCTGTTGAGTCAAATTCCTGAGGCTCTGAAAGAAACTCTACACCTTTTTCTTTAAGTTCATGGTAAGCCTTCCAGATGTCATCTGTAGCAAAGCAGATTTCTGAAATTGAGGTTTTAAAAAGATCTGCTTCATCCCCCTTTATATCCTGTTCTGTAAACTGTATAAGTTCAAGTGGCGGACACATAATGTGGTCGCTTCCATTAAGATAGGCTACTCTTGCCTTTGAGTTCTTTCTTCCGAAAAGTAAATCTGTTTCTTTACCTTCCATTGTCATTTCGCCTTTAAAATCAAGGCCTAATACATCACGATAAAAAGCAATTGATCTGTCTATATCACTTACTGTTACTCCAACGTGTGCAATCTGTTTAATCATCTCTTTTCCTCCTCAAACACTGAATTTAAAGAAAGCGGAGCTTATGCCCCGCCCGCCATACATATCATATTTTTACTTCTGATATTGGTTTTTCTAATACTTTTCTTACAAGTGGAATAAGTGCGCATTCCACCCCGATCATTACAAGCTGTTTAACAGCTCTTGCCGGAAGTATTACAAGAAAGCCTTTTCCAAGAATCTGTGTCAGCCATAAAGTATTAAGACCAAGTTCAAGTGGTATATTAATTATGAGAGACACAAGTATTACCCTTACAAAGAACTTTCTGTTATCCCACTTTGGTTCCCCTGCCTTTTCATAAAGAAGCAGTCCATAGAACATTCCACTCATTGCTGCAACAGCAGTAAATCCGGGATGTGGAAATCCTCCTGTGTTATTAAAAAGCAGCACTCCGAGTATATCCGAAACTGCTCCTACTGCAAAACCATAGGCAGGTCCGAACATTATCCCCGATAATGCCAGTGGAATAAATGAAAAGCTTATCCTTACAGCCGGTGTCTGTATTGCAAGAAAGTGGCTCAGGATAATAATCAGAGTAATAAGTAGTGCGCATGTTACCTTTGCATTAAGGTTGTAATTTTTTCTCTTACCATTCATATTCAGTTCTCCTTCTTCATAACAAATGCAGTCATCAAGAGGAGAACCCTCTCTACGACAGCGGAAGCGGAATAGCATCGCGAATGTTTCAGTCCGTAATACGGCTTGTTAATCACTCTTCGTTCATCGGCAACTTCCCATCCTCTGACACTTTACGCGATATCCCTATTCTGTACTTTTTCGCTGTCTATTCTATCACAGTTCCGTATGGCCAGTCAATAATTCCACCAAAATCATATACTTCTGTGTAACCAAGCTCAAGAAGCTTTTGTGATGCTTCTTTGCTTCTTCTTCCGCTTCTGCAGTAAACAAGAATCTTTGCATCCCTGTCTTCAATAACTTCAGGTGCTTCATTCTCTATGGTTTCGTTTGGAATAAGGACTGCATCTTCAATATGACCTGCATCATATTCATCCTGTCTTCTTACGTCAACAATTATAACGTCTTCATTATCCATAAGTTCCTTCGCTTCTTCAGCCGTAATGTTTCTGTATCCTTCATTCCCTGCAGAATCTCTGCCGCAGCCTGTAAAAGCAGCTACTGTAACCACAAGCACTGCTAATATTAAAAGTATCTTTTTCATTTAGTTTCCCCTTTTAATCACATAATATGTCCATATTTTATCAGTGGCAGGATATTATGGTCAAGTGACAAAGTTACAAAGTACTTAAAAACCTCCCCTGGTAATAATTCACCAGCAGGGAGGTTTTGTATTATGAGTATTAAAGAACGTGAATATAGCTTTCTAATTCTTTTTCCATTTCAACACGGTGATGTTTTGTATAGATTCCAGGAATACCACCAGTATGCAGCATTATAACGGTTTCGCCCTTCTTAATGCGTCCTGATTCTACCATACCGAACAGGCCTGTTAATGTCTTTCCTGTGTAGCATGGGTCACAGATAATAGCTTCTGCTCTTGCAAGACGATAAATTGATTCTCTTACTTCTTTTACAGGATTGTTATATGCTCCAAATACATATTCTTCTGTAATATCATATTCTTCAGGATCAATATCCATATCAAGATTGAAATATGCCTTTACTCTTTCGTAGTATTTTGTAAGCTGATATCTTACTCCGCCTTCTTTAGGAGAAATTGCTACACCTGTAAGTCTGATTGGAAGATTGTTATGTTTGATTCCCATCTGAAGTCCAAGATAAGTTCCCATACTTCCTATTGTTGATACAAGACGTGCATCTTCAATTCCCATTTCTTTCATCTGTTCAGCAATTTCCAGAGCGCAGTCATAATATCCAAGTGTACCTAGTTCATTAGATCCTCCTACAGGAATATAGTAAACTTTTTCACCCTTTGCTTCCCATTCTTCTGTTACTTTCTTAACTGTTTCTGCTTCCACTTCACTATCAGGACGAGTTCCATCATTTTCTACAACATATACGGAACAGCCCATAATAGCATCAAGAAGAAGATTAGCAGAAAGTTCTCCAGGATATTTATCTACTGCAACGATTGCAGATTTCATTCCAAACTTTGCAGCTACTGCAGCTGTAAGTCTTCCGTGGTTTGTCTGTGCTCCACCAACTGTTAAAAGCATAGTAGCGCCCTGGTCTTTTGCCTCTTTAACAAGATATTCAAGTTTACGAAGCTTGTTTCCACCTGTACCAAAGTTAGTTAAATCATCTCTTTTCATATATAGATTAATTCCTAACTCTTCTGAAAGGTTATCTAATCTTGTTAGTGGTGTAGGTGCATTAATAAACTCAATTTTTTCGTGACCTAATGACATAATTATCTCCTCCTTAATTTTACCATATTTCTACTTTATCAGGGAAATCATCTCCAATTGTTCCCTCACATACAACCTTTACAGGTCCTGTAAGATAAAGATTCTTAACTTTTTCTTCGTCCATTTCAACGTCAATATACAGTTTTCCTCCAGGAACATTTATTTCTATATTTCTGCCGTCAAGAAGTTTCTTTGTTGTAAGTACTGCAGCTGTTGAACCTGACCCTGTTCCGCAGGCATATGTAAAGTCTTCAACACCTCGTTCGTATGTAAGCTCATTAACCTTGCTTTCTCCCGTTATTTCGTAGAAATTAACATTAATACCTTTGTAGAAAACATCACTGTATCTGAGCTTCCTTGCAAGTTCTTTAAGACTTGTTCTGTCTGCATCTGCAAGACCTCTGTACTCTGTGACACCATGAGGTACTCCTGGACTTCCAAGTTCAACATAGGACACCTTATAAGTCTTTCCATCTATGTCTACGTCTTTGTCAAGTTCCATTCTTGTAACATCATTAAGACGTATTTTATATAGTCTTGGACTTACTCTCTTACCTCTCACAGGGCCTGCAGCTGTTTCAATAAGCTGTTCTTCACCTGAAAGCCCTTTTTCGTATCCGTAACAGCATATGGATCTTACACCGTTTCCGCACATTTCAGCTTCACTGCCATCAGAATTATATAGTATCATTCTGAAATCTCCATTATTCTGCGGCTTTTCAACTACAATAAGGCCATCTGCTCCAATCGAGAATCTTCTTCTGCATATTCTTCTTGCAAGTTCCGGAAGCTTCTCATGATCTATTTTTTCTTCAATATTGTTAATAACAATAAAGTCGTTTGCTGCTCCCTGTATTTTTGTAAACCTGATGCTCATAATACAATCCTCTTTTTCTCATGCTATATAGGAAATTCAAAGCATGCTACAGGCTCTGTGGTTACATCATAAAAATGCCACCACTCATTTCTGTATGCTTTAAATCCTGCTTCTTCCATTACACCTTTCATGTACATGGCATTTTTCCTTGCAGTCTCTGATGCACTTTCAGAATCAGCTCTTGCTCTTTCTGTCATATCATCAAATTCACTTGGCATTTCCAGTTCTGTTCCATCCATGTCTGTAAGCGTAATATCAACACAGAGTCCATTCATGTGTGTTGGTCTGTATGGAGGATCAGCAGATATATTCTCTGGGTTTGCAACAAAATCATCATCATGTATTAGTTCCCAGAATTTCCACTGAGCAGAAACTGGTCTGTATGCATCCCATATTTTAATTCTGTAACCATCTTCTGCAAACACTTCTGCAGCTTTTTTCAGCCTGCAGTAAGTTTCGTAATTAAGCCAGCAGGCACTGCTTCTATATATAGCCTGACCTGTAAAATTCTCAGAAGCAGCATATCTTGGTTCCAGAATAAAGTCATCTGATGAAAGTTTTGTAAGTTCTCTTTTCTCATAAAGGAATTTCGCAAAGTGCCTTATCCACTCGTCAGCTTCAGGAACGTAAGTATCATTAAATATACATACAAGTACAAAAGGATTATCTCCCCCAACTATGGCAGCGTCTCCTGTAATATCGTCTGTTTCACCAGTCTTATTAGCAACCTGGCACCTGTCTTCAATATATGCTGGTATTTTCCATCTGCTCTGCTGCTCAAGAAGTATTCTGTGAAGTTCCGCAGAGAGCTCCCTGTTTACAAAGGTACCCTTCCATATTTTTTCAAGAAGCATTCCAATTTCTGCAGGTGTAATTTTGTTAAAAAGATCTGCATGCTCCGGATTACTGTCAAAAAGAATTCTCTCAACTTTTGTATCTTTAAGTCCCATGTTACGGAACTCTTCATTAAGCCGTTCTATGCCTATATGTGTAATAAGGACGTTTGTTGCAGTATTATCGCTAATTGCAATCATAAGAAAGCATAGCGTTCTAAGATCAACTACAGGCTCATCAGTAAAAGCATTAAACGCACCACAGCTTGGAACTCTTACACCATAGCTGATTTTTTCTTTTTCATCTAAAGATAATTTCCCTTCGTAATCCATTTTGTATATGGCCATAATGATGGGAAGCTTAATAATACTTGCAGGACAGAAAACTTTATTCTCATTATATTTGATTACTTCTCCTGTTTTAAGGTTCTTGTAATATATACCTGCAGTACCTTTTATACTTTCAAATCTTTCTTCTAAGTTCATAATTCCCTGTCAGAAATACTGAAATTTCTGCTCCTTTCAGTAAAAGGATTTAACGGGAAAAAGACATAGATAAACTATGCCTTTATTCCGTTATTCGATTTCGTTCTTTAACATATCATCATACGTCTGTGGCTTTACAATCATTCTGTCTTCTCCGTCTTTTACAAGTACAACTCCCGGAATAGGATTCTTGTTGTAGTTACTTGCCATAGTGTATCCGTATGCTCCTGTTGAGAAAATAGCAAATGTATCGCCACTTTCTGCATATGGAATAGCAAGATCCTTAATAAGGATGTCTCCTGATTCACAGCACTTACCGCAGACTGTAACTGTATCATTCTTTTCTTCTTCCGCCTTATTTGCAATAAGTCCTGTATACTCAGCCTGATATAGTGCTGGTCTGATATTATCAGTCATGCCTCCGTCTACAGAAACATATTTACGAACGCCTGCAATATCTTTAATACTGCCAATTCTGTATAAAGTAATTCCTGCTTCAGCAGCAATGCTTCTGCCTGGTTCTATTACAACATTAGGCACTTTGATGTTCTTTTCTTCTGCGTATTTAATGATTTTTTCCATCATAGGGTCAATGAAATAGCTAAATGGTGGACGTTCTTCGTCTACATATGTAACACCAAAGCCACCGCCTACGTTAAGTTCTTTTACATCAACTCCGAAGTTATCCTTTATCTTTGTAACAAGGTTAAGAATAATATCAAGAGCCTGTAAGTGTGAACCGTTATCAAAAAGCTGTGATCCTACATGAAAATGTATTCCGTAAAAATCAATATATTCTGAGTCAACTGCTTTCTTTACCTGGCCAAGAACAACTTCGTCATCAAGAGGAATTCCGAATTTGGAATCTTTCTTTCCTGTTACAATATAGTCGTGACTGCTGCTCTTAACTCCTGGTGTGACTCTGAAAAGGATTTTTACTGTCTTTCCCTTTTCTCTGCAGATATCTTCTATAAGGTCTATTTCCTGAAGGCTGTCTACAATGATTCTGCCTATGCCGTATTCTATTGCAAGTTCAAGTTCACTTCTCTGCTTGTTGTTTCCGTTAAACTCAATACGTTCTGCTGGGAAACCTGCTTTAATTGCAGTGTAAAGTTCTCCCCCTGAAACAACATCTACACACATTCCTTCTCTTGCTACTAGTTTTGCCATGGCAATTGGAAAAAAGGCTTTTGCTGCATATGCAACTCTTGTATTTTCATATTTGTTCACAAAACACTCTTTCAGCTGATTGAATCTGCCAACTATTTCGTTCTCTGAATATACGTAAAGCGGTGTTCCGTACTTCTCTGCAAGTTCAACAGTGTTGCAACCATCGAAATACAGAGTGTTATTTTTTATTTCCTTAATCATTCTACGCTCCCTTTTCGAAAATCATACTGCCGATATAAATCAGCAGTATGTTTAAAATCTGTTTTATTTAAAACTTATTTTTAAAGATGCTGTATCCATAATACATTCTGCACCCATAGGCATTGTAATCATCTTATCTCCATGGCCTGACTGGATGTTACACATAACAGGAATGTTATATTCCTTAAGAATATTACCAATGTATTCATCAGCATCTAGATCCGGACATTCTTCGTTTGTTACATTAGTAAACTGACCAAGAATAACACCTTTACAGTCATTAAATTTACCTGCATTTCTAAGGTGATATATCCATTTTTCGATTTTACTCATAGGTTCGCCAACTTCTTCTATAAAAAGAATGCTGTCCCTGGTGTCTATTTCATACGGTGTTCCAATACTTGCAGAAAGCAGTGAAAGGTTTCCACCAGTTATTCTTCCTTCTGCATGACCTTCATTAATAACACCTATAATATATCCTTCTGGGTTTTTAAACTCATATGGCTCCTCCGAACAGACTGCTTCAATAAATGCCCGTTCTGACTCATTATCAAATCCATCTGCCATATTGGATGAAACCATCGGGCCATGATATGTAACAAAGTCGCATTTCTTATTAAATGCAAGATGTAGATTTGTAACATCACTATAGCCAGCAAACACTTTAGGATTATTCTTAATCATTTCGTAGTCAAGATATTCCATAATTCTGCTGCTTCCATCTCCACCTCGAATACAGAAAATACCTTTTACCTCAGGATCTGCAAACATAGTATTAAGCCATTTTGCGCGTTCCCTGCCAGAGCCTGCCATATAGCCATTGAATTTTGCATCAAGATTATCTGCCATTTTAACTTTAAATCCAAGATTTTCAACAGCTTCTCTGCATTTTTCAATTCTTTCTGTCTTTATAGGTGAACTTGTACATACAAGTCCTACAGTATCACCCTTTTTTAATTTCTCAGGATATCTCATACTAATGTCACCTTCAGTCTAGAACCACATAATGTTAACAATAACTGTTGCTGCAATTAGTGATGCAAGGTCGCCTAAAAGACCAGCTGCTACTGAATGTCTTGTATTTGAAATACCTACAGCTCCGTAGTATACAGCTACAATGTAGAATGTTGTTTCTGTTGAACCTAATGCTACAGATGCAATTCTACCAATCTGTGACTGTGTTCCATATGTTGTTAACAGGTCTGCCATCATACCTTCTGCACCACCACCTGAGAATGATCTCATGATTCCCATTGGAAGTACTTCTGCTGGCATATTGATTAAACTTGTTACTGGCTCAAGAAGACTGCATAACCAGTCCATAGCTCCTGATGCTCTGAACATACCAATTGCACAAAGCATTGCTACAAGGTAAGGAATAATCATAATTGCTGTTGAAAAGCCTTCTTTAGCTCCTTCTGTGAAAGTTGCATATACTGGAACTTTCTTTGCTATTGCGTAAAACGTTACTGCTGCTACAACTACAGGTATTGCCCAAGTTGATATTGCTTCTAATACTGCTGTCATCTTTTATTCCCCCTTACCATGAAATGCTTTCTGATTTTTCATTAACTGATTTGTAACCTTCTGGTAAAACGATAGGGTTGTCACCTATGTAGTCTTCATTAATTTCTAATGTTCCTGCTGCGATTTCTTTTTCTATAACATTTGAGAACTTCCATCTCTTCATTTTTCCAAAAATAATTGTAAATACTACACCTACAACTGTTGAAATTGTTGTTGCAATAATTACTGGTGCAATAATTTCTGCTGCGCCTTCTGTCTGAACACCAGCACGAAGTCCAATTGCTGTAATTGGAATAATTGTAATTGATGTTGTTGCTACAGCAAGAAGCATTGCCTGAGCATCTGTTGCAATATTTTTTGTAGGGTTTAATGTCTGAAGTTCCTGCATTGCTTTAAGACCAAATGGTGTTGCAGCATTACCAATTCCAAGAATGTTAGCTGCAAAATATAATGCCATTGCTGAGTTTGCAGGATGATCTGCAGGTACTTCTGGGAAAAGAAGTCTCATGATAGGTGAAATAGCTTTACCTAATTTTTCACATAATCCTGATGCTTCCATAAGTTTCATTACTCCGCAGAAGAACGCCATAATACCAATAAGTCCTAATGCGATTTCTACTGCTGTACCAGCAAAATCAAATAAATTGCCAAGTACTGCATCCATTGTTCCGGTAACTCCACCGGCAACTACTGCTATTACTACTAATGCAGCCCAAATATAGTTCATCATATACCTATTCCTCCTTATATGATTTTATGAATAATTCCGTATAATATAGTTTCACTATCCTCCTCTCGGCTCATACTATTATGCTCATATATAAAGCAAAGATTATGCCAAATTCATATCCCTTTTAACTCCTTTGTTTTTAAGACTTTTTCTTATTTTCAGAATTCTTAATCCTGCTTTTAGGACTCATTTTCTTATTTTCAGGATTACTTTATATTTTTTTATTAAAAATCCCACTTGTACTCGGGCATATTTTTTGCTTTAATATATTGTGACAATAAAAAGAGGGGTGCAAATCATGAATTTAATACGGTATCATTACACACATATTACTAAACAGTTATTTTTCCTTGTATGTTTTTTCTACACTTTATTACACTTCACTGTAATACTGGAAATATATATGTTTAAACTTCCTGGATTTTACGAACAGCTGAATTTTCCGCTTACAGTTATTACCTACATTATAATATTTATATTGCTGTTCTTCCTGTTTATAGAGCACAGACTTTGTTACAGTATTTACGACGATCAGCAGATTGCCTATTATAACCTGATATTAAGAAAATGCAGAACCCTGAAATACGAAGATGCAAAAACAGCCATTTTCGGTACTTTCGGAGTTAAATTTTATGACAAAGAAGATGTTAATGAAAAAGAAGACAAACCTGTTTTCTTTCTTCCTTTCTTCAGAGGTGGACTTATTGAACCAGTTCAGATTAATAACTTTTTCAAAATGCTAAAAGAACGAGAAAATCTGAGAGTAATAAAGAAATTTAAAGTTCTTCCAGGATATACAAAAAAATGGCGTTTCGTAGCTATATTCTATGGCATGCTGGCCGTTGTATGCTTTATGAACTGCGCTACACCAATTACAACAGTAGTAGTACTGTTTCAGAATCATTAACAGCACAAAAGCCGCATAAAAGCGGCTTTTATTATTATTCTTATTCTTTTTCAGAATCCTCTTCAGACTCTTTATTCTGTTCTTCCATTAGTTTTTCCATATCTTTTTTTCTTTTGTCCATCATAGTATCAAGCATACTTTTGTCCGGTCTTTTTAATATAAAAAGAAATGAAAGCAGAATAATTACAACTCCTATAATCTTTACAAATACAGGCATATTTGCTCCTTTCTTGTAATCAGAGTACTTCTTTTATTACTCTGAGAGCGTTTAAGCTGCATATTTTATCAATCTCATCATAAGTAAAATGTTTCTCCATTTTTTCCAGAAGTGGAGTAAATCCAGAGTAGTTAATAAGTTCTCCATTATCTTCAATTCCATCAAAATCTGATCCAAAACCGATTGACTCAATTCCAGCCTTATCTTTCATATAGAGAAGATGCTCAATAATCTGATCCATTGTTGCATGTTCTGAGCCCTCTGCAAGGAATGAACGTTCAAAGTTCACGCCTACAACACTTCCTGTATTTCCAATGGTTTTCAGCTGATCATCAGTAAGATTTCTTCTGTGGTTGCATAACGCTCTTGCGCATGAATGACTTGCCATAAAAGGCTTTCTGCTATACTTAGCAACATCATAAAATCCACCTTCCGAAAGATGTGATGTGTCTACAATCATTCCAAGTTCATTCATTCGTTCTACGACTTCAATTCCGAATGGTTTCAGTCCCTTATTATGAATTTCAGGATCATCACTATTTGGATATCCTGCTGAGTTCTCATAATTCCACAGAAGTGTAATTAATCTTACACCCATATCATAAACTTCATCCACTCTTTCAATTTTTCCATCAAGGAAAACACCATCTTCAATCGTAAGAAAAGCAGAAAGAAGACCCTTTTTTCTGTTTTTTTCAATATCATCAGCATTAAGTACGGGACCTATTTTATCCTGATTTTCTCTCATTATTCTTTCGTAGTAACTGTAAATTTTCTTGTATAGATCATAGAAATCCTCAGTATGTTCTGCTCTTGATAAATATATTGCAAAGAACTGTACAAGAGAATGATTGTCTTTTAAAAGATCCAGATTAATTGAAAAATCACCATTTACTATACTTCTGTCCTGATGTCTCCAGCCTTCAATAAGAGTATCACAATGTAAATCTATAATGCGCATATCTGTCCTCCCTGTTATTTTGTATATCATTATATAATTTTAACACATAAAAAAGCAAGGTCCATGCCAATAATTTTACAGGCATAAAATTTGCATTAAATAGTTTTATACAGGGAGGTATCGGAAATGATTTACGATTACAATAAACTAAAAGAAATGATAAACAGAATTTATCCTCATATTCTGGACATACGAAGAGATCTTCACATGCATCCTGAGTTAAGCGAGCACGAAGAAAGAACCTCTGAATTAATACAGGCTGAACTTGACGCTCTGCACGTTCCATACTGCAGCAATATTGCAGGTCACGGTATTTATGCCACTATTACTGGTAAATCTAATAGCTACGGTATCGGTATACGTGCAGATATGGATGCACTTCCCATAGAAGAGCAGGTTAATTCTGCATTTAAGTCAGTTAATCCAGGAGTAATGCATGCCTGCGGTCACGACATACACACTTCAATACTTCTTGGCACTGCTCAGATACTTTCAGAAATTAAGGATGTACTTCCTGCTTCGGTCAGACTTATCTTTCAGCCTTCAGAAGAAACAATTGGTGGTGCACGCCAGATGATTGATGAAGGATGCCTTGAAAATCCACCTGTGCCATATACCATAGGACTTCATGTTGAACCATATGTAGAATGTGGTAAAATAGAGCTTATACAGGGTTTTATGAATGCTGCTTCATGTGAATTTGAAGTTACAGTCACAGGGGAATCCTGCCATGGTGCTCATCCTGATAAAGGTATTGATTCTTTACTTCCCGCATGCAATATGGTAACGTCTATCCAGAGCATAATTACAAGACGACTAGACCCTGCAGATACATGTCTTATTACAGTAGGCCGTTTTAACAGCGGCACAAAAAACAATATTATTTCAGGAGAAACTACATTTTCCGGAATTATACGCACACTTAATCTTACAAATCGCAGTTTTATTAAGGCAGAAATAAAGAAAATGTGTGATTCAATAGCTGCATCCTATGGTGCAAGTTGCAAAATCACATTTGCCGACAGCTATCCTTCTTTAGAAAACAATAATGATATGTTTAATATAATACAAAAGGAAACGGAAAAAGTTCTCGGCCCGGAAAACGTTATAACTCACAGCAAACCAAGCCTGGGTGCTGATGATTTTGCATATTTCTGTCACACAAGTAAAGGTCTTTATTACAATATTGGCTCAGGACGCAAAGATGAAGAACAGGTATATCCACTGCACAGTGAGTTTTTCAATCCTGATGAAGAATGTATAAAAACAGGTATACTTACAGAAGTAATCAGTGTACTGAAATTAATGGAGGAAAAAGAGAATGAACGAATTTGACAGCTTACGCGACACACAGATTTTTATTAATCTTGATACTATTGAAAAAAACATCAATCTTATAAATGATTTTACAGGGCCTGATGTTGCTACTATGGCAGTAATAAAGGCAAATGGATACGGATGCGGCGCTTGTGCAATTGCACCGGTACTTGTTAATTCCGGAGTTACATACCTTGCCGTTGCCACACTTACAGAAGCATTAGAACTAAAAATGAGCAATTCCTCTTATCCAGTGTTTATACTGGGACAAACTCCTGACAGACTGCTTGAATATATTGTAGTAAACAATATAACTCAGACTGTTTTTTCGCTGGAACAGGTCAGAATTCTTGATCAGCTTGCTTTAAAACACAACAAAAAAGTTAAGGTTCATATTAAAGTAGATACAGGATTCCACCGCTTAGGACGCGTCCCATCAGAAGAATATGCTGATGAAATAGTAGAAATGTTTAAATATGAAAATGTGGAAATCGAAGGAATCTTTTCTCACCTGGCCCTTGTTAATAAAGAGGAAGATGATAAACAGTTCAATTTGTTTAACGACTTTACAGGTAAACTTGAAGAAAGAGGCTGTTCCTTCAAATACAAACACATTGCTGACAGCATTGCAACTGTAGATTATCCAGAATACCACATGAATATGGTACGCCCAGGGGCTCTTATTTATGGCATGAGAGGCTTTCATAAGGGCTTTATACCTGTGAAGCAGGTAGTTACATTTGTTTCTGCAGTATCAGACATTCACCAGATAAAGCAGGGTGAAGGAATCGGATATGACTATCTCTGGAAAGCTGCCAAAGACAGTGTAATTGCTACTCTTCCTTTTGGATATGCCGATGGTTTTCCAAGAAATTTAAGAGATAAAGGCTATGTTATTATCAATGGATGTAAAGCCCCTATAGTAGGCGTTATATGCATGGATCAGTGTATGGCTGATGTAACCGGAATACCTGACGTTAAAACAGGATCAAAGGCTATAATCTACGGTGATGGAACAGATGGTTCAATGACCATTAACGATGTAGCAGGTCTTGCAGGCACTAACAAAAATGATATACTCTGCAGGCTTACAGCAAGGCCGCCAAGAACATATATCAGTAACAAATAAAAGAAATAAAACTCTGCCATTTAGTCTTCTGGCAGAGTTTATTTTTATTAGAACATTGGGTTATAGAAACCTGAAGCCGCATTAAAAACGACCTGCCTTAAATCCATTAGTTCTCCCATATCTGCTGCTGACGCCGCAACTGTCATAGAATCAAGACGTTTAGTTCCTGGTACCCTCATGGCACCGTCTGCAAGATTTACCTGCTGAAATGTTACTTCCATGTTATATTCTTCAGGAAGACTTACAAGTGTTGCTTTATCAATATTTCTTACAGCCTTTTCAGCTGCTTCTTCAAGCATTTTCTGTGTCTTTTCTCTTGGAAGACAGTCTGCACAGAAACGTCCTTTTGCATGTTTTACAATTACCGTATCAATATCTTCTTTAAAGGCTTTAACTTCTTTATCTAAAGCCTGATCACCTGTAACAAGAATTACAGGTACATTTTTGTAAGCTGCAAAAAGAGTATTAAACCCAAACTCACCTACGCTTACACCATTCACCCTGAGATCTCGTATCATCTGTGGACTAAAGGTATGGTCTAATACTGCATTCTGAGTTCCGAATTTAGCATGATATCCCAGAAGAATAACTCCATCGTAAGATTCATCCACGCTGTGCATCATAGAATCACTACGTGTATCGCCACGAATAATTCTGATATTATCTTCTAACATATCAACCCTGATATTAGCTGAAACATTATGAGAATCGCATACAACAACTTCTGTTGCGCCACCTGCAAAAGCACCTCTTGCCACCGCATTAACTTCTTCAGTCATAAAAACTTTTGCCTGCTCGTATCCGCTTCCTGCCTCTTCAACATCTTCTGGTGCTACAATACCATTAATACCTTCTAAATCTGCTGAAATAAAGATTTTCATTTAACTGCCTCCTCTTATTTAATATCGTACATTTTTAATTTGCTATAAAAAACTGATCTGGACATTTCCAGTTCAGTCATGGCCTTTACCTTGTCTCCATTAAATCTGAACAAAGTATCTTTTAAAACTCTTGCTTCTTCTCTTTCAAGCGCCTCTTTCATGGTTTTTGGAACACTGCTGTTTCCAATCCTGAGGTGCTCAGAATATATTATATTTGAGTCACTAAGAGTAATTGCTCTCTCTATGGCATTTTCAAGTTCCCTTACATTACCGGGCCAGCTGTACGACATCAGCTTTTTAAAAGCCTCCTCAGAAAACTGTTTCTGCTCAAGTCCATATACCTTACAAGTCTTTCTGAGTATCTGGTTAATAAGCATGTAAAGATCTTCTTTTCTTTCACGAAGTGGTGGAATTTCAATTGGAAATACATTAATTCTATAAAATAAATCCTGTCTGAATTTGCCTAGTGCAACCTGTTCTTCTAAGTTTTTATTTGTAGCGGCTATTACTCTGACATCAACCTTTATAGGCTTTGACGATCCTACCTTATATATTATTTTGTTCTGAAGTACATGGAGGAGTTTAACCTGGAAATCAAGTGGAATTTCTCCGATTTCATCAAGAAAAATAGTCCCTTTATCCGCCGCTTCAAACAACCCTATTTTTCCCTCGTTTCTTGCCCCTGTAAAGGCTCCTTTAACATATCCGAAAAGCTCACTTTCAAACAGAGTTGGTGCAATAGCGTTACAGTTAACTTCTACAAAAGGTGCATCAGGATTACCCATCATATGTATCTCTTTTGCAAGCTTTGATTTTCCTGTTCCACTTTCTCCTGTAATAATAACATTGAATTTATTAGTAGACGCCTTATATGCCATATACTTTACTTCATTTGTTTTTCTACTTTCTCCAATAAAACCCTGAAGTTTATCCTTTGGATAATCCATATCACATTCCACATGTCTGAGTCTGTATACACTTTCATTTCCTACATGTTTAAGCATAGCATTTCTGTCATCTAAAAGATTTTCTAAATTAACCGTATCCTGAATAATAAGTATTACACCAAGAATATCCTCTTCATCTTGTTCTTTCCAGGGAATAATATTACATATAAATGGTCGCTTATTAATTTCGTAAAGGTGATTAAGAATCGGTGTCTGCTTTCCTTTAAGCATTGTAAAAATTCTCTCTGACACAGGGGACTTATCAAAAAGGTCAAGGAATCTTTTCCCTGTTATATCAATATCTGTGTCCTCAGGATTCTTTCCATAATATTTTTTCCCTCGAAGTAAGTTACCATTGTCCTCATCCCTGACGGTATATCCTTTTGCCTGGAAAAATTTTATTTCACCAGTTAATCCATCTATAACTACCATATTACCTATACATGAATAATATGACATCTTGAAAATTTTATCATTTACAACAATTGATGTTTCTTTATTCTTGCGATCCACCACGGCCTTTATATTAAAACCATAGTAGTTTGTATCAAGCACCAGTGTATCATCTACACGGTCAGCGCCCATGGTCTTGTATTCTGCACCTATTTTCTTGTTATTATACACAGCAGCTGCAACAAATGCATCCCCCTGCTTAATGTCTGTATTGGTAATATTAAGATATGAAAGCTCTTTCCTGCTCATATTACCATCATCTTCTCCAAAGGAATTATCTGCTATAATTACAATATCCCCTTCTTCAATGCAGCCAGCCTCATGCCTTATATCTGAATCTATTACAATTCCTGTTATTTCTTTAGCTTTACGATTACAGTACTGTACCTGCTGACTCTGATTGATATATACAAACCCCTGGTTCATATCATTCATTAATTTTCCAATTATCTCAATATCTCTTTCTAACATAAAAGCCTCTATTCAATACTATTTATATTACACAAACTGTTCTGTTAATATTCTATCATATATATTCATTTTATTGTATATACATTATTGCATCTGCTGATACTGCGTTCTGAAATTCAAAGATTATATAAATACACTATGCAAATTCCGTTCCATTACCATGCTCGTTTAATTCTATATAATTAATAATCCATGTAAAATTTATACAATCTGAATCTATTACTATTTCCATATTTATGTTTTACTAATTATCCATGCATAAAGAAAACCCCCGAAACGTATTCCGGGGGTTTTGATATGCCATAACTCATCGCCATCTGTTGGCGCTTAAATTTGACTATCTCCTTATTTTGCCTGAGCAGCAGCAGTCTGAGCAGCTACTTCAGCAGCGAAGTCTTCTTCTTTCTTTTCGATTCCTTCGCCTACTTCGTAACGAATCATTTCTACAACCTTCATTGACTTACCAATTTTAGCTGCTTCTTCGTTTACGTACTGTTCAACAGTTAAATCACCGTTCTTAACGAACTTCTGGTCAACTAAGCATACTTCCTTAAGGATAGCTTTGATTTTTCCAGGGATGATTTTGTCAAGTAATTCAGGTTTTTTACCTTCGTTAAGAAGCTGCTGTTTAGCAATTTCTGTTTCTGAAGCTAACCATTCCTGGTCTACCTGTGAATCATCAACAAACTTAGGGTTCATTGATGCAACCTGCATAGCAACGTCTTTACCAACTGTTTCGATTTCTTCTGCAGTTGCTTCTGTTTCGATACCTACAAGAACAGCGATTCTCTTGTTTGAGTGGATGTATCCTGTGTAAACAACGCCTTCTGTAGCTAATCTTTCAAATCTTCTGATGTTCATGTTTTCACCAATCTTTGAAATTTTAGCTGTTAAAGCATCTTTAACAGTTCCTTCGCCTTCGTATGGAAGGTTCATGAAGCAATCCATGCATCCTTCTTCCATTTCTAATGCTTTTCCTGCTAATGTATCAACGAATTCTACGAATTCAGGGTTCTTAGCAACGAAGTCTGTTTCTGAGTTAACTTCGATTACTGCAGCTGCTTTGTGGTCAGCTGTGAATGCTAAGTCAACAAGACCTTCTGCAGCGATTCTTCCGGATTTCTTAGCAGCTTTTGAAAGTCCTTTTTCTCTAAGAACTTCTACAGCTTTTTCGATATCTCCGTCTGTTTCTACAAGAGCCTTTTTGCAGTCCATCATGCCTGCGCCAGTCATTTCTCTTAATTCTTTTACTAATGATGCAGTTACTGCCATTTTTATTTCCTCCTATTGATTAACAACAATAATTATTCAGCATCTTCTGCTTCTGTAGCAGCTTCTGCTTCTCCTTCATCAAAGCTTTCGCCCTGGTTAGCTTCGATAATAGCATCTGCCATGCTTCCTGCAATTAATTTAACTGCTCTGATAGCATCGTCATTTGCTGGGATGATGTAATCAACATCGTCTGGATCACAGTTTGTATCTACGATTCCAACGATTGGAATTCCTAAGATTCTAGCTTCTTTAACTGCGATTCTTTCTTTCTTAGGGTCAACGATGAATAATGCTCCTGGCATTCCTTTCATGTCTCTGATTCCGCCTAAGTATTTTTCTAATTTAGCGTGTTCTGCTCTTAAACCGATAACTTCTTTCTTTGAAAGTTTATCAAAAGTTCCGTCTTCTTCCATTCTTTCGATGTCGTTAAGTCTCTTGATTCTCTTAGCGATAGTTTTGTAGTTTGTTAACATTCCACCTAACCATCTTTCGCTTACGTAGTACTGTCCGCATCTCTTTGCTTCGTCTACGATTGCGTTCTGAGCCTGTTTCTTAGTTCCTACGAAAAGAACTGGTTTACCGGAAGCTCCAACTTCTTTCATGAAATCATAAGCTTCTTCGATTTTCTTTACAGTTTTCTGTAAGTCGATGATGTAGATTCCGTTTCTTTCTGTGAAGATGTAAGGAGCCATTTTAGGGTTCCATCTTCTTGTCTGATGTCCGAAATGTACACCAGCTTCTAATAACTGTTTCATTGAAATTACTGCCATTTTTATTTCCTCCTGGTTTTTCCTTCCACTCGGTCTCCTAGCTAAAAAACCTCTTTGGGCACCATTTTAGCGACTAGCCGGGTGTGTTAATTTATTTATGGTCAAAGACCAATTGACATTATATGATACTTTCATTGAAATTACAAGCTTTTTTTCATATTTACATCATACTTTTTTCATATTTTTCTGAAGCCTCTTTTCTGCTTTTTTCTTTGTGCTGATTTGTTCACATCATATACTTGTATTCTACAGACTAAAGGTATACACTGTAGTTAATAGTTGAATACGAGGAGGCGTATTTATATGAAATTTGATATGCACTGTCATACAAAAGCCGGATCAATAGATGCAAGAATTCCTATTGAAGAATATATAGAGCTTCTGCAGGAGCAGGGATTTGACGGAATGCTTGTAACCGACCACGACTCGTATAAAGGATATCGTTACTGGCTGGACAATCGTTCCAGAATGCCTTCCGATTTTGTTGTACTAAAAGGTGTAGAATATGATACAAAAGACGCTGGTCATTTTATTGTAATCATGCCGGATAATATTCATCTTAAAGTTCTCGAAATCAGAGGAATGTCTGTAGAATTACTTGTAAAAGTAGTTCATCACTTTGGCGGAGTTCTCGGACCTGCACATCCTTTTGGAGCAAGAAGTTCAAGTGCCATGCTCTTTAAACGTATGCAGAAAGACCCGGAAATAATAAAGTGCTTTGACTTCCTTGAAGGTTTTAACACATGTGAAACACCATCAGCAAACAAAAAGGCCCGTGACCTTGCAGAAGAATATAATATTCCATGCACAGGCGGCTCAGATTCACACAAAAGAGACTATGTAGGAATGGCATTCACAGACTTCGGAAGACAGATTACATGTAACAACGATATGATTGCATGCATAAAAGAAAGAGACATTGCTGCTTACGGCGGAACAGAACGTACTTTCTTAAAGAAACACAAAAAGAGAAACTCAGTATTTGCGACCTATGGTTTCAGATCATATAACAGGAGCCTTGGCTTTGTTTTTTCACCTTACAGGGCTCATAAAATCAAGAAATTAGCCTTGCATATGCCCTAAACATTTGATAAAATGAATGGTGCAATCGATATTAAAACTCGACTTTTGCTAAAGTCGGGTTTTTTTTAATAACAAAACGTAAAATTCAGGAGAAAAATTATGGATGAAAAACAGATTAAGCCAAATGGTCTGGCTTTACTACCAATTGTAGTTTTCCTTGTACTCTTCCTTGGTACAGGAATCGTATTAAAAGACTTTTATACTATGCCTGCTGTTGTAGGTTTTCTAGTAGCACTTATTGTTGCATTTATGCAGACAAAAGACAAAACATTTAGTGAGAAATTCCACATTGTATCAACAGGTGTTGGCGATGACAATATTATTACAATGTGCCTTATCTATCTTGCTGCAGGAGCTTTCTCAGGAGCTGTTACAGCTGCCGGTGGAGCAGAAAGCACAGTTAACTTAGGACTTTCATTCCTTCCACCAAGCGCCGCAGTAATAGGTCTTTTCATAATTGGCTGCTTTATTTCTATTTCAATGGGTACATCAATGGGTACAATTGCAACTCTTGCTCCTATTGCGGTTCAGGTTGCTGACAAAACAGGCTTTGCAATGGCTATCTGCATTGGTGCTGTTGTATCAGGTGCTATGTTTGGTGACAACCTTTCTATGATTTCTGATACAACAATTGCTGCAGTAAGAACACAGGGATGCGAAATGAGAGATAAGTTCAGAAGGAACTTCCTTATTGTACTTCCAGCTGCTATTGCAACTATAATCATTCTTTTCATGCTTACAAGAGGTGGAAGCTTTGTTCTTGATCAGGAATTAGAATACAACATTCTTCAGGTATTACCATATATTTTCGTTTTAGCAACAGCTATTATCGGTGTTAATGTATTTATTGTTCTTATCAGTGGTACAGTTCTTTCTGTTATTGTAGGTCTTATTACTGGTTCAATTGCACCAGCTGCTATCTTTACATCAATAGGAAATGGTGTTACAGGCATGTATGACATTACAGTTATTTCAATTCTTGTTGCAGGTATCAGTGCACTTGTTAAGGCTAACGGCGGATTTGCATTTATATTAGAAAAGATTCACGCTCATGTACACACATACAAAGGTGCAGAACTTGGTATTGCAGGACTTATCTCATTAGTAGATGCTGCTACAGCTAACAACACTGTTGCAATTGTAATTGCTGGTCCTATTGCAAAAGAAATAAGTGTGGACTATGGTATTGAACCATCAAGAAGTGCTTCATTATTAGATATGTTTGCATCAGTATGGCAGGGAATTATTCCTTATGGTGCACAGCTTCTTTCTGCTGCTACACTTACTGCCCTTACACCATTTGATATTATGCCATATCTTTTCTATCCATTCTTAATGGCTGCATGTGGATTAATAAGTATTGCATTTTCAAAGAAGAAAGAAAATAAATAGAATTATATAGAATATGATTCAGCCCTGGCGGAAACGTCAGGGTTTTTTAATGCAGCAAAAGAAAGAATGGAAGCGAATTGAACCTGTTTACAGGTTCACACCTCTCAGGCAAAAACATACTTCTTGCACCCTTACCTCTCTCTTACTCTGATAATATTAAAATCATCACTACATAATATTTCTAAAATGATAAATATTATCGTTATTGTCACTTCGCAAAAAATATTTTCATAATGACAATAAAATCCCGGATTGCATGCCAGAGCAAGCCTCTTAACCTCTTGAAATCATGCCATATTGTCGTAATGGAAAAAGTTTTTTTGTTTTGACAAGAAAATCATCGTTTTTATTGTCATTTCCTAAAAAGAAATCTCAATGTGACAATACTGCCACGAAATCAGGTTTGCAACACCTCAAAAATGGAAATATATGTAATATTTTTTGTCAAAACAGATATTATTTTTCCATTTCGACAAAATCATATTAAACCCATAATTTCCAATGAAATTACAACTCAATCATATTTAACAACAGTCACCCAGGCAAATCCACCCAATGAGCTGTTGTTCTTTCTATACCGGTTTACTTTGATTCCGTCAGTCTGTTTTTCCTCAAGTTAAATTAGACATATCAGAATTAAGATAAATAGCATTTTGATGAGCTTCTTCGCAGCGCTTCTTTTATATGACAATAGTAACCTTGCGCTCTTCATTTATCATTTCAGTTTCTGTAGTGGTTTCTAAAAAAACCTGGTTATCAAGCACATTCAGTAATACCAGCATAATCCCTTAAGATTCCAGAATCCCCACCAGACATCCTCCCATCAAAAAACAGAACCCTGCATAATGCAGGGTCCTGTCATTTAATTATCAGTATTTTGTTATGCCTGACAGCTTTCAAATTCTGCCATAGCTTCCTCATCCTGAATACGCTTAGCTTCAATAGCCTCCTGAAGCATCATATCCTTAACTTTCATAAGTCTTGTCTGATTACCTCTTTCGTTTTCATCCAGTTTCATCTGAATATAGCGGATAGTTGTCTGAAGCTGAGGAATCATTACATATTCCAGAGCGTTTACACGACGTCTTGTCTTTTCGAGTTCAGCCGCAAGAAGAGCTGTTTCCTTTTCCTTAGCTGCAAGATCTAACAGTTCAGGGAAAAGATCTGATAATGCTGATATTGCGTTATCAAGTTCTCCGGAAGTACGTGCATATCCGTAAGGGAATATGTTTGTAGGATCTTCCGCAGTAGTTTTGAAGGTGAAAATCGGCACATCAACACTCATAATATTCTTATTTTCCACATCCAGAACAACGCCCTGCTTAGGGAACATAAGAGATTCTTCCATAACCTCCTGGCTCATGATGGCACTTGCAACAGTAAAGTTCTTATATACATCAGCAAGTTTTTCTTCTACATCCTGACGTAATCTTCCGTTTTCTCTTGCAAGTTCAAGGAACTCCTTCATCAGCTCGTCACGTTTGTCTTTCATAAGTTTGTGACCACGTGTAGCTGTCTTAAGACGTTTCTTAAGGGAGGTAAGCATCATTCTGGTAGGGTTTACATTCATACGTTCTGCCATAGATTATCACCTACCCCAGATATTTCTCAATATATTCGTCTTTAATTCTCTTTAATTCGCTCTTTGGTAAGATCTTAAGAAGTTCCCAACCAGTATCAAGAGTTTCTTCAATAGTTCTGTCTGTTTCGTATCCCTGTGATACATAAACCTTTTCGAATTCCTGGCTGAACTTGGCATACTTTAAGTCAATATCAGTTAAAGCAGCTTCACCAAGAATTGTCATAAGTTCCATACATTCTTTACCTCTTGCATAAGCGGCAAACAGCTGGTTCATTGTATCTGCATGGTCTTCTCTTGTTTTTCCAACACCGATGCCCTTATCTTTAAGACGGGATAAAGATGGAAGTACATCAATAGGAGGTTTAATACCTCTTCTGTAAAGGTCACGAGATAAAATAATCTGTCCTTCTGTAATATATCCTGTTAAGTCAGGAATTGGATGAGTCTTGTCATCTTCAGGCATTGTAAGAATAGGAATCATTGTAATAGAACCATCATGGTCTCTCTTTCTTCCTGCTCTTTCGTACATTGTAGCAAGGTCAGTATAAAGGTATCCCGGATATCCTCTTCTGCCTGGTACTTCCTTACGAGCTGCTGATACTTCACGAAGAGCTTCAGCATAGTTTGTAATGTCTGTCATAATAACAAGTACGTGCATTCCTAAGTCAAATGCAAGATATTCAGCTGCAGTAAGAGCCATACGAGGTGTGGCAATTCTTTCTACAGCAGGGTCATTAGCTAAGTTCATGAACATAACTGTTCTGTCAATAGCACCTGTTCTTCTGAAGTCAGAAGCGAAGAAGTCAGCTTCTTCGTATGTAATACCAATAGCTGCGAAAACTACAGCGAAGTTACTTTCTCCACCAATAACCTTGGCCTGACGGGCAATCTGCGCTGCAAGTTCAGCATGTGGAAGACCTGATCCTGAGAAAATAGGGAGTTTCTGTCCTCTTACAAGAGTATTAAGTCCGTCAATAGCAGATACTCCTGTCTGAATAAATTCAGCAGGATAGTCTCTTGCTGCAGGGTTCATTGGAAGTCCGTTAATGTCTAATTTCTTTTCAGCAATAATTTCCGGACCACCGTCTTTTGGACGACCCATACCGTCAAATACACGGCCTAACATTTCAGGTGATACACTAAGCTGTGTACCTCTTCCTAAGAATTTAACTGTACTTTCTTTAAGGTTAATACCTGCAGAACTTTCGAACAGCTGTACAAGAACGTCACTTCCGTTAATTTCAAGAACTTTACAAAGTCTTGTTTCACCACTTGGAAGAACAATTTCTCCAAGTTCATCATAAGTTACGCCTTCTACGTCCTTAACCAGCATTAAAGGGCCTGCAACTTCTGATATTGTCTTATATTCCTTAATCATCGTCCTCAGCCTCCTTACTGATTAAATCGCTTACTTCTTTATTTAATTCTGCTAAGATTTCGTCATATGATGCGTCAATCTTTTCTTCTTCGATGTATTTAAATCTTCCGATTGTTTCTCTTACAGGAATTGAAACAAGTGAGTTAAATGAAGCACCCTTACCAATAGCATCAGTTGCTGTATGGTAATATGCTAAAATAAGTTTCATTAACTTAACCTGCTTATTTAATGATGAGTATGTATCTACATCATGGAAAGCATTCTGGTGAAGATAGTCTTCTCTGATTGACTTGCAGGCTTCAAGCTTGATTCTGTCTTCAAATGATAAAGCATCAACACCAACTAACTGAACGATTTCGTTAAGTTCTGATTCTTCCTGAAGTAATGTAATAGCTTCCTGTCTTAGTTTAGGGAAGTCTTTGCTTACATTCTTTTCGTACCATGGAGTTAATCTGTCTACATATAGTGAATAACTCTGTAACCAGTTAATAGCCGGGAAGTGACGTTTGTAAGCAAGCTGTGAGTCTAAGCACCAGAATACTTTTACAATACGAAGTGTAGCCTGTGAAACTGGTTCAGAAATATCTCCTCCTGGAGGGGATACAGCTCCAATAGCTGAAAGAGCACCAATTCTTCCTTCTTTACCTAGTGATACAACTCTGCCGGCTCTTTCGTAGAACTGAGCAAGTCTTGATCCTAAGTAAGCTGGATATCCTTCTTCACCTGGCATTTCTTCAAGACGACCTGACATTTCACGAAGAGCTTCTGCCCATCTTGATGTTGAGTCAGCCATAAGAGCTACTGAGTAACCCATGTCTCTGAAGTATTCTGCAATTGTAATACCAGTATAAATTGAAGCTTCACGAGCTGCTACTGGCATGTCAGATGTGTTAGCAATAAGTACTGTTCTCTTCATAAGAGATTCACCTGAACGAGGGTCCTTCAGTTCTGGGAATTCCATAAGAACATCAGTCATTTCGTTTCCACGTTCACCACATCCGATATATACAACGATGTCTGCGTCAGCCCATTTTGCAAGCTGATGCTGTACAACTGTTTTGCCTGATCCGAAAGGTCCTGGAACAGCAGCTACACCACCCTTGGCAATAGGGAATAGTGTATCGATTACACGCTGTCCTGTAACTAATGGCATTTCAGGAACTAATTTATCTTTGTAAGGTCTGCCTACACGAACTGGCCATTTCTGCATCATTGTTAATTCTGCAATAGTGCCATCTTCTTTTCTGACCTTACATACAACTTCTTCAACTGTAAATGAACCAGCTTCAATACTTTCAATAGTACCTTTGATTCCGTAAGGAACCATAATTCTCTGCTCTACAATTACAGTTTCCTGAACTGTACCAATAATATCTCCAGCTTCAACTTCGTCTCCAACCTTTGCAACTGGAACGAAGTCCCACTTCTTTTCTCTGTTTAATGAAGGAACCTTGATACCTCTTGTAATGTTGGCACCAACTTTTTCTCTCATTGCTTCAAGAGGACGCTGAATTCCATCATACATAGTTTCAATAAGTCCAGGTCCAAGTTCAACAGAAAGCTGTGCTCCAGTAGTTTCTACTGGTGCTCCAGGTCCGATTCCTGCTGTTTCTTCATATACCTGAATTGAAGCCATGTCGCCTCTCATTTCAATAATTTCACCGATTAGTCCCAGGTCGCCTACACGAACTACGTCGAACATTTCGGCATCTTCCATGCCTGATGCTACAACAAGTGGACCTGAAACCTTTACGATTTTACCCTGACCCATCTATTTTCCACCTCCAAATAGTATGTCTGCTCCTACAGCACGTTCTACAGACTTTCTGACATTTCTCATTCCTTCTCCGGAAGGACCTTCCTTACCAGGGATTGGAATAATTGCCGGAAGTCTTGAGTCTTTGTATTTGTCTATATCCTTCTCAAGATCAGCTGCAAGTGTTTCTGTAATATATATAATTGCATATTCACCCTTTGCCCACTCGTGAAGGATTTTCTTTGCTTTTTCGCTATCCTGACAAGGTGCTACATCAAGTCCTACAGCCTTAAAGCCAAGAACCGAGTCCTTATCTCCGATTATACCTATTTTATACATATGGTTCCCTCAGTCTTTCTACAATCTGTTCTGGCTCAGAACCGATTAAGATTCCTGTCAGTATGATTCTTAAATTATCAATTTCGACTTCTTTTGCATACCAGTATCCTGCAATTGGAACAATACCAAATGATAAGTATTTAGCTTCTTTGTTGAACTTCATAACAGCATCTTCTGCAAGCTTTTCAAGAAGTGTAAAGTCTCCCTTTTCTCTAAGTTCCCTTCCACCTTCTGCAAAAGCTTCTTTAAAGCCATATGGTGCCAGCTTATCTGCAATCTGTTCATAACTTTCTTCATAACATGAAATAAAGAACTGTTCCGGAATATTTCCTCCTTCAAGGAATACCTTCTGGAAGAATGACCATGGCTTATTAATGTATTTCAGTCTTGCAAATGTTTTGATATTATTGCAGTCAATCATTATTTTAACCATTCCTACAAGGAATTCTTCTTCAGTTTCTTCAGCTGCTTCAATCATATCTTTGTAGCAGTATTTATCAAGAATAAGGTCGATTTCCTGAGGGTCACCACCTCTTCCGAAAAGATCTGTGGCTTCCTGAATAGCATATTTCATGCCTCTGTTCATAAATGCATAGTTTCTGTCTCTTACCATAGAAACCAGCTTTTTCCAGTCTGTGTCTCCTGTGGATACCAGGAAGTCTTCAGAAGGAGTAATTCCAAGGAATTCAGATTTCAAACATACCTTTGCATTGTGATAATCATAAGGATAAAGGAACAGTGCCAGCTCTTTTCTTTCTGGAATTGTATCGTAAATCAGGTCAAAGTGTTTGTTCTGTTCTCTACGAATAAACCATTCAATGTCCCCGCTCTGAAGCTCTTTTGCTTCACCATATCCGAATTCACGGAGAATGTTTTCTGCAGCTTCAAGGTCCTTGGCAGAAGCAAGTCTCATAAAGTCCTTTTTGGTCATTAAGTTCTTTACTCCTGTGCAGATATATGCGTCTGCAAATGTATATTCTTCTATTTTTCTCTTTGCCATAGAATCTGTCTCCTTACTGGAATAACTGACCGGCTACCTCACCGATTAGCTTTTCTTTTGCATCTTCAATAAGAGCTTCCACAGTGCCGTTCATAAATACAGCTCCGTTTTTCAAGATAAAGCCACCTTTAATATTTCTGGTTTCTTCCGATAAAGTAAATGCACCGCCTTCTACTGCTTTATTAACTTCCGCAATAAGGTCGGATCCGATTTCAGATGAATCCTTCTCACTTAAGATAAGTTCACCTTCAGTTTCTCCTGTATTTTTTACTATGCTGATAAGGAATCTTATATACTCCTCTTTCTCCATAGAAACAAGCTTTTCAGCTGTTTTATCAAAGCATTCTGCAATATACTTCTGCTTTTCGTGAAGAACAAGTTTTCTGCCGTCAATATCCGCTACGGAATTTCTGCGGGCAATAAGTTTTTCCTTATCTGCAATTCCATTTTCTTCTGCATCGCTGATTAAAGCTGCAGCCTTTGCCTCTGCCTCTTCAATTACTCTGTCACATTCTGCTTTAGATGCTTTTGTAATTTCCGCTGCTTCAGCTTCTGCATCGCTGATAATCTTGGATGTTATTTTTTCAATACTCATATCTCCACATCCTTCTGATTAAAGACCTAAGTTAAATAGCATTAAGATAGAAATAAGTAATGCGAAGATAGCATATGTTTCTACCATAGCTGCATAAATGATACCTTTAACCATTTCTTCTGGTCTCTTTCCTAATAGCATGATTCCGGAAGCTGCTGCTTTACCCTGAGCAACACCAGACCAGATACCTACTAATCCGATTGGAAGACCTGATGCGAAGATGTATAATCCCTGTGATAATGTTAAGTCAATCATTCCACCGCCTAAAAGGCCGATTTTAATGAAAATAAGGAATGCCATTAACAGACCGTAAATACCCTGTGTACCAGGAAGAGCCTGTAAAATAAGAGTTTTACCGAATTTTTTAGGGTCTTCTGCAACAACGCCTGATGCTGCCTGACCTGCAATACCAACACCCATAGCACTTCCTATACCTGCTAATGCTGCAACTGCTGCACCTAATAGTGCCCAAACGTTTCCACTAATCATTATTTGTTACCTCCATCTATGTCGTTTGTTAATCTAACATATTTTGTATTTTTTCTAAATGGTTTAAATTCTTCTCCACCGTCTTCATAGAACTTTCCAAAGAATTCTATGTACTGTAAACGGCTGGAATGAACGAATGCTCCAAGTGCATTAATTGCAAGGTTAAATGTATGACCGATAACGAATACAATTAACAGTACAATAGCACCGAAAATTCCGCCACCTGCAAGAGTTCCCATAGTATTAATTACTGATGCAATAACTCCTGTTGCAAGTCCTAGTGCTAAAAGTCTTGCGTATGACAGAATATCTGAAATGTAACTTGTTACATCATATACTGAGCTTAATCCGCCTGTAACTTTTCCAAAGCCTTTGTTGTGTCTTCCTCCTGTAAGTAGTAATACAAGGAAGCCGGCAATTGCTAAATACATTCCTATCTTTGGTAATATATCTGAAACAGCGCCACCTGCTAACCACATAACTCCACCGATAATTACCATGTACCATGATACTACATCGCAGAATGCATCAAAAGGATGACCCCTCTTGATTTCCATATATGCTTTGATACCCATACCCAGGAACAGGTGAATTACACCGAATACTAAAGACCAGATTAATAATCTTGTCGGATCTTCAATAGGGTTAAACCATAATGGTGAAACAGTTATTTCTTTGTTAAAGAATACTTCCGCAACAACTGGTATGAAGTCTCCAAACCAGCCGCCGAAGAGTGCTCCCCAGAATACTGTGGATAATCCGCACCAGAAGAACATCTTAACCATTTTGTATGTCATTCCTTCAAGTGCAAACTTACGTAATACCACAAAACATGCTATGGAAATAACAAGTCCGTATCCTGCGTCACTAAGCATCAGTCCAAAGAACATAGCATAGAAAAGCGCATAAAACTTTGTTGGATCAAATCCATTGTAATCAGGAAGTGAATACATTTCCATAACTGACTCAAATGGATATACCGCAGCATTGTTTTCAATAAGTACTGGAACTTCTTCACCTTCTTCTGGATCTCTGAACGCGTAGTAGCAGTCATTTGCTTCAAGTTTTTCTGTAACCTTCTTTACGCATTTTACAGGAACCCATCCTTCAAGTGTGAAAGTCCTCTTTGTTTTCATCATTTTTTCTTTAATTTTTTCGTGGTCTCTTTCCATTACAAGGTCATCGTAATAGCATTCCACTCCCTTTCTGAGAGTGCTGAGACTGCTGACTTCTTTTTCGACTTCACTGCATTCTTTTTCTGTTTCTGCAATTTCGTCAATAATACGTTTACGGTTTTCTTCGGCTGTACCTGTGAATTCCGCAAATGGTGTTGGTGTGTAACCATGTTGTTTCATTATGGCCATTACATCTTCCTGCTCATCCTTCATTGTAATTACAATAAGGTAAATCAGGTCCTTGTCACGTCCTAATTCTTTTACATCTGCGTCTCTTTCGTTATGAACTCTGTCAAGGAGAGCATCCATATCAAGGGTTGCAGGTACTACTCCAAGATTAATACTTGTTTCTTTTGTTTCTGTGAGCTCAAGTGGTAAATCGTAAGATACCCATGGTGTCACCGCACTTAACTGTGAGTTAAGCCTGTTTATTGATTCTTTTAAGGCATGTATTTTCGCATGAAGGTCTAATACATGATCTACATCCTGGCGGAGTTTTTCTCTGCCTTCCATTGTTTTGGCGAACTCTGAAGCTTTCATTGCTCGTCTTGTTTTAAATAGTGGCTCCTTTTCTGTACTGTACTTTTCCAGAGTTTCTAAGGCTAATATTGCTCGATTAATTCTGATATCAAGCTTTGCAACATATTCTTCGTTGCCATCCTTATCTTCCCTTGCAGTAACCCTGTCTGTGTTTTCTGACTGGTCTTCTTTTTCCTGCTCAGTAATCTGTACTGCGCCCAGTTCCATAAGATCAGATATGAGATTCTCTTTAACGGTGTCAATACCGATAACGGCCACTTTTTTCATTTTACTGATCGACACTGTTTCTCACAATCCTTTCTGCAATAAGTTCAACAGCTTTGTCTTCATTGTCCTTTGCCTTTGCAATAAGCATCTGACACTTTTCGTGTGTTTCCCTTAATGACTGCTCATACTGTTTTTCTGCCTCATTCTGGCCTTCCTGAATATATGTGTCATATATTTCTTTTGCCTTCATTTCGGCATCTTCAACAATTCTGTCAGCCTGTGCTCTTGCATCACTTAATGACTTTCTGGACTCAAGTTTGGCATTTTTCTGAAGTTCTTCAGCTTTTGCTTCACTTTCTCTGATTCTTGTAATCTCTTCAACAAACATTGCTGTCTCACCTCCCGTCTGTTATTTTTGAGTGCAACCTACTCTAGTGTATATTATACTCCAATACGATGAGCATAACAATATTCTTTTGTTATTCAAAAACTAAAAAATGTTTCGTTCTTTAGTTTTTCATCAAAATTTCCTGTTATTTACCCCTTTATTTTGTATTTTCTGACAGTATTCCCTGTGTTTTGTAAATAAAGGTGACGCTTTCATAATTACCTTTTTCACCAAATGCTCTGTAGTTCTTTGCTGCATTTCTAAGGTCTTTTGTTCTCTTAAGAGCATCTATATAACCGCTTCCCTTTATCTTATTCAGTTCTTCATTTATTTTTTCATCAAGGAGAACAGTACCTTCTTTCATCTGCTGTGTTCCCTCTTTTAGCTGTGCTATTCCTCTGAGAAGTTCATCTTCCTTATCATAAAGAAGTGATGAACCATCCTTAAGCTTTGCTGCTCCTTCTGCAGCCATATCTATTCCTTCACCCAGATGACTCTGCCCTTTAACAAGAGTTTCTGTTCCTGTATTAATTGCGTCTGCTCCTTCACAGGCTCCGTCAATTCCTGATTTTAACTGGCTCTGTCCTGCTGCAACAGCAGATGCTCCATCTTTCAGCATAATTACCCCTGGTAAAAATGATGTCTTTACTGTACTGTCAAGCTCTGCTGCTCCCTGGGCTGCCTGATCTACTCCTCCAGTATATGCAAAAAGTCCGGCCTTAAATGCTTCTACACTGTCAAGCTGTGCCTTTACTTCTTCTGTTCCCGGAATGCTTCCAAGAACATCCTGGTAATTTTCTTCTGTAAGAGTAATAGCTGGTGCCATTGGATTTACTTTCTGTAATGCTGCAGTTACCTTTGCTGAGCTTTCAGCAAATACGCTGTTTACAAGCTGCAATGCTCCTGCGTTAAGTGCGCTGCTGTTAGAAGATATGGATGTAAGTGCATCGTTTAGCTGTCCTGTTCCTATGCTAAGCTGCTGGCTTCCAGCTTCAACCTGAGCTGCAGCACCTGCAAGTGTATTTGTATTTTCTAAAAGAGCATTACTTCCTGCTGTAAGCTTTCCAAATCCCTCACTAAGTTCTGAGGCTCCTGCATTAAGCTGTCCTGCCCCTTCTTTTAGCTGCAATGATCCGCCTTTAAGAGCACTGACTCCCTCATTAAGGTCGGAGGCTCCTTTTTTCAGGGTTCCAGTTCCTTCTTTAAGTGCTGCAGCGCCATAAGAAAGCTTAGATACTCCTTCATTAAGTTTCTCAGCTCCATCCTTAAGTTCTTTTACCCCGCCTGTCATTTCATCAATTTTTGATGTTAAGTCTCCGGTGTTAAATGCATTATCAAAGTTTACCTCTTCAAAGATTTCCTTTGTCATAAATGTATACATTCCATCAAGTTCAAAATCACTTGCTTCTCCTTCAATTATGACAGTATCAGGGATTTCTGCAATATTGCTTACTCTCAGATTTTCTTCAACACCAGGCATTCCAAATGCCATAATTACAACACGGTTTCCGTCTTCAATAATCTTACCATGATCTACTGTTACATTATTAAAATGATTCTTATCAGTTACCATGCCTGATACAGCTACCATAGGCACACTTACGCCTGCCACCGGATTTGTATCATAGTGAATCTTAATCTTCAGTGCACCTGACTTTCCCTGCAGCTTTTCCGGACTGATTTCTTTACCATTAAGCTCATATTTTATCTTTACTTCTGCAGGAAGTATTTCTCTGCTATATCCATCATAGTGAAGTTTTCCTTTTTCGCTTACAATCCTCTGAGTTTCTTTTCCTTCATTATCTGTCATAACATATACTGTTTCTGTATTTGAAAAATCTTCTGCACTTTTCTTTTCTGTAGCATAACTATATGTCCATGCAGTGCCTGCAACTGCCACCAAAACAGCTGTTACACCTGCTGCAACCTGCTTTCTTCTTTTCTTTCTCTGTAAAATCAAATCTCTTCTCATTACTCTGCTCCTTCCTCTTTTAACGCTTTTCTTACCTGTTTCATATCTTTTGTTGTCTTAATAATTAATCTGTCAAAAGCCTTAAGGAATGCCGGCAGTATGAATATTACTGCAATCATACTGATAATAGCTCCTCTTGCCATAAGACCACACATAGAACAGATAATGTCCATTTCCGAATAAACTGATACACCTATTGTTGCTGCAAAGAATACCAGAGCACTTACTACAATAGAAGGTGACGAATTTGCAAGTGCAGTATATACAGCTTCGTTTTTATCCATTCCACAGGTTCTTTCTCTCTTGTATCTTGTTGTTAAAAGAATTGCATAATCCACAGTTGCTCCAAGCTGTATTGTACTTAAACATATTGGTGCAATAAACGGAAGCTCTGTTCCTGTAATATATGGAATGCCCAGATTAATAAATATTGCAAGATAAATAGTCAGCATAAGAATTACAGGGAGGCTTCCTGACTTAAGTACTACTGCAAGTATTACAAAGATAAACAGGAATGAAACAGCACTTACAATCTTAAAGTCCCTGTCTGTTACCTTCATCATATCTTTTGTACAAGCAGCTTCTCCAATAACCATTCCGTTGCTATCATATTTCTTGGTTATTTTCTCAAGACTTTCTATCTGTTTATTTACTTCATCGCTTGATGTTGTATACTCACTTGTCATCATAATAAGCTGGTGATCTCCCTGGCTGAATGCCTTCCTTATTCTTGAAGGCAGTATTTCATCAGGTATTTTCTCTCCCACAACTGTATCCAGAGAAAGCACTCCTTCAATCCCCTCTGTGCCCTTTATTTCTTCTGACAGACCATGAAGGTCCTTATCAGAAAGGTCCTTATTAACCATAATCATATGCATATTGCTGATATTATACTGATCTATCAGTTTTTCGTTTGATATTACAAAGTTCATATCTCTTGGAAGAACTCCAGCCATATCGTAATAAACTCCTGCATTGCTATAGGCATAATATGCTGGTCCTATTGCTACAAGGAAGATAATAAGAAATACTGCACTGTGTTTAAGAACAAACTCAGCAGTCTTTTCCATCTTAGGTACAATTGGTCTGTGTGCTGTTTTATCAATAAGTTTTTCAAAAGTAAGTATAAGGGCTGGCAGAATAGTAACGCAGCTTATTACTCCAAGAACTACTCCCTTTGCCATTACCAAGCCCAGGTCTTTTCCCACTGTAAAGCTCATAAAACAAAGTGCCACAAAACCTGCAATTGTGGTAATTGAACTTCCTGCAACAGTTGTAAATGTGTGAACTATGGCTTTTTCCATAGCTTCATCGCTATTAGCCGATATTTCTCGTTCCTCTTCAAAGCTGTGCCATAGGAAGATTGAATAGTCCATGGTTACAGCAAGCTGAAGTACTGATGCAAGTGCCTTTGTAATATATGATATTTCTCCAAAAAAGACGTTTGTTCCCATGTTATACATTACTGCAAAGCCAATACCAATAAGGAAAATAAATGGCAGAACCCATGAGTTAAGAAGTGCCATCATAAAGACTGTTGCACATAATACTGCAATACCTACATAGAATGGTTCTTCTTTTTCACAAAGGTCTTTAAGGTCCTTTACCAGTGCTGACATACCTGTAATATATGCCTGGCTGCCCATTGCCTGCCTGATTTCACCAACTGCTTCAATAGTTTCGTCAGCTGATACTGATGTATCAAAGAAGACTACCATTAAAGAACTTGTTTCTGAATTAAAGCTGTCATAAATTTTATCTGGCAGTATTTCCATTGGTACTGCAGAAGAAAACAGTTCGTCATACCAGATAACATCACCTACATGATCAATTTTCTGTATTTCCTGTTTCTTCTCCCTTATTTCATCATTTTCCATATTTTCCATGACTATAATGGTGTAGGCACCCTGGTTATAGTCATCAAGAAGAATTTCCTGACCCTTTACTGTATCTAAATCTGTAGGAAGATAAGTCAGAAGGTCATAATTTATTCTTGTACTTTTAATTCCTGTTACGGAAGGAATAAGGAGCAGAATACAGATTACAATTAATATTTTTCTGTATTTTACTACTCCATGCGATATTTGTTTCATTTAAATGTTCCTCCTTTTCCTGCATGATACAATAATAACTCTGCATGGTAATGTATGACCATATACAAAGGTACAGGGCTGCACCAAATTCTCACATCAGATATAAAGTGCATAAAAAACAGACACCTTAATAAATCTGTACTAAAATACAGAAAAAAGAGAAAAAATCATAAATTTAAAAAACCAGAAGTAACGGTGTACCTCTGGTTCTATAATTTCCATATTATCTTTTTACAGCTTATTTGCAATTTCTTCTATCTTCCTGAATCTGTTGTTAATTCCAGACTTCTTCATAGGAGGATCCATCATTTCTCCAAGCTGGACAAGACTTGCTTCTGGATATTCAAGTCTCATAAGAGCTGCCTGCTTAAGTTTTTCTGGCAGATAATCAAGTCCCTTTATTCTTTCAATTTTTCGTATGTTTTCAATCTGCCTCTGTGAAGCATCAAGTGTTCTGTCAGTATTTGCAGCATCGCAGTTAGTAATTCTTACAGTTTCATTCATAAGTTCTTTTTTCAGTCTTACATTTTCAAACTCCAGTACCTGCGTATGCGCTCCCATAAGCGCAAGTGTATCACTTATGTATTCGGCCTTTTTCATGTATACCACGTACTGACCTTTTCTTTCCACAACCTTTGCAGTAAGGTCTACAAATCCGTTAATAAGTTTTTTCAGGTCGTTTGCAAGGTTCATGCTGTTACATACAAACTCAAGATGGTAGCTGTTTTCCGGGTCATTCATTGTTCCTGCACCCATAAAGATTCCTCTTAAATATGACTTCTTGCAACACTTTGTTCTGATAAGATCAGAATAAATACCGTCAGAAATATAGTTGTTACCTTCCCTTACAAGTAGTATCCCCGTTTCACGAAGAATCTGTTCACTTCTCATTTCAGGACCAATAGAAAGACTATACTGATGACCTTTCTTTGGTGGTGGACATTCTTCAACTTCAAGTTCTGTATCTACCTGAAAATATTCCTTTATTAATTTCTTGAAATGTCTTGCAACTGCAGGGTTTTCTGTTGTAACTACAAGACGCAGTTTTCCCATGCCGGCAAGTCTGATACTTCCTGATACTCTTAAGAACCCTGATATTTCTGCAAGCATGCAGCACTTTTTGTCTGGTTCTAAACGCGATAATTCATTTTTTGTTTCTCCTGAAAAAGACATCATGTTTCCTTCCTTATACGTATTACGATTGAGATTTTATCATACATATGTTGTTACGTCAAAGAAAAAGACCCTGTAAAACCGCGGTTTCACAGGATCTTCGTTTTCTTCTTTACTAATCAGTGCAAGACTTCTTCCGAATTAAGCTTCTAGTGGTTTAAGTCCTAAGATTTCTCTTGCTTCAGCTGGTGTAGCAACTTCTCTTCCTAATAATTTAGCAAGTTCTACAGCTTTTGCTACCATTTCTCCGTTGCTCTTAGCTAAAACGCCTTTTTCTAAGTATAGGTTGTCTTCGAATCCAACTCTTACGTGACCACCCATAGCGATTGTAGCTGCAGCAATGTGCCAAGCATTCTTTCCAAGACCTGTAGCTGTCCATGTTGAACCAGCTGGAATTGAATCTACCATGAATGCTAAGTCTCTGATTGTAGCTGTCATCTGTACTCCTAATACGAAGTCCCAGTGAAGTGGGTGTACTAATAAACCTTTTCTGTCAGCAACTTTAAGAGCTGTATCAATCATACCTTTGTCGAATACTTCTAATTCAGGTTTGATTCCTCTTTCTTTAAGGATTTTAGCGAAGTTTTCGATTGTTGTATCTGTGTTTGTGAAAATTGTATCTCCACCAAAGTTACATGTTCCGCAGTCTAATGTAGCCATTTCTGGTGTAGGAACGATGTCTGTTGATCCTAATCTTTCTAAGTCTGTCATACCAGCAGCTCCACCTGTTGAAGGCTGAATAATAGCATCTGGGCATACAGCTCTGATAGCATCAACACATTCCTGGAATCTTTCTGTTGACTGTGTAGGTGTTCCGTCATCTTCTCTTACGTGAAGGTGAATTAAAGCAGCACCAGCATCATAAGCTGATTTAGCTTCTCTAACGATTTCTTCTACTGTGTAAGGAACAGCTGGATTCTGTTCTTTTGTAACTTCTGCACCGCAAATACATGCACTGATGATTAATTTTTCCATTGGTCTTTCTCCTTTATATAAATAATTTTACGTCTTATCAATTATATGACAAAATCATATAACTCCTCATACAGTATACCATTAAAGGTCACGATGTTCAAGTGTAACTCTGTAACCATCCTCTTTAAAAATTTCTGCCATTTTGTTTGCCATAGTAACAGATCTGTGCTGTCCCCCTGTGCATCCAAAACCTATATTGAGATGATATTTTCCTTCTTTTATGTAGTTTGGAATAATTTCTGTAATCATTTCGTGGAATTCTTTTATAAACTTCTGAGTTACCTCATGCTTAAGTACATACTGCTGTACTTTTTTGTTATTTCCTGTCAGCTTCTTTAAACTTGGAACATAATAAGGATTTGGAATAAAACGCATATCAAAGATAAGGTCTGCTTCCATAGGAACTCCATGCTTATATCCGAAAGAAAAAACATTAACAGAAAAAGCACTGCTCTTTTCGTAGCCTCCAATGAGACGCTCTATTTCAAGTTTCAGTTCAGCTACTTTCATTCCAGTTGTATCGATTACATAATCTGCTCTTTTTCTTATTTCTGAAAGCTGTTCTCTTTCGTTTTCAATTACTTCCTTATCAATAATACCTGTAGTAAGAGGATGATTTCTTCTTGTTTCGTTATATCTCTTTATGAGTATTCTTGTTGATGCTTCAATAAACAGAATTTTGAGCTCAATATCCGGATTCTTCTTTAGTTTATCAAGATTCTTACTAAGATCATCAAAGAACATTCCTCCACGAATATCAACTACAAAAGCTGCTTTTCTTGCTACAGAAACTGAACTTCCTGTAAGCTCTATAAAATTAGGAATAAGGGCAGGTGGCATATTATCAACACAGTAATATCCCTGGTCTTCAAACCAGGTAAAAGCATTGGTCTTACCTGCTCCTGAGAGACCTGTAATAATTACAACTTTCATTTTTTCGCAGTCATTCATTTAAATTACCTCTATATTTACAATTCTATCAATATCAAGACCGGCCCTGAGAGCCCTCTTTATTCCGCCTTTAAAGCTTCCTACTCTGTTTGGCGTATGCGCGTCACTGCTTATTACAAACTTAACGTCTGCTTTTGCTGCTATTTTTATTTCTTCCACTGTAAGGTGATCATGCCATGTACTTATTTCCATTAGTGTATCTGTATCTTCACATGCCTTTGAAATTGCCTCTATATCAAATCTTCCTTTATCTCCTGGATGAGTAAGAATCTTAAGATCATTTTCGTAAAGGCATTTAAGTGTCATATCCGTATTTTTTACAAGCTGATCCTGAGTCAGAAATCCTGGAAGCATTTTGTGAGAATCGAGCCAGTTCTTCGCACAATATCCGTGTGTTATGCCATAATGGTATCCACCAATAATAAAATCAAAGTACTTAAGCTCATCTTCATTTACATCAAGATAGTGACCGTTATTAATAATATTGGCTTCTACGCCAAGATAAATATCAATCTCAGGATAAATAAGTTTAAGTCTTTCTATTTCCTGTCTCATTACAGGGAAATCACTTCTTTTAACTCCATATGTGAGATGTCCCGGACCATGATCAGTAATTGCAATAGCACGCAGCCCTTTATTTACTGCCTCTTTTACATTGTCTTCAATAGTCCCTTTTCCGTGGGAAAAAGTTGTATGGGTATGATAGTCCCATATCATTTTGTACTTATCATAGTTAATCTCCAACGATTCGCACCTCCGGTTCCAGTCTGACCTGGAATTTGTCATATACAATATTCTGAACAAGATGCATCAGCTCAATAATATCTGTAGCTGTGGCATTTCCCCTGTTAATTACAAATCCGCTGTGAAGTTCCGAAACCTGTGCTCCACCTACTGAAACTCCCTTCATACCTGCATCCTGCACAAGCTTTCCTGCATAATATCCTTCAGGGCGTTTAAAGAAACTTCCTGCACTTGGATACTGAACAGGCTGTTTCTCATTTCTCTTTTTTGTAAGCTCTGACATGGTTTTAGAAATTATATCCGCGTCTCCTTTTTCAAGTTTCAGCTTTACTGATACAGCAATTTCACCTGTTTCTTCAAGAATGCTGTGTCTGTATGAAAGATCGAGATCCTCTCCCTTTACAGTTTTTACATCTTTGCCGTCTCTTGAAACAAGAGTAACCTCTTCAACAATATTCTTCATTTCTCCTCCGTAGGCACCAGCGTTCATAAACACTGCACCTCCAAGGCTTCCTGGAATTCCTGATGCAAACTCAAAACCAGTAAGACTGCTTGCAAGAGCTGCTTTTGCAACTGATGACATAAGAGCCTGACATCCGCAGATAAGGTATTCTCCTTCTGCTTCAATTTTTCCAAGTCCTTCTCCAAGCTTGATTACTGTTCCACTAAATCCTGTATCTTTAAATAATGTATTTGATCCATTTCCAAGAATAAGGAGTTTTCTTCCTCTTTCACTTACTTCTTTAAGTGCCTCCTGTAATTCCTCTATAGTATCAGGAATCAGCATTTCATCTGCATAACCTCCTGCTCGGAATGAAGTGTATTTTTTCATATCTACATGTGTAAGTCTTTCCATTTACTGTACATCCTTCCTGTTTATATCATAGACATTAAAGTCTTCGTACTCTCTTGTATCTGTAGGTCTTCCCTTAAGTTTAAGCTGTTTTTCCACATACTTTTTGAAGTAGTAGTAGAAAAGCGAGAAAATAGGGACGCCAAGTATCATTCCCATAAATCCAAACATGCCTCCGCCTACAATAATTGCAAACATAACCCAGAAGCTTGCAAGTCCTGTGGTTTCACCAAGAATCTTAGGCCCTATAATATTTCCGTCAATCTGCTGTAAGACAAGTATCATAATCATAAAATATATGGCTTTTACCGGACTTACAAGGAAAATAATTATTGCTGATGGTATTGCTCCAATAAAAGGACCAAAGAAAGGAATAATATTGGTAACTCCCACAATAGTGCTTACAAGCACTGCATATGGAAGCTTGATTACTGTCATTACTATAAAGCACAGTATACCCATAATTATGGAGTCTATTATCTTTCCATTAATAAAACCTCCGAAAGTTCTGTTTGTAAAATATGCAAACTCAAAAAGACTGTCTGACTTTTCTCTTGTAAGGGTACCTGTAACCAGTTTCTTTATCTGCGCTCTGAAGTTATCTTTTCCATTAAGAACGTATACGCATATAATTACGCCAATCAGAATATTAAGCATTGTTCTTACTGTAATAATAATGCCCTGAGAAATATGGTTCATATATACGCCAAGTTTTGGCAGGAACTGATTCTGTGTCCATGCAACAAACGCATCTCTTGTTTCTGCAAGTGACTTTTCTATTATCTTTGATGCTTCTGGATACTTTTCACCTGAGAAATTAATGCTTATCCATTCCAGAAGTTCAGTCATACGTTTTGGCATAAGCTCTATAAGCCCGAAAATACTTCTCATTAACTCAGGAATAACAAGGGCAAAGAATCCTGCCACAATACCTGACAAAACAAGAAGTGAAGCGGCTGTACCAAACACTCGTGAAAACATAAGTGCAGATTTTTTCTTTCTGAAATATGGATTTACAAGCCTGTAACTATTACGCACACTGAAGTTATATATAGGTGCAAGTAAATACGCCATAAGAAGTCCGTATATGAATGGTGATATAATATCTACCATTTTTTCTATATTAGCTGAAACATCCGTCCTGTTAACAATAAGCTGATGTATTAAGATTATCAGTGTACCAGCTGCAACAAGAGACATGGTAAACTTAAAATATCCGTTTTTTGTGTGTTCTCTTAAACTCTTCATTTATACTTCCTTATTCTGAAATCTATCTTTTATACTACCATAGAAAATATATTTTTGCTAATTATTTCTTTCTTCCATACTTTCTATCATAAGAAGGTTTGTTCTTAAATTTCCTTCAAGTACAGAACTGTCTCCTCTTCGCAGAAAATCCATAATCCCCTGGTTATATTCCTGTTCTGTAAGTGTTACTGGCACAAAGGTTTTTCCGTAATATACAAGTGCATATTCAAGTGAAAGCCTTGCAATTACATCATTCCATTTTGCAAAAGGATAAATTCTCATAATTTCATTATGTAATAACACAGCTTTTTTTACTGCGTCTTCTCTGCTTCCTGATATATTTCTGAACAGCATTTCAAGTTCACCCTGAATCTCCTGAGGAAGCACCGGGTTATATGAAAGATGATAAAGTACAGGTGTGGACTTTCTGAATTCTGCCTCTTCTTCTGCAAGAATTCTGTAAAACTTTTTCAGTGATTCAATACATAATTCTTCCTGAAGATCATATATTTTCCCACCAAAAGACAGTGCATCAAGAAGCCTGTTAACCTCAATATGTTCTGAAATCTCTGCTTCACGAACAATTTCACCATTAACCATTGCATCTACCTGACTCTCAGTCAGTGCACTACCCATGAGTTTCATATTCATAAGAACCCATACGTTTCTGTTTTTCTCATCATTCAAAAAGTTTTTCATACTTAAATTTTAACACACAACACTTCTTTTGTGCTATAATTTTAAATGATTTGGAGGAATAAAATGAAAATATTGTTAATTAGCGATACACACGGTAATATAGAAAGAGCTCTGGAAATAGCTCATAAAACAGAAGGACTTAATATGATATTTCACTGTGGTGATTTAAAGGAGGATGCTGATGATCTTATGTGTCAGCTTGACATTCCTGTTTCTGCAGTTACAGGCAACTGTGACTACTCCCATTCACCATCAAAGGCAATAGTTAACACTCCTGCAGGCAGAATCCTTCTCACTCACGGTCACAAAGAAAATGTTAATATGGATGTTCAGAGACTTCTCTACGTTGCTGAAGAAAATGACTGTATAGCCGCATGCTTTGGTCATACTCATGTAGCATATATGGAAGACTTTAACGGCATTACCCTGATTAATCCGGGAAGTCTTACAAGACCAAGAGATGGCTCTGGTGGAACATTTGCCCTTCTTGATGCAACATCAGAAGGTCTGTCATGTGAAATAATAAAGTATGATGACTATATAAAGAAACCTGAACCTGAGAAAAAGAAAAAAGTTCAGGGCGGATATCTAAGAAGTCTTCTTAACTATAGCGACCGATTCTGATTTTAAAGCAGCCTGTGTGTATTACCAGGCTGCTTGTTTATTTGCCTTAAGCTAAAAAAAGAAACTACATAAAGACTGCTCTTTACATAGTTTCAGTTCGGCCTATTTACAATTTTCTTTTCCCATCATATAGTATGATTTCATTTCTTCTTCAGGCACCATGTTTCCTCCTGTAGCCCATAAGATATGTACTGCATTTTCCATCTTATCCTTAAGATTATTCTTTTCTAAATATTCATCACTGTTTATTACAAGTTCCGGACCTGTAAATGAAGCACATGATGATGGTTCAATAAAGATGTTCTCTTTATCTGCCAGTTCTGCAAGAAACGGATACAGCTTTTCATCAGAAATTGTATAGCATCCATCAAGCATGGTTTCCATGATTTTTCCAACTAATCCAGATGGTCGTCCAACAGCAAGACCATCTGCCGCTGTCTTTCCATCTAGTCCAATATTGCTTACTGCAATTTCATTATGAAGTCCTGTCATCATGCCAAGTGTCATACATGGTGCATGAGTTGGTTCAGCAAAGAAAATATGAATATTTTCTCCATACATTTTCTTTAAGCCAAAGGCAACTCCTCCTGGTGCACCACCGACCCCACATGGAATATATACAAAAACCGGATGTTCATTATCACATTTAATTTCTGCTTCTTCAAACTGTTTCTTTATTCTCTTTCCTGCTACAGAATATCCAAGGAAAAGTTCCGCTGAATTTTCGTCATCAACAAAGTGACACTTAGGGTCCGCTGCTGCAATTTTTCTTCCCTCTGCCACAGCCTTCTGATAGTCATCTTCGTATTCTACTACTGTAACTCCTTTTTCCCTGAGCAGGTCTTTTTTCCACTGACGTGCATCAGATGACATGTGCACTGTAACATTAAATCCTAATGTTGCACTGATAATACCTATACTAAGGCCTAAGTTTCCTGTTGAACCAACTGCTACGCTGTATTCCGAAAATACTTTTCTGAACTTATCATCAGAAAGAACAGCATAATTATCTTTTTCTGTAATCATTCCTCTTTCCAGGGCTATTGATTCTGCAAACTTAAGTACTTCGTAAATTCCACCTCTTGCTTTTATTGAGCCGGAAACAGGAAGATGGCTGTCGCACTTAAGAAATAGTCTTCCTGAAATACCCATTATATCCTTAAGAACTGGAATTTCCTTTAATGGTGATTCAATAATCCCATTAGTAACTGCTGTTTCCGGAAACACCCTCTCAATATATGGAGCAAATCTTGCAAGTCTTTTCTCTGCATCATTTATATCTTCCATATTAAAAGGATAATCAGCACTCTGACCCATTTTCGGATTAAGCCAGAAAATTTCTTTTTCATTTCTCATATCATCAATTAAAGGATGATTCTGAATTAATTTTTCAACGTCCATATCTTTATACCTCAGTTTCTTACTGGTCTTTTCCCCATTATACTCCCTGTGCATGTTTTTTTCAAAGAAAAAAAGAACCGGATGATAAATCATCCGATTCTGAAAAACTCTTTTTTATGCTTTAATTAAGCTTCAACGTTCTTTTTAACAAGTCTAACTTCTGGTTCTCTAGGTAATCTGAATAGAGGAACAAATTTGTCAGCTCCTGTTAATGTTAATAGTAATAATGAAATAACAGCAATCATAGCTAAGAAGTTGAACTTAATTAAGTCAGTTGGTGCAAACTTGTAAAGTGGGAATACACCAGCAGCGATACCTACATAGTATGCAAGGTATACGTGCCAAGGAATTAACTGTGATCCGAATACACCCATAGCATCTCCGAATGTAGCATTTCTTAATTTTAATTTGTACATATCTTCTTCTGAACCTTCAACGTTTTCTTCTGTGATGTTCTTGATGATAGGTCCTACTGTTACGATCTGAGCCATTTCGTCTGAAAGGATAGCGTTACCAGCGATACATAATACACCGTTCCAGAACATTAACTGTCTTACGTTGTGTGAAAGTTTTACTACTAACTTAGCAAGTGGGTCGAATGCGTTCATAGCACCCATTACACCACCGAATGCAGCGATCCACATCATCATGATGTTAACCCATGCTCCAGCGTCTGCGAATGAATCCATGCACATTGTTAAGTATTCCATGATACCTTTGCCTGTGAATGATGTTGTTCCAGCGAATCCACCTAAGATGTAAGCTGAAACTAAACCTGAACCGATACAAACGAATGTGTTTAATCCAGCAACAGCTAAAGCGATTACTAAGATTAGAGGAATAATCATGTAAAGAGCTACGCCATCAGCAACCTGGTTTAATAGGTCTACAGCAGCTGGACGTCCGTCATCACTTAGAAGGAAGTCAATAGCTTCCTGTGGAATTTCGTTCATGATTCCTGAAGCTTCTACTTTACCTGAAGGTAATCCCATTACGATACCTGCAACGAAGAAGCAGATAGCAGCTAAAATAAGAAGTGATACTGACCAAACACCCTGTGTTCTGATTCTGTCTACTACTTCTACGCCCTGGATAC
>SAMEA104404097__coassemble_374_pt1 | contig 45850 bp, 44 predicted proteins | sample SAMEA104404097__metabat2_low_PE_058 | metagenome-assembled genome bin SAMEA104404097 (sample SAMEA104404097) | Balaenoptera acutorostrata | reverse complement strand
ACAAGTTTGCACCAACTGACTTAATTAAGTTCAACTTCTTAGCTATGATTGCTGTAGTATCATTATTACTATTAACATTAACAGGAGCTGACAAGTTCGTACCTCTGTTCAGATTACCAAGAGAACCAGAAGTACGTCTAAGAAAAAAGAATGCTTAATTTAATTAAATAAATGAATAGTTCCAAAAAAGAGCGGATGAATTTTTCATCTGCTCTTTTTAACTTATATGGAAAAATCATAGAACTATATAGCTTTCGTATATCTATTGAAGTTTCTGTAGCAGATATAAAAAGAAAAGAGCTTTCAGAAGTCGTTGTGCTTACGAAAGCTCTTTTTTAAAATGTTAATTATTATCTTCTGTTAATATATTCAATAATCATTTCGGCTGCTTTTTCTTTACCCATGGATACATCAAGGCATAGGTTATAGTTCTGAACGTTACCCCATTCCTTTCCGGAAATAGTTCTGTAATATGATGCTCTTGATGAATCTGATTTCAGAATGTTCTTCTTTGCGTTTTCAGGACTGTCATTATACATCATGGTAATATTCTGTACCCTGTAATCCATTGGAGCATGCAGGAATATTTTTATAACATCAGGATTATTTTCTAATACATAGTCAGCAGCTCTTCCCACAATAACACAGGAACCATTAGCAGCAATTTTAGTCAGTACCTGCTCCTGCGCTATTACACCCTGCTGTCCTACATTAGTGCTTAAGTACAGCTGATGATATATTTCCGAAATATTATCGTAGTCATTATCGGCAAATTCATTAATAAGGCCACTTTCTTTTGCAACAAGTGCAGTAAGCTCTTTATTATAGAAAGGAATTCCAAGTTTCTGTGCAACCAGCTCACCAATCTGTTTGCCCTGAGTACCATGCTGTCTTGCAATTGTAATAACAGGGCCGGGTTTTGAAACTGCTATGGAAGCTTTGCTGTCTTCTTCTGCTACTCCCACTGGCATTTTTCTGAAGAATTTTAATGTAAGTAAAAGAATTACAACTCCGGCAATAATGTCAGAAACAGGGGCGGCTATAAGAATACCGTAAATACCTTTACCAGGTTCAGCGGATTCAAAAATATTACATAATAATATAGTCAGGATTACAAAACATATGGAATCCCTGATAATTGACGCTACCATGGCATATCCGGCTTTTCCAATAGACTGGAAAAATATAGATGACATTTTTATAAAGCAGGTTATAAATAGCATGCACAGAGAGATTCTGAAACTTGTAACAGCAAATTCCATGTATAAGTCTGTCTGAGCTCCGAAAAGATATATTATTATCTGAGGAGCAAAAATGAATATCAGAGTGCAGGCAACACCTATGGAGATACCATAAATGGCCATTAACTTATAGGCTTCTTTTACTCTGTTCATTTTGCCAGCCCCATAGTTATATCCGAAAACAGGCTGAGCGCCAAGAGAAATACCTACGGAAATATTAAGCACAATAGTATAAACCTTTGTCTGTATAGAATAAACCGAAATAGGAATGTCACTTCCAAAGGCAGAAAGTGCGCCATATTTAAACAGCATAACATTGCTTAACATAGTCATAATTACTATAGAAATCTGTATGATAAATGTTGAGCCACCCATTGTAATAAGGTTACGCAGCATGTGAAGATCAATTTTAAAACTCGACTTATGAAGGTGAAAACTCTTTGGTTTTCTAAAGTATAAGGCGCAGAGAACAAAAGAAATAATCTGTCCTGTTACTGTGGCAATGGCTGCACCTTCTATTCCCCAGTCAAGAAGAAAAATACATACAGGGTCAAGAATAATATTAATGATTGCACCTGTAAGAAGAGCTACCATAGCATATGACGGACTTCCATCTGCTCTTATCATGCTGTTCATTACATTAAACATCAGATAAGGTGGGAAGAACAGAGCAACAATTCTGAAGTAATTTACAGCAAGTTCAAGTGTTGCATCTGATGCACCGAAGGCTTTCATTAGTGGCTCGCAGAAGATTATAGAAACAGCTGCAAGCACAATACTTATAATTAATGTAGAAGAAAGTCCTGTGCCTACACATTTGTGAGAACTTTCACTATCCTGTCTTCCTGCACATATACTTAAATAAGCGGCGGCACCGTCTCCTATGCACCATGCAAAGGCATTGGCAATACAGATTACGGGAAAAGAAACACCGGTAGCGGCGTTTCCAAGGTATCCAAGAGCACTGTGTCCTATAAAAATCTGGTCTACAATATTGTACAGTGCACCAATCAGAAGTCCCATTACACATGGAACTGAGAATTTCAGTAGCAGTTTTGATACGGGCTGCTGTCCCAGCATTTTTGTATTTTCCATATTTCCTCCATCAAAAAGTAAAAAAACGTAAACAATTCTGCTGGCATCTGGTATAGATGACTTATAGCAAAACTATTTACGGTAGTTCGTAGAAACGTCCTTCCAATTCCGGACTTATATAAGCTCGTTTTTTTTTCAACCTGAATAGAATATCATATGTAGTGATATTCTGTCAAGAAAATCTTAAATACACCTTTATTGTAAATCTAAATTCCATATTAATTAATCTTAATGCAATCTTAATACAGATGCATCACATATTAATCCCTATTTAATTTCTATCTTGTTAGAATATGAAACTGAAGGAGGACGAGAGTATGGATATTTTAATAATAGGTATTTTCGGTATTTGTTTTTTAGGACTTGGAGCACTGGTAATCTGGTGTGCATCACAAGTCAGTAAAAATGACTAGTTATTTTTAGGAGGGTATTATGATCGCGTTATTAATTTTAGCATTAATTCTGGGTGGGTATCTTGTTTATGCACTTATTAACCCAGAGAAATTTTAAATAGAGCAGATTAATAGAAAGAGAGGAAAAAGAAGATGGCACAGATTGTTGTCACAGTGCTGTTTTATATGGTGCTTGTTATTCCGGTAGGAAGTTACATGTATCACATAACAACAGGAAAACATACGTTAGGAGACCCGGTATTTGACCGTGTAGACAACTTTATATACAAAGTAGGAGGAATTGATAGTCATAAAGAGATGAACTGGAAACAGTATGCAGTCAGTCTGATTACAACAAATGGTATTATGATTGCACTTGGCTATCTCATTTTAAGAGTACAGAGCCTGCCACTGTTCAATCCAAATGGAATTGATAACATGGCACCAGACTTATCATTTAATACTATTATCAGTTTCATGACTAATACAAACCTCCAGCATTATTCAGGAGAAAGCGGACTTTCTTACCTGTCACAGATGCTGGTTATTACATTTATGATGTTCGTTTCTGCAGCAACAGGTTATGCAGCATGCGTGGCATTTATAAGGGGCATTACCGGAAAAAGTAAAACTTCTGTTGGAAACTTCTACTATGACTTAGTAAGAATTACAACAAGAATACTTATTCCGTTTTCACTTGTTGGAGGACTTATTCTTGTATGGCAGGGAGTGCCACAGAACTTTGAAGGAAACATTGTTGTTGAGACATTAGAAGGAACAGCTCAGGTAATTGCAACAGGACCAGTTGCAGCGCTTGAAATTATCAAGCATCTTGGAACTAATGGTGGCGGTTTCTTAGGAGCAAACTCTTCAACTCCTATTGAAAATCCTACAATGATTACAGATCTTGTGGAAATGTACGCTATGATGCTTCTTCCAGGAGCATGCGTAATTACCTTTGGTAAAATGGCAAGAGATCGTAAGAAAGAAAGAAATACAGAGGTAGTTTCTGATAAAGAACTAAGCCTTTCAGATAAATTATTTGGTAAAGAAGGACGCAGCATCTTCGCTGCAATGAGCATTCTTTTCATTATTGGACTTTCAATCTGCTTCTTTGCAGAAAGCCAGGGAAATCCGGCTTTAGCAGATGCAGGATTAAGTCAGGAAATGGGAAGCATGGAAGGTAAGGAAACACGATTTGGTGTGGCCCAGTCTTCATTGTTTACTACTGTAACAACATCATTTACAACAGGTACAGTAAACAACATGCATGATACACTTACTCCAATGGGAGGATTTGTACCATTACTTCATATGATGCTGAACGTAGTATTCGGTGGTAAAGGTGTTGGCCTTATGAACATGATACTATATGCAATACTTGCAGTATTCATATGCGGATTAATGGTAGGAAGAACTCCGGAATATCTTGGAAAGAAAATTGAAGGCAGAGAAATGAAGCTTACTGCTCTTGCAATTATTATTCATCCACTGCTGATCTTAGCATTTTCTGCAATAGCAGTTGGAACAGAAGCAGGACGCAGCGCCATTACAAATGATGGATTCCACGGATTAACACAGGTACTTTACGAATATTCATCATCATCTGCTAACAACGGCTCCGGCTTTGAAGGCCTTGCCGATAATACTTTCTTCTGGAATATTACAACAGGACTTGCAATGTTCTTCGGAAGATATCTGCCAATTATTATTCAGCTTGCAATAGCAGGTTCACTTATGAAAAAGAATTTTGTTAATGAAACAGCTGGAACACTACAGACAAATACAATGTCATTCTCCGTAATCCTGGTATTTGTTGTGTATATTTTCGCAGCACTTACATTTTTCCCTGCATTAGCACTGGGCCCTGTTGCTGAGCATCTGGTGCTTGTGGGCTAAGAGGAAAGGAAAGGTATTATGAGTAAAAAAACACAGAAAAAGCTTATTACTCCTGAAATTATGCAGGATGCAGTTAAAGGAAGCTTTAAAAAATTAGATCCACGTTACATGATGAAAAATCCTGTAATGTTCGTAGTAGAAATCGGTTTTGTAATTGCACTTCTTTTATCATTCTTCCCATCTCTGTTTGGCGAAGCAGAAGCGCACATCCGTTTATATAATATAATTGTGGCAGTCATTCTTTTTGTAACTGTTCTCTTTGCTAACTTTGCAGAGTCTGTAGCAGAAGGAAGAGGTAAAGCTCAGGCTGCCAGCCTGAAGAAAACACAGAAGGATACAGAGGCTCACCTTCTTAACGAAGATGGCTCCATAACAGTTGTATCATCAAGTGAACTTAAAAAGGGTGACGTTGTAATAGTAGAAATGGGCCAGGTTATTCCTGGAGACGGTGAAGTAATTGAAGGTATTGCTTCTGTTGACGAAAGTGCTATTACAGGTGAATCTGCACCGGTAATGAGAGAAAGCGGTGGAGACTTCTGTTCTGTAACAGGTGGTACAACAGTTGTTTCTGACTGGTTAAAGATTGAAATTACATCAGAACCAGGAAACAGCTTCCTTGACAGAATGATTGCACTTGTAGAAGGTGCATCAAGAAAGAAAACGCCTAACGAAATTGCCTTAAGCACATTGCTTGTATCGCTTACAATTATATTCCTTATTGTAATTGTAACTCTTTACCCAATAGCTGTTTACTCTGGTGTTAAGATTTCAACATCAACACTTATTGCTTTAATGGTATGCCTTATTCCTACTACAATCGGCGGACTCCTTTCTGCCATTGGTATTGCAGGAATGGACAGAGTTACAAGATTTAATGTAATTGCAATGTCAGGTAAGGCTGTAGAAGCCTGCGGTGACGTAGATACCATGATTTTAGATAAAACAGGAACAATTACTTTTGGTAACAGACTTGCAGCAGACTTCTTACCAGTAGAAAACGCAGATAAGAAAGAACTTATTAAGTGTGCAGCACTTACAAGTATGAATGACGATACGCCAGAAGGAAAATCAACACTAAGACTTGCAAAAGAAATGGGAGATACCAGTGAGTATCCGGAAAATGCAGTATTTCATGAATTTAAAGCTCAGACAAGAATGAGCGGTGTTGATCTTCAGAATGGTACAAGAGTAAGAAAAGGTGCCTCAGATGCAATTATTGCATATGTAAAGGAAAACGGAGGAAGTATTCCTCATGACTTACAGGATAAGGTGGCTCATGTTTCATCTCTTGGCGGTACACCACTTGTAGTTTCAGTAGAAAACAGAATTCTGGGTGTAATTTATCTTAAGGATACTGTTAAACCGGGAATGAAGGAACGTTTTGAAAGACTAAGAGCCATAGGCATTAAAACAATTATGTGTACAGGCGATAATCCATTAACTGCAGCAACCATTGCCTCAGAAGCAGGTGTGGATGGATTTATTGCAGAATGCAAGCCAGAAGATAAAATTGATGTAATCAAAAAAGAACAGTCAGAAGGCAAAATAGTTGCCATGACTGGTGACGGTACAAATGATGCTCCTGCACTTGCACAGGCAAATGTAGGACTTGCAATGAACTCAGGAACAACAGCTGCTAAAGAAGCTGCTAACATGGTAGACCTTGATAGTGACCCTACAAAGATTCTTGAGGTTGTAGAAATAGGCAAGCAGCTCCTTATTACAAGAGGATCCCTTACAACATTCTCCATTGCAAACGACATTGCAAAATACTTTGCAATTATTCCTGCAATGTTTATGGCAGCTATTCCTCAGCTTGGCGTACTTAATATTATGGGATTATCAACACAGTACAGTGCAATTCTGTCAGCTTTAATCTTTAATGCCATAATTATTCCATGCCTGATTCCACTTGCAATGAAGGGCGTAAAATACAAACCAATGTCTTCAAACAAAATGCTTGCCCGTAATATGCTGATTTACGGATTAGGAGGAGTTATTACTCCGTTTATAGGTATAAAATTAATAGATCTTCTAATAACTCCATTACTTGCACTACTGGGGCTATAGAAAGGGGAAATGGAAATGGATAAAAAGAATATTTTTAGTAATTTAAAACAGGGACTTACAGTTACAGTAATTCTTATGTTGCTGTGTGGTCTTGTATTTCCACTTGTTTTAGCAGGAATAAGTTCAGTTCTTTTCCCGGCTCAGTCAAAGGGAAGCCTTGTGGAGGCAGGAGGAAAAGTAGTAGGTGCAGAGTATGTAGGCCAGCAGTTTACAGAAGATTACTTTATGAAGGGAAGACCCTCAGCAGTAGGATATAACACATACGAAACTAAGGAAGAAGCTCTTGTACCATCTTCAGGATCAAACAACTATGCACCATCAAATCCTGAACTGGTAAAGAGAGTAGAAAATGACATAGAAGCATTTCTTGAAGCTAACCCTGATGTTAAGAAGGAAGATATACCAACAGACCTTTTAACAGCATCAGGTTCAGGACTTGATCCACATATTTCTCCAGCATCTGCTGAAGTACAGATTCCGGCACTGGCTGAGAATTCGGGAATCAGCGAAGAAAGATTAGGCGAAATTGTAGAAAATAACACTAAGGGTAAGCTGTTTGGACTAATAGGAGAAAAGACAGTTAATGTACTAGGTGTAAATATTGAGATCGCAGAGGAAATGGGACTCATAAAGAAATAAATGAAAGGCGGGGTAAAAATGGAAGAGATGGCAGAATTAAAGAAGATTGACGCAATGCTGCTTCTTTGCAAACAGGTAAAAGAGCAACTGAACGCAAAACATTTTGCAGAATGCAAAGATATGATAGCGCTTTCTATGGGGCTTTATCCGGATGCGCCGGAACCACATAACTTCTATGGAATTCTTCTTGAAGCAAGAGGCATGCATACTCTTGCCATGAAACATTTCAGAGCATCAGCAGATCTTGATCCAACATATACACCTGCCATATATAACATGGAGGCATGTGGAAGTTTTTATTCAGATGACAGAACACTGGCATTTGACAGAGAGGACTGCATGAAGAAAAGAAGAAAAGCAGAATAATAGATAATTATTTAAGGAAGCTGCAGGTATTAACCAGTCAGTTTCCTTTGTTTTAAAAAAAATATAAAGAAAATGGCCTGTTTATGCAATCTTAACACAATCTTAACATAACAAATGATAAAATACAGTTGTAGAACAATAACGCGTTGTGGTTAAGATCATCTTTTTTAAAACCAAATACCAAATTGCTTAATACTAATCATAACACTTAACCACAACGTATTCATATTAAATCGGGGATGAGAACATATGAGAAAAAATCCAGATATGAAAAGAAATCCAGAACAGATTCTCAGGGAGATTCAGATTCAGGAAAGAAGAAAGAAAAAAGGAACACTTAAAATATATTTTGGATATGCGGCAGGCGTTGGCAAAACCTTTGGCATGTTAGAAGATGCTCATGATGAGCTGAAAAAGGGAATTGATGTGGTGGCAGGATATATTGAGCCTCATGCAAGACCTGAGACATCAGCACTTTTAGAGGGTATCGAACAGATACCAACTAAAACAATGACGTATAACGGAATACATTTAAAAGAATTTGATATAGATAAGGCAATAGAAAGAAATCCGGAACTTATTCTTGTAGATGAGCTTGCTCATACTAATGCTCCCGGAAGCAGAAACATTAAAAGATATCAGGATGTGGAAGAACTTCTGAATGCAGGAATTGATGTTTATACCACTGTAAACGTTCAGCACATAGAAAGTCTTCATGATATAGTTTCTCAGATTACGGGGATTTCAGTAAAAGAAAGAATACCGGATTCTGTTTTTGATAAGGCAGACCGTGTAGAAATCATGGATATAGAGCCTAAAGATTTAATAGAACGACTAAACGAGGGGAAGGTTTACAGAGAGGGACAGGCAAGAAGAGCAATTAGTAACTTTTTTACACTGGAAAACCTTACGGCACTTCGTGAAATCGCTCTTAGAAAATGTGCAGACCAGCTTAACGGAACTAGTGAAAATACGGGAACAAGATCAAAAGATGCCCAGACAGAAGAAAAAATACTAGTATGTCTTTCTTCATCGCCATCTAATGCCAAAATAATAAGGACGGCTGCAAGAATGGTAAAGGCATACAAAGGTGTGTTTACTGCTGTATATGTGGAAACTCCTGATACAGCTGCCATGAGTGAGGAAAATAAAATAAGATTAAAAAGCAATATGAGGCTTGCTGAACAGATGGGAGCCAGAATCGAAGTGCTTTATGGAGAAGATATTGCTTATCAGATTGCGGAGTTTTCAAGACTTGCAGGAGTAACAAAGGTTGTAATAGGAAGAAGTGCTGCAGTCGAACATAAATTTCTTGCAAAACAGACACTGGTTGAAAAACTTCTTATGTATGGGACTAATCTTGATATTCATATTATTCCTGATGCAGCGGCAAATCAGCCATACAAAAAAAGAAAAGTATATCCAAAACCATCAGAGTTTTTTACAGACAGTCTGTGGACCCTAGGGATGCTTATTGTTTCCAGCATAATAGGCAGCTTTTTCTTTAGAAACGGAGCAGAAGAAGCAAATATAATAATGGTTTATGTGCTTGGAGTTCTTGTAACATCTGTTATTACAAAAAGAAGAATTTTCAGCCTTATATCATCAATTATAAGTGTGCTCGTATTTAACTTTCTGTTTACATATCCATATTTCAGTCTTAAGGCATATGATCCGGGATACCCTGTTACATTCTTTGTAATGTTTATTACAGCCCTCATTACAAGTACACTTGCTGCAAGGCTGAAGAACAATGCAAAACAGTCAGCAATAACAGCGTACAGAACCAAGATACTGCTGGAAACAAGTCAGTCACTGCAGCAGGCAGATGATCAGAATCAGATAATGGATATAACTGCAGCACAGATTCTTAAACTTATGAAAAAAGATGTAATTACCTACTGCGTAACTGAAGGAAAGCTTAGTAATCCAAAGGTTTACTACGCTAATCCATCTGAAAAAACAGAAGAATACCTGAGCGAGAATGAAAAAGCTGTAGCTATGTGGGTAATGAAAAATAATAAGCATGCGGGAGCCACAACGCAGACACTTTCTAATTCAAGATGCCTGTACCTTGCGGTACGTGTAAATGATAATGTTTACGGAGTTATTGGAATAGCTGTAGGAGGACCATCTATAGAGGCCTTTGAAAAGAGTATTCTGCTTTCTATTCTTGGTGAATGTGCACTTGCAATGGAAAATGACAAGAACGAAAGGGACAAAGAGGAGGCAGCGGTTCTCGCAAAGAATGAACAGCTTCGTGCAAACCTTCTGCGTTCAATTTCTCATGATTTAAGAACTCCACTTACATCCATATCAGGAAATGCCAGCAATTTTCTGTCTAACGGGGATTCTTTAGATGAAGAAACAAAAAAACAGCTTTTTACAGATATTTATGATGATTCTATGTGGCTTATTAACCTTGTTGAAAATCTGCTTGCTGTAACAAGATTAGAAGATGAGAATGTGTGTCTCAATACTACTTCTGAACTTCTGGAAGATGTTATAGAAGAGTCATTAAGGTGTATTGGCAGAAAGAAACATGAGCATCATATTACTGTAAATTATGAAGATGAATTTATTCTTGCAAAAGTTGACCCAAGACTTGTAGTTCAGGTTATAATTAATCTGGTAGAGAACGCTATCAAATATACTCCGGCAGGATCAGATATTACTATTACAGCAGAACGAGAAGGTAAAATGGCTGCTGTATATATTGCAGATAATGGACCAGGAATACCTGATGAAATGAAACCGAGAATCTTCGATATGTTTTACTGTGGAAGTAACAAAGTAGCAGATAGCAGAAGAAGCCTTGGGCTTGGTTTATCACTATGCAAGTCCATAATAAATGCTCATGGAGGACAGATTTCTGTAAGAGATAATCATCCACAGGGTACGGTTTTTAAATTCACTCTGCCAGTAGGGGAGGTAATGATACATGAATAAATATAAGATTCTTGTAGTAGAAGATGATCCTTCTGTAAGGAACCTTATGGTAACCACGCTGAAAGCTCATGACTATCAGTATATTGTTGCAGCAAACGGAACAGAAGCATTGCTTGAAGCTTCATCACATAATCCTGATATTGTGCTACTTGATCTTGGACTCCCAGATGCTGATGGTGTTGATATTATAAAAAATATCAGAAGCTGGTCAAATATGCCTATTATTGTAGTAAGTGCAAGAAGTGAGGACAGCGACAAAATAGAAGCACTTGATGCAGGTGCAGATGATTATCTGACAAAGCCGTTTTCTGTTGAAGAACTGTTTGCAAGACTTCGCACAACGCAGAGAAGAATCAGTATTATGTACAGTGATAATGTGCAGTCAGAGAGCAGTTTCGAAAATGGAGAACTGAAAATAGACTTTGCAGCAGGCTGTGCTTATCTTGGTGAAGAGGAACTGCACCTTACACCTATTGAGTACAAGCTTCTCTGTATTCTTGCAAAGAATGAAGGAAAAGTTCTTACTCATACATATATAACAGAAAAAATATGGGGAAGCTGCTTCGAAAGCGATGTGGCATCTCTGAGAGTTTTTATGGCAACACTTCGAAAGAAGCTGGAAAAAAAGCCAGGCTCCCCACAGTATATCCAGACCCATATAGGTGTGGGATACAGAATGCTTAAAGTGGATGGAGAATAAGAAGCTGTTTGTAAGCATTCGTAAATACTTATGAAATATAGAACATTATTTTAGTGATGAATTCATCTTCATCTCTTGATGTAATATAGTCATTAATGCAGAATTCGTAAGAATCAGAAATAATCTCAAGATTGTTTTCTCTGCAGTACGAAAGAATTCGTTCGTAAGCAGTACCAATATCGTAATAATTACCATAGTGATAAGAGCTGACTGTAAGACCTGCAGGCAGCTTTTTTATGTGTTCATCTGAAAAGGAATCTTTAATTGTAACAAATGCTGTGCTTGCTGACATATAGTCTCCAGCCATGACTTTCTGTAGAGGCAGAGAAACTCCGCACTGATAGTAAACAGGGAGGTTGTCCTTCATGGCTCTTGCAAAGCATTTTTTTGTTGCAACGCTGGTTTCCTTCATGTCATAGGGCTCTTCCACATTATAGTAAAGCAGAGATACACCCTGAATTTTAGACACTACAGGATTTTCCTGATGGTTGTTCATGGCATCTTCTACCTGCTGACATCTGTGCTTAAGTCTGTTTTCTACAAGACGCAGTTCTTTTATTTTTCCCTGAATAACACTTAGCTGAGCTTTCATAAATCTCAGACTGTCAGCAGTAGTATGAGTTTTCATGTGCTCTTTAATGTCATTAAGAGAAAATCCCAGTTTTTTCATAATGAGAATAGCATCAAGATAATCAATCTGTTCTGCGCTATAGTATCGATATCCGTTTTCGGGGTCAGTGTATGCAGGTTTAAATATTCCTTTTTTGTCGTAAAAAAGCAGTGTCTGCTTTGAGATATTCTGTAATTTTGCAAGTTCACCAGCAGAAAACATATTTTTCATTTTCTTTAAATCCTTTCTTGACTATATAGTTACTATATACTTTATTATATGATTAACAGAAGAAAAATCAAGGAGAAAGAGGTGCAACATGAACAGGTTTACAAAGTCTATGAAATATGGAGAATACATAAAATATATTATGCCGTCAATTATGACAATGATATTTCTGTCATTTTATACAACTGTGGACGGATTCTTTGTGTCAGCATATGCTGGTTCTGATGCACTTGCAGGAATTAACATTGTAATACCTGTAACCTGTATAATTTTCGGTGTGGCTGTAATGATGGCAACGGGAGCAGGAGCAATTATAGGGGAGTATATGGGAATGGGAAATATGAAGAAGGCCGGAGAAGTATTTTCTGGAATATCCATAGTACTTCTCGGTTTTTCAATAATATTTTCTTTAGCAGGAATAATATTTTTAAGACCAGTTACGGAGTTTCTTGGCGCAAGTGAAAGACTTATGGAATATGTGCTGCCATATGCTTTTGTGGTTTTTGCAGGAACAGTTCCAATGTCATTTAAATTATTTTTTGAATATCTTGTAAGAACTGATGGCAATTCTGCAATGGGGCTTAAAATGTCAGCTACAGGTCTTGTTCTGAACGTTCTGCTGGATTATATTTTTATTGCAGTATTTAACCTTGGTACTTTTGGTGCTGCTCTTGGAACCGTGCTTGCAATTACAACAAGTGCAGCAATGGGACTTGTATACTTCCTGAAGAAGAGCAGTCTGAAGTTTGGAAAGCCATGCTTTGACGTTAAAATTATTTTTAAGTCCTGCACTAATGGAATGAGCGAAATGCTTACTGAGCTTTCAACAGGAATAACAACACTTCTTTTTAACCTTATTATTATGGATAAGTTTGGAGAAGATGGTATTGCAGCAGTTACCATAATAATGTATATTTACTATTTCTTTATTTCTTTCTATATGGGCATAGCTGTTGCGACAGCTCCTGTAGTAAGCTACAACCTGGGAGCAGCAAATCACGGAAGAATAAAGGAAATACTGCGTCACAGCTTTATTACTATTGGAATTACCGCAGTAATTATTATGGCAGTTGTATCATATGCAGGAGATATGATTATCGGGCTCTTTGTTGACAGTGGTCATGTTTATGATCTTACATCAACAGCACTTGTATATTTCAGCCCTGTTTTCCTCTTTATCGGAGTGAACGTATTCCTTTCAGGATACTTTACCGCACTTGGAGATGGAATAACCTCAGCAGTTATATCGTCACTAAGATCACTGATTTTTGTTGTAATCTTCATTCTTACGCTTCCGTCCCTAATCGGTGTTAACGGCGTATGGCTTACAATGCCTTTTGCGGAGATAGCAACTATTGCAGTATCTATTGGGCTATATAGAAGAAGAGGACGTATAGGAGATAAAAAATATAATGGATAATCTGCTGATGATGGAAAACAGATAGAAAGACGCTATTACAGAATATCAGGAAAGAAAAGATTTCTGGTATTCTGTTTTTACGTTGAATAAACAGAAAAAACAGCAGAGTAAGAAAGCAATATGATGGAATATCTAAAACAAAAACGTGGTATAATATGCAGGAAATATAAGTAGGAGATGTGAAATGAATTTAAATAAGGAAGAAAGAAATTTCTATAAAAAACTTATTCTGATAGGCATACCTGTAGTCTGTCAGAATCTTATAAGTAACGGCCTTAACCTGATGGATACGCTTATGATAGGGATGCTTGGAGAAGAAGAAATTGCAGCAGTTGGAGCCGCAAACCAGATATTCTTTATATCAACTGTAATTCTTTTTGGTCTTTATAGTGGTGCCGCCGTGTTTACAGCGCAGTATTATGGAGCAGGAGACCTGCAGGGCGTAAGGAAGATGCTTGGAATTGACTGCGTTACAGGTCTTGTTGTTACAGCTGTTTTTACATGTATTGCCCTGTTTATACCTGAACAGATTATAGGTCTTTTTTCAAGAGATCCGGAGGTAATTACCTACGGAACAGAGTATATAAAAATTGCAGGATGTTCTTATTGTGTTGCAGGACTTTCCATGGCAATATCATATAACTCAAGAGCTGTTCAGCGTCTTAAAGCACCTACGATTATAAATGCATGCGCCCTTACAATGAATGTGATCCTTAACTATTTTCTCATTTTCGGAATAGGACCATTTCCTCAGCTGGGAGTAAAAGGCGCAGCTATTGCAACGCTTATTTCAAGAGTGGTAGAATTTGCATCTCTGCTCATATACATTTATACAAGAAAGGAACATCCATTTAAAGCAAAGCTTACTGAGCTCATGGGATTCTCTAAAGAGTTATATATTAAGTCAATGAAGATGGCAGTTCCAGTTGTAATTACAGATGGAAGCTGGGCTATTGCTGTAGCCATAGTTTTTGCAGCATATGGAATGCTTGGAACTGCAGCGCTTGCTGTTACACAGGTATCAAACGTAATTACAGAGATGCTTCAGTCAGTATACTATGGAGTAGGAAATGCAACAGCTATGCTTATTGGAGAAACTCTGGGGCAGGGGGATAAAGAAGGAGCATATAGAAACGGAAAGAGAGCCGTAAAAGTAGTTCTCATTCTTAATGTTATTATTCTTCTTGTTACTCTTGCAATTATAAAACCTGTTGTAGGAATATATAACTTTGACATAGCAACAGGAGAACTGCTTGCAAAAACACTTTTTGTCATAGCTTTTATTACCACACCGAGAATGATAGGTGATATTTATCTTGTTGGAATATTACGTTCAGGAGGAGATACTGTGTTCTGCATGATTCTTGAACTTATATGTAACATTGTAGTTCAGATACCAATTGCTTTTATAGCAGTTCAGGTGCTTGGTGTAAGTCTTCCTGTTGCCATGATAATAGGTGAACTTGGAGATATAATAAGAATCGCAGCATGTATGCCGCGATTCAGAAGTAAAAAATGGATTAACATTGTAATTAATTAAAATACAAATTCCCACAGTACTTTTACAAGTAGGAGTATGAGAACTAGTATAATAACAGGTCTTACGATTCTGGAGCCGTTCCTGATGGTAAGGCCTGAACCTATATAGTGGCCCGCAATGGAAAAAATAGATGCAATAGCACCAAGGGTGAAAAATATTTTGTGAGCAAAGAAAGATGAAATAAGTGCTCCTATATTGGATGAAAAGTTAACTATTTTCATGTTCCCTGAGGCAGTTCTGACGTCAAGTTTTCCAAGATTACAGAATGCAAGAAGCAGGAATGTTCCTGTTCCGAGGCCATAAAAACCGTCATACACACTGACTATAAATGTGCTTACGTAGACTATGGCTTTCTGGAGAACAGGGCTGATTTCACCTGGCTCTTCTGGAAAGCTTTTCTGTTTTAAAATGACAAATGCTACAACAGGAAGCAGGAATATGAGCATAAACTTCAGGTAATTTTCGTCAACCATAAGCTGTAGTTTTGTACCAACGAAACCTCCGGGAATGGCAATGAGAATGCAGGGAAGTGCAAGCTTAAGGTCAGCATAGCCGTTTCTGATGTATCTTATTGTAGAAACAGAAGTACCTATAGTTGAAGAAAACTTGTTGGTACCAATTGCCATGTGTGCAGGAAGTCCTGAAATAATATACACAGGAAGGGCAATAATTCCACCACCGCCAGCAATGGCATCTACAAATGAGGCACAGAATACACCGGCACATACAAATAGTATGGCCCATATTGATAAATCAGTAAGTGACATAAAAATTCTCCTTTAATTAAATTCGCCTGTATATTGTAACACAGAACGTGGTAAAATAATAATATAATAGTTTACAGGAGGTATTTAACAGTGGAAAAGATACTAAATGATTTTAAAGAATATCGCAAGGTAATGGACAGATATGCAGAAGCAGTGGAAATGATTACATGGGATATTCAGACAGGAGCACCAAAGGAAAGCATAGACCATAAAATAGATACAATGGGATTCTTTTCTGGAGAAATTTTCAGAATGTCTACAGCAGATGTTTATGGAGAATATTTAAAGGAACTTTCAAAACCAGAGAATTTCGAAAAACTTGACCAGGCGATGAAGCTTACTGTAAAGAGAGAATCAAGAGATTATGTAAGATTCAGACGTGTGCCTGCAGATTTTTACGAGGAATATACAAAAACATGTGCAAAGTCAGAGCAGGCATGGGAAGAGGCTAAGGAAGCTGATGATTTTGAAATTTTCGGACCTCATCTTGATAAAATTATTAACATGACAAAAGAATATGTCAGATATATGGAACCTGATATGGATCCATACGAAGTACTTCTTGATATGTATGAAGAGGGAATGGATTCAGCTTCAATAGAAAAAATCTTTGATGAATTAAAAGAAGGACTTATACCACTTCTTGAAAAAATCAAGGCTGCACCAGAGCCAGATCTTTCTGCATTAGAAGGAAAATATGATATAGCAGGACTTAAAGAAGTACAGAACATGCTTCTTGACTATATTGGATTTGATTTTAACTCTGGAGCGACAGGAGAAAGTATGCATCCATTTACAACAACATTATGTAAAGGTGACATAAGAGTAACTAACAGCTATGATGAAACAAATCCTCTTGATTCAATGTTCAGCGCTATTCATGAAGGCGGACACGCAATATTTGAACAGAATATCGGAAATGAGTACGAAGGAACTGCAGCAGCAGTAGTCAATATGATGGGACTACACGAAAGTCAGAGCCGTTTCTTCGAAAATATTCTTGGAAGAAATATTAATTTCTGGAAACCAGTTTATAGCAGGCTTGCTGAAATCCTGCCACAGTTCAAAAATATAGATATGGATACATTTGAAAAAGCTGTAAACTACGTTAAGCCGGGATTTATACGTACTCAGGCTGATGAAGTCACTTACTGTATGCATATTATTTTACGTTTTGAAATGGAAAAAGCAATTTTCAGAGATAACGTTAAGACAGAAGATCTTCCAGCGTTATGGAAGGAGAAACACTTCCAGCTTCTTGGTGTAATGCCTCCAGATGATGGAAAGGGAATCCTACAGGATATGCACTGGTCGGATGGATCATTTGGCTACTTCCCATCATATCTTTTAGGTTCAGTTTATGATGGAATGTTCTTAGATGCTCTTAGGGAACAGATGGGAGATGTGGATGAAATCCTTGCTGAAGGAAGAATCAGGGATATTACAAAGTGGTTAAATGATAATATTCACCACTATGGAAGTCTGTATAACTCAAAAGAAGTTCTGGAAAGAGTATGCGGCAAAGAAGTAAGTGCAGAGCCTCTGTTAAGATATTTCAGAGAAAAGTACGAAAGAATATATAAACTGAAGTAGAAAAGAGTAATAAAAACAGGCATGAGATATCGTTCTCAGCCTGTTTTTATCTGGATAATATATATTGGACAAAGGAGAATCAGCCGCCGCAGCCACATCCGCAGCCACCGCCACCGTTTTTTCTGTTTTTATGTTTTTTATACATTATGTATACTCTCCATCCAAGGAAAGCAGCTACAAGAATTCCAATAACAGCTGTTGCCATTTCTATCACCTCACATTATATTACAGAGCCATGTTCAGTCTGCAACATGTCAAATTCCTTTAACTTCTGAAAACACTCCTCACTTATAACGTGTTCAAGTCTGCAGGCATCTTCTTCAGCTACAGAAAAAGTTACACCAAGAGTTGTAAGAAGATGGGTAAGAACGCTGTGGCGTTCATTGAAACTTTCTGCAATCTGACGTCCTGACATTGTTAGATGAAGGAAACCGTCACTATCTCGCTTTATGTATCCTCTGGAAGTAAGTTCTTTAACGGCAAGGCTTATACTTGGCTTGCTGTAGCCCATGTGTCTTGCAAGATCAATACTTCGTACATTTCCAAGCTTCTTCTCAAGCCGGAGAATCCACTTGAGGTACTCTTCTCCAGAAGCATAAATTTTTTTGCTCTTTTCCATACTGACACCTCGTAATATTTTTTTGTCTATTACAAAAGGTCTGTCTTCATCTGAAAGAGGAAGACAAACCAAAATTGTAAAATGTGTTAAAAGTTAAATAAGTCTAAAAAATAAATCTTAAAATCTGATATGCCAGAAGTGCAAACAGATAAGCTGTTCCCATCTGGAAACCAATAGCTGTCCATGTTAATTTGGCTGTACCTAATTCTTTTCTCATTGCACCCATTGTTGAGAAGCATGGGCAGGAAAGAATGAAGAATAACAGAAATGCAATGGCAGCCGGTGTGCTTAACATTGAAGCAAGAACTCCTGATGTAATATCAGCACCGAAAATAACTCCAAGTGTACCTACCATATTGTCTTTTGCTACAAAGCCTGTAATCATAGCAGCAATTAACTGCCAGTTGCCAAGACCTAAAGGCGCAAATACTGGTTCAAGGAAACGTCCGATGCTTGCTAACATTGACTGGTCAATGCTTGCAACTGGGTCAAGACTGAAATCAAAGTATTTTAAGAACCAGATAATAACGGTTGTAACAACTACAATAGATGTTAATTTCTTAAACAGAGAAACTGTCTTTTCCCATACAAAGTGCACCACGTTGCTGATTCTTGGCAGTTTGTATTCTGGTAATTCCATTACAAATGGTGAAGGTTCACCTTTTAGCAGTGTATGCTTTAAGAAGATACCGCCAAGAATAATAAAGCAGAAGGCTCCAAGATAAACAAGTGGGGCAACTAAAGCACTTTCTGTGAACATACCAATAGCTAAAATAACTGTAGGCATCATTGTTGCACAAGGCATAAATCCAAGTAAGAAGATTGTCATCTTACGGTCGTTATCGTTTTCAATTGTACGTGTTGAAGCTACAGCCTGTACAGTACAGCCTGTTCCAAGAAGAATCGGAACGAAGGATTTTCCTGACAGACCAAAACGTCTGAATACACGGTCAAAGATAAATGATACACGAGCCATATAGCCGCATTCTTCTAAGATAGCAAGGAATACGAATAATACCATCAGGTATGGAATGAAGGCTGCAACAATACCAACACCAAATACAATACCATCTGATACAAGGGAAACAAGCCATGGAGCCACACCCAGTTCTGTAAGTGTTGTTGCAGTCCAGATCATGGCATTAATAACCCATGTAAATGTAATTCCTACTAATTTCTTTCCAAGTCCATTAGGGTTTAAGCAGATAAAGTAAATACAGTAAATAATTACAAAGAATACTGGCAGAGCAAGAATCTTATTAGTAAGAACCTTGTCTATTTTATCTGATAAAGTCAATTTTTTTTCTCTGCGCTTTACAATAACGCTTCCTATAATTGATTTAATCCATGCGTAACGCTGTTCGGCAATAATGCTGTCTAAATCGTCATCATATTTATCTTCCAGAGAGTTTCTTTCTTTACTGGCAGTTTCTAAAGTTGCACCTGGAACTGAAATGTGCTTCATTGCAGCCTCATCACCAGCAAGGATTTTCATAGCATAAAACTCTTCAGTAGCTGAGTCAAGCTTAAGACCTGATTCAGAAGCTGAGGCTTTTACAGCAGCAATTGCTTCTTTTAAATCAGCTGTATATGTAAATTTATGAGTTGCTGTTTCAGGATTTTCAAGAACCTTTGCAACAGCTTTTTTCAGGTCATCAAGACCTTCTTTTTTAATAGCTGAAATTTCTACAACCTGACATCCTAACTGTTTTGAAAGAGCAGATGCAGAGAGTTTTTCACCTTTTGAAGTAACAATATCCATCATATTAAGAGCAACTACTACAGGAACTCCCAATTCTATAATCTGTGTTGTTAAGTAAAGATTACGTTCTAAGTTGGAAGCATCTACAATATTAATAATTGCTTCGGGCTTTTCATCAATAATATAGTCTCTTGCAATGATTTCTTCATTTGAATATGGTGAAAGTGAGTAAATACCAGGAAGGTCCATTACTTCTACTGTTTCACCCTGGATTTTAGTTTTTCCGCCTCTTTTTTCAACAGTTACACCAGGCCAGTTTCCTACGAAAGCTGTAGCACCTGTTAATGCATTGAAAAGAGTACTTTTGCCGCAGTTTGGGTTACCAGCTAATGCGATATGTTTCATTATTTAACCTCCTCTAAATCAATGTTTGCAGCGTCATCCTTTCGGATGCTTAAGCTGTATCCTCGTAATTCTAACTGAATAGGATCGCCTAAAGGTGCGATTTTAATAACCGTAACTTTAGTTCCTTTTGTAAGGCCCATGTCAACGAATCTCTGTTTCAGAGCACCTGTTGTATGCACTCTTTTTATGATTCCGGACTGGCCTACAGTTAAATCTTTTAAAGTCATTCTTTCTTTCCTCCTACACAATAATACGTTTAGCTAATTCATCACTAATTGCTAAAGTTGTACCTTTGATTTTTAGTATGATATTTGAATTGACCACATTAACTACCTGAACTGTTTCTCCAACAGTAAATCCTAAATTTTTAAGATGAGATTTGATTTTATCTGAACCTGTGATTTTCTTTATGGTAAGTTCTGTATCACAATCCGCTAGATAAATTGGCATAACCTTTGTCCTCCTGTTTAAATTCGTAGTCGTGTGGGTGCATATAGTTAGTAAAAGCTAACTATATGTGTTTAAAAAAGTTCATCCGAGAATTGCTCGAACGAACATATGAACCAATCATCCTACGAATGATAGATTAGCATAAACTAACTGTGCTGTCAAGAAAATTTTCAAACTTTTTTTTAACGAAAAAAAACAGACTGTAGAAGGCACAGTCTGCGGTAAACAAGCGCGATATTACGCTATATTTCAAGTATTTTGTGTGCGGCTATTCCAGCCTCAACATGTTTATGATTTATTATTGCATCGAAAAGTCTCTGGTGCATTGCATCTATTTCTGCAGTTGTAAATGAGGTTTCAACCTGCCTTTCACTAATATGGCTTTCCAGATAATAGCATAGTGAAGTATAAAGGTCTATAAGTATCTGATTATGACAGGCGTCTGCAACAGCCATGTGGAATTCCAGGTCAGCTTTGGTATTTTCTTTGTGATCTGTTTTCTGACACTGTCTGTTTTCAAAAGCAGTAGTAAGCATTCTGATGTCATCGTCGTCTATTCTCATTGCAGCAAGATGAGCAATGGTAACTTCAAGAGCATTACGTGCTTCACATATATCATCAATTGAAACTTCTTCGTATTTCTTCTTCATGTTTGCCTGGAACCTGCTGCTTGATCTTACAAAGGTACCGTTACCCTGTTTTGTTTCAAGAAGGCCTGCATAGGTCAGTCCCTGAATAGCTTCCCTTATGGTATTTCTGCTTACCTGAAATGTTTCCATAAGATCAGGCTCTGTAGGAATTCTTTCTCCTACAGCATATTCTCCATTTTCTATCATACTCTCAAGTTCGTTTGAAACCTGTTTTGCAAGAGAGTCTCGCTTTATTACTTTTGCCATAACATACACCTTTTCTAATAAATCTATAACGATATATAATTCATTCTACCATACTATGTATTCTTTTTCTATATTTATTTTGCTTTTATTCCTTTAATTTCAACGCATAGAGCCTCTGCAAGTTTTCTGTGTTCAGTTTCGTCAAGATGGAGAGAGTCATACTCTGATGCTTCTGCCACTTCTGATGCGTCGAAGAAATATGTGTTTTCTCTTTCTGCAACTTCTCTATATGCTTCAGCAAGTTCTTTAGAAACTTTAATGCTGTTTTCGTCAAAGTAATCTTTCCATTTGGACGTGGTAAGTATGCCATCTCCCAGTTCAACTGGTGCCATTACAAGAATTTCCGGAACAGGGTATGGAAATTCCAGTTCCTCATCATTTATAACATCAATAGTCTTTTTTAAGTCATCTGCAAGAATTTCCTTTGTAATATGGTGGAATTTCTTAAGGTCATTAGAACCAAGCATAATTATTACAAGGTCAAGGGGTCTGTGCGTTCTTATGAGAACCGGGAGAACAGGAAAGCCATTTCTGTTTGGAATATCAGGGTCCTCTCTGTTAATGTTTCTGCCGCTTAAACCTTCTTCGATTATTTCGTCTTCTGGCAGAAGGTCTGCAAGCACTTTTGTCCATCTGTTCTGGTATCTTGAAGCATCCACCGGATTATATCCCCATGTGTTGCTGTCTCCGTAGCATAAAATTCTCAAAATTATTTCTCCATTCTCTGTCATTTTATAAAAAAAGTATATCATTGATAGGTGAGCAGTGCAAGAAAAGCGGCACCATGTGAGAAGGCACAGAGAAACAGCCGTAAGAAAAGACAAAAACAGCCTGTAAGTCGGTCGAGTGGCTAACTTTTTTAGAAACCTCTGTATGCGTTGAAAACAGTGGATTAGAGCCGTATTTAAACGGCTGGAAAACGGGTGAGAGGTGTTGACGAAAAAGGTCTTTTGGGATAGAATGTACCACGGACATTGTACAGAATGTCAGACAATAGAATAGCCCGTGTAATTAAGAGGGCTGCTGTAATAGAGAACGAGAGGTAAAAATTATCATGCAGATTGAAAAATTACAAAAGGAACTGGCAGAGAAGTTTCATATCACTGACCTCAGACTAAGAGTCGATGAGAGAAACATTCTTTCTATGGAAGGAGAATGTCAGTCCTGGGTAGAACTTGTTCAGGCAGGTCAGAAGGCAGCGAAGACAAAAGGAATCAGAAACGTTGTTAATGACATGACTGTAAAAGGACTTGAAATTCCTAAGAAAGATTACACACCATATATCGAAGCCGGAAATGAAATCGGAGTAATTGATGATGTAGATGTAGTAATTATCGGAGCAGGAATCAGCGGATGCGGTATTGCAAGAGAACTTGCAAAGTATCCACTAAACATTCACGTTGTTGAAATGGGAGATGACGTGGCAAATGGAGCAACAAAAGCAAACAATGGTAACATTCATCCGGGACATGCAGCTAAACCTGGTACACTTAAGGCAAAGCTTAATGTAGAAGGAAACAGAATGTATACACAGTGGGCAGAAGACCTTGGATTCAGACTTGAAAGATGCGGAGCACTTGGTGTTGTAACAAAAAGCTATCTTACAGTTGGTATTCTTGCAGCATACAGCGTTGCAAAGAAGAACAAGGTTGATGGAGCAAGAATCGTAGGCAGAAAAGAAGCACTGAGACTTGAACCTGGTCTTGCAGAACAGGGAATCAAGCCGGTAGCAGGATTATGGCTTCCAAGCATGGGTCTTGTAGAACCTTACGAAGTAGCAGTTGCTTTAGCAGAAAATGCAGCAGAAAACGGAGTTAAGTTTACATTTAACTGCACTGTAGGAGACGTTCTTACAGAAAACGGAGAAGTAAAAGGAATTGTTACTTCAAAGGGAATTATTAAAGCAAAATATGTAATTAACTGCGCTGGTGTTTATTCAGATGAAATTTCCGATATGGCTGGAGACAGATGTCACACAATTCACGGAAGAAAAGGTACAATTGCAATCTTAGACAAAAACGTAGCGCCTGAATACAACACACTTACAATGGTTGTGGACGAAGTTCCTAAGGATAAGAACAAAGAATCCAAAGGTGGCGGAATGAGTAAGACTCCGGAAGGAAACATTCTTCTTGGACCATCAGCTACAGAAACACCTGATAAGGAAGACAACACAACAACTAAAGAAGACTTAGCATATTCAATGAGAAGAAATCAGAATGAAGAAGCTGGATATGGCAAGATTATAAGAATCTTTGCAGGCGTAAGACCAGCTGACTACACAGAAGATTTCGTTATCGGAATGTCAGATGTAACACACCGCTTTATTAACGTAGGAGCTATTCAGTCACCAGGACTTGCATCAGCACCAGCTATTGCAAAGATGGTAGAAGGAATATTTAAAGAAGACTACGAAAAAGAAAACGGAAAGCTTGAAGTTAAAAAGGATTACAATCCAAAGAGAAAACCACCAGTAGACTTCAGACATATGACAAAAGAAGAACAGGACGAATTAATAAAGAAGAATCCTAAGTATGGTCATATTATCTGCAGATGTGAATCAATTACAGAAGGAGAAATCCTTGATGCAATTCACTCACCAGTAGTTCCTACAACTGTAGACGCAATTAAAAAGCGTACACGTGCAGGAATGGGAAGATGTCAGGGCGGTTTCTGCCAGCCAAGAGTAGTTGAACTACTTGCAAGAGAACTTGGAAAAGACTGGGTTGACATTAACTTAAGAGGCGAAGGAAGCAACGTATTAGTTGAAAAGAACCGTGTAAATAAATAAGGATGGAGTGTTAGACAGTGAAAAATATTAAAATAGATCTGGGTATCATAGGAGGCGGTCCTGCAGGACTTGCAGCTGCACTTAAAGCCAAAGAACAGGGTATTGAAAAGGTAATGATTATCGAAAGAGATATGTGCCTTGGAGGAATCCTGCAGCAGTGCATTCATGACGGATTCGGACTTCACCGCTTCCAGAAAAGAATGTCAGGAAACCAGTATGCACAGCGTTTTATTGATGACTTGGAAAAAACAGATGTAGATGTACTATTAAATACAATGGTACTTGAAATCACACCTGAAAAAGAAATTTATGCTTGTAGTGAAGAAGAAGGAATGATGAAAATCGACTGCAAAGCCATTGTACTTGCCATGGGATGCAGAGAAAGAACAGCAAGCCAGGTTCTTCTTTACGGAAACAGACCTGCAGGGGTATTAACTGCAGGAGCAGTTCAGAGATATATTAACATTGAAGGTTACTTACCTGGTAAGAAAGCTGTTATCCTCGGATCAGGAGATATCGGCCTTATTATGGCAAGAAGAATGACTTTAGAAGGTATCGAAGTTGAAGGCGTATTCGAAGTAATGAAGGAGCCTGGCGGACTTACAAGAAATATTGTACAGTGCCTGGAAGACTTTGATATTCCAATGGAAACTTCAACATCAGTAACATGGATTCATGGTAAAGACAGAGTTGAAGCAGTTACAGTAGCAAAGCTTGATGAAAACAGAAATCCAATTCCCGGAACAGAAAGAACAATAGAATGTGACCTTCTTGTACTTGCAGTAGGCCTTATTCCGGAAAATGAACTTTCTGTAAAAGCGGAAATTGAAATCGACCCAAGAACAAAGGGCCCTGTACTTGACAACCACTATATGACAAGTATTCCAGGAATCTTTGCAGCAGGCAACGTTTCAGTAGTATATGACTTAGTTGACTACGTATCAATGTCAGGAGAAATTGCAGCAGCAGGAGCAGCTGAATATATTAAGAACCCTGATATGGACTACTCATGCGAAGACATTAAATTCGATGGCATGATAAACTTTGCAGTACCACAGAAAATCAGAAAAGCAGATAAAGACACAGACGTACGTTTCTTTATGAGAGTTAAGCAGACAAAGCCAAAGGCAGAATTAGAATGTCTTGAAAGTGGTGAAGTCACAGGAACAAAGAAATTTGCCAATGTAGCACCACCAGAAATGGTATCATGCGAACTTAAAATCGGTAAACCGGAAAACGTTTGCCTGACAATGAAGGAGGCGTAAAGATGAAGGAAAAACATTTTACATGTATTGTCTGCCCAAAGAGCTGCAAGCTTACAGTAAGAGAGACAGAAAACGGAATTGAAGTTGAAGGCTATACCTGCAAAAGAGGACTTGAACACGGTAAAAGAGAATATACTGATCCGGTCCGCATGCTTACAACTACTGTAAAAACACAGAACTCAAGAGTTCATCGTCTTGCAGTAATTTCAGAAAGCGAAATTCCAAAGAATAAAATTGACCAGTGTTTAGAAGAACTATATAAAGTGACAGTAACAGCACCAGTTAAAGCAGGAGATGTTATTGCAGAAAACATCTGCGGAACAGGTGTAAATATTGTAGCATCAAGAACATTAATGAACTAGTAAACCAGAAGGAGACAAGAGAAATGGAAAAGACAGCATTAATTAACGGTCTTAAAGAAATTTTAACAGAAGACCAGATTATTACAGATGAAGAAGCTATTCTTACAGCTTCAAAAGACTATATCGGATACAGAAGATACGAAAGAGATGACGGAAAATTCTTCGTTCCAAGAGCAGCATGTGTTGTAAATGTAAACAGTGCAGAAGAAGTTTCAGAAGTTGTTAAGTTCTTAAATGATAACAAAGTTGACGTTGTTCCAAGAACTGGTGGTTCAAGTGTTACAAGAGGTATTGAACCACAGGAAGGTGGCGTTATTATTGATGGAAGCAACATGAACAAAATTGTTGAAATCAACGAAACAAACATGTTTGTAACTGTACAGGCAGGAACACCATTAGAATACTTAGAAAAAGTTCTTAACGAAAAAGGTTTAACATGTGGACATTTCCCACAGTCATTCCCAATGGCAAGCATTGGTGGTCTTTTAGCTACAAGAAGTATTGGTCAGTTCTCAACACTTTACGGTGGAATTGAAGACTTAGTTGTAGGTTTAGAAGCAGTTATTGCTGATGGCAGTGTTGTAAGAATCAAGAATGTTCCAAGACGTTCAGCTGGTCCAGACTTAAGACATATGTTTATTGGTTCAGAAGGAGCTTTAGGATTTATTACAGAAGCTACATTAAAAATCTTTAAATATCAGCCAGAAAACAGATGGATGGCCGGATATGCAGTAGAAAATACAAGAAAAGGCCTTGATTTCTTAAGAGATATTATGGTTGAAGGATACAAACCTGCAGTAGTACGTTTACACGATGCAGAAGAAGTAGAAAAAGTATTAAAAGTTGATCATCCACTACTAAAGAATAAAGGATTAATTATGATTCTTTGTGAAGGACCTAAGGAAGTTGTTAAAGGAACAGAAAAAGGAATCAAGAAGCTTGCAAAGAAACATAACCTTAAGTGGTTAACAGATAAACCAGTAAAAATCTGGTTAGAAAAACGTAATGAAGTATGTGCAGAAATGGACGAACCAGTATTCTACAACATGGGTGGAATTGTTGACACATGTGAAATTTCAGCTAACTGGGATGTAATCGGAGATATTTACGATGTAGTTACAGAAAGAATCAGAAATGAAGTTAAAGAATGCGCTATTTCAGGAGGACATTCATCACACAGTTACTTAAATGGAACTAATATGTACTTCGAATTCGGATTTATGGAAGATGACGGAAACAAGGCTGAAGAAGATTACATGAACGTAATTTCTATCATTATGGAAGAAACACTTAAACGTGGCGGAAGCATTGCTCATCATCATGGTTCAGGAAAATACAGAACACCTTGGATGGATCAGGAACACGGCAGTTCATACCAGTTAATGTACAAACTGAAAGATGCTTTAGATCCAAATGGAATCTTTAATAAAGGCGTTATCCTTAAATAATTAAACATATAACAGGCAGATATGGGCTACTCTGATAAGGAGTAGCTCTGTCTATATATAAAGGGAAGAGATATGATAAAAATACTGACTTTATTCAGAATAGTACCAGATTATGATCAGGTACTTAAAGAAGACTGGAAAAATATAAATCATCTTAATACTGATTTTACTCAGAGAATGTTTGACGCATATGACGAAGGCGCAATTGAGGGAGCACTGCGTCTTAAAGATGCTCTTGTTGAAGCAGGAGAAGAAGCACATCTTACAGCAATAGGATCAGGAAGTTTTAAGGATACACTTTTAAGTTCACTTTATGCTGCAGACTATGATGATGTGATTTTCTACGAAAGTGAAGGAGTAAATGAAGAGACTGCACTGGAAAAAATCATGGCTGACATTAAATCTTCTGACTACCATATAATCTTTACTGGCTTTGAAAGCGGTCCTTTTGGTTACAGAATGGATGGCCCTTTAGTTGCGGCAGAAAGAGCATGCTCATGGTACAGCGATGTAACAGAAGTTACATATGCAGATGGAAACATTCTTGTTACAGTGGAAAAAGAAAATGAATATGTAACATACAAAGCAGCTACTCCTTTTGTGTGCAGTTTTGGTAATGCGGTAAATCCTGTTCTTCGTCTTTTCTCACTTAAGGCAAGACTTGAAGCTCAGAAAAAAGAAATCACAAAGAAGAAGGTTTCTAAGTTCATTCTTCGCAAAGATGACGTAAAGTTAGAAGTTAATACTAAGGCAAAGCACTGCCACTATATAGAAAAGGACAATAAGGAGATTATAGAATTCTTAAAGAAAGCCTGCAGAGAGGGGGATGTTAAATAATGAAAGCAAATATATTTTTAACTGAACCTGCAACAGAATTGCAGAAAAAGAGATTTCATGCTATCTTAAAAGATATAAAGGCGGAAAAGGTTAATGTTGTACTTCTCGAGGGAGACTTAGAAAGTGCAGCAGAAACTGCTGTTAAAGATGCTGAAGATCTGTGCCTTTTCTTTGGTAATGAAGAAGGAAGATACCTGGCGCTTAATACAGCGGCGAAGCAGAATGTTAAGTGCTTTACTGATGTAACTGGCATTACTGACGGAAGAGTTCACAGAAAAGTTTACAGTACTCACGCAGATGGATACTTTAAACTTTCAAAGAAAAAGAACATTGTAGTTCTTCTTCCTGCTGGACCAGTAGCAGAGTCTGAAAGTGATTACTTTAATAATCCTCGCGTAATTACAGGAGAAGCAAAAGGAGAAAAGCCTGAAGTTATTTCGGTTACAGCAAAACCTGATGCAGGAAAATTAGCTGATGCTGATCTTGTATTTGTAGGCGGAAGAGGACTTAAGAAAAAAGAAAACTTTGAACTGCTTTTAAAGGCGGCAGAAAAGTACGGAGCATCAGCTGGCTGCACAAGAGCAGCTGCTCTTGCAGGATGGTCAGATTACAGCAGAGTGGTAGGAGTGTCTGGTTCACAGATAAGGCCAAAGGTATGCGTACTTTTCGGAGTTTCAGGAGCAGCACCGTTTTTGTTTGGAATTGAAAATGCAGAAACAGTAATTGCAATTAATAAAGACAGAATGGCATCGGTTTTTGATGCTGCTGACTATGGAATTGTAAAGGACTGTATTCCATTTATTAAAGAACTGGTGGAAGGTGAATAATATGTCATATTTTTTACACGAAGAAACAGAAGTATTAATTGAAGATATAAAGCGCTTTTGTGAGGAAGAAGTTTTACCTGTTGCAAAGGAATGTGATAAAAGCGGAGAAATCCCTTTTGAACTTTACGAAAGAGCAGCGGAAATGGGTTATAATACCCTGGACGTTCCTGAAGAGTATGGCGGACTTGGACTTTCAGGAAAAGACACTGCAGCAATTACAGAAAGCTTAGGATATGCTGATGCAGGCTTTGGAGTTACATTTGCAGCTAACAGCCTTGCAATGAAGGCAGTTCTTCAGCATGGAAGCCATGAACTTAAAGCTGAAGTGTGCAGGAAAAGTCTTGAGGGAGAGTACGGAGCATTCTGTCTTACTGAATCAGAAGCAGGGTCAGACCCGGCATCACTAAGAACTGAAGCAGTTAAGACTGAAGGCGGATATATTCTTAACGGAAGCAAAAGCTTTGTAACTAACGGAAGTTTTGCAGGATTCTACGTAGTAACAGCAAAGACAGAAGACGGCTTTACAATGTTTTTTGCTGATAATGATAATGACGGCATTGAACCGCAGCCTCACGAAGACAAAATGGGCATCAGACTTTCTGATACATGCGAAGTGGTCTTTAATGATGTATTCGTACCTTTCGAAAACGTAGTTGGTGAAGAAGGAAGAGGACTGAAGTACGCACTTGACGCACTTGATGAAGGACGAATTATGATTGCAGCTGTTGCAACCGGACTTGCGGCAAAAGCTTTTGACGAAGCGAAAGCTTACAGCCTGAAGCGAAAACAGTTTGATAAATGCATCTTTGATCATCAGGCAGTTCAGTTTAAACTTGCAGATATGGAAATGAAAACTGAATCAGCAAGACAGATGATAGTTTATGCACTAAAGAGACTTGAATGCGGAATGGATATCCGTAAGGAAGCTGCAATGGCAAAGGTTCTTGCATCTGACGCTGCAGTAAACAACGCACTTGAAACCATTCAGATTATGGGCGGATACGGATATAGCAGAGAGTTTCCAGGAGAGAAACTTCTTCGGGATGCAAAGATATTCCAGATCTTTGAAGGAACAAATGAAATACAGAGAATAGTAATAGCGAATGCTTAATATGAGGCACTTCAGGGGTAACCCTGAGGTGCTTTTTTCCTGGGGAAAAGATTAATGTTGAGTTTAAGAACAAAAAATGGTAACATAAAAATGTTCGTCTTTTACGGATGGAAGAATAGAAAATATAGAGAGGTAATATGTATGTCACGTTTTGAAAAATATTTTTTAATGAGCACAGATGACATTGCACAGTATGTAGAAGAGAAAATTCATTTCTTCAGTGAAGGCTCAGACCTTACATGTGAGGAAATCGGAGATGGAAATCTTAACTATGTATTCCGTCTTAAGGATAAAGAAACAGGAAAGTCAGTAATTGTTAAGCAGGCAGGCGAAACAACACGTATTGATGCGGAAATGAAGCTGTCAACTGACAGAGGCCGTATTGAAGCAAAAATTCTTGGAATCCAGGGAGAATATGCAGAAGGACTTGTTCCTGAAGTTTATCTTTATGATGAAACAATGTGCGCTATGATTATGGAAGATATGGTTGGCCACAAAATGATGAGAACGGCCCTTATGAATCATGAAATCTTCCCTGAGTTTGCTGATCAGATTTCAACATTCCTTGTAAATACACTTCTTTGCACAACAGACGTTGTAATGGAACATAAAGAAAAGAAGGCAAATGTAAAATCATTTATTAACCCTGATCTGTGCGAGATTTCAGAGAATCTTGTTTACAGTGAACCATTTATAGACTATAACAACCGCAATAATGTATTTGAACCTAATGCTGAATTTGTGAAGAAAGAACTTTATGAAGATAAGGAACTGCATCTTGAAGCAGCAAAACTGAAGTTTGAGTTTATGAATAATGCGCAGTCATTAATTCACGGAGATCTTCACACTGGTTCGATCTTCATTAACCAGGAACACACTTATGTATTTGACCCTGAGTTTGCATTCTACGGTCCTATGGGATACGATGTAGGAAATATTATTGCAAATCTTTTCTTTGCATGGGCTAATGGAGATGCATGCATAGAAGATGAAAAAGAAAAAGCAGAATTCTGTGGATGGATTGTTGACTGTATTTCTGACATAGTTGATATGTTTATTGATAAATTCAAAAAAGCATATGCAGAAAATGTTACTGATATAATGGCAAAGGTAGATGGTTTTATGGAATACTATCTTGGAACAATCCTTGCTGATACTGCAGGTGTTGCAGGGTTAGAGTCAATCAGAAGAATTGTTGGAATGGCTAATAACAAAGACATTACTACTATTGAAGATGAGGCTAAACGTGCACGCGCAGAAAAGATTATCATTACATTAGGTAAGAAGTACATAAAGGAAAGAGAAACTTTCACATCAGGAAAGGCATATAGAGATGCCATTGAAGAAACAGTAAATATGTTTAAATAAAGAAAAATATATGATATACAAAAAGAACAGCCGCGTGACTGTTCTTTTTTCATATATATGTATTTGATTTTTAGAAGAAACCCAGCATGTGCTGCATAATGAGGCTTACAAGTGAGATTGCCACCCAGCAGCAGAATCCCATAAAAATAGGTTTTCCCCCTGTCTTTACAAGTTTTACAATATTTGTGTTCATTCCAATAGCAGCCATAGCCATTACAATGAAGAATTTACTTAGTGTCTTAAGTGGTTTTGTTACTGTAACCGGAAGGCTGAAAACTGTTGTTGCAACAGCAGCTAAAAGGAAGAAAAGAACAAATGTAGGGAAGGCCTTCTTAAAGCTGAAGTTATTTCCTGTGTTTTCTTTCTTTGCTGTATAAACTGCAAGTACAAGAGTAATTGGGATAATTGCAAGTGTTCTTGTCATTTTAACAATAGCTGCAATATCAAGAGTGTTTGATCCGTGAATCCCGTCCCATGCTGTGGCTGCAGCGGTTACAGAAGATGTATCGTTAATAGCCGTTCCTGCGAAAAGGCCGAAACCTTCGTTGGTGAAACCTAATAGTCCGCCAAGTGTTGGGAAAATCAGAGCTGCAATAACATTAAAAAGAAAGATTACTGAGATAGCCTGTGCAACTTCTTCATCGTCAGCATTAATAACTGGAGCAGTAGCAGCAATAGCTGAGCCGCCGCAGATTGATGAGCCCACACCTATTAAGGTTGAAATCTTTCCATCCATTTTAAGTGCTTTGCAGAGTACAAAGGCAGTAATAAGGGAGGTACTGATTGTGCACACAATAATTGGAAGTGAGTTCTTTCCCTGGGCAAGAATGTCGTTAAAGTTCATTCCAAAACCAAGAAGTACAACAGCTGCCTGAAGTATTTTTTTTGAAGTGAATTTAATTCCTGCTTCAATATTTTTTTTATCTTTAATAATTAATGTAAGTATCATTCCAAGTATAATTGCAAAAACAGGTCCGCCAACTACAGGTACAAGTTTACCAAGGTACCAGGCAGGAATTGCAATTACAAAACAGAATAGTATTCCTTTAATTTTCTCGTTCATAAAGTTCCCCTTTCAGATTAGTACAAGAATATGTTATCATAGGAATATAATAAAGAAAAATAATAAATATATATGATACCATAAATTTAAATTATGAAAGGAACTGACATGTTAGATTACAGAGTTGAGACATTTCTTACCGTATGCAGAACGCTGAACTTTACAAAAACTGCTGAACTTCTTAATATTACGCAGCCTGCAGTAAGCCAGCACATTAAGTTTCTGGAGAAATATTATGGAGCAGAGCTTTTCGAATATAAGGGGAAAAAGATGTATTTAACTGAAGAAGGACAGCTGCTTCTTAATTCCCTTACTACAATGACATTAGACGAAAATCACCTGAAAAACCAGCTTCAGGCATTTAAAGACGAAGAAAAGAACCTTAAGTTTGGTGTAACTTTAACAGTTGGTGAATATATTATTCCAGGGCCTCTTGGAAGAATCCTGAAGAGAAAGAAGCCGGGAGATGTAATCATGAAAGTAAGTAACACCCATCATCTTTTAGAGGACCTTGATAATGGTGAAATTGACTTTGCAATAGTCGAAGGATATTTCCCTCAGAACGAATACGACTATCTTGTGTATAGCAGTGAAAAATATGTAGCAGTATGCAGCCCTGAGTCAGATCTTGCAAAAGGAAGTCACCTCATAGAAGAACTTTTTAAAGAGACTGCGATTATAAGGGAGGGCGGTTCCGGAACAAGAGAAATTATGCAGAGGACCTTAGAAGACAGAAACTATAATGTGAATGACTTTGAGAATATAATTGAAATAAGTAATCTTAATGCCATAAAGAAACTTGTTGAAATGAACTGCGGCATTACCTTTATATACAAGGTGGCAGTAGAAAAAGAGCTTGAAGAGGGAAGACTTGCGGAGATTAAAATTAAAGATTTCAACGTAAATCACAATATCACCTTTATATGGAGAAAGAACAGCATATACGGGGACGAATACAAAAACATATATAACTCATTTAAAGAAGCATAGAAAAAGCCGGTGTCAGCAAATGATACCGGCAGATTTTTAAAGTAAATCAATTCTGCTGAAGTCGATTTTTCCATCTTCATCAACGTACTGTTCATCAGCGTGAACGTATTCCACTTTACCAACAAACATGTGATGAGATCCTGTCATAATTGAATCAACAATTGTGCATTCAACGTTTACAGGGCAGTCAGCAAGAAGAGGCGCGTCTACAACTTTGCCGTCTTCAGTTCTGATATTTTTAGCTTTCAGTTTATCTTCATCTCTGTGGCTTACTGTTCCAAGATACATAAATTCATCTGCATAGTCTTTTGCAGGAAGGTTAAGAACGAAGCATCCGCTTTCCTTAATCATTTCGTAAGAATATCTTGATGGAACGATACCTACCATTACCATTGGTGGATCGTAACTGCAGTTTCCGCAGTATCCTACTGCAAGTGCATTATCTTCGCCATTGTATCTGCAGGATACAAGAGCTTTTGGCATAGGCATAAGTGAGCCTTTTTTTAATGCTTCTTTTTTTGCCATTTCAAATTCCTCCTCACTTTGAAATCTAATACATCTATTGTAAACCTCATATGTGAACATTGCAAGAATTCCCATTGACGTTATTAATTGCAGGGAGTATGATTTTAATAAATACACAGAAGGAGGATGCGTATGACATTATTAATTTCAGCAGTAATTTTAACAGCTCTTGCCCTTATGTTTTCAACAGTAAAGGCACATGGCTGCACAGGTCTTTATGTTGGCAAAAAGGTCAGCAGAACAGGCAGCACAATTGTTGCAAGAAGTGAGGACCAGTCAAATGGAGCATACAACAAAATGTTTAAGGTAAGACCAGGAACGGTTGAAGCAGGAAGAACTTATGTGGACACAGGAGATGGTCAGGAAAATTTTGCTGTAAAGCTTCCTGAAGAAACATATAAATATACATATGTTCCTGATGCTTATGATGCAGGTGATGGAGAATATCCTGCATGCTCTATGAACGAATACGGAGTAACTGTAGTTGCAACAGTTACAGCAGATGCAAAACCGGAATATCTGGAACTTGACCCATATGTAAAACCGGGTATCAGAGAGGCCATATTTGCGGGCCTTATTGCAGGACAGTGCAAAAGTGCAAGAGAAGCAGTAGAAGTTACAGGAAAACTTCTTGATGAATATGGTTCAGCAGAAGGGAATATTAATTTCTATGTGGACCAGAAGGAAGCATGGATTTTCGAAATCTATGGCGGCCACGGTTACGCAGCCATGAAAATGCCAGAAGACAAAGTTGCAGTATTCGGCAATAACTTTATGATTGAAACAGTAGACAGAGACGATAAAGAAAACTATTTCTTCTCTGAAAATCTCTTTGAGACTATTGATAAACTTGGAGCATATATGGAAGGTGGAAAGTACAACCTTGTTAAGTCAGTTAGTGCAATTCCAAGAGAAGAATACTCAAACATGAGAACATGGATAGGTCATAAGATTCTTGCTCCATCAACAGTTGGTGAGTACAGCAATGATATTTTCTATCCGCTTTTCTACACACCAGATGAGAAGGTTGATGTGGAAACAGTAATGGATATTTACAGAAACCGTTACGAAGGAACACCTTACGATATGAACCAGCCGGAAAACAGAGGAAGACGTCCAATCGGCGTAACAAGACAGGGTGAAGTTCACATTGTGGAAACTTATGATGATCTTCCAGCGGATTCGTGTCATCTTCAGTGGCTGTGCGTAGGTAACGCTGAACACAATGTTTTTGTTCCTGCTTTTGGAGGAATTACAGAAACGCACAAAGCTTATCACGTTGACGGCAGCAGATTTTCAAAAGACAGTATGTATTACGCTGTTCAGAGAATCGGCGGCATTGCTGAATCAGACCGTAAATTCTTAAGTAAGGGTACTAAGGAATTCTGGAAAATCCAGGAGAAACTTATGATAAAAGATATGCATGACGTAATTCCTGAAGTTAAAAAAGCTTACGAAAAGGGTACTGATGAAGGACGTGCATTTGTAACTGAACTTGCAGAAAAATATGCAGAAAAACAGTTTAATAACAGTGAAATTCTGTTTAATGATCTTTTCTGGACAGCAACAGCAAACCACGATGACAGAGCTGATGATGCAAAGAAAACATATTTTACAGCTCATGCACCTGTAACAGAGTGGGTAAAAGCAAGGGGTTACCGCATCAATAAAGATGGTAAAACAGTAATTCTGGAAAAGGATAATCGCAAATATACGATGAATGAAAATAGTAAAAATGTAACATTAGTAAAGGATGGAGAAACAGCTGAAATTGCACTTGCATTTGCACCAGTTGTAATTGATGATGAACTTTATGCTCCTGCTGATTTCCTTCTTACACTATAGAAAGGAATGGTATTATGGCAATTAAAGTGAGACCTTCAGTTCTGGAAGACTGCAGACAGTTTTATGAATGGGAACTTACACCTGAAGTAACTAAGTTTTTCAGTATTCACGATGGACAGACTTACGAAGAAGTGGTTAAAGAATTTGTATTAAACGATGCAGACCCTGAAAAGGAACAGTATACAATTACTGATGAAGAGGGAAGGCTTCTTGGAAGAATTTATCTTAATGGAATTAACAGAAGACTTGATTCACTTGAAGTGTACAGAATCTACATCGGTGATCCAGCGGAAAGAAACAAGGGATATGGAAGGGAAGCTCTTAAGTGGGTTCTTGACAGAGCGTTCAAAAAAGATACATTCCACAGAGTGTATCTTGACTACTATACAGGAAACCCTGCCCAGTATCTTTACGAAAGTATGGGATTTACTCATGAAGGCTTATCAAGAGATGCCTGCAAGAAAATGGGTAAGTACTATGATGTAAATGTAATGTCTATTTTAAGAGATGACTATTCAGACTAAAAAAATGCTGCTACACATTATTTGCGTAGCAGCATTTTTTAGGCGATATATCCTTTTGCTTTTGACCAGGTATAGTCATTTACAAGCATTCCTGTAAATTTTTCTACATTAAAGTCTTTTGCAAACATATTACATTTGCATAGGAAAAGATAATATACATTTCGCTTACAGTTTCTCATGGTTTCGAAGTTTCCCTGGCCTTTTGCAATTACAAGGTCTGCTTTATCAATAGCTGTGAGAGCTTCTTCTGAAATTTCATCAAGAACTGTTCCTGCAATTTCAGTTCCGTTACCTATTACCTTAACTATTTCTGTAAGACCAATCTGTTCTGCATCAGTCATGGTCGCATCATTAAGAACTTCTTCTCCTCGAACAATTACTGTAATATCCAGGTCAGGATAAAGTTGCTGTATGGTTTCTATAAGGATTTTGTCCATTACAACTTCACCACAGTTATCTGTTATGAAAACCATACTCTTGCCATTTTCAAGATCTTTTTTCATATGAAGGTATTCATTTTCATCAACATTTGTTTCCTGTGCGTTTTCAAGAAGTGTTGTGAGATAGTCCTGATCAACATTCTTCATAGCACCAAAATCTATGTAGTTACCTATCATGGCATACTGGCAGGCAAGCTTAAGGGAGTCATCTGCGCTGGCAATTTTTTCTTTCACCATATCAGAATATCCCATCATTATTTCGTTAAAGTGTTTTTTTATTTCGCCATACTCGTTTGTAGTGCCAAACATTTCAGCCTGAAGTCTGTTTATTTCTCTTGTAAGTACAGGAGCACTGTATGTTACTGGTGCATTTGCAAACAGAGTAAAAAGTTTCTGCATATATTCAACTCTTTTTTCTTCCGGAGTATGATCTGGGAATTTTGTTAAATGTCTTCCCATCATACATTCCAGGCAGTCTGATTTTAGTCTTTCCATAATTTCCTCGCTTTCGTATAAGGTTAGTCTGACTGCTCCCACGTGCAAGCCCGTGGGGTTCTGATTGTCAAGTGTAGCTTGTAATCGTACATCATTTTCAGACTTTGGAGTTACAAGTGTAAATCTATTTAGATCAGAACGTTCATTACCAAGCAGTCCAACGACCACATTTGCGGTAAAGCGGTAAATTTCTGCTTTTCAGCAAGGAAGTACAGTCAAGCTCCCTCATTGTTTTGTTTATATATATTATGTATTTATTCTATGTTATTGTCAAGTCAAAGAGAAGCGGCTTTCATCCCACACGCAAGCATGTGGGTTTTCGCCGCAAATTTATAACATAAAAGCATCTGAAAGATAAGGCACATGGATGGAAATCCGTGATAAACTCCTGCTGAATTAAATGAAGACAAAAAGAAAAACACGCGAGACTGTTATGGCAAAGGAATCCTCACGTGTTTTGTCTTCTTGTTTTTTAAACAATAACTTGATTTATATTTTATGGTTAATTGGTTGACTTAAATGAACAATATAATTATTAAGCTAATTTAGCACCAAGAGCTTCGCATTCTGCGATTTCATCGTCTCCTGGAGTTTCGTTACAGATGTATGTAGCAAGGATATTGCATGGTGCTTCTGCTTCCCATGTTCTCATCCATTCGCCATCTCCCCATCCGTATGAACCGAACAGAACAACTTTCTTTTCTCCAAGTGAATCTTTAACAGCATCCCACATTGGTGCAAATTCTGTATCTTCTAATTCTTCAGCTCCCATTGAAGGGCATCCGAATGCGAATCCATCATATTCTGCTACTTTGGCAGCATCAAATTCAGCTGATGTATATAAATCAGCTTCGCAGCCAGCGTTCTTTGCTCCTGCTAAAACAGCGTCAGCCATAGCAGCAGTATTTCCTGTGCCGCTCCAGTATACAATTGCAATTTTCATTTTAATTACTTCCTTTCGATATGCTTGTTTTTGTCTTATACAGCTACAGTAAGCTTTAGAAGATCTGCACCTTCCATATGTTCTTTGCAGTAAATCCTTATGCATTTATCAAAACGCTTAAAAGTCTTTTCTGCTTCACTTACATTGTTATAGGCTTTCCAGAAACCACTACATTTGCAGTCTGCACCTTTGTTATCAATGAAATCTATTATATCGTCTAGAGGATATCCCAGAAAAACACCTATTTCATGAGGAAAGTCACTGTCTTTAAGCCTTTCCTGCAGTCTGTTAAGACATGTCCATACAGTGAATTCTGTATAACCGCATTTCTTTAAAAAAGCCTGTATTTCAGGTTCAGATAAACGGTCTGCCAGCTGTTTTAAACGAAATACATAAACAAGTGCCATGCCATCTTTTGCTTTAACCAGTATAAAATATACCCCTTTCTGGTTAAGTGTCTGATTCATATTACTGATTATGCTGTTTAATTCGTTAAGATCCTCATATTTGTAGGAAAAAAGGTTCCCAATCTTCAATCCTGCCAATGTGGGCGCACAGTGGCGTACAATAATTCCTGCCATTTTTATATTTCACTCCCCTTTTGTTAAGTTAGTGCTGGCTAACTAAAAGATATTTTTTTAGTGCCTGCTTGAGGCACTTCTTAGATCAAATTGGTTAGCTTTAACTAACTATCTGCATTATAGCACTGCTGTATTAGGCTGTCAACAACTAAATTAAAAATTTAACGAAAATGTTTTATATGACAAAACTGTTGGAATTTCAATAAAAAGACAGCATAAAACTATATGCAGACGAAAATATTTTTCTTTTTCTTGAAAAAAACAGGGAGATTTGATAGAATAAATAAAAAGAACTAATGTTCCCAAAAGGAGAAGGGAAGATGAAAAAACGTATATATGCTGCAATAGATCTGAAGTCATTTTATGCTTCGGTAGAATGCACGGAACGCAATTTTGATCCACTTGATACAAACCTTGTGGTTGCAGATAACAGCAGAACAGAAAAAACTATATGTCTTGCAGTTTCACCATCCCTGAAGTCTTTTGGAATTGGTGGAAGACCAAGACTTTTTGAAGTAATACAGAAGGTAAAGGAAATTAATGCGGAGAGAATTATGAGGGCTCCGGGAAGAAAGTTCAGTGGTAAGTCATATATTTTCTCTGAATTAGAAAAGGATCCATCGCTTGAACTTGATTTTCTTGTGGCACCGCCAAGAATGGCTTTTTATCTTAAATACAGCACAATAATATATGAAATCTATTTAAAGTATATTGCACCTGAAGATATTCACGTTTATTCTATAGATGAGGTGTTTATGGATGTAACTCCGTATCTCAAAACATACGGAAAGTCTGCCCACCAGCTTGTAATGACAATGATCAGGGATGTCCTTAAAACAACAGGAATTACAGCAACTGCAGGTATAGGAACGAACCTTTATCTCTGCAAGATTGCCATGGATATTGTAGCAAAACATGTACCTCCAGATAGTGATGGAGTCCGAATTGCAGAACTTGATGAAAGAAGGTACAGAGAAGACCTGTGGGATCACAGACCTGTTACTGATTTCTGGAGAGTTGGTAAAGGATATTCCCGCAAATTAGAAAAGCACGGGCTGTTTACTATGGGAGATATTGCAAGATGTTCACTGGGGGGAAAAAACGATTTTCATAATCAGGAGCTGCTATATAAACTGTTTGGTGTTAATGCGGAACTACTTATAGACCATGCCTGGGGCATAGAGCCCTGTACAATTAAAGATATAAGGGATTACAGACCATCAACAACATGTATGAGTCTTGGCCAGGTTCTGCAGGATCCATATACATTTGAAAAAGCCAGGATTGTACTTACAGAAATGCTGGATAAAGCATCTCTTGACCTTGTAGAAAAAGGCATGATGAGTAACCAGGTAGTACTTACTGTAGGTTATGATAGAATAAATCTTGAAACACCAGAAATTGCAGGCAGATATAAGGGAAAAGTTACTGTGGATGGATATGGAAGAAAAATACCAGAGCATGCACATGGAACTGTTAATCTTGGTGAATATACAGCTTCTTCCAGTCTGATTATTTCCAGAGTTCTTGATTTATATGACAGAATAGTTATACCATACATGTATATACGCAGGCTTACTCTTTCTGTAAACAATCTTCAGCAGGAGAAAAAAATAAAAAAGGAACAGGAAGAAGTTCAGCTGAGTCTTTTTGATATGCCAGAGGAAGAACAGAAAGAACGCCAGGCAGAGAAAGAGCAGGAGAGAAGTATTCAGGAAGCTGTGCTTGAAATAAAGAAGAAGTTTGGGAAGAACTCTGTGCTTAAAGGAACTGATTTTGAAGAGGGTGCCACAATGAAAGAAAGAAATAATCAGATAGGTGGACATAAGGCTTAGGTGAGATTATGGGTAAATATGATGATATAATTAATATGGAAAGACCTGATACAGGAAAGCATCCGAAGATGTCTGTTCACGACAGGGCGGCTCAGTTCGCACCTTTTGCAGCCCTTACTGGTCATAAGGAAGCTGTCGAAGAAACGGGCAGGATTACAGAAAAGAAAATAATTCTTGATGAAAGTGAAAAAGCAGAACTTGACTATAATCTTTCGTGCCTGCTTCAGCAGGAAGGTGAGAAAAGTGTTTCTGTAACATATTTTGAAGCAGATCCCTTTAAGGAAGGGGGAGCATATGTTACCTTTGAAGGAAAGCTCAAAAAAGCTGATATGGAAAATCACAGGCTGGTATTTACTAATGGAAAAATAATTGATGTTAATGATATTTATGATTTTGATTTAATATAATTTTGGAGAATAATGATGAAATTTGTATCTGCATTCAGCACAGGAAAAGATAGTATGCTTGCGCTTCACCGCATGGTAAAGGAAGGTCATGAGCCCATAGGACTCCTTGTAATGTACAACAAGGGAGCAGAACGCTCATGGTTTCACGGAGCAGACAACCAGATGATAGAAAGAATATCTGAGTCACTTGGAATCCCGGTTATCTATGGCGAGTCAGATGGTAATTATTACATAGAAGTATTTGAAAAACAATTACTTACTGCCAGGAAACATGGTGCGGAAGCATGTGTATTTGGTGATATTGATATTGAAGAACATAGGATATGGGACGAAGAAAGATGCAAAAATGCAGGCCTTAAGGCAGTTCTGCCCCTGTGGAATGAAGGAAGAGAAGGGCTTGTAAGGGAAACCATAAGGGAAGGATATAAATGCATTATTAAGTGTCTTCATGAAGAAGAGCTTCCTGCAGAGTTTCTTGGAAAAGTACTTAGTGAAGATATGCTTTCAGAAATGGAAAAGTACGGAATTGACCTTTGCGGAGAAAACGGGGAATATCATACTGTAGTTCTTGATGGGCCTCTCTTTAAAAAGAAAATTGAGTACAGCCTTGGAGAAATACTGAAACTTAAGTATGTAACTGCTGTTGATATTCTGGTAAAATAGCAAAAAACAGGACCTGGATTTTTAAGGTCCTGTTTCTTGCTTTAGTCATCATCTTTTTCATCATCGTCGTCGTCATGATCATCATCATCAAGGTCATCATCCGGGTCTTCTCTATCTTTTTCGTTAATCAGATAAGATATTTCTTCCTCAGTTAAGTTTTCCTTGTTGTTTTCGATAAACTGCATAATACCTTCTTTTGAAGAATCTTCAATAAAGTCATCAAGGTCATCATCATCAGGGAATCTTGATAACAGATAGCTTCCAAGACTTATATCATCTTTTTCTGCTTCATCAAGGTCTGTTTCTTCACCCTTAATGCAGATAATATCTGAGCCTGTTACAGCTTTTTTTATTTTCCCTATAACTTCTTTTTCAGTTTTTGCACCGCCTTTAAGAACAGCATAACCAATAGTATAAACTTCACTATTGTTATCATCCTTAAAGAGCTCCCATGCTTCTTCAATGGAAAGTCCTTTGTATTTTTTCATTTGGGCTTCCGAAAGTTTCTGACCGTAAGAAGTTATTCCTACAACTTTACCTTTTCTGTTAAGGTCAAACTGCATGCTCTTTTCTGAGTCCATGGAAACTGCAGCGTAAACCTGGTTGTTCATATTTACTGTTCCTATTGTACCAAAGCAGAGTAGAAGTGCAGCGGCAAGAGCAGCAATTTTCATAAGTGTGTCTTTTTTAGCCTGATGTTTCTTTGATCCTGAAGTAAATGGAAGCACTACAGTGCCGTTGTTTTCGTTTCCTTTTCTGTAAAGATCTTCTTCAAGATAGAATATTTCATCACCTGTTTTAAGGCCATCTCGTGACTTTATTCTTACAACAGAACCGTCATCACAGAGAACCAGGCTGTATTCTTTTTTTATTTCTAATATTATTCCTTTATAGTACATAGTTTACCTCGTTTCTCTGATAAAAGATTTTAATAGTGGTAACCTGTTTGCAAAGATAAGAAGGGCTCCCAGAATAAAAGTTTTGCTTCCATTTACAATTTTCTCTGTAACAGCAGCAGCCTTGGCAACTGCTCTTACAGGAAGTTTTTTCTTTGCATATGTAAGTTTTACAACCTGCTCATCATTACCTGCTTTTTCTGCAACAACCAGAGCTCTTTGTTTAGTATCCCTGTGATGAGGTGCAGTATCTGCAAGTGTTTCAAGTGTCAGGCCGAATTTTAAAAGTTCTTCCTTATATGTAACTATTTCTTCCCGTATTTCTGTGTTTTCCTCTGACCTGTCGGAAAAGTCCAGACCCTGTTCGCGTAGAAACTCAAGAGATTCTGTACCAGATTCTGAACTTTCCTTTGCCATAAAGGTTTTGAGCCTGCTTGAAATTACAAGCTTTGCAAAGGCAAGGAATGGTCCTTTTTCGGCATCATATTTTGAGACACTTTCAGTGAAAGCAGAAAGTGCAACGCTGAAAGCATCATCATCAGTTACCCGTACGTATCTTCCTGTTACATTGCTTGTAGTACGGATAATAAAGGCCATGTGAGAATTTATGAGATTATCTATGTTGTCTATACTGATTTTTTCACCTGGAATCATTTCTTCTTCCTTTCTGATGTATCTATATATACAACTATATTACAAAAGTGTTTTCTGTGCCAGCAGATTAACTGAATCAATGCCACCGATTTCAAACATATTCTCAATCAGTCTGTTGCTTTCACCGTCACTTACGTTAACTTCATACACAATTTCAAAAGAATCACTTAATATATTCTTTGCTTTTACTCTGCAGCTTTTGAGAGTTCCTGCAACGTTTTCAATAGAGTCTATATCTGCGTTACTTCCTCTTACAACAAGAAGCATAGGGCGGTTTTTCTGTTCACTTCGTTTAGTAAGAATCATAACAAAAGCAAGAACAGTACATCCTGTTATTCCGATAATGTAGTTTGCTGTTGCCGCTGCAATTCCGGTTGCCATGCTCCATATAACGAAACCGATGTCTCGGGGATCAGCAATGTTAGTACGAAAACGGACAATGGATAGTGAACCCAGCATGCCAAGAGACAGTGCCAGGTTCGACTGAACAAGGTCCATAAGTATGGTTGACACAAAGGCAATAACTGCAAGAGTTACTGCAAACTCGGGTCTGTAAGTGTTTTTTGTGTGTGCAGCTCTGTATGAAATGTATATGATAAATGTCATTACACCTGTAAAAAGCAGTGATATAAGTATTTCTTCTGTATTAAGACTGCGTGTTGTTATATTAATTAATTGTTCAATTCCATTTTCAAATAAATCGTCCATTAGGTCCTCCTATAATGCCTGTGTTTCTGGTGCCAGCAGGTTAACGCCCTTTATTCCCTGCATATTATTCAGCTTTGCCATTACACTGTTCTGATATTTTTTCTTCATGTTTATTTCGTAAACAAGTTCGAAGGAATCTTCAAATATGTTTTCTGACTGAACGGTGGCGCCCCGCATAGTGTTTAACAGATTACGAACTGCCATAAGTTCACTTCGTTCACCTCTTACAACAAGAATTTCTGAACATGATATTCCTGAAGCTTTTGATGACAGAATGAGAAGCAGTGCAATAATTACTGCACAGAATGTTCCCGCAAAGTATGCTCCTTCAGCAGAAGCAATTCCAATTGAAAGTGCCCAGAAAACAAATCCCAGGTCTCTGGGATCCTTTGTATTCATTCTTATTCTGCATATGGAAAGAGAACCAAGAACCCCAAGAGAAAACAGAGGATTTGTCTGTACCAGTGTAAGAAGCACTGTAGAAATGCAGGCAAGCATTACAAGAGTAATGCTGAATTTTCTGTTGTATGTAAGTTCGCTGTGGCTGAGCCTGTAAGTAAGAGCCATGGCAGCGGAAATAACAAGGGTAAAGCACATACTGATAATAAGGGCTTTCTCTATTGAAATGGAAGTGGTTACTGCACCAGCTCCGTTAGTCTGATATATGTTAATAAGTTTGTGAATCATAATATCCTCCTTAATAGTAGTATTCTTTTAAAAGTTTTCTTGATGAACCGAATTTGCTCACTGGTTTAAAGGAATGTAAATCACAGTGAGAAAGTACATCCTGAATCTGTTTAAAAAAAAATCTGTCATACTTAACTTCCAGGATTGTCATATCACCATCCATAGCCTTCTGAAAGTTAAGGTTATGTGAGAAAAGGTCATATGTAAAATCACAGTATCTTAAGTTATTATCCATTGTAATTCTTGTGTTAAAATTCCTGTGGGTATATGCTCTTCTGTCATATTCCACAATGGCAACTGGCCGATAAAGTCTTGAAGACATAATCTCGTAAGCATATTTTGCAACGGGCTGTGTGTATTTAAAAAGTACACTGTAGTTACGCTTTATCATCTCTTCTGCATCTTCACGAGTAATGTAGATGCTTTCTTTTAGTTCGCGACCATAGGCTTTTCTTTTCATTTCGAATTTCACTTTCTGATCATCAGGGTTATATACTCTCATCCTGATTCGGAGTTTATGAGGTTCACCGTTTTTCTTATCTATGTAATCGTCATTTGCAATACTGTCAAAGTACAGGCTGCGCACTGTATATCCGTTGTAGCCGCCATATGCGTCTGGTGTAAGAATCCTGTTAAGTGCGTCTAACAGATAAAGTCTGTCTTCAAGAGAAATCATAAACTTTACTTCTCTTCTTGAAACTGAAAGAAGAGAAGAATCTTTCTTTTCCATAATATAATATCGCCTCCTTTTGTTCTCTCACTACATAATACAAAGAGACTTTTAAATTTCGGTACTACTTTTAGAAAGTTTTTTTACTTAAAAAACGGGTAAAGAAATAAATACGATTCTGTTAGATGAAAGAATGGCGTGTTGCTGAATGCTGAAAATTAAATAATGGTAACACAGGGTGCATGCTGTTACATGAAGCGCGAGTAGCAATATATATAGAAACCTTATTGACAAGTGTTTTTGTGAGGAATATAATAACGATGTTATATAACAC
>SAMEA104404097__coassemble_226_pt1 | contig 57879 bp, 61 predicted proteins | sample SAMEA104404097__metabat2_low_PE_058 | metagenome-assembled genome bin SAMEA104404097 (sample SAMEA104404097) | Balaenoptera acutorostrata | reverse complement strand
GTATTTAAAGTAAAGAATGTATCACTTGATAATATGAATATGGATGTAAATGCAAGATTAACCTATAACAAGGCATTGCAGGATGCAAACCTTATGTATGGACTTACAACATTTTATCTTAATACCGGAGGAACAAGAGAAGATGCCACTTTAATACGTGATTCCTCAGGAATATCAAGTGGACTTGAAATAAAGAAAACACTGACACCAGATTATGCTGAAGCTGAGTTTCATATGAAACTTAATGACAGCAGGCATCTTCCAGTTCCAGATGTGACAGGCCCTATGTATGTGGGGAAAATAACGGTGAACTTTGCACAGAATCCATTGATTCTGCCACCTGAAAAACAGAAATGATCAGAGCAGCTTCAAATGAAGCTTAATGATAATCCGAAGAGCATTCGGTGAGAAAGTTAATGAAATAGGCAGATTTCATTAAACGTTAATGTAAACTATATGAATAAGTGATTAGAAAGAGGGATAAACATGAAGAGAAAATTTATGACAATTGCATTAGCAACATGCCTTGTTCTCGGAATGAGCACAAGTGTGTTTGCTGCATATACTCCAGGATCCACTAATAATATTACAGGGGATACAATTATGAGTAATGACAGTACAGGCAGTGATAATATCGCGGATAAAAATGCGGGAATTTCAGTAGACCCGGGAAGTGCAAGTAAGGATATACCACTAAGAGTAGAAATTAATAACACACCAGAGTCAAATACGTATACAGATGTAATTGCTGTTGATGTAGATACGACAGAGGTAACTTTTAAATATACTCCAGCTGGCAAAAAAATGATATGGGACCCTGTACAGTTAAAATATGTTATGAAAGAGGATAACAAAGGCAAAGGAACCTGGGACTATAACGGTAGTCAGGATATAAAAGTTACAAGTTATTCAAGTGTAGGAATTGATGTTAATGCCACAGTAAGTAATAATGGTATTACTACAAATAATGTTAAATTTACACTTACTAATGATAAATTTCAATTAGAATCAGCGGCAACTGTAAAAAACGAAACAACAACAGGAACTGCTAAAACGGAAACTATAACCGTAAATGCAGCAGTAAATAATGCTGGCAAAGATCCATCAGCTATAACTAATGGTGCTACACTTAAGATTGATATTAAACCAATTTTAATTTAAATATATTTAATTAACACTCTCCTCCCCTGCCTGGGAGGAGAAGTAAATTTTGAAAGGAGAGCCACGTGTCAGGCATTACATACAGCAGGAGCATGCAGCAGGATACTGAAGCGTGCTCATCATATAATAAACTAAAAAACAGACATATGCTTGTTTATGCAGGTATTATTGTAATAGGCATTATTGTTATTGCACTATCCTTTTACTTTTTCAAGCCGGCGACGTTTACGCATCCGGCTTACGATGATACTGCAGTAGCAGGTATGCCATCTCTTGATCAGGATAAGTTCGGGTATTCTGAGCTTGTTGTTGCAGAAGACTACAAAGTAAATATCTGTGGCCTTCCATCTAATGACGGAGAGAACATAGATTTTTATCTTACTAATCCTGAATCAAATGATGTATGGTTCAGAGCAGAAATTACTGATGAAAAGAACAATGTACTTGGCAGTACAGGAGTTATTAAGCAGGGAAAGTATGTTCAGACTGTTAAGCTTGATAAACCTTTAGAAGACAGAGAAACTCCGGTATCTGTAAAGATCATAGGATATGAACCTCGTACATGGATTAGTAAAGGTTCTTTTGCAATGAATCTTGTAATTTACAAAGATTATCAGTAACAGTTGTTAAGTAAGGCGACTCATCTGCAGTCGTCTTTTTTGTGCTTTAATACCATGCAACTATTGAAATTTAAGGCATAAGAAGGACTCGTTTATCATACATAAAATTCAGATATTTGTTGTTTTTTGTTTTGCTATGGTGTATGATGATGGGGTAAGACAAAATCAAAGTTTTTTTATAGGAGAGGAAGAGAAAACATGAAAAAATTAGATTTAAGCAAGTACGGAATCACAAACCCAGTAGAAATTCTTCATAACCCTTCACACGAAGTTCTGTTTGAAGAAGAAATGAAACCAGGTCTTGAGGGATATGATAAAGGTACATTAACAAAATCAGGAGCTGTTAACGTAATGACAGGTATTTACACAGGTCGTTCCCCTAAAGATAAGTTCCTTGTAATGGACGATGTATCAAGAGACACAGTATGGTGGACATCAGAAGAATTCCCTAATGATAACAAACCAGCAACAAAGGAAACATGGGATGCGTGCAAAGAACTTGCTGTAAAGGCTTTATCAGATAAGAAACTTTACGTAATGGACGTTTTCTGCGGAACTAACGAAGACTCAAGAATGGCAGTAAGATTCATTATGGAAGTTGCATGGCAGGCTCATTTTGCAAAGAATATGTTCATTCAGCCAACTGAAGAAGAACTGGAGAACTTTGAACCTGACTTTGTTTCATTTATCGCATCAAAAGAAAAAGTCGAGAATTACAAAGAATTAGGATTAAACTCAGAAACAGCAGTACTATTTAACTTAACAGACAGAGAACAGGTAGTACTTAATACATGGTATGGTGGAGAACTTAAGAAAGGTATGTTCTCAATGATGAACTACTTCTTACCACTAAAAGGTATGGCAGCAATGCACTGTTCTGCTAACACAGATATGAACGGAGAAAACACAGCGTTATTCTTTGGATTATCAGGAACAGGTAAAACAACACTTTCAACAGACCCTAAGCGTCTTTTAATCGGAGATGACGAACACGGCTGGGATGACGAAGGTGTATTCAACTTTGAAGGCGGCTGCTACGCTAAAGTTATTAACTTAGATAAGGACTCAGAACCAGACATCTACAATGCAATCAGACGTAACGCTCTTTTAGAAAACGTTACAGTTGACGAAAACGGTGAATGTGATTATGCTGATAACTCAGTAACAGAAAACACTCGTGTTTCCTACCCTATTACACACATCGAAAAGATTGTAAGACCAAAATCAGCTGCACCAGACGCTAAGAATGTAATTTTCTTATCAGCTGACGCATTTGGAGTATTACCTCCTGTTTCAGTATTAACTGCTGAACAGGCTAAGTACTACTTCTTATCAGGATTTACAGCTAAGATTGCAGGTACAGAAAGAGGAATTACAGAACCTACACCAACATTCTCAGCATGCTTCGGACAGGCATTCTTAGAATTACATCCAACTAAGTACGCTGAAGAATTAGTAAGAAAGATGGAAAAGAGCGGAGCTAAGGCTTATCTTGTTAACACAGGATGGAATGGAACTGGCAAACGTATTTCAATCAAAGATACACGTGGAATTATTGATGCTATTCTTGATGGATCAATTAACAAGGCAGAAACAAAGACAATTCCATACTTCAACTTCGAAGTACCAACAGCACTTCCAGGTGTTGACCCAGCTATCTTAGATCCTCGTGATACATACGAAAATGAAGCTGACTGGGAAGAAAAAGCTAAACACTTAGCTGGACTTTTCATTGATAACTTCGATAAGTACACAGGAAATGATGCTGGTAAAGCATTAGTTGCAGCTGGTCCACAGCTATAGGGATGAAATCCTTAAAGGAATGTAGAATTAAATAGGAAAAGGAGCCACCTGCTTATTGCAGGTGGTTTTTTTGAAAAATCATTGACATAGAAAACAGCTGGTGATACAATTTTTCCTTGGGTATTTAAAGGTAGGATGATTCTACCTAAATGGAACATCAAATGTATTAGAGAAAGGAAGAATTAGAATTATGAAAAAATCACAGGCTGTTTTACTTTTACTTGGAATACTTTTTATCTCATTTAACCTGCGTGCACCAATTACTGCAGTGGGTTCAGTTGTGGATATGATTCAATCTGAATATGGATTATCAAATGCTGTAGCAGGATTTATTACAACTCTGCCACTTGTAGCATTTGCTATAGTTTCACCTTTTGTTGCCAGAATATCAGCAAAAATCGGGCATTCAAGAACAATGTTTCTGGGCCTTGTACTGATTCTTGCAGGTGAAGCAGTTCGTTCATACACAGGAGTAGCGGGACTATTTGCAGGAACCGCTATAATCGGTGTGGGTATTGCAATCGGTAACGTAATCATACCTGCAATTATCAAACTTAACTTCTCAGAAAAAGTTGGTTTTGTTACAAGTATTTATACATCGGGTATGTGCATTTTTGCTGCTGTAGGAGCAGGAATCAGTATTCCACTTGCAAAAGGTCTTGGAGCAGGATGGAAGCATACCCTGTTTGTATGGTTTGCTTTAACAATATTCACAATTATTATATGGCTTCCGCAGACAGGTAAAAAAGCGGTTACTCCAAAAGTACAGGAAGAACATCACGAAGTCTCTGTATGGAAGGAAAAGCTCGCATGGTGGGTGACACTGTTCATGGGAACACAGTCACTTCTGTTTTACGCACTTGTTGCATGGCTCCCTACAATTGTTGCATCAAAAGGTTTAAGCACTGCTTTTGCTGGTAATATGGCTCTGCTATTCCAGCTTATGGCTATTCCTGCAACACTTGTGATTCCTACTCTCTGCGATAAGTTTAAAAATCAGAGAGGTATTGTTTATGTAGTATGTGCTATTTACGGAACAGGTATGATTCTGTTCCTTCTTGGACAGACTCAGATTGTTATTACTGCAGCTGTAGTACTTATGTCTATTGGTATGGGAGGAAGCATCAGTCTTTCAATTGCCTTCATATCACTAAGAAGCCATGACTCAAAGATTGCTTCAGAGCTTTCAGGAATGTCACAGTCAGCAGGTTACTTACTTGCAGGGCTTGGACCTATTGTTACAGGATTAATCTTTGATACAATGTCAACATGGAACATTCCAATTGGAATCTTTATTGTACTGATAGCATTCCTTGCACTTTGCGGTCATTTTGCAGGAACAGGAATGCTTGCAGGTTCGCCAGCTACGGCCTCATCAGCTATTATTGAAATGGAAGAAGAACTGGCAGAAGAAATAAAGAAACTGGAAGAAGAATTCGCAGCAGAGGTAAAAAAACTGGAAGAAGAGTTTGTAAAAGAAGTACATCTTCTGGAAGAAAAAGTGGGAATGAAAAAACATTAATAGAACTTATGCCTCTTGAAAAAAGCCAGTATACGGTGCATACTATTAATATCTTTATTTGGACGGAGTAATAAATGAGTAAAAAACGAATTGGAATAGTATGTATAATTTTATCAGCATTTTTCTTTGCGCTGATGAATATGTTCGTAAGACTTAGTGGCGACCTGCCAGTATTTCAGAAAAGCTTTTTCAGAAATCTTGTGGCAGTGATTTTTGCCCTTGTTGTAATATTAAAAGAAAGACCGGAAATCTCACTTAACAGAGGAGATGTGAGAACACTGCTCCTTCGCTCAGCATTTGGGACAGTTGGTATACTCTGTAATTTCTATGCAGTTGACCATATGCTTCTTGCAGACGCAAATATACTTAACAAACTCTCCCCTTTCTTTGCGCTTATTATGGGAGTTCTGATTTTAAAAGAGAAGATAAGCATGTTTCAGGTAAGCACAGTACTGCTTGCCTTTATGGGAGCATTTCTTGTAATTAAACCAGGTGCAGGGGTAGTCTCAGGGCCAGCTGTTATTGGTGCCCTTGGAGGACTTGCTGCAGGCACAGCTTATACTTTTGTAAGGAAAGCAGGAATAAGAGGAATACCAGGACCATTTATAGTATTTTTCTTCTCTGCATTCTCATGCGTCATAATCTTCCCTGTTATGATGGCAGGCTATGTTCCTATGCAGGCTTCACAGCTCATATTTTTACTTCTGGCAGGCTTTTCTGCTGCTATTGCTCAATTCTGCATTACAGCAGCTTATGTCAATGCACCGGCTCGTGACATCTCCATATATGATTACTCACAGATCATATTTGCAGCACTTATAGGGTTTGTAGTGTTTAATCAGGTACCAGATATATATAGCTGGGCAGGATATGCCATAATCTTTGGAACAGCTCTTGCAAATTTTTTACATAGAAAATAGAAGTATTCCACATACATTAGAAACCATGTGGATAAATCAGGATAATGGGAGCATTTATACACATGCTTTTTCATATAGATGGATAAGGTGAGAAGCAGGAACTGATTCTTAAATATATAGAGAGGTCCGAATCTGCCATAAGCAGATTCGTTCGTTTTGTGTCAATCGGTACGGAAGCTGCTGTCATGCGCTTCCGCTTATTTTCCTGGGTGACTGAATTATATATCCATTATGGTGAAAGTGAAAATTCAGGAGTAAGTATGGGGAATTAACGATTCTGGGTGTACTTTCCTTCAGATTTGCTTAAATCAGAGCAGATATATGCTGCAAAAGTGAATAATATTTTTTACTTCATCTTTTTAACGAAAAAACAGCGTTTTCCAGTGAAAATTTTAAACTGGAAAATATTTTTAACTTCTCGCCTGTTTTCTCGTGGCCCGGAGAAGGAAATTCCTTATTTTTACCGCAGTATTAGTGAAAATTTTAAACTGGAAAATAATTTTCACTTCTGCAGAGATTTTAATGATTGTCATATACTCCTTGCGCATCAGATATAAGGCCGGCAGTCCGTAATTTCCATGCCACATAATCCATCACTATAAAAAGAAGATACTACGAAAACTTTGTTTTTCTGTATACTCATAGTGACCTTTGCAGGAGTGTAACGTCAAAGCAATTTCACATATTATAAAAAAACTGCAGTGGGAATGTCCTCTGCAGTCTTTTTTTGCCTTATGTAAATTGTAAACTGTTACCTTATTTGCCAGTGTATTCTGAGTCACAGTATGCACATCTATATACTTTGTTTTCTTCATCAACAAGTTTAAATGTGTGAACGATTTCCTGTTCTACTGATGTAATACATCTTGGGTTCTTACACTTAATAACATTTTTTAATGTATGAGGAAGTGAAAGATGTTTCTTTTCTGATAGTTCACCATCTTTAACAATGTTAACTGTAATGTTCTTGTCGATGTATCCTAAGATATCAAAGTCAAGATCGATTAACTGGTCGATTTTGATGATGTCTTTCTTTCCATATTTTTCACTGTGAGCATTCTGAATGATTGCTACGCAGTTGTCAATTTTATCTAAGCCTAAAAGTTCATAGATCTCCATGCTCTTTCCTGCCTGAATGTGGTCTAGTACGATTCCTGTTTTTACTCCATCAATATTCATAATTTTATCCATCCTTTCTATTTTCCTTCCCTTTCTATACCTAATAAGTTAAGAATTAACGCCATTCTGATGTGCTTTCCACATAATGCCTGGAAGAAGTAGCATGCTCTTGGGTCATCATCAACTTCTACTGCAATTTCGTTAACTCTTGGAAGTGGATGCATGATTGTTAAATCTTCTTTAGCTGTCTGAAGTTTTTCTAAGTCAAGAATGTAGCTGTCCTTTAATCTGATGTAGTCTTCTTCGTTGAAGAATCTTTCTTTCTGAACACGTGTCATATAAAGAATATCTAATTCAGGCATAGCATCTTCTAGTCTTTCAACATGTTTCCATGGAATTCCTGCATTGTCTAATTTTTCAATAACGTATTCTGGAACCATTAATTCGTCTGGTGAAATAAGTACGAACTGTGTTCCTTCATAACGCATCATAGCTTCAATAAGTGAGTGAACTGTTCTTCCGAACTTTAAGTCTCCGCAAAGACCGATTGTAAGTCCTTCTAAAGTGCCCTTCTTTCTCTTGATTGTAAGAAGGTCAGTTAATGTCTGAGTTGGGTGGAAGTGGCCACCGTCACCGGCATTAATAATTGGAACTGTAGTTTTTTCTGCACCGACAATTGGAGCACCTTCTTTTGGATGTCTCATTGCAATGATGTCTACGTAGTTACCTACTGTTCTGATTGTATCGCTAACGCTTTCGCCTTTTGCAGCTGAGCTTGAGTTAGCTGATGAGAATCCAAGAACGCTTCCGCCAAGTTCAAGCATAGCAGCTTCAAAGCTTAGTCTTGTTCTTGTTGATGGTTCAAAGAAAAGTGTAGCTAATTTTTTGTGAGCACAGATATCTTCATATGCGCTGTGGTTAGCAACGATATCATCTGCAACTTCAATTAATTTGTCGATTTCTTCTACAGTAAGGTCTGTAATGTTAATAAGATTTTTAATTTCACTCATTTATTTGTCCCCCTTCATCCAACTTTCATCTGATGGATTATTTCTAAATGTAATAATTTTATTTTTATCGTCTGCTGCGATATATCCTGTATCAGCTGCTACTTCAACTAATGCATCAAGATCGCAAAGGCTGACGTTTTTAACTTTGTGTTCTTCGAATCTGTCAAGGCCTTTCTGCATTCCGTATGTAAAGATACTTACAATACCAAGAACATCTGCTCCTGCTGCACGTAGAACTTCTACTGTGTCAACAGCTGAGCCTCCTGTTGAAATAAGGTCTTCAACAACAACAACCTTCTGTCCAGGTAAAAGTTTTCCTTCAATCTGGTTTGTTCTGCCGTGGTCCTTAGCGGATCCTCTTACGTATCCCATAGGAATGTTCATAAGATGTCCTACGATTGCTGCGTGAGCAATACCTGCTGTACTTGTACCCATTACAACTTCACATTCAGGGTAGTTTTCTTTAATAGCAGCTACTAAGCCTTCTTCAACCATTGTTCTAACTTCAGGAGCTGTAAGTGTTAAACGGTTGTCGCAGTAAATAGGGCTCTTGATTCCACTTGCCCATGTAAATGGTTCATTTGGTCTTAAGAATACTGCTTCAATTGATAATAGTCCTTTTGCAATTTCTGTTTTCATTGTTGTTTCTCCTTATCTATAATATATAAATTAATTATTCACCTAAAAAGTCTCTGCATACTCTTTCGTATGCAGCTACAGGGTCTTCAGCCTTTGTAATAGGTCTTCCTACTACAATGTAGTCTGATCCGATTGTTCTTGCATCAGCTGGTGTTGTAATTCTTACCTGGTCATCTTTTGCAGCATCTGCAAAACGGATTCCCGGTGTAATTGTGAAGAAGTCTGTTCCGCATGTTTCGTGGATTGCACCTGCTTCAAGTGGTGAGCATACAACTCCGTCAAGTCCTGCTTCTTTGGCATTCTTTGCATATTTAAGAACAACTTTATCTAAATCTTCATTAATCAGAAGTTCATCCTGCATTCTTTCCTGGCTTGTTGATGTAAGCTGAGTTACAGCAATAAGAAGTGGTCTTGTGCCGTCTTCTCTTGTAAGTCCTCTTACAGCAGCTTCCATCATAGCTTTTGTTCCTGCAGCATGAACGTTTGTCATGTCTACATCAAGTTTTGATAAAGAAGCCATTGCTTTTTCAACTGTATTAGGAATGTCATGAAGTTTAAGGTCAAGGAAGATCTTGTGTCCTCTCTTCTTGATTTCTCTTACAATGTCTGGTCCTTCGCTGTAGAAAAGTTCCATACCGATTTTTACATATGGTTTTCTGCCTGTAAATTTGTCTAAGAATGTAAGTGTTGCTTCCTTTGAAGGGAAGTCACATGCTACGATTACATCTCTTGCCATGATTAAATCCTCCTTTATTTTACAATACCAATAATATCTTCTAACTTTTCAATACCGAGTTCTTCCATTTTCCTTGGAAGTTCTTCGATGATTTCTTTACATACATATGGATTTACAAGGTTTGCAGCACCAATCTGAACTGCTGTAGCGCCTGCCATCATCATTTCGATAACGTCGTTTGCTGTGCTTACTCCTCCCATTCCGATTACAGGAATGTTTACTGCATTAGCAACCTGATATACCATTCTTACTGCTACAGGGAAAATAGCTGGTCCTGAGAAACCACCCATTTTGTTAGCAATAACAGGCTGTTTTCTCTTTGTATCAATTCTCATTCCAAGAAGAGTGTTAATTAAGCTTAATCCATCAGCCCCTGCTTCTTCGCATGCTTTTGCAATTGCTACAATATCAGTTACGTTAGGGCTTAGTTTGATATAGACTGGTTTAGTTGTAACTGCTTTTACTGCTCTTGTAACTTCTGCAGCACTTTCTGGCTGAACTCCGTAAGCCATACCGCCGTTGTGAACGTTAGGGCAGCTTACATTTACTTCGATGATTCCAACCTGTTCCTGCTTGTCCATCATTTCTGCACAGTGAACATATTCTTCAATGGAGAATCCACTGATATTTGCAATTACTGGTTTCTTGTATATCTTTGCAAGCTCAGGAAGTTCTCTTTCGCATACCATGTCAACTCCAGGATTCTGTAATCCTACTGAGTTGATCATTCCTTCAGGACACTCAGCAATTCTTGGAAGAGGATTTCCAAGACGTGGCTCTGAAGTAGTTCCTTTAAATGAAAGTGAACCTAATATATTAATATCATAGATTTCTGCAAATTCCTGACCGTAACCAAATGTACCGCTTGCTGGAATTACCGGGTTATCAAGTGTGATACCGCTAAGTGTTACTTTTGTATCTACCATATTATTTCCTCCTTAAATAGTACAGGACCATCTTTACAGATTCTCTTTGCACCGTACTTTGTCTCGCAGCTGCATCCCATACATGCTCCGAATCCGCATGCCATTCTTGCTTCGAAACTGAACTGTCCGTCAGGAGCCATGTCATATACTGCCTTTAACATTGGTTCAGGTCCGCAGGTGTAAACATAGTCATAATCCATGTCTTTCAGGGCGTCTGTTACAAAACCTTTAGTTCCTGCTGATCCGTCTGCAGTTGTAATTACTGGCTCGATTCCAAGAGCTCTGAATTCTTCCACAAGAATAAGGTCTTTGTCTGTATTAAAGCCCATTACAACCTGTGGTGTAACTCCTTCTTTAATCATTGCTTCTGCAAGTCCATAAAGAGGAGGAACTCCGATGCCTCCGCCTACAAGAACAGGTTTACTGCCACCTTTTGCTGTATCAAAACCGTTTCCAAGTGCATAAAGAACATCAGCCATTTCGCCGCTTTCCATTTTTGCAAGTTTTGCTGTTCCTTCACCTACAGTTTTAAAGATAATTGTAAGTGTGTTTTCTGTATAACTGTAAATTGATATTGGTCTTCTTAAGTAGAAACCGTCAACATGTATGTTAACAAACTGACCTGGAGCTTTTACTTCACTGAAGTCACCAGCAAGTGTCATTGCGAAAATATCGCTCTGAAGCTGCTCTACTCGTTCTACTTTAAGCATTTCTCTCTTCATATCTAATATCTCCTTCAACCATTGTCATTACAACTTTTCCATCTACTTCCCAGCCGTTAAAAGGTGTGGCCTTTCCTTTGCTTAAGAATGTATCAGAATCGATGTTGTAATGTGCATTTAAATCAAGTACTGTTAAGTCTGCAGGGGCTCCGTCTTCAATTCTGCCACCGTCAAAACCAAATCTCTTATTTGGATTAACAGACATAACTTCAATAAGTTTTTCTAATGTGATAACTCCCTTTTCTACAAGGTATGTATATAGCAGAGGGAAAGAAGTTTCAAGTCCTACAATTCCAAATGGACTCTTTTCTAATCCTCTTGATTTTTCTTCTGCACTGTGTGGAGCATGGTCAGTTGCAATCATATCAACTGTGCCGTCCTGAATTCCTCTGATAAGAGCATCTCTGTCAGCTGCTTCTCTTAGAGGAGGATTCATTTTAAAGTGGCCGTCTTCACGAAGATCATCTTCAGTTAAGATAAGGTAGTGAGGACCTGTTTCGCATGTAACGTTAACCCCTCTTGCCTTTGCCTGTCTTACAAGTTCAACAGTTTCCTTAGTTGAAACGTGGCAGATGTGATATGCTGCTCCTGTTTTTTCTGCAAGAGCAATATCTCTTTCTACCTGTTTCCATTCACTTTCTGAGCATATACCTCTGTGTCCGTGCTCTTTTGCATATTTTCCATCGTGAATATATCCATTAAACAGAAGTGTTTCGTCTTCGCAGTGAGCAACAATCAGTTTATTTAATTCCTTTGCTTTGATCATTGCATCTTCCATAAGGTCACCTGTCTGGATTCCCTTACCGTCGTCAGAGAAGGCACATACATAAGGTGCCATATCTTCCATGTCAGAAAGTCTGCTTCTTCCATCCTGGTGCTCTGTAATTGTTCCATAAGGAATTGTTCTGACCACTGCATCTTTTTTTATGATATCAAGCTGCACATTTAGTGATTCTAATGATGATGGTGCAGGATTAAGGTTTGGCATTGGGCATACACAGGTATAACCACCTCTTGCAGCTGCCATGGAGCCAGTTTTTATAGTTTCTTTATATAAAAAACCGGGCTCACGAAAATGTACATGCACATCTGTAAAACCCGGTACAATTACCTTATCTGTGCAGTCAATAATAGTGTCTGCACTTTCAATATCTGTAGAGCTGATGGAATTAACAAAAACTTTACCCTTAGAGACAAAAAGATCTTTTTTTACGAATCCTGATGGTGTATAGACACTGCCGTTTTTAAATAAAGTTGCCATAATTTCCACTCCTTTTCAATTCATCAAATTATTTTTACTCAAATCTTCAACATACTAACACAGCTTAAAGGCTGTGTCAATATTTTTTAAAAATTAAATGTCGAGATTTTTGAACCTGATATTAAGTTCTTCTTTTTCTTTACCCAGTATTAATTCTACCATATCCATGAAATTATCTGAAGTATCACTTGCGTAGAATACGTTCTCTCCTGCCCTTTTTTCTGCAAAAAGATTATTCTTTTCAAGTTCGATTTCAACTGCTGTAGCTACTTCCAGTGAAGAATTAATAATCTTAATCCCCGGGTAGATTTTCTGAATATTTTTCTTCAGAAGAGGATAGTGAGTGCAGCCTAAAACAAGAGAATTAATATTATTCTCTTTAATAAAATCATCAAGATAGTACTTAATAGTAAGGTCCATTATTTCGTTATCTATAATGCCTTCTTCAATAAGAGGAACAAAGGCAGGACATGCTTTGGAAAATACCTTAAGGTCAGGATTGTTTTCGTGTATCTTCTTTTCGTAAGCTCCTGATCTTACAGTTACTTTTGTGGCAATTATACCGATGTTATCCTTTTCTGAGCATTCTTTTGAAACTACTTTTGCAGTAGGTGAAATAACACCTATTACAGGAATATCAGGGAAACGCTCTCTCAGCATATCAAGACATGTGGCACTTACTGTGTTACATGCAATAACGATCATTTTAACGTTGTTTTTTACAAGAAAATCTCCAATCTGGGCAGTAAACTGGCGAATTGTATCTTCGCTTTTTGAACCATAAGGAGTTCTTGCAGTATCTCCGAAGAAGATTATCTGTTCTTCTGGCAGTCTGTTCATAATATATGGGATGCTGGTAAGACCGCCAATACCAGAATCAAAAAAACCTATAGGACGGTTGTCCATAAAAAATGTTCCTCCTAGTCGTATAAAGTTGCTTAAAAATCTGAGAATATCTCAAGAACTGTAAGCAGTATATTGTGATTATAGAAAGCGCCTGCTATAAGTGAGTCAGCAGCAGCTTCCGAAACTGCAGTGCCAAGGTCAGGCATCCACAGTGAAAAAAGCGGAATAAATAGTATAAATATCAGTAGAACATAAAAAAGTCCGCGTAGTATTCCTGCGCCAAAACCCATTATACTGTCAATAAATCCGGTGGCTCCGTCATGATGTTTTTTTGAAAAAATCATTACGAAAACAGAAATAATTACTTTTGACAGAATAATGATAATGAGAAATGAAATTACTGATATAAGCATGGATACAAGGGCCAGCTCTGTTTCTGATTCACCTTCTGCTAAAGCTCCTTTAAGCCACGGCATAGCAGCATCAGGCAGATAGTCAGCCGGAAACTGCACATTTATTACACGGCACAGGGAAGATGTAAGATCAGTTTCTGAAATAAGAAATGATTTTACGGTGCTGCAGAAAATAAGTGCAGGAATAAGAGAGAGAAACCATCCAAGGAAACTCTTTACAGTAAGCATAAAACCTTTTTTTGCTCCACTTATACCGGAAACTACAAGAACGGCCAGTAAAAAAATATCCAAAAGACGTCCTCCTTTCCGGTCAACATTCCATATATAAATATATTACTAAATCTGGAGTGTAAAATCAATAAGAAGGAAGCATCCCGGCTTAGAAAACAGAGGAATTTGCATACAAAAAACGGTTGAATATTAAAATGACTTGTGGTAACATTGAAGGGTATATGAACAGGTTTATGAAAGAGGCTCTTAAAGAGGCAGAACTTGCCTATGCTGCGGGAGAAGTCCCGGTAGGAGCTGTAATTGAAAAAGACGGGGAAATAATTGCCCGTGGACATAATATGACAGAAACATGGAAAGATCCCACTGCTCATGCAGAAATAATTGCAATAAGGGCAGCTGCTGAGGTCCTTGGAGGATGGCGTCTTCCGGGATGCAGCATTTATGTAACGGTTGAGCCATGTTCAATGTGTGCAGGTGCCATGGTCTGGGCAAGAATAGAAAACCTTTACATTGGTACCATGGACAAAAAGGCAGGAGCATGTGGCTCAGTTTTTAATATTGCATGCAGCGATGAACTGAATCACAGAGTTAATGTGGAAACAGGTATTATGGAAGAAGAATGCAGCATGCTAATGAAGAGATTCTTCAGAGAGCTTAGAAATAGAAAGAAATTAAATAAATCGGAGGAGTAACAAATGAAAAGATTAGGCGGAATTGTATGCCTTGTAGCATTAATTGTGACTATGACAGCATCCATGTGTTTCGGTACAGAATCACTTAAAGTGGTAGAGTCATATCCAAAAGATGGACAGAAAAACACTACAACAGAAAACATGGGTGTTAAACTTTGGTTTAACAATGATATGGGTGCAAAAGATACACTTAAAGCTAACAATAAGTGCTTTAAAATTGTAGGAGAAGACGGAAAGAAACTTCCAATCAAGGTATTCTACAGCCCTAACAATCCTAAAGAAGTAATGGTACTTCTTGACGCTAACAAGAAAGTTATGGTTGAGCAGAACTCAGATTACAAACTTGTAATTGACGGCAACCTTCAGGACAGCGATGGAAATAAGCTTGGTAAAGACGAAACAATTACATTCAGAACACTTAACCAGAAGAAGAATACAACCGTATATATGGTAATGATGGGTATTATGATGGTTGGTATGTTTGTATTCTCATCAATTCAGATGAAGAGACAGATGGAAGGCCAGACTGATAACAAAGCTGTAAAAGAAGAACCATTTAACCCATATAAAGAAGCAAAGAAGCAGGGAAAATCAGTTGAAGAAGTAATTCGTCAGCACGAAAAAGAAGTGGAAAGACAGGAAGCTAAGGAAGCAAGAAAAGCTAAGAGACATTCTCACGACGATGATGAAGACGAAGAAGAAGAGGAAGAACTTCCATATGGACACTACAGAGTAAAAGGTCCAAGACCAATCTCTGCAAGTGGAAGCACATATATTACTGGCAGAAAGGCAGAAGCCGAAGCTCGCAAAGCCGAAGAAGAAAGACTTGAAAAGAGAAGAGCTGCCAATAAGAAGAAAAAGAAAAAATAGTAAATAGCAGGTTAAAAATGAGCGGATTTCCGCTCATTTTTGTGTCAGAATCAGATTTCGAGGAGGAAGCTATGAAGGAAATCAGTTTATTATCTTTTGCCAAAATCAATCTGTCAATTGATGTGAAAGGCGTTATGGATACAGGCATGCACGAAGTTGATATGGTAATGCAGCAGATTTCTTTTCACGATGATGTAAATATATGTTATGAAGAGAATGGTAATTCTAAGGGCAGTATATCTATTGAACTAAGTACAAACAGACCATACCTTCCTACTGACGAAAGAAATACCGCATACAAAGCGGCTATGCTGATGATAGAAAAGTTCGGAGACAGAATGCCAGGAGGGGTAATCAGAATTCATGTTACAAAGAGAATTCCGGTTGCAGCAGGAATGGCAGGCGGCAGCGGAAACGGTGCAGCTGTACTTCATGGTATAAACGCACTATGGAATCTGAAACTTTCTTTAAAAGAACTGTGTCTAATAGGTGCAGAAATAGGGTCAGACGTGCCTTTCTGTGTTATGGGTCAGGCAAAAGCAAACTATGTTCTTCCTAAATATATAAGGAAGGACAGACTTGCATCATCATGTGCAAGAGCAACAGGCACTGGAACATACATGGAACCGGTAAAAGGCTTAAACAGATTTCTTGTAATTGCCAAACCATCTATTTCAGTATCAACAGCACAGGTATACAAAGGTATCGACAGTTGTGAGATTGTGGAGAGACCTGATAATGACAGACTTGTTTCGGATCTGCAGAATTGTAATTTTGAAGATCTGTATATAAACTTTGTAAATGTTCTTGAGAAGTATACACTGGAGGCTTATCCGGAAGTAAAAAAACTTAAGAACATCATGTCAGAGTTTGCAGCAGGTCCTGTAACTCTTATGAGTGGCAGCGGACCGACAGTTTTTACAGTATGCAATAGCATTGATAAGGCAAAAGCTGTAAGCAGTGCACTTCGAAAAATGAGATATGAAGCATACTGGACCAGAACAACAAAATAGTATTTTAGAGGAGAAAGAGATGTTAGATTTTAGTTTACAAAATCACAGACCACTTAGAGAGCTGGTTTATGATCAGCTGAAAAAAGAAATTTTAGTGGGAAATATTACACCTGGAACAAGAATGATGGAGGTTGAGCTTGCAGATGAACTTGGCGTAAGCAGAACACCTGTAAGAGAAGCTATCCGTAAACTTGAAAAAGAAGGTCTTGTTACTATTGAACCAAGAAGAGGTGCATATGCTTCTGATATTTCAGTAAAAGATCTTGTAGATGTACTTGAAGTAAGAGAAGACCTTGAAGGACTTGCTGCTTCACTTGCAGCAACAAGAATGACAGAAGAATGCCTGTCAGAACTTGAAGAAATCACTGAAGGATACAGCAGGGCTATCAGCGAAAACAACACAGAAGAAATTATTCACTATGATGAAATGTTCCATAAGAAAATCGTTGAAAGTACTGAGAATAAAACACTTATTCAGATGATCAAAAATGTACAGGAACTGGCACTGAGATTCAGATATCTGTATTATGATGATTTTTCAAGATACGAAAATATGCCTACTGAACACAGAGAAATTATTGACGCAATTAAAAGCGGAGATTCTGAAACTGCAAGAGAAGTTGCAGATAAACACATCAGAAAGCTTAAGACTTTCGTACTAAGCGAAGGAGCAGAAGCTTTCAGTCATTCACGCGAAGAAGCATAAGAAAAAATATCAGCTGACTGGATTATCCGGGATGCTGATTTTTTTGTGTTTATGCAGGAATTATGCAGGAATAAACAAAATAGCTATTGTAAATTATCCTGCCTGGGATTATAATAACGACGTATATGCCAATAAAAGGCAGAGGCCTGCCAGTAATGATTATAAGCATTTCACTTAATTAAGGAAACAGCCTGGTAAATCAATGGAAGGCCAGAAGAGGTCAGACATTTATGTGACCCGAAAGTATTATATCTCAGAAAAGAGAATGATAACGAGGAGGTAGTTATGAAAAAACACACAAAGAAAGTAATCGTTGTATTTCTTGCAATGATTATGGCAGCATCTCTTGCAGCATGTTCAGGAGAAACAGAAAAAGCAAGCACAGAAACTGACACACTTAAGATTGCAATCAGTTCTGAGCCTGACAATCTTAGTCCTATGCTATCAGCAGCTACAGATACAGCAGGAGTAATGATGAATGTATTTGAAGGACTGTTAACTTTTGACACAGAAGGAAACTTTCAGCCGGCTTTAGCTGAAAAATATGTAATATCAGATGATGGTCTTACATATACATTTAATTTAAGAAAAGATATTAAGTTTCATAATGACAAAGCATTTACAGCAGCAGATGTAAAATACACATACGAAAAACTTGCTGGCCTTGATGGTTCAGAACCGCTAAGTCAGATTCTTGCTGATGAACTTATAGCAGTTGAAACACCAGACGAATATACAGTTATTCTTAAGCTGAATAAGCCTGATGCAGGTTTCTTAAGCAGATGTATTATTTCAATCCAGCAGGCAGGATACGAAAATGACAGTACTGCACCAGTTGGAACAGGACCATATAAATTTAAAGAATATATTCAGGGACAGAAAGTTATTTTAGAAAAGAACCCTGATTACAATACAGTTGAATCAAGAATCCCAGAAGTTCAGAATGTGGAATTCAGTGTAATTACTGATCCAAATGCTGTACTTATGGGAGTAAAATCCGGAAGCATTGACATTGCCATGGTTGATCCTGCTAATCTTGAATCAGTAGGAGACGACTACGAAATCGTAGAAGGACTGAGAAATACAGTTCAGCTTATGGCAATGAATAACAGCGTGGCACCTTTTGATAACGAAAAGGTAAGACAGGCTGTTCAGTATGCAATTGACAAAGACGAAATAATTAATACAGTAATGAAGGGTCACGGAAGAAGGGTAGAAAGCTTCTTAAGCCCTGCTATGGACGCATACTTTAATAAAGACCTTAAAGGATACGAAACAGATGTAGAAAAAGCAAAAGCACTTCTAAAAGAAGCAGGATACGAAAACGGTGTAGAATTTACAATTACAGTACCATCTAACTATCAGCTTCATGTTGATGCTGCACAGGTAATAAAAAACCAGCTGGAAAAGGCAGGTTTCCGTGTAGAAATCAATCCGGTAGAATGGGCAAAATGGCTTGACCAGGTTTATACAAAAGCAGACTATCAGGCTTCAATTGTAGGTCACAGCGGAAAGCTTGATCCACAGGATTTCTTAAACCGCTTTATAACAACATACGAAAAGAACTATTTTAAATACAGCGATCCTGCTTATGACAAGCTTGTTGCTGATGCTTCAGTTACAACAGATCAGAGCGAAAGAGAAGCACTTTACAAACAGTGCCAGCAGGAACTTTGTGACCATGCTGCAGCTGTATTTATTGAAGACCCATATATTATTTACGCTGTAAACAAGAAGTTTACAGGAATGCAGATTTACCCTGTTACATTTTTTGATATGGGAAGTATCAGAATCGCAAAATAGCAGGAGGATTTAATTTGAGATATGCACTTAGAAAAGTGGTAGCATTTGTTATCACACTTTTTATAGTTTCATTGCTCACATTCGGGGTATTCCAGGTTCTGCCTGGAAATCCCGTTGAAATTATGCTGGGGGTGGACGCAGATCCCCTTCAGGTACAGCATCTTACAGAAGAACTGCAACTTGACAGACCCATGGCAGAACGATACATTAACTGGGTTCAGGGTGCATTTACAGGAGACCTTGGAAATTCCGTAAGATACCAGGTTCCAGTGGCAGATATGCTGAAAAGCAGCCTTCCTGTGACTATTTCATTAGCACTGTTATCAATTGGTATAACAGTGCTTGTTGTAGTTCCTGTATCTATGTATATTGCAAAAAACAGAAATAAAAAGAGAGGAATTATACTTTCTGCTTTTACGCAGCTTGGAGTTTCGCTGCCATCTTTCTGGGTTGCAATTCTTCTCATTTTTTTCTTCTCAGTAATATTACACCTGCTACCGTCAGGAGACTATATACCTTTTAGCGAAAGTCCCTCTGGATTTTTCAAATCAATGATACTGCCTTCCCTTGCAATATCAATAGGTACATCTTCAACAATAATCAGGTATCTCAAGAATACGCTGTTAGATGAAATGAATCTTGACTATGTAAAAACAGCCAGAAGCAAAGGACTTAACTATAGAGAAACCATGTACAGACATGTACTTAAAAACGCACTTCTTCCAGCACTTACAATACTTGGAATGCTTGTAGTTGACGTTCTGGGAGGCAGTGTAATTATAGAGAATATATTTAATCTTCCGGGAATCGGACGACTGATTACGTCTGGGGTCGGAAACAGAGATTTTCCACTGGTTCAGGGAGTAGTATTCTATCTTGCAATTACAGTGCTTTTTGTCAATCTTCTTATTGACATAGCCTATACGCTGATTGATCCAAGAATAAGGCTTGGAGGTGATGAGTAATGAGAGAATACTTCAGAAACAGAAATTTTCGTACAGGATTTGTTCTTGTAACTTTTCTCTTAGCAATACTTGCCATAAGCTTTATATATCTTCCATATAACCCGGATGAAATGGATACAGCAAATATGCTTGCTGGTCCATCCTTCAGTCACCTGCTTGGCACAGATAATTTCGGACGTGATATTCTGAGCCGTATAATGAAAGGTTCACAGACAGCCTTTGGCGTAGGCCTTGGAGCCGTGCTTATTGGTATGACTGCAGGTGTGCTTCTTGGAGCCCTGGCAGGATACTGCGGCGGAATTGCAGATGAAATAATAATGCGTATTATGGATGCAAAAATGGCTTTTCCAGGTGTAATTCTTGCACTTGTACTTATTACGGTTTTTGGAAATGGTACAGGAAACATGATACTTGCGCTTGGAATTATGGCAATTCCAAAGTTCTGCAGAATTACAAGAAGCGGGTTTATGCAGATAAAAGAAATGGACTATATCAAAGCGGCAAGAACAAGAGGAATTTCAACATGGAGAATTATGATATTTCATATTCTGCCTAATATATCATCATCACTTCTTGTTACAATGACACTGGGATTTTCAAGTGCTGTGCTTTCCGAAGCAGGACTGAGTTTTCTTGGTCTTGGCATACAGCCACCTACAGCAAGCTGGGGCAGAATGCTGCTTGAAGCACAGACATATATGATTTCTGATCCATTCTATGCCCTTGTACCAGGAGTAATGATTACTATTATGGTACTTGGATTTAATCTGCTTGGAGATGGATTAAGAGACATTCTTGACCATGAAACAGCAAGAATGGAGGACTAATGGCATGAATAATGAAATACAGCAGGGAAGACTTTCTGTTAAGAATCTTTCATTAAGCATAAAAAGCAGAGGGAAATACTACAAAGCACTGGAAGATGTAAATTTTAACATTAAACCAGGAGAAATAGTGGGCCTTGTAGGAGAATCAGGATGCGGAAAAAGCATTACATCTCTTGCAATTATAGGGCTGCTTTCAAGAAATGCACGTATAGATAGTGGAGAGATCTGTCTGGACGGAGTTGATCTTCTTAATCTTAGTGAGGAAGAAATGTGCTCATACAGAGGTAACAGAATCAGCATGATTTTTCAGAATCCAATGAGTGCACTTAATCCACTTATGACATGCGGAAAGCAGATTGAGGAGTGTTACAGAATACATCATAAAGATGCTGATTCAAAAGAGGCAAAAGAGAAAACGCTGGAAATAATGAGAAAAGCAGGCCTTTCGAGAGTGGAGCAGCTATATAACGAATATCCACATCAGCTGTCAGGTGGAATGAAACAGAGAATAATAATTGCCATGGCGCTTATAAACAGGCCACAGCTTATTATTGCAGATGAGCCTACAACAGCGCTTGATGTAACAATCCAGGCACAGATTCTGGATCTTCTCCGAGAACTGAATAAAGAATTCAATTCCATGATCCTTATTATTTCGCATGACCTTGGTGTAATAAGGGAAATAAGCGACAGAACCATAGTAATGTATGGGGGACGCATTGCAGAGTCAGGAGATACAGATGAAATTCTTGATAATCCAGTTCATCCATACACAAAGGGACTTATAGAATCAGTTCCGGCAGGAAAAAAGAAAGGAAAATTATCCTGCATTAAAGGCTTTGTAGAACCAATAGAAAAAAGAAAAAACAAAGGCTGTCCTTTTGCAGGAAGATGTCCCGAAAGAAAGGAACAGTGCAGAGTTATCTTTCCAGATACAGAATATTATGGCACTCACGCTGTGAGCTGTCATCTTTCCGGAGCAAAAGATGAATAAAGAAAAAACATATTTAGTAAAAACAGAAAACTTATGCAGATATTTCGCTGTAAAGAAACAGAAGCTTTTTGAAAAAAAGCGCTATCTTAAGGCCGTGAATAACATGAGCATAAATATAGAAAAAGGTTCAACCTTTGGACTTGTTGGAGAATCCGGCTGTGGTAAGTCCACAACAGGACAGCTTCTTGCAGGTATTATAAAGCCTACATCCGGCTCCGTTATATATAACGGAGAAGACGTAAAAAATATTAAAGGAGAAAGGCTTGCAGAACTAAGACGTAAGGTTCAGGTTATTTTTCAGGACCCTTATTCCGCACTTAATCCAAAGAAAAAAATGGGATGGATTCTTGAAGAACCACTAAAGACAGTGCTTCATATGGAGCAGGAAGAACGAAGAAATCTTGTTAAAAAAACACTTGAAACTGTAGGACTTGATGAAAGCTACATGGATAAATATGCAAGCGAACTAAGTGGAGGACAGAGGCAGCGCGTAAATATTGCAGCTGCGCTTCTTATGGATCCGGAATTTATTGTGTGTGACGAAGCTGTTTCTGCACTTGATGTTTCCGTACAGGCACAGATTCTTAATCTTTTAAAAGATCTGCAGGAAGAAAGAAACCTTACATATCTTTTTATTTCACATGACCTTAACGTAATAGAATATATGAGTGACTATATAGGCGTTATGTATCTTGGATATCTTGTGGAATACGGTACAAAAGAAGAAGTCTGTAATAACCCTGTTCATCCATATACCAGGGCACTTCTGTCAGCTGTTCCGGATATTCATGGAAAGACAGATGAACGCATCAGACTTGAAGGAGAAGTACCAAGCCCTATAGAAACACCATCAGGTTGTCCTTTTCATACAAGATGTCATATGGCATCAGAAATATGCAGGAAAGAGCGTCCTGAACTTAAGAATATATGTGGCAGTCATATTGCATGCTGTCATTTTGCAGAAGGAGAATAAGCATGAAAACAGCAGTTATTTCAGATATACATCTTGATATAAACGAAAAATACCCGGTTCTTGATATACTTGCAGAAGTCCTTCATGAAGAAGAATGTACATCACTTATTCTTGCAGGAGATATATCAAGTAAGGCAGAACTTACACTTAAACTGATAGAGAAAATCAGAAAGAAAATAGAAATGCCATTATGGTTTGTTCCTGGAAACCACGACATGTGGGATGATGAAAACAGATTCAGGGATACATGGGAAATCTATAACGAATACAAAAATACAGAGGGATGTCTTTGCGGCAGGGCTGTTGATATAGGAGAGAACAAAGTTCTTACAGGAAGCCTTGGATGGTATGATTATTCTTTTGGAGACAGTAAATTCTCCGAAGAAGAATTTGAAGCCAAAAACAGAAACGGAAGAACATGGCAGGACAGTATTTTTGCTCACTGGAATATGCCTGATAAAGAAGTATGCAGGTATTGCCAGGATGAAATCAGAAATGCAGTAAAAGATATAAATGGAAAAGAAATAACAGCAGTTACACATATGCTTGCTATTCCGGAGTTTACAGTACCTGTGGAAAAACAGGACTGGGATTACTTTAATGCATTTCTTGGAAGTGCAGCTTACGAAGAGTTATTTAAAGAACTCGGAATAAAGAGAAGCATAACAGGACATGTACACTATAGAAATACTATTAAGAAAGATAATATTATTCATCAGTGTGCCTGCCTTGGATATTATAACGAATGGTATACAGATGATCCACGTAAAGAAATAAAGGACACAATACAGTATCTGTAGAAAAAAACCGGGGAAGATTCCAATAGAATCATCTCCGGTTCTTTTATTCACCTGAATAAGTATGCATCATATTCTGGAAAATGGTAAAAGTGAATTTACGAGAGTACCTATGGGGAATTCACTTTTTTCATCACATTTTCCTACGCATGAGCCTTAATTTATTCCATATTATGACATTTTCGTTAATATTTTTTTCTTTTTTATTTTTTTAACGAAAAATCTCTGATTTCTCGTTAAAATTCTCAACTTAAAAAAAGTATTCACTTTTACCCTGCTTTCGTAGGGCATAGTTACCTGCTTATCCTACTTTTCATATTGATTCTGGTGAAAATTCCGAAGAAAAAAATATTTTTCACTTTTGAGTCCCCATGATCTGTAAACTCTCATATCATTTCGTAGCCACTTATGAGAACGGGCATTTTCAGAATATCGAGTTCTTTTTCGAGAAGCACACCGTCTCTCTTAGGATAGTTATATCCGTAGCTTGCTTTTATGCACTGAGAAATAAACTGCGTTGCTCTGTCAAGAGCTACAGGAAGGCTGTCACGTTGCAGAAGACTTCCTATTACAACGCTTGCAAAAGTATCACCTGTTCCAGGATATGCAGCAGGTATGTACTGACATCCTACTTTCCAGAAGGTTTCGCCTAAGCTGTCATATGCAAGGACATTGGTGTTCTTGTCATGATACATATCGGGAGCACTTGTAATAATTACTGTGGATGGTCCCATGTCAGAAAGTCTCTTTAGCCAGTCTTTTGCTGTGTCCACAGTAAAATTCTTCTTATCCGGACTTTCTCCAAGAAGATATGCTGCTTCTGTGTAGTTTGGTGTAATTACATCAGCTTTTGCTACAAGCTTACGCATTTCAGGTATAATATCGTCATTGAAGGAAGAATAAAGTCTGCCGTCATCACCCATTACAGGGTCCACCACAACAAAATTTTTGTCGTTAGCAAAGTGATCAATAAAATCACTTATTATATTAATCTGTCTTGTAGAACCAAGAAAACCTGAATAAATACAGTCAAAATGAAGATCTAACTTTTTCCATTCGTTAATAAAGTCTTCCATGCTGTCTGTAAGGTCCACATAGCTATATGAATCAAATCCTCCAGTGTGATTTGAAAGTATGGCAGTAGGAAGTGGACAAACCTGAATCCCCATTGTTGAAAGTGTTGGGATTACAGCAGTAAGGGAACCACGTCCAAAGCCTGATAAGTCATGAATTGCTGCAACTTTCTGTATTGTGCCGTACATAATATACCTCTGAAATCTTTCCTATTTTTTTCTGTAAGTTACATATCCTTTATATTCTGCAGAATCAACAGCAGGGTCTTCGTTAAGACGTCTGAAAATCTTTTCTGAATCAGCATTTTCTCTTGATTCCAGGAATCCTCCTATTTCAAACTGATTCATAGGATGACGCCCTATAATGCTTAGTATTGCTTCATAGTCGTCTTCTATTTCGCTTCCAAAAGATCCGGCTGCAAGAGCATCTATTGATATTCCTCCGAGCAGTTCAACGGCCATATCAATTGCTTCAGGAGAGGACATGTTGACATCCGCTTCTGCAGGAGGCCTTACAGGAGTATTAATATAGATTTTATCATACCTTATATTTTTTAGTAAATCCCTGAATCTGAGAAGGGTTTCTCTGTCATCATTAATGCCATCCATAAGCATGATTTCAAGGAAAAGAAGTCCTTTGTATTCTTTAGAAAACTTTATGAGACCTTCGGTTACTTCATTGTAGCTGATTCTGCCATAAGGTCTGTCTGTTTTCTTGAACATTTCTTCGTTAATGCTGTCAAGAGAAGGCATTACAATATCAGCTTTCATAAGTTCATCTCTTACTTCAGGGTCAGAAAGAAGTGCGCCATTTGTAATTACTACAACTGGTTTTTCGGTTCTTTCCTTTATGCCATCAATAAGCTCACCAAGTTTAAGATAAAGTGTAGGTTCACCTTCACCAACAAGGGATATTACATCAAACTGGTCACTTCCTTCAAGATACTGGTCAAGCTCAGCAAGAATGTCTTCCACAGGGAAGAATTCCTGACGGGTATTTGTCATGTTATGAGTTCTTCCAAGCTGGCAGAAGATGCAGGAATAGTTACAGGCCTTCTTTGGTATGGGGCTGATACCGAGAGAACGTCCGAGACGACGTGAAGGTACTGGCCCGAAGATATATTTTATTTCGCTCATAAATATCACTCCAATCTTGTATTTCTTTTTTCAGTATATCATATAATCTGTAAATGCATAAAGATAAAAAAAGCAGGACTCCGAAAAGTCCCGCCATATTAAGGAGTTATTGTGCTGATTCCACCATTGTAAGTTCAAGTTCAACGGTTTTGCCGTCACGAATTACAATTGTTTTTACTTTATCTCCAGGTTTATGCTGTTTCAGGCAGCCCTGCAAATCTGAAAAAGTTTCTATCTGTTTATCATCAAAGTAGTAGAACATATCGCCGGCTTTAAGACCTGCGTTCTTTGCTTCTTCTGAAGTAACTTCCTGAACGTAAAGTCCTGTTATGCGAAGATTGTACTGCATTGCAACAGCTGCGTCAGATGCGTCAAGAAGTGAAACACCTATGGCTGCTCTGTTAGTTACATGACCGTGCTCAATAAGGTCTTTGGCAATTTCTGCTGCATGGTCAATAGGTATTGCAAAGCCAAGGCCTTCAACATCTGAACCAGTTGATTTTGCAACCACAATTCCAATCAGGTTTCCGTGATTGTCAAACAGACCACCACCGGAATTACCAGGGTTAATTGAAGTATCAGTCTGTAAAAGTTTCATGGACTGTCCCTCTATAGTAAGTTCTCTGTCAAGTGCACTGATAATTCCTGTTGAAGCTGAACCGCCAAGCTGACCAAGGGGATTACCAAGGGCAACTACCATATCTCCTACTGAAATTTTTGTGCTGTCTCCGTAAGTTGCAGCTACAAGATTATCAGCCTTGATTTTAATTACTGCAACATCATTCTGAGGATCTGTTCCTACAACTGATGCCTCATATTCTTTTCCGTTTTTCAGTCTTACAAGTACTTTGCTTGCACCTTCAACTACATGGTTACATGTAAGGATATAGCCTTTTGTGTCAACAATAACGCCGCTTCCTGCACCTGTTGTAACATAGTTAGAAAGCCAGCTGTCATGTGCAATTGCTTCAGTCTGTATTTCTACTACAGCGTTTTCGTTCTTTGCAATTACTTCCTGGACAGAAAGTTCACTGCCAGTTGATTTTGCAAGAGTATAGTTCGTAGCGGATATTTCTTTGGAACTGCCTCCTGAGTGTCCTGTAAGATTCATTGCAAGAACTGTTAAAAGTGATGTTCCAAGCATCGCTGCAATTAAAGCAATAACAAATACTTTTCTGGTTATGTAGTTGTTAACTGGTTTTGCTGCAGCACTTCCTGCTGCTCCTGCTGCGTTTTCTGAAGCAGTAAATGATGCTTTCTTTTCTGCATCAGTGCTGCTCCATGAATAAGAAGCAGGGTCTTCCTTTTTTTCACTGCTGTCACCGTCGTAAGGAGCACCTACGACAATAAAGTCAGTTGAGGTGGTTTCGTCCTTTTTATCAAAATTATCCATTTTAGCTTATCCCTTCTTTCTGAAATCTAAAACATATTATACCCCATATTTATGACTTTTGTGTGTTTAAAGTATGTTAAATTCTGTTAGTAAAATGATTAGAATTTAAAGAAGCTGTAAAGAGACAGTCTGCTACCTGAAAACTTTTCTTATTGTGGAAGCTTTCAACATATTTCACCAAAACTTCTATTTAAAAAGCAGCTGATTTATGTTAAAATATATATTTGTAATTAATTTAAGAAACAATGAAAGGTTAATATAGAAATGAGCAGAGTTTTAGTAGGATTAGACAAAAGCGGATCATACAGAGTGTATCTTACAATCTCTACAGATATGGTAGAAGATGCAAGAAAAGTACATAATACAACACCACTTGCAACAGCAGGACTTGGTAGAACATTAACAGGAGCAGGTCTTATGGGACTTATGCTCAAAAACCCAGAGGACAAACTTACAGTGCAGTTTAAGGGAGACGGACCTGCTATGCAGATTCTGGCAACAGCATATGGAACAGGAAATGTTAAAGGATATATTGCAAATCCTAACGTAGATCTTCCTCTGAGAGATGACGGACATCTTGATGTAGGCGGAAGTCTTGGTATTGGAGAACTTACAGTTATTAAGGATCTTGGCCTTAAGGAACCATATGTAGGTAAAATTGCACTTGTAGATGGAGAAATTGCAGATGACCTTACAGCTTACTTCTTTATTTCAGAGCAGAAGAATACATCAGTTGCATTAGGCGTAAAAATAGCAAGGGACTTATCAGTTCTATGTTCAGGCGGAATGATTATTCAGATGATGCCAGACGAAAAAGAAGGAGCAGTTGATGCTTTAGAAAAAATGATAGGTGAACTTGAACCACTTACAACACTTATAGAGATGGTAATGCTTCGTTCAGCAGGAAAAACAGAAGATGGAATTCTTGAAGACCTTAAAGAAGAAATCTTTGGAAGAATGCCAGAAGAATTCCAGGTTGATACACTTGAATTTAAAGACATGAAGTGGCACTGTGACTGCAACGAAGAAATTCTGGAAAAGGCTCTTATGACAATTGGAGAACATGATTTACAGGAAATCATTGAAGAAGATGGTGAAGCTGAACTGGTATGTCAGTTCTGTGAAAAGAAATATCATTTTGACAAAGAACATTTAGAAAGACTTTTAGAACAGATTAAGAGATAGAAAGGAAACCATGGATAGATTAGGTATTATTTTTGGAGGAAAATCCGGAGAACACGAAGTATCACTTCTTTCTGCAAAGTCTGTAATAGATGCATTTAAAGGAAGCGGGCACGAGCTTGTTCTTATTGGAATAACAAAAAAAGGCCAGTGGAAATTATATAAAGGTGATACAGAGCGTATTGCAGACGGTTCATGGGAAAATTATGCAGAGGATTTTGCCGTTCATGAACTGGGTGAGCTTATTGATTTTGCCTTCCCCGTACTTCACGGAACATATGGGGAAGACGGTACAATTCAGGGACTTTTCGAAATGCTTGACATTCCATACGCTGGATGCGGAGTTCTTGCTTCTGCAGCATGTATGGATAAGGTTACAGCAAAGATGATCTTCGAAAGAGAAGGAATCCCAAGCTGCAGATACACACTGGTATGCAGAGAAGAAATAGAAGACGATATAGAATGCGCAATGGATGCTGTAGAAAAGGAAATACCTTATCCTATGTTTGTAAAACCATCAAACATGGGTTCAAGCGTAGGTATTTCAAAGGTCAGAGACAGAGAACAGCTAAGGAACGGACTTCTTGAAGCAGCGGAGTTTGACCGCCGCCTTATTATAGAAGAGGGACTTAACTGCAGAGAAATAGAAACAGGTGTAGTTGGAAACTACTATGCTGAAGCAGCAGCAGTTGGTGAAATCATACAGAAACAGGACTTCTATGATTACGAAGCAAAGTACACTGATGATGCAGGCACTGAACTGTCAATACCTGCGAAGCTTCCAGAAGAAACATACGAAAAAATAAGGGAGCTTGCAGTAAAGGCATACAAAGTTATGGACTGCAGCGGTTTCTCAAGAGTTGACTTCTTTATAGAAAAAGAAACAGGAAAGATTTATTTAAATGAAATAAATACTATACCTGGTTTTACAAAATACAGCATGTTCCCAAGCCTGTGGAAAGCAGCAGGAACGGAATTTCAGGAACTGGTTGAAAGGATCGTGACATTAGGATATGAAAGATATAACGCTAAAAATCACAGGAAAACAGATATCAACAGATAATGAAGAAGACAAGATGGAGTTTGTAACTGAGGGAAGACTGTATGAGAAAAACAGTTCAACATATATTATTTATGATGAAAGTGAGTTTTCTGGTTTTCCGGGATGCCGTACAGCTCTTAAGTTTACAGAGAACACTGTAAAGATGACAAGAATAGGCAAAGCAGCAGGAATTGGCATGGAATTTACCTTTGAAGAGGGCAGAAGATTTTCAAGTGAGTATCGCACTCCTTATGGAGCTTTTGATATGGAAGTGCTTACAAGATCCATAGAAGGAGGCCTTTCACCAGAGGGAACTGGCAGAATGGATATTGATTACGAAGTGAGCCTTAATGGTGCAAGAGAAGGCAGAAACATGCTTACAATAGAAATTGTGAAATAGAGGAATGAAAAATGAATGAGAAAAAGAAGAAGCTGATTGCACGTGTTATTGTTATTGTAATCTGTGCATCAATGGTTCTGACAACATTGTTGTGGGCAATTCAGTTAGCGGTTTAGTGTAAGAAATGGAAGGTAAGAAAGACATGCAGAAGATTGGTTTTGATGCAGAAAGATATATTGAAGAACAGTCAAAGCACATCCTTGAAAGAATAAAACGTGGAAATTGTGACAGACTATATCTTGAGTTTGGTGGAAAGCTTGTTCATGATAAACATGCAATGAGAGTTTTACCGGGATTTGATGAAAATGCCAAGATTAAACTTTTACAGAAGCTGAAAGACCAGGCGGAAATTATTATATGTATTTACGCAGGTGACATTACCACAAGTAAAACACGTCATGACTTTGGCATAACATATGACCTTGAGGTTCTGAGACTTATTGACACTTTCAGAAAATATGATCTTAAAATAAACAGTGTTGTGGTTACAAGATACGAAGATGCGCCAGCAGTAAATATGTTTATTAACAAGCTTGAACGCAGAGGAATTAAAACATACAGGCATAATTATACAAAGGGATATCCAACAGATGTTGATACTATTGTAAGTGAAGAAGGATATGGTGCAAATCCATATATTGAAGTAACGAAACCTCTTGTTGTTGTAACAGGACCTGGCGGTGGAAGTGGAAAACTTGCAACAAGTTTATGTCAGCTTTACCATGACAGTCTACGTGGTACAAAGGCAAGATATGCCAAGTTCGAAACCTTCCCTATATGGAATCTTCCACTGAAACATCCTGTTAACATTGCATACGAAGCTGCAACAGCAGATCTTAAGGATGTTAATATGATAGACTCATACCATCTTGAAGCTTACGGCGAAAAGGCTGTTAACTACAACAGAGATCTGGAAGCTTTCCCGGTAGTAAAGAGAATTATTGAAAAAATCACAGGTGCTGAATCAGAATATCAGTCCCCTACTGACATGGGAGTAAACTGCATAGGATACAGTATTATTGACGATGAAGTGTGTCAGGAAGCAGCAAGACAGGAAATAATAAGAAGGTATCTTATTGCTGAATGTGATTACAAAAAAGGCAAAATCTCAGAAAGCTCATTAGAAAGATCAAAGCTTCTTATGAAGGAAGTAGGCATGGATGTTCTTGACAGAAAAGTAGTTCAGCCTGCAAGAGATTATGCAGAAAAGAAGAGACTGTGTGATAAGAGATACGAAAATGTGGTAGTACTCGCAATTGAAATGCCAGACGGATCAATTGTAACAGGAAGAAGTTCAAGACGTATGGTAGCTTCAGCAGCAGCTGTTCTTAATGCTATTAAAAAGATGTCAGATATTGCAGACAGCATGCCGATTATTACGCCACAGGTGCTGGAAAGAACGCAGAAGCTTAAGACAGAAACACTTGGATATGACAGAACAAGTCTTAACTGTGAAGAGGTACTTATGGCTCTTACTATTTCAGGAACTCAGAATCCTTTTGCTAATGTTGCCCTGAGTAAGGTTCCTCTCCTTAAGGGATGTAAGGCTCACTGCACAGCTATTCTGAGTGACAGAGATGAGCAGACACTAAGAGCACTTGGTATTGATGTAACATGTGACCCGGAATACATTACAACAAACCTGTATAATAACTGATAGTATTCGAAACTGTAGCAGAGATAGTCTCCGCTACAGTTTTTCCTTTTTAAGGAGTCATGGTGCAATGCCTATTTTGCAGAACGCAGTTTGAGAATAAGTCTCATAACCTTTTCCTGATCTTCGCATGCCAGCATAGAACATTCTGATACAAGCTTTTCGAAGAATATAGTGTTACTACTACGAGTGATAACGTATGTAAGGACTTCCTTCTGATTCCCTTTTAGTATTAATTCAGCAGTTACGCCATATAATTCGGAAAGAGCATAAAGTACGTTACACTGTGGAAAACACCTGGACTGTTCATACTTGGAGTAGGCCGATGTGCTGAGCTTAAGAATCTCTGCAACCTGCTCCTGTGTGTAACCATGATAGGTTCTCAGAGCTGCCAGATTATTGCCCATATTAAATAGCATGTTTTCTGGAAGTTTCAGTTCAACAGGAATATTCTTCTTCTTCATGATGTCACCTCCTTTCTTTTATACTTATGATGGCAGAATACCAACAGTATTAATATAGAATATATTAAAAGGAAAAGTTTCTATGTTTTAGAAAAACTACATAAAACATAATATCAGTCATGAATGAAATATGATGGTTGCATTTATATGTATACTGATTTAGTATATCAAGTAGGATAAGAGGAGGGTTTTTCATGAATATAAAAATTGATAAAACTAAAATAGGCGATTTTAATATTGAAGCAGCAAAGGGACTTTGTAACGAAGCACTCGATACAATATGGAAAGAAGAATGGATTACAAGGTCTGTAACAAAAGCGGATAAGGAAACTCTTAAGAGGACAGATGCAATTGCAGATATTATCAGAAAAAAGAACAAAAAGGTAGTGTTCGTAGCAGGTGGCGAAACGGGAGTGATTTTAAGAGCAGTTAAGGATATGCATCCATCTGAGGAAGACGGAATGGATATTCTGTTTATGGGAGATTCTCTTTCACCTTCAGAATATGCAGAAGTAATAAACTGTCTTAATGATGAAGAATTTGTAATAGTTGCTGTAACTGGCAGGGAAGATGATCTTGCAGTAAGAGGTGCCTATGCCACACTTAAGCAGATGCTGATTTCACGTTTTGGCATAGAAAGAGCAACAGAAAATATATTTGTATTATACAAGGACAAAGAAAACTCCATAGCAGCAGAAGCATCTCAGAATGACTACGAAACAATATATTACTCAGAAAATATAGATGATGTATATGCAGCAGGAACAGAGGCAGTGCTGCTTCTTATTTCCCTTATTGGAGGAGATGCGGAGAAATATCTTGATGGTTTCAGAGATATGATATCTTCACCATTATGGGATCTTGATGGAGCAGATTACAGTATAATGAGAGGTCTTGCCCTGAAAGAAGGATACACAGATGAAAAAATAGTATTTATGCAGAGCCAGCTTCGTGGCCTTGGAAAGTGGATAGAAGAGTTTAACTATGGTCTTGATGTAAGAACTCTTGAACTTCCTGCAGGCAGAAAGAAAATATGTAAGAAGGATATTGTTACATATATTTCTGTAGAAAGAGACGAAGAAGATATTATGATGCCATACTTTGAAGGCTGTCATGGAGATGGATCACTAAATCTTATGATAAATGAAGAGGGAAATAAATTTTTCTTTGAAGAAAATGAAAAAAATCCAGGAGTAAAAATATCTCTGGAATGGCTTGATTCCTACAATCTTGGACAGCTAACAGCGTTTATACAGCTATCAAATGCAATAACTGAATATTTCTACAACAATTAGGGTTTACAATGCAGAATATTGTGATATAATGAAGTTACTTAATAAAAAGTTAATTTTTTAACAAAAAATAAATTCACAGGCATTGAGCTTTGAGGAGGGTTATTATGAAGAAAATTGGTGTTTTAGGAACAGGAACTATGGGAGCTGGAATCATTCAGGTATTAGCACAGAATGGTTACGATGTTGTACTTAGAGCAAGAAGACAGACTTCAATTGACAAAGGCCTTGCAACAGTAGAAAAAGGATTAGCAAGACTTGTCAAGAAAGAAAGAATGACAGAAGAAGAAAAAGCAGAAGTTCTTTCAAGAATTCATGGTTCAACAGACATCAGCATTATCAAGGATGCAGACCTTGTTATTGAAGCAGCTACAGAAGATATGGAAGCAAAGAAAGCATTATTTGCTGAATTAGACCAGTTAGTAGGTCCAGATACAATCTTAGCAACAAATACTTCATCATTATCAATTACAGAAATTGCTGCAGCAACAGAAAGACCTGACAAGGTTATCGGAATGCACTTCTTTAACCCGGTTCCAGCAATGAAACTTGTTGAAGTTATTAAAGGATTAAAGACATCAGAAGAAACAAAAGCAACAATTCTTGCATTAACAGACAAATTAGGAAAGACTCCTGTAGAAGTTGCAGAAGCTCCAGGATTTGTTGTTAACAGAATCTTAATTCCATCAATCAACGAAGCTATTGGAATCCTGGCAGAAGGTTCAGCTGACGTTGCTGGTATTGACGCAGCAATGAAACTTGGTGCTAACCACCCAATGGGACCTCTTGAATTAGGTGACTTAATCGGATTAGACGTAGTTCTTGCAATTATGGATACACTACACACAGAATTCTGCGATCCAAAATACAGAGCTAACCCATTACTAAGAAAAATGGTAAGAGCTGGTAAGTTAGGCAGAAAGACTGGAGAAGGATTCTATACATACAACAAATAAACAAAATGATTTTTTAGCTGCTCGTTATATGCGGGCAGTTTTTTTGTTGGAAGATGTTGAAAAATAAATGTGGAGTTTTTTAGTGAAATAAAAATAGAGATGTATTGCAATGCGATAAAATGATTACTTCACAAAAATCCACATGTGTAGTAGAATAGTAGTATTCAATTCAAAACAAACCAGTCTTAATGCAGAATCTGCATAACCCCGTAATTTTAAGTAGAAAGGAACAGACTTATTACAAAGTCTCGGAAAAAGAATGAAAACAAAAGAAAATATTGAAGAAGTAGTAGAAGAAACTGAAGAAGTTAAAGAAGAAAAAGAAGATAAAAATAAACCTAAGGCTCCTGACCGCACAGAAGTAGAAGGGATTCTTGAAATTGCAGATGGCGGATTCGGATTCTTAAGATTTAACAACTTCCTTACAAGTGATGAGGACGTATATGTATCTCCTGCACAGATCAGAAGGTTTCATCTTGATACAGGAGATAAAGTAAAAGGAATAAAGAGAGAGCCAAATGAAGGCGAAAGGTTTGGAGCTCTCCTTTATGTAATATCAGTAAATGGAGAAGAACCAGGAGCGGCCATAAGAAGACCGAATTTTGAGGACTTAACACCAATATTCCCAAGAGAAAGACTTACTCTTGAAGGAAATCCAAGAGACCTTTCCATGAGACTTATCGACCTTATCTGCCCTATAGGAAAGGGACAGCGTGGCCTTATTGTTGCACCGCCAAAGGCAGGTAAAACAACACTTCTGAAAAAAGTTGCAAATGCTATTGAAGATAAACATCCAGAAGTAGAAATGATAGTACTTCTTGTGGACGAAAGACCAGAAGAAGTTACAGATATGAAGAGATCACTTAAGGGCAATGGAGAAGTAATCTATTCCACATTTGACGAAAGACCAGAGCACCACGTAAAGGTAGCAGAAATGGTACTTGCAAGAGCAACAAGACTTGCTGAGCACGGTAAGGATGTTGTAATTCTTCTTGACAGTATTACAAGACTTGCAAGAGCATATAACCTGGTAGTTCCATCATCAGGCAGAACACTTTCAGGTGGTATTGACCCTGGAGCACTTCACAAGCCAAAGAAATTCTTCGGAGCAGCAAGAAACATTGAAGAAGGCGGAAGTATTACAATTCTTGCAACTGCACTTGTAGAAACAGGAAGCAGAATGGATGATGTTATTTTCGAAGAGTTTAAGGGTACAGGTAATATGGAACTTCACTTAGACAGAAAGCTTTCTGAAAAGAGAATCTTCCCTGCTCTTGACCTTAACAAGTCAGGAACAAGAAAAGAAGATCTTCTTATGAGTCAGTCAGAGCTTGAGGCAATCTGGGCAATGAGAAAAGCTCTTTCAAACAGACCTGTACAGGAAGTTGCAGAACAGATTATAGATAATCTTGCAAAAACAAAGAATAACAAGGACTTTATTGAAGTTATAAAAAAGGTATTTGAATAATACTCAAGGGGGAAAAATGGATTTCAGCAAAATATTTTTAAAAGATGCCTGCCCTACACCCATAGGTGGCCAGGCAGTTATGGAAGGAATCATGATGAAGGGTCTTACAAGAACAGCAGTTGCAGTAAGACTTCCTGATGGAAGAATTCACATGAGAACAACTCCTAACAAACAGATGAAGAAGTGGATGAAGATGCCTGTTATCAGGGGTGTGGCAGCTTTTCTTTCTTCACTTATTAATGGAACAGAAATTCTTATGTATTCAGCAAACGTACTGGAAGATAGTATTCCTGATGAGGAAGAAGAACCAGGAAAGTTTGAAAAATGGCTGAACAGCCACTTTGGAGAAAAGGCTGTATGGAACGTGCTTATTGGAATGTCAGTAGTATTTGCACTGATTTTTTCTGTAGGTATTTTTATACTTATGCCAACAGTAGTAGTTAACTTCCTGGGGCATTTTACGAAAAATCATATAGTGCTTAATCTTACAGAGGGAATTTTCAGGTTGCTGCTTTTTGTAATCTATGTTGCCCTCATTAGCAGAATGGAAGACATTCGTACTGTGTTTCAGTATCATGGAGCAGAGCACAAAACCATACACTGCTTCGAAAACGGACTGGAACTTACACCAGAAAATGCACAGCAGTTCTATACTCTTCATCCAAGATGCGGAACAAGCTTCCTTATGTTTGTAATGGTAATAAGTTTAATACTTTTTTCCCTTCTTGGCTGGCCAAATCTGATTATGAGACTTGTTTCAAGACTGCTGCTCATTCCTGTAGTTGCAGGACTTTCATTTGAGGTATTAAGGTGGGCAGGCAGAAGTGACAACTGGATTGTAAGAATACTGAGCCTTCCAGGACTTTATCTTCAGAAACTTACAACCAAAACACCAGATAACAGGCAGCTTGAGGTTGCAATTGCAGCAATGAAAGCTGTTATGGTTCCTGATAATACACCGTATTTTGAAGGAATATGCGATTTAAACGGAGAACTTATAGAGGAACACAGAATAGAAAAGAACAGTAGAAAAGATGTATTGGAGGAAAAATAGATAATGAGCCTTGCGGTAAAAGAACTTTTGAATATAGGGAAGAGACAGCTTGAAGAATATGATATTGCTGATGCGGCAATTGACAGTAAAATGCTTTACTGTTATATGATGAATGTTGATAATGCCCGCCTTATTCTTGAATATCAGAGAATACTTAACGATGCTCAGTGTGAAGAATACTTTGGACTTCTTGACAGAAGATGCAAGGGGGAACCGGTGCAGTATATTATAGGGACGCAGGACTTTATGGGATTTACTTTTAAAGTAAACGAGAACGTTCTCATTCCAAGGCAGGATACAGAAACATTAGTAGAAGATGCCATAAGCATTCTGAAAGAAAACAAACTAAGAAATGAAGAGTTACCTGCAAAAGCAAAGAAAGAATATGAAGTGCTTGACCTGTGCTGCGGAAGCGGAGCCATAGGAGTATCACTTGCGGAACTGTGCTCAAATGTTAAAGTGACATGCTCTGACCTGAGCAGGGGTGCTCTTGAAGTTGCAAAAGAAAATGCAGCAGCAATAACAAAGAGCAAAATAGAGTTTAAAGAGGGAAATCTTCTTGAACCTTTTATGAAGAGATTTAAAAAGAAAAAGTTTGACCTTATTATTTCAAATCCTCCATATATAAAGTCGGAAGTAATCCCTACTCTTCAGAGGGAAGTAAAAGACTTTGAACCTATGATGGCTCTTGACGGAGGAGAAAGCGGACTTGACTTTTATGAGAGAATAGTTAAAGACAGCACAGAATGCCTTAAGAAAGACGGAATACTAATGTTTGAAATCGGACATGATCAGAAGGACGATTTAATAAGAATAATCGAGGATACAAATAAGTTTTCTTATGTAACAGGACTTAAAGATCTTGCAGGAAGAGACAGAATTATTGTAGCTGTGCTTGAAAGCAAGAAAAAATAGGAAAACCATTAGAAATTACAAAAAAACACTTGTTTATTGGAAATTACTATGATATAGTGTAATGGCTGTAGACTTACAGCCAAAAATTATGCAAAGGCGGAGGCCTGAGCAGGAAAGAGGTAAGACATGAAGGAAGGAATCCATCCTGATTATAAGGAATGTAAAGTAACTTGCGCATGTGGAAACACTTTTGTTACAAGATCAACAAAAGAAGAAATGAGACTAGACGTTTGCTCAGCATGTCATCCGTTCTTTACAGGACAGCAGAAGTTCATCAACCGTGGTGGACGTGTTGAAAAGTTCAAGAACAAATATCATCTTGACTAATAATCAGAAGACACAGGCCGGAAATTTTAATTTCCGGTTTTTTATTTGAATTAATTATGATATAATATAAAATTAGGAAAAATTGAAATTTCGTTTAAAAATGAGGAGAAATAAATGTTTGATAAACTGGATTTTATACTAGAAAAATACGAAGAAATGTCCATGAAAGTTTCTGATCCAGAGGTTATTAATAACCAGCCTGTATGGCAGAAATACATCAAAGAAATGGGCGAAATGGAACCAATCGTAAAGAAGTACGAAGAGTACAAGAAAGCTAAAGATGGTCTTACAGATGCAAAAGAAATCCTGGAAATGGAATCAGACGAAGAAATGAGAGACCTTGCAAAGATGGAAATCAATGAACTTGAAGACCAGCTTGAAACTTTAGCAGAAGAACTTAAAATCCTTCTTTTACCAAAAGACCCTAACGACGAAAAGAACGTTATCTTAGAAGTAAGAGCAGGTACAGGTGGAGACGAAGCTGCCCTGTTTGGTGGTGACCTGTTAAGAATGTATATGAGATATGCAGAAAGACACAGATGGAAGGTAGAAATCATGGAAATGAGTGATACTGGAATCGGTGGTATTAAAGAAGCTGTAATCCTTATTAAGGGTAAAGGCGCATATTCAAGACTTAAATATGAATCAGGAGTACACAGAGTTCAGCGTGTACCAGAAACAGAATCAGCAGGAAGAGTTCATACATCAGCTGCTACAATTGCAGTACTTCCAGAAGTTGATGATGTTGAAGTAGATATAGATCCAAACGATGTACGTGTTGACGTATACAGAGCATCAGGTAATGGTGGACAGTGCGTAAATACAACTGACTCAGCTGTAAGACTTACTCACGAACCAACAGGACTTGTTGTAACATGTCAGGACGAAAAATCACAGATTAAGAACAAAGAAAAAGCCTTCAAGGTATTAAGAGCAAGACTTTATGACTTAATGGTTCAGGAACAGAATAAAGAAATTTCTGAAGCAAGAAAGAGTCAGGTAGGTTCAGGGGACAGAAGTGAAAGAATCAGAACATATAACTTCCCACAGGGAAGAGTTTCTGACCACAGAATCGGTCTTACACTTTACCGTCTGAATGCAATTCTTGATGGTGATATTGATGAAATTATTGATGCACTGATCACAAGTGAACAGGCAGAAAAAATGAAAAACTTCTAATTTAAAAATGAAAACAAAGATTTTAAAAGATACAACTGAAGATATAAAGACAGCAGCAGAGATTCTTGCTAAAGGAGGCCTGGTTGCCTTTCCTACAGAAACAGTGTACGGTCTTGGAGCTGATGCACTTAATCCGGAAGCAGTAGGGAATGTATATGCAGCAAAGGGAAGACCTTCTGACAATCCCATGATTGTACATATAGCAGACAAAAAAGATATGCTGAAGTTAACAACAGAGTTATCCACAGACATGGAAAAGCTCATGGATAACTTCTGGCCCGGACCTATGACTATGATAGTCCCAAGACTTGATATAATTCCATATACAACAACAGGGGGACTTGAGACAGTAGGTATCAGAATGCCATCTTCAGAAACTGCAAGAAAACTTATAGAGTTTTCCGGATGTCCTGTAGCTGCGCCAAGTGCTAATCTGTCAGGAAAACCAAGCCCTACTACAGCAGAGCATGTGGTAGATGATCTTGACGGAAGAGTAGATGCAATTATCTGCGGAGAGAACTGCGAAGTAGGTATAGAATCAACTGTAATAGATGTTACAGAGGAGACTCCAATGATTCTGCGACCTGGAATTATTACAAGGGCAGAAATCGAAAAGGTACTTGGAAAGGAAGTTCTTCTTGATCCTACGCTTAATAAGAGACCGGATAAGTTTAATAACGAAGAGTTTAAACCAAGAGCACCGGGAATGAAGTACAAACATTATGCTCCAAAGGCAGAAATGATAATCTTCGAAGGCAGGGAAGAAGACGTAAAAAAGGCAATTTCGGAAGAAAAAGCAAAAAGAGAAAGAGACGGATTTAAGGTCTCTGTAATAGAGTTTGACGATTCGGCACAGGAAGAAGCAGCAAAAGAATATTTTGCAATGCTCAGAGATGCTGATAAAAACGGCTGCGATGTCATTTTGGGCAGAGCACTTACTGAAGAGGGTGTTGGGTTCTCAGTAATGAACAGAATGCTGAAATCAGCAGGATATAATATAAAAAAAGTGTAAGAGTGAAAGGAAAATAGTTATGATTATTGCAATCGCAAGTGACCATGGCGGATTTGGTCTTAAGAAAATTGTTAAAGAACATTTAGCAGAAAGAGGACTTAAAATAGTAGATTTAGGAACTAACTCAGAGGAGTCAGTTGACTACCCTGTTTATGGAAAAGCATGTGGAGAAGCTGTAGCATCAGGTAAGGCAGACATGGGCATTGTTATTTGCGGCACAGGAATTGGTATTTCAATTGCTGCTAATAAAGTTAAAGGTGTTCGTTGCGGACTATGTACTTCTGTTGAAATGGCAGAGCTTACAAGAAAACACAACAATGCTAATATGCTGGCTCTTGGTGGAAGAACAACAGAACCTGAACTTGCAATTGCAATTGTAGATGCATGGCTTGACACCGAATTTGAAGGCGGACGTCACAAAAGAAGAACAGATATGTTAGATGAAATGTAATCAGGGGGTATAAAATGGCTAAGGTATATGTATTTGCACATCCGTTAATTCAGCATAAAGTAGCTTTATTAAGAGATAAAAACACAACCACAAGAGATTTCAGACAGCTTACAAAAGAAGTAGCAATGCTTATGGGTTATGAAGCAACAAGAAATCTTCCCCTTAAGGAAGTTGAGATAGAAACTCCATTACAGACAGCAAAAGTAAACATGCTTGATGGAGAAGATATTGCAATTGTTCCTATTTTAAGAGCTGGTCTTGGATTTGTAGAAGGAATGCTTGAACTTGTTCCTAATGCAAAGGTCGGCCACGTAGGTCTTCAGAGAGATGAAGACTCACATGAACCAATTGAATATTATTGCAAGCTTCCAAGAGACATAGAGAAGAGACAGATTTTCGTTCTTGACCCTATGCTTGCAACAGGTGGAAGCGCAATTGATGCAATTGATACAGTAAAGAAATATGGTGGAAAAAATATTATATTTATGTGCCTTATTGCAGCTCCAGAAGGAATTGAAGCTCTTAAGGAAGCACATCCTGATGTAGATATTTACATTGCGGCAAAAGATGAATGTCTTAACGAAAACGCATATATCTTACCAGGATTAGGCGACGCCGGTGACAGACTTTACGGCACAAAATAAGTAATATCAGAAAGAGAGAAGAAATGAAAAACATTATTCCAGATAATATAAGTAAGTACGATAATGTTTTTGACGTACTTAAAGAAAGAGGATTTATAGAACAGGTAACTGACGAAGAGGCAGTAAGAGATCTTTTATCAAAGGAAAAAATCAAATTCTATATTGGATTTGACCCTACTGCTGACTGTCTTCATGTTGGACACTTTATGCAGGTAATCATTATGATGTACATGCAGAAATTCGGACATACACCAGTAGTTCTTCTTGGAGGAGGAACAGGAATGGTAGGTGACCCTTCAGGTCGTCAGGATATGAGACAGATGATGACTGTTGATACAATTGATAACAACTGCAGACAGTTTAAGAAGTTATTTGATCGTTTCCTTGATTTTGACGATGAATGGAAATACGAAGGAAATAACGGTGTATATTCACCAGGACATCAGAACAGAGAACCTTTACCAGGTAAAGCAATCAGCGTAAACAATGCAGAATGGCTGAGACCTCTTAACTATGTAGAATTCGTAAGAGAAGTTGGTACTCACTTTAACGTAAACACAATGCTGAGAGCTGAGTGCTTCAAACAGAGAATGGAACAGGGATTATCATTCTTTGAATTTAACTACATGTTAATGCAGGGATATGACTTCATGGTAATGGCAAGAGACTTTGGCGTTAAAATGGAATTCGGTGGTAACGACCAGTGGTCAAATATTATTGCCGGAGTTGATCTTTCAAGAAAACTATGCGATAAGCAGGTTTATGGTATGACTTTCTCATTACTTACAAACAGTGAAGGTAAGAAAATGGGTAAAACTCAGAAGGGAGCTTTATGGCTTTCACCTGAAAGAACATCTCCATACGAATTCTTCCAGTACTGGAGAAATGTAGCAGATGCTGACGTTGAAAAGTGCTTAAGAATGCTTACATTCTTACCAATGGATGAGGTAAGAAGATTATCATCCCTTGAAGGTGCAGAAATTAACAAGGCGAAGGAAATTCTTGCTTACGAAGTTACTAAACTTGTTCACGGTGAAGAAGAAGCTAAAAAAGCTATGGAAGGTGCAAGAGCCGCATTTGGTGGTGGTGGAAACTCAGCAAATATTCCTTCAACAGAAATGGCAGCTGCTGAATTTGAAGGAGAAGGTAAAGGCCTTATTTCACTTCTTAAAGAAACAGGACTTGTTCCATCAAATGGAGAAGGACGTCGTGCTATAGAACAGGGCGGAGTTTCTGTTAATGGAGAAAAAATTGCTGATGTTAAGCTTTTCGTAACAACAGATATGTTCGAAGATGGAGAGCTTCTGATACAGAAGGGTAAGAAGAAATTCCATAAGATTATTATTAAATAGAAGAATATTCAAAAAGAGACTGATACAGGCAAAAAACTGCAGAGGTCTCTTATTTTTTTATCACCAGAATCATTGGTATAAGGTGTTTAAAGTTAAAGTGCTTTGTGATAGAATAAAACATTATAGCTTTATAAATATGAGGTGAAAAAATGAAGGGATTAACAAAAAGGGAAGTAGAGGAAAGGAAACGACAGGGGCTTGCCAATGAACAGGTGGATTCTTCAACAAGGACTGTTAAACAGATTGTTAAAGATAATGTCTTTACATATTTTAACCTGATTTTCACTGTTCTTGCTGTACTACTTGTAATTGCGGGAGAGATAAAGGACCTTACCTTTATGCTGATTGTTCTTGCCAATACTGTAATAGGAATACTTCAGGAAATAAGGTCGAAACAGGTTCTGGATAAACTTAAGCTGCTTAAAATGCCAAAAGTTCATGTTATACGTGATGGAAAGGAAACCACATGTCAGCTGGAAGAACTGGTACTAGGTGATGTGGTAATTCTTAATGCAGGAAGTCAGATACCTGCGGATGCTGAAGTTGTAGAAGGAACAATACAGGTTAATGAAGCCTTGCTTACAGGGGAGTCTGATGAAATCACAAAGAATCCAGGTGATGAGCTAATGTCCGGAAGCTTTGTGGTATCAGGGCAATGTGCTGCAGAACTTACTGCAGTTGGAAGAGAGTCATATATATCTAAACTGACTATTGAAGCCACAAAGGATAAGTCGGCAGATCAGTCAGAAATGATTAAGTCACTTGATAAACTTGTAAAAATTATAGGGGTTTTAATAATTCCTGTAGGAATAATCTTATTTGTTCAGGAATGCTTTATTCTTCATGGTGGCTTCAGGAGCAGTATTATTTCAATGGTAGCAGCAATACTTGGAATGATACCAGAGGGTCTTTATATGACTGCCAGTATTGCAATGGTAGTAAGTGCCATGAGACTTGCTAAGAAAGACGTACTTGTTCAGAATATGAGATGTATTGAAACTCTTGCACGTGTAAATGTACTATGTGTGGATAAGACAGGAACTATTACAGAAAATGAAATGAAAGTTTCTGATATGGAAGTAGTTGACCAAAGCCTTGATGAAAACAGCGTAAGGGTTATGATTGGTGATCTTGCTCATGCTATGAGTGCAGATAATATTACAATGAAAGCACTTCAGTCACATTTTACAGACAGGACCTCGAGGGTGCCCGATTCGGTGTGCCCGTTTTCATCAAAATATAAATATTGTGGAGCGGCGTATGATGATGGAAACTTCGTTCTCGGTGCGCCAGAATTTGTATTAAGAGAAAACTTTTATCATTACGAAGATAAAATAAATGCTTTAGGAGAGAAGGGCTTCAGAGTTCTTGCTTTTGCACAGGTAGGAGTTGTTCCTGATGGATCTCCTCTTACCGGGGCAGTAAGACTGCTGGCACTTATATATCTGTCAAACCCTATAAGAAAATCTGCAAGGGAAACTTTTGAGTATTTTGCAAATAACGGTGTAGAAATAAAGGTGATTTCAGGAGATAATCCTGTAACTGTTTCTAATATTGCAAAAGAAGCGGGAATACCTGAAGCAGAAAGATATGTTGATGCAAGAAATCTTGTAACCGAAAAGTCTTTTTTCCAGGCGGTGCAAAGCTATACTGTTTTTGGACGTGTAACACCTGAACAGAAGAGAATGTTTGTTAAAGCTCTTCAGAAGCAGGGTAAAACTGTAGGTATGACGGGAGACGGAGTAAATGATATTCTGGCATTAAGAGATGCAGATTGTTCAATTGCCATGGCGTCAGGAAGTGAAGCTGCTTCAAACGCAGCGCAGCTTGTACTTATGGATTCGGATTTTTCAAAGATGCCATCTGTAGTAGGAGAAGGAAGAAGAGTAGTCAATAACATAGAAAAGACAGCGAGTCTGTTCTTAACTAAGAATATTTTCTCAGTATTGCTTGCGCTTTTCTCAATGATAAACGTACTTGCTTATCCATTAAAACCATCACAGATTACACTGATCAGTTTATTTACAATAGGAATGCCTTCATTTATACTGTCACTTGAACCAAACAGAAATGAGATTAAGGGTTCATTTTTTGGAAATGTATTCCGGATGGCAACTCCGGCAGGGCTTACGACTTTTGTAAGCGTAAGTTCACTTGTTGTTTTTGGCAAAGTATTTGATATTGCACCTGACTGTATATCAACAGCATGTACAATGTTAGTAGCTCTTGTTGGATTTATGATTCTAGGCAAGGTTGCAAAACCAACAAACAAATTCCATGTAGCACTTATTACTGTAATGCTTGCCGGAATGGCATACTGCATATTCTTCCAGAGAGATTTCTTTGGAATAACAAGTATTTCAACACAGGCCATGATGTTACTGGTAGTATTCTTAATTGCAACAGAGGGACTTTTCCGTTATGTATATAAGTTTACAACGTTTATTGCGATGCATACAAGAAGAGATAACAAAAAAACAAGAAGACGTCGCTAAGCAGGTATTTTTACAAAAAAACGCTTGCATTAAGACGCTGAATGCTATATAATTAGGCTTGCGTTATGCGCACAAAGAGAAGTTGCAGAGCAGGCACATAAGAGGCCGGTAACCCTGCAAGCTAAAATCAGTTTTAGTAATGTCGAACAAGATATCTGATATCCCAGTAGACAGAACCGAACAAGATTCTGAGGAATCCCAGTAGGTAGAAAGGAAAAGAAAATGAAATCTTACATTGCAAAACCTGCAGAAGTAGAACGTAAATGGTACGTTGTAGATGCAGAAGGCAAAACTCTTGGAAGATTAGCATCAGAAGTTGCTACAGTTCTTAGAGGAAAAAACAAACCAATTTACACACCACACGTTGATTGTGGAGACTATGTTATCGTAATCAATGCTGAAAAAGTTGAAGTTACAGGTAAAAAGAGAAAAGAAAAAGTTTACAAGAGACATACTGGATACCCAGGTGGACTTAGAGAAGTTACTTTCGAAAAGTTACAGGCTAAGAAACCAGAAGAAATCATCAAGCACGCTGTTAAAGGAATGCTTCCTGATGGAAAATTAGGCAGACAGATGTTTAAAAAGTTAAAAGTTTATGCAGGTGCTGAACACGCTCATGCAGCTCAGCAGCCAGAAACATTAGAATTTTAAGGAAAGGGAGGAATAGACAATGGCAAAAATGCAGTACGCAGGAACAGGTAGAAGAAAATCTTCAGTTGCTAGAGTTAGATTAATCCCTGGAACTGGAAAAATCACTATCAACAAGAAGGACATCGAAGAATACTTCGGAATGGAAATTGTTAAGAGAGAAGTAAAGAGACCTTTCGAAATTGCTGGATGTGAAGGCAAATTCGACGTAATCGCTACAGTAACAGGTGGTGGATTTACAGGTCAGGCTGGTGCTTTAAGACACGGTATTTCAAGAGCTTTATGTCAGGCTGACAAAGAAGCTTACAGAGCTCCACTTAAAGCTGCTGGATTCTTAACAAGAGATTCAAGAATGAAGGAAAGAAAGAAACCAGGTTTAAAGAAGGCAAGAAGAGCTTCACAGTTCTCAAAACGTTAATCAAAACCCGATTCAATCGATTTTTCAAAACCTCTCAGGAATTATCCTGGGAGGTTTTTTCGTGCGCAAAGAACATTGTTAAATAATTGCAGGGGATGGTATAATAAAGTTAATCTAAATACTTAATTTGGGGTATTTAGATTATAGATAGGGGAAGTGCAATGGATAATAAAAATATATGCAAAAAATGTTGTGGGAAAATGATTTTTACAATTGAGGGTTCTATACAAGGACAGAAATGCAGTCAGTGCGGAGAATGGGGATATATGACAACTTATATACCTGAAATTCAAAACGATAAAACAATATATTCAATATTTTTGCAAGAAGAAAACCCTGTTACACTTGAAATAATTAAGACTGTGGCAATGATTTCTAATCTTAATTTTGTTAATACAAAAGAACTACTTTCTGAAACATACCCTAAAATATTCGAAGGCTCTGCAGTAGATACATTGACAGCAGCAAAAGTGTTGAAAGGCAATAGAATTAAATACAGGATATATCCGGATTTTAAATACGATATAAAGGCATTGTAAAGATAAATCGTAATTAAGCTGAGATGTGTGAAAAGAGGATAATATGAAAAATATAGATATGCGTTTTGATCAAAATATATTTAAAACATTAATAGGCAAGCACTTTAATAAATATCGTTGTGATCAATTTGTTTATACTCCATCTGTAACACAAATTGTGGGTCTATATATAGATAGTGAAATTTTTAAAATGAAAAATGAGCTTGAAACAGTAGACTACTTTGGAAACCGTGAAGAAATTGCAGTAAGTACTTTTTCTAAATGCGGTAATGAAGATGTAAAGTCGGCGCTAGTAGAAGGACAGATGATTGATAATCCTGTCGAGGGCGTTATTAATGCTATCAAAATAGTAAATGAACATCAGCAGGTTTGCTTAAATGATGAAAGTGAATATGATGTCTGGCTTACAAGAGGAATAATATTTATCGTAGAAGACAGAGAAATCTCTTTTGAAAAGAGCATAGTACCATTTTCGGAAGAAATCAATATACGCAAAGGTTATGATTTAATAAAGCTATTTGGTACTAGTGAAGAGTTTACTGATGGATGGGATGAAAACGTGAAGGCCAGAATTGAACAGGAAATAATCACTATATAATCAAGTGCCAGTATGCACTGGTCCTATTATAAAAGGTAGATAATATAATTTTAAGGCGAATTCAGATGTATTCTAAAGGCCTTCACTTGCAACATACTTGCAACATTTAAAAATAAAACGTGTAAATTTCAATGGTTACAGCGCTCACAGATTGCGTTTTAAATACCAAAACGTTAATCAAAACCCGATTCAATCGATTTTTCAAAACCTCTCAGGAATTATCCTGGGAGGTTTTTTTGCAATTAAATGGTGCGGGGGTTTTAGGAGAGTTTTGTATAAGTGATGGAATGTGATTTCCAAAATCTGAAAAAGGAATTTACTTGCAACACACTTGCAACAAATGAAAAAAGTTATCTGAGATGCTATCATCATATAGAGATAGCATCTCTTTTTGAATTTGAGAGGTTAAATGATCAGAATGAGTCATACTATGGTTGGTGACTTTTATAAAAAACTATGTAATACTATAAATAAATTGTAATCTTTTTTTCTATAGATTGTTATATTAATAGAAAGGGGGGAAATCATGGAAAAAGATAAGCTTACTTTATACTATAAAGAACACTATGGGAAGATGTTTTTCTATGCATTTTCCCTTACAAAGAACAGGGAAGATGCAGAAGATCTGGTAGCAAGCGCCTTTATAAAAGCAATGCTTTCTTATGAAGAAGGCAATTTTACGGGATGGATGTACATAGTAATTCGAAACGAGTATATAAACCACTATAACAAGTTTAAAAATATAGTGAGTGACCAGGAAGAATTTACGGAACCTGTTTCTGATGAGGACATATTGGAAGAATATATTTTAAATGAAAAGAAAAGATGGATATATAACGAAATATTCAAGCTTCCATTTAAAGAAAGACAGATTATGATTCTTTCTTCTGCAGGCGAGTTAAGTGATTTTGAAATTTCAGAAGTTGTAAATGTAACAGTAGATAATGTAAGAGTAATGCGCCACCGTACAAGGCAGAAATTACAAAAGAAATATGAGGAGGTATGGAGATGAATAATGATTTTGACAAAATGCTTGATCTAAATGAAGATTTAGAAGTTAATGAAAAAACACTAAGCAGGAAAATAAATAAAAAAGCAAATGTAAAAATTTTAAAGATAGTTCTTATTACCCTTATTGTTATTGCAGTTATTCTTCTTGGAATATCACAGATATGTAATATGGTATTTTATAACCCAGAAAAAAAGTGTGATTATGTTAAGGATGATGTAACGGAGTTTCAGTTTCTCATGGATATTTACACAGGGCTGAACTATCCTGGAACAGTTTATGTGCCGGACAATTATGACAAAATAGAAAAGCACGGATTCGGCTCTTATACAGTAAAAGGATCACTACAGGATGATTTTCATATGATTCATGTAGGTGCGAACAATAATATGAAGTACTCTGTTAAAAGAGGAAATCTTGAATTTGAAGACACATATAACCTGAATCTTAATAACAGAAACTTAATGTTCTATAATCCTGAAAGTATTTATCGTGAGTACAGTGACGATAATGAAGATGATGATTATGAAAAAACAGTTATGACACTTTCTGAAGATGAAGTAAAAGCTATTGAAGAACTTCCAGATTCCTCATACATTAAAGTGCTTTTAAGTTTTAATAAGCTTGAAACTATGGATAATACAGTAAAATTCATGAAAAAATACCCGGATTCTAAGTTTTCATGGATTGGTATAGATGCTAAGCATGTGTCAATCGCTAATACTTACGATGGAATCAGACTTAATACGGTCTTTGGCTACGAGCTGACTGAGGAAGCAAAGGTAGAATATCCAGAATTACTATTACAAGACTTTGATTTTACAGGTAGTGATTTAGAACAGTGCTATCTTTCAAGAATAAAGTTATTAAAAGATAATCCTGACTTTATGAAATTAGTTTCGAAAGATCAGTATAGATTAGATGAAGAATATGAAACTGTGAAAAAGCCTGAAGATGTAAAAGCAGTTGGTGTATGTGGAACAATAAAAAAGGATGATTTCCTAAAAATGATAAAAACAGAAGAAATAAAGTACGTTAGTATTCTTGATGTAAAATTATCATTATTTAACTAGGTATTTATGTAAATAGTTAGAAAAGTGTGCTTTCGGCATTTATGAATAGCAATTAAATAAATCTAATTGTTTAAGATAAAGATTTAGAGCCAGTATGCACTGGTCCTATTATAAAAGGTAGATAGTATAACTATAAGACGAATTCAGATGTATTCTAAAGGTTTTCACTTGCAACATTTAAAAATAAAACGTGTAATTTTCAATGGCTACAGCACTCACAGATTGCATTTTAAATACCAAAACGTTAATCAAAACCCGATTCAATCGATTTTTCAAAACCTCGCAGGAATTATCCTGGGAGGTTTTTTTGCAATTAAAGGGGTTTGAGGCTATCTGAAGAAGAGCATGAATAAAGAATGGTGAAAGATAGCAGATTACAATATGAATTGAGTCTTGTTAGCTGTAGATCTTAAGAGAACGGTAGGTTGTTATCTGTTTTTGCGTCTGCTTAAAACTGAAAATTCATAAAATTTCGTTGAATTCTCAGTTGTATTATGATAAGGTATATGAAAGTAGAGAATGAAATTAATAGTTATTGCTTTGTTTTTAAGTATGAGTGTATTTTATAAGCATAGAAAGGAAAGGTATTATGAGTATTAAAAGAGTAATGACAATAGTATTAGTTACATTATGTTTGATAATGACTACGATCAGTTGTTCTTATGCATCGGTTAATACTTGCAGATTGTCTAGAACTGATAAATGGAAGTGGAGCGAAACTGAGTTCAGTGCAACAAGAGCATGGATAACTAGTGGAGAAGTATCAGCAGGTTCAACTCGTTCAGTATATTTTATTCATGCAGTGTATCCAAATGCAGGAATGCCGAAGAGTTCGTACACACAGGACAGGTATACTCTAGTTAATCCTGGTAAGAAAATTAATAGTTCTCTTCAGTCCACAGATTTTAAACCTAAGTATTATTTCAGATTATTGCTGAATGTGTACGGAGATAGTACTATTGGTGGTATCGCTAATGGAAAACAGACGGATTACAGAGAATGAAGATATTATAAAGAATAAAGATGCTATAGAGAGTAAAGATTAGCTACTACTTATAAATACACTCGTACTATGTGAGGTTTATATGGAGATTTATAAAAAGAGCTTTCATAATTTTATGAAACACAGATTGCTGGCTGTAATAATACCAGCTTTTACTTTGTACCATATTATGGTTATAGTAGTGGAATATTATGAGATCATAGGACAGGGATACCCTGTCCTTGAGTATACCAGAAGACTTTTAATGATAGCACCTCAGATACTTGTTCTATATTTGGTTATATCATATGAATACTTTTCTGAAGCAGGTAGAAACAATCTGGAGGAAACAATAGAAGCAACGGGTAGAGGCTATACCAATAAACACAAACTCGCCATGATGCTTGTAATGTTTACTATTTTGTTTTTGCATTATGTTTGTTTCGTTCTGTTTGACATTGTTATTACAAGAACTGATTTATACCTGAATGGTGTTCAGGATGCAGGAAATCAGGGTGCGATACATATTATTCAGGTTCTTTTTCTGAATTTTTTCATGATAGGCAGTATTGGTATACTTATTGGATTTTTAATCTCGGGCATTAAAAGAAGAATTACAGCTTATGCCACTATGATGGCTGTAATATTTATCACTTCATATCTTCTTAATGAGGTTGCAACTCTTCTTATGATTTTAACGGATTATTCTTTTAATCTATTTGAAATACTTGACTTTATGAGTATTATGCCTAGAGGTCTTTCTTTTTCAATAAATAATTCTTTTGGTTTCTCTATGTCGCTAAAGAGAATTAGTATTATTGTTTTCTGGAATGCTCTCTTGCTTCTAGTTATAATGTTGCTTTACAGCAGAAAAAAGAAAGCTCTAAAAGCTGTAATCTGTAGCATTATATGCATAAGCAGTATGGGTTTCTATACTATACCAATATCAGAACTGGATACATCCTTAAACAGTAAGGGCTCAACAATGGCAGACCAGCACTACTATAATATAAAAGGTTATACTATGGAGGAAGAAGCAGCGGATTTTGCAATAAAAGAATACAAATTGGATCTTGATACAAGATTATTACTTAAAGCTGACGTTTCTATGGCTGTAACGGAAAGTCTTGAGGAATACAAGTTTACACTTTCACACAGTTACAAAGTATCAGAAGTATGCGATCAGGATGGAAATCCACTAAAGTATAAACAGCATAAGGATGAGCTTTCTGTTTATTCCGGTGGTGAGAAAATTACAAAGATTTCAATGAAGTATGAGGGTGCAAGTGAAGCGTTTTATTCAAATATGCAGGGAATAAATCTGCCAGGAAACTTTCCATATTATCCAGTGCCAGGAAGAAAGAGAATCACTGAGGATGGACAATTTATGAATAACGTTTTTCTTGATGAAAAGGCTGACTTTGATTTGAAAATTAAAAGCGGCAAAGAAATTCATACAAACCTTAAAAAAATCAAGGAAGGACATTATACAGGTTCAACTACAGGCGTGTCTATATATAGTGGAATGTACGAAGAATACACATGTGATGGAATTACTATAGTATATCCTTATCTTATTGGCTGGAATAAGGAAGCTCTTGACGAGATAGTTCAGGCTGTGAAGAAAGAATATGATACAGTAAAAGTGTTTAGCGGTCCAAATGTAAATAAGCAGATTGGAGCATTATGTGATGACCAGATTATTACTACAGGATACCTAAGTGACCTTGATAACTTAAGAGAAAATTATTAAGCTTAAATTAAAGGAGATAGGCCATGTTAGAAGCAAAGAATTTAACTAAAAAATTTAGTGGCAAAATAGCAGTAGACAATATATGTTTTTCACTGTCCCCAGGTATATATGGTCTGCTGGGGCCTAATGGTGCAGGCAAAACAACACTTATAAGATGTCTTACTAATCTTTATAAATATGAAGGTGAAGTACTGTTCAGAGAAAAGAATACAAAAAAGAATTTAGAGTATGTTAATAAGCTTGGATATCTGCCACAGAAATTTGGCACATATCGAGAACTTTCTGTAGAAGAAAATCTTTTGTTTTTCTGTGAACTTAAGAATATTGATAAAAATATGCAGAAGAGCGAAGTTGACAGAGTTCTTGAACTTGTAAATCTGACAGATGAAAGAACGAAGAAAGCAAAGTATCTGTCTGGAGGAATGCAGCGCAGACTTGGAATTGCACAGGCTTTTCTCGGGGATCCGGATGTTCTGATATTCGACGAACCTACAGCGGGACTAGACCCTGAAGAAAGACTGAGATTCAAGATGATAATAAGTGGTTTACCAAAGGACAAAATAATTATTGTATCAACACATATTGTTGAAGATGTAGAAGCACTTTGTGACCAGATTATTATTCTTAAAGAAAGCAGAATGCGTTTTAAAGGCAATGTTGCAGAATTAAAAGAATATGCTAAACATAAGACGTATATATGTAATGAGGAATATCTTGAAAACCTGTCAGACAACTGCTTTATTGAAAAGAGATTTGAAGATGATGAAAAAACAATGTATCGTTTTGTGACTAATGAAGCACAGTCCTGCGAAGAGGTCAGTGCAAAAATAGAGGATGGATATATATGCGTACTAGAGGAAATATAAAGAATGATTTCAGAATGTTTCTGTTCCAGATGAAAAACATAAAGAGGGTATTTGCCGTTCCAATTATTATGAATCTCATAGTACTTCCATTATTGCTTGTGGCATCAATGAAAAAATATGACGATATGTATTATGTTGAAGAAGCACTAGTACTTTATGGTCAGTATTTTATTCCTGTTCTTGCAACATGGTGGTTTTCCTTTGCATTTATAGAAATAGTTGATAATCCGGGAAATGAATTGTTCTACGTAACAGGAAGAATGAAAAACAGACTTGTTCTGTTATGGCTTGGTCTTTACCTTGTTATTACCGGCATTGAATACTTAGTGATGGGAATATGGATTAATGTAGTGCTATTGGAATTTGTACGTGTAGCAATATGTAGTTGCTTTTATGTTTTTCTTGAATATGCAGTAATGTTCTGGACAGGCTCAATGACGGTATCTTTTATGGTGAGTGCATTATACTGGCTTATGACTAGTTTTGGCGGTCAGATCAAAATAAGCTGGCTGAACTGTTACTATAATGACTTTATGACAGTTGAGATTCTTATAGAAAGATATGTATGGATTTTTGTTGTTGCTATTGTATTTTACATTGCAGGATGCATTGGAAATGCAAGAAAAGAAAAATATATTTAATAATCAATTGCGATGAGCCAAATACCCTCACCACTTATAGTGGTGGAGGTTATTTTGACTGACTTCAGATAAAAAGCAGATAATTGTAAGGCGTAATAAGATGTATACTAAAGGTCTTTACATATTCTGCAGTTTTCTCTGAGATATGTAAGCGTATTGTCAACAATCCACTACTAGTAATTATTAAGGAGAAACGACATGTTAAGAAAGTATTTTTGATTTCATCGATAGTTATAATTATATTGTCAACGTCCTTATTTTTGTATTTTAACAAAGGAGAGGGATTTCCACATTTGAAGCAGGCTGTTATACAATATTCTGGGACAGTTTTTTATACGGGTAAAGATATAGAATATGATGTTTCTTTTAACTTTCTAGATGAAAATGAGCATAGTGAAATGGCAAGTAAGGATAATATAAAGGAAATCTTTATAGTTACAGAAGACAATGAGCGTATTAAGGTAAATAACTGGCAACTTTATGCAAGAACGTTCAATGATTATACTATTAGAGACCTTTATACTACAATAAATTTAGGTGGAGATGATCAGGAGTATATTTTAAACGGCATATCATTAGTTTATCTTGATGGAAAAGAAGAAAATTTTGATATTGGTGAACTTAGAATTAAGGATACAAATTATTGGAATGCAGATCATAAGGTTTATAATTCTACGCAGACAGTAGAAACAGTAGGTGATTTCAAAGAAAGGCAGTATAATATTTTAGTAACCTTATCCTCTATTGAAGAACTTACTATTAAACTTAAAAATATAGATTTAGGAATAGAAGGGGTTAAGGTAGATCTTAATAATATAAAGATTAAAGAAAATGATCAGGAACCTGTTGATTTAGCACTATCAAAAGAAATTCATTTAGATAAGTTTTCTTATACGACACTTATGATTCCTTTAAACTTAAAAGAATATAAAGAATTTCATAAGAAGATTTTAGTGTTTAATCCTAAAATAGAATACGAAAAAAATGGGAATCTTTATACTATCATAGGTGATTTAAATTTAAATATTACACCATTTATAGGAGAATCAGATATAGATGAAATAAAAGCAAGTAAGTACATAGAGGAGAATGGTATATGAGTTTTGAAATAGTAAATGTTACCAAAGCTTTTGGACGAAAAAAAGAGTTCTTGATAATCTGTCACTTACTATTAAAGAAAACAATATATGTGCTATTGTTGGTACCAACGGTGCAGGAAAAAGCACACTTATTAAGACGATATTGGGTTTAGTTAGAAGAGATACTGGTAAAATAACTTTTAACGGTGAGGATATTTCCATGTTAATAAACCAAGGGAAAGTAGAGTATTTGCCAGAAACGTTAGGATTTTCAAAAAACGTAACATTAAGAAATTATCTGAATGATATGGCTCTGATAAAAGGAATAGATGAACAATACATTGAAGAAAAAATAGAGTATTTAACGGGTATATTTAATTTAAGAGATCGTGCAAATGATAATGTTGCTACATTATCTAAAGGAATGAAAAAGATAGTTGGTTTCATGCAGTCCGTACTAAATATGCCAGAACTGCTTATTCTTGATGAGCCAACGGATGGACTTGATCCCATATCAAGGAGAACGATGCTTAATTACATAAAGAAAATCTCACAGGAAGGCTGCACTGTTATAATTACCTCTCATGTTTTGGCAGATTTAGAGCTTATTACTGATAAAGTTGTTGTACTTAATAAAGGTAAAATAATTAATGAAATAAACAGAGATAAGTTTCAAAGGAAAAAATCAATATAACAATATTATATGAAGATGGAAGAGAAGAGGTAATAAACGAGGATTACTCAGATGAGGAAATATTTATTGAATGCCATGATTCAGAGGTATTGAAGAATATGAAGATAAGACTTAATTCTTCTAGTCTTGAAGATTTGTTTTTGTATTCCTTAAGTTTGGGCTGTGAGGTGGAAGATGAGCAGGGTTTTAAAGTATAAAATACTACATACCATAGAAGATAAAAAGTTTATGGCCATGGTTCTGGCATATATTTTAATTTTTAATTATGAGGTTATAATTTCTTCAGGAGTGCTTACACTTGGTGACGAAGCTTTTAATACGTTGATGAAGCTTGATCTTTTAATGAATAATTTCATCATAATATCTCTGTCATTATGATGGGTATACATATTATTATCAATATTAATTTATTATGTGTAACTACAGCTATTTGCATTAAGCTGGATTTTATAGAACTCCTGCTGGCAAATAAAGAAATAGTGCTTAATATAGTAGTTTTACTATCTATAACGGCTTTCTTCGTAATAGCATTAGAAGGATATATTGGTGGTATTGGAGGGCTTTTAGCTGTTGTCATCTACAATATACATACGTATGAAACCATACCACTATTAAATATAGAAATTATGAATTTATCAGAACCAGTAAAGCGAAGTTTATTTAATGAATATTCCCTATGCTTAAACTTATACTGAGCATGTTCTTCCTTGCAAACATAAAGTTGTTTGTAACAACAACTTTCATCTGCTTTATTATTACGGCGATTATTTATGCTGCAGTATATAAAATAACATCAAATGCTTATTATAAGATTGTAAGCGGCATATCGGATTGAAGTATTTATTAACGAACAGTAAAAAAATAAAACCGCTAAAACACTTGTAATTGCAAGCACTTCAGCGGTTTATATTATTCTCAAAGTGTCAAAGAGCAGATTGAATTTACCACATCAAGAAAGAGGATGATGAGAGGTACTATTTAAAACTTGGGAGCATAAGTTCAGTTGATGCTGCCATTCCGAAGGCTATTTGCAATGCAAACGATTCAGAATTGTTAATGAAAATACGCTTATCCCATATTAGCAGAATCAGACTGATAATCCACATTCCCAGATTTAGAAGTCTAAGAAATATATAAGCTATATCTGTGTATGCATGCATGCCTGAACGGATGCTGGAAACCATAATGAATATGAAAAAAAAGAGGTTTAATAAAGCAATGGCATAATATGTAGTTTTGATATATTTTCTTAATGTATTTAATTTAGTCGAGTTAAGCATATTAATAATCTCCTTTCCAATCTTTATTAGTCTTTCGGATAAAAGAAATCAGAGTTCCCGATACTCACACCACTAAAGTAGTGGACTTTTCGCTAAATCTTGTAAAAAACAATTAGAGCGAGAAGAAGGGATTAAGTTGTACAGTGCTATATTGCTTTAACGCTGCTTAATTTCCACACATGGAACCAATTACCTGCCTGAACTTTACTAGTGCAAGTGAATCTGGCTTCTACCGTAATAACTTTTTGGCTTGTATTGTCTAGAATTTTAGTACAGTCATTTGCCAAACCTCTTGAATGAGCACCTAGAACGTCAAATGCTATTTTATATGCAACACTATATGTACTTGCTATAGCGCCAGCTAAACCAGATCGAACGCCTTGTTCTAATTGGCTACGATTACGTAGAGACTGTAGCTCTGATCTGGTAAATTCCTTTTTTGCAATGCCTGATCTTGCAGGACATTTTCCACTACCAGGAGGGAACTCATCTGAGGCATAAGTGACAACATATAATTCGCCGTCTTCTTCATATGAATATAAGACGGGTTCTCCATTTAAAGTAGCCTTTTCGCTGGTTGTTTCGTTTAAAATGTTTCTAGCACCGACATCAGAGTCTGAAATAATTGCTGTATCGGCAAATGACACTATTGGCATTGTTAAACTGATAATAACTGACAGACATAGGGTTATTATTTTTTTCATGTTAATTCCTCCTTACTTTTAATCGATTGCGATATTTATTATGACAATTATAAGCTATACAATTGTGCAAAGCAACAATTATATAGAATCTTAAGAATTCTTAAGAAACTGTCAGAAATATGAGAAACCAGGAAGGTGATCAAGCTGATATATTCCGGTGACATGTTTACAGAATCGGTGTGACAACCATACATTATACAGAGTTCGATTTCTTTATTTGTAAAATACGAAGGAAAAGTTATTAATAATCTTCCTGTCTTTTTTTGAGTGAAAAAGGTACGAAGCCACCTATTAATGTTGTGATTGCATGGTACTATGCAATGTACAAAATAAATACACAAAAATTCAGAAGAAAGGTATTGACCGTACCTATCTCCTGTGTTATTATAGACAAGCTGTCTTTTGAAGGACATGCAGGGACAATCTGAAACACCTTACGGGGTGAAAAAAGAAGATAAAAAGTTCTTGACAAATACGACATAAGATAGTATACTAATAAAGCTGTCACACGAAAGCAGCTCAGGAAAAACTTTAAA
>SAMEA104404097__coassemble_140_pt1 | contig 77438 bp, 70 predicted proteins | sample SAMEA104404097__metabat2_low_PE_058 | metagenome-assembled genome bin SAMEA104404097 (sample SAMEA104404097) | Balaenoptera acutorostrata | reverse complement strand
ATAAAAGATTTAGAAAGCTGGAAACAGGGACATCTTCTGGAACTTAAAGCACACACAGAAGACGGACCATGGTATAAAAATGCAGATGTTCACTATAAAAAGTGCAGTGAATGCGGAACAAAGTTAAGTGAAGAAGCTCACAGCTACTCAGAGTGGAAAACAGACCAGAACGCAACAGAAGATGCTGCAGGAAGTAAACACAGAGACTGCACAGTCTGCGGATACAGAGAAACAGAAGAAATTGCAAAGCTTCCACATAGCCACAAGGCAGAACTTATTCCGGGAAAAGAAGCTACAACGGAGCATACCGGACTTAAGGAGTGCTATAAATGTCAGAGCTGCAACAGATATTTTGAAGATGCTGAGTGCAGAAAAGAGATTAAAGGTGATATAAACAAATGGAGAACTATTCCAAAGAAGGCAGTTGCAAAGACTGAGGAAAAATCTTCAGCTAAGCAGGTAGTGTACGAAGAAACAGAAGGTACACTTTTAGCAGAAAGTGCAAAGGACACTATACTTAAGGAAGAAAAGCAGGAAGTTAAAAAAGAATTAAAAACAGAAGATAAAAAGACTAATGAAGATAATGAGGAAAAACAGAAACCTGAAAGTGAAACTGAAAAAGAAAAAGAAAACAGTATGGTTCCAGTAGTAATTCTTATTATTGCAGCAGTTGCAGGAACATTATTCTTCAGAAAAAAACATAATTAAAAGACCAAACGAAAGGGGCTTTCTGTGAAGCCCCTTTTATCATGCTGAAAGTATGAAAATGATGCTGTTTTATAGTGCATCAGAAAGTCTTAAGAATAGTTCTACAAGGTATGCAGTTCCCACTGACCCTACTGCAACAGTAAGAAGACTGCGTCCGTAAAATGCAAGTACAAGAGCAACAAGAAGTGCAACGCATGCAGAACCTACAGAAGCAGTAGATGTAAATATTGCAGGAAATGTCATTGCAGAAAGTACAGCATATGGAACGTAGTACAGAAATGACTGAATAAATCTGTTTTCGATTTTGTGCCTGAATACTACAAGTGGCAGCATTCGCGGTACATATGTTACAAGTGCCATAATAGCAATTGAAATAAGTATTCTTGAGCTAACCATCATAATGCCTCACTTTCTTCGTTATTATCTGTATCAATTGGGAAAAATTTTGCAGCAAGTGCTGATGTAACCACAGCACATATTATTATTACCCAGCCTCCTGAAAGCTTTTCAAGACCTGGTGCATATGTAAAAATACAGCTCATAAAGGCTGCAAATATTATTGCAAGAGCAACAGGATGACTCTTTCTTCCTTCTGGAATAATAATAGCTATAAACATTCCGTAGATTGCAATTCCAAGGGCATTTCGTACAGCAAGAGGAAGAATTCCTGTAGCAGCGGCACCAAGGAATGTACCAAGAGCCCACCCAAAGTAGGGAAGAAGTATAAGTCCTGCAAAGTAACCTGCAGTAACTGTTTTTCCCTGCTGCATGGCTATGGCAAAAGTCTCATCAGTTACACCAAATGAAAGGATAAGTCTCTGCCACAGTGTCATGTCTTCTGAAACTCTTTGCGAAAGGGAAAGTGACATAAGCATATATCGTATATTTATGATGAACGTCGTAATTGCAATTTCAATGAAAAGCCCTCCTGCAAGAATAAGATCAAGCCCTGCAAACTGTCCTGCAGAAGTAAGGTTTGTCATTGATATTAACACGGCAATCCATACAGGAAGTCCGTTTTCTGTTACCATTAGTCCGAAAGCAAATGATACAGACAGGTATCCAAGACATATTGGTATACCGTCGTGTAAACCTTTCTGGAAGGTAAGCTGTTGTAAGTCTTTTTCCAATATTAAACACCTCTGAGATAAATTTTCCATAAGTATTATAGGTGAAAAGAATTTGAATATCAATATGATTTTGCATTTATCTTTAATTTCCCAAAAGAAAAAGAGCCACATAAAAGTGACTCTTAATGGTTAATATATTTTACATATCATCTGGCTGAATAACTCTTACTCTTAAAACCTCGTTAAGAGCAGGAACACTTTCAACCATATCAGGAGTTTCTATCAGTGCATATCCATAAACTCCTTTAACTGCTCCTGTAATTGAAACAATATTAAGGTTTGCAAACATTGCCATTGCAAGTTTTGCAGGATATGGTTCAAACTTTGTAATAACTGCAATTCTGTTCAGATCACCTTTAGGCCCAAGTGTTACAGTAGGAAAGTTAACTGAATTTACAATGTTACCATTTTCGATATAGTCCATTGTTTCTTCTACAGCCATTGTAGCACAGTTATCTTCAGCTTCTGCTGTTGATGCACCAAGGTGAGGAATTGAAATCACATTTTTCTTACCAAGAAGTTTGTCAGTAGGGAAGTCTGTAATATATTTTGCAGGTTTTCCAGCTTCAAGAGCTGCAACGAGATCATCTTCGTTAACAAGCTTGTCTCTTGAGAAGTTAAGAAGAACTGCATTTTCTTTCATCTGATTGAATATATCGGCATTAAGCATTTCTTTTGTGTTATCTGTAGCAGGAATGTGTACTGTTACAAAATCGCATGCTGGAAGTACAAGTTTCATGTCTGGAAGTACTTTTACTCCTGGTTTAAGTCCAAGAGCTGCATCAAGACTCAAGAATGGATCATATCCGATAACGTTCATTCCAAGATCCATAGCCATGTTTGCTACAAGTCTTCCGATGGCGCCAAGTCCGAGAACACCAAGTGTTTTCCCTTTTAGTTCGTGACCTGCAAACTGGCCCTTGCCTTTTTCAACCTGTTTGCCAATATTTTCTGTAAGGCCCGAAGCCCAGCTGATTCCCTCTGGAATATTTCTTGCAGCTAAAAGAAGACCTGCAAGCACAAGTTCTTTTACAGCGTTTGCATTTGCACCCGGAGTATTAAAAACCACAATTCCTTTGTCTGCACAGTCAAGAAGAGGAATATTATTTACGCCAGCTCCTGCTCTTGCAATTGAAAGAAGTGTATTTCCAAATTCCATTTCGTGCATATCCTGGCTTCTTACAAGGATAGCAGATGCTTCATCAACGTTTTCTGTTACTGTATAGTTATCTGAAAGGTGAGCTAAACCTGCAGGGGAAATCTTGTTAAGTGTTGCTATTTTGTACATTTGTATGCCTCCTTATAAATTTTTCTATATTTTTGAAAATTATATCACTTTACTACTTTACTTGCAAGAAGTAATATGTTATACTTGCTCTAAAGTTGATAATTTGGTGATGTAATACAAATAATATCACAAAAATCGTAACTTTACAACAAAAAACTGAGAACTATGTGTGAGTTGAACAATATAATTGATAGAAAATTATCACCGATTCACAAAATAGAAATGGAGGGCTAAAAAAATGACAAAAGAAAATCGTGTATTTAATTTTTCTGCCGGTCCATCAATGCTGCCTTTAAATGTAATTGAGAATGTAGCGGAGAACCTGGCAAGCTTTGAGGGCTGTGGTCAGTCTGTTATGGAAATGAGTCACCGCTCAAAGGAATTCAAAAAAATTATTACTGAGGCAGAAGCTGATTTAAGAGAACTTCTTAACATCCCTGATAATTACAGAGTTCTGTTTATGCAGGGAGGAGGAACTTTACAGTTTTCCATGGTACCGCTGAATCTTTTAAGAAATTCAAAGAAAGCTGACTACATCGTATCAGGTTCATGGGCAAAGAAAGCTTGTAAAGAAGCAAAGAAATATGGTGATATAAAAGTTGTTGCAAGTTCAGAAGAAGACACTTTTACATATATTCCAAAGGTAAAAAGAGAAGACTTCAGAGCAGATGCTGACTATGCATATATCTGCTATAATAATACAATTTATGGAACAAAGTTCCCATATGTGCCTGACACTGGAGATATTCCTCTTGTTGCAGATATGTCAAGTTCATTCTTAAGTGAACCAGTTGATGTAACAAAATATGGAGTTATCTTTGCAGGAGCTCAGAAGAACATTGGCCCTGCAGGTGTTACAGTTGCAATTATAAGGGAAGACCTTTTAGGATTTGCAGACGAAAAGGTACCTACTTACCTGGATTACAAAACACATGCTGATAATGATTCACTTTATAACACTCCGCCATGCTTTGCAATTTATGTTGCAGGTCTTGTGTTTAAAAACATTAAGGCCATGGGTGGTGTTGCAGCCATGGAAAAACTTAATAAAGAAAAAGCTGCAAAATTATACGACTATATTGATAACAGCAGACTGTTTAAGTGCCCTGTAGCAAAAGAAGACAGATCTTTAATGAACGTTGTTTTTGTAACGGGAGATACAGATCTTGATAAGAAATTTGTTGAAGAAGCAAAAGCTGAGGGAATGGTAAATCTTAATGGTCACCGTTCAATTGGTGGCATGAGAGCAAGTATATATAACGCTATGCCAATGGAAGGCATTGATATGCTTATTGCATTTATGAAGAAATTCGAAGAAGCTAATGCATAACTGAATAGTGATAATAAGTACTGCCGTGCATATGATGTTTCCTTTGTGTGCACGGCAGTTTTCTGATGTGGCAATAAACTGTTATTGTCATTTCTGTTTTTTCTATTCTATAATGACAATAAAATGATTGAAATGAAGGTTAAAATCTATTGTTCTGGCTTCCAATTACTGAGATTTTGTCGTCCCTGCAATTTTATTTTAAAAACAGTTTTTATTGTCATTATATAAATGCTTTTTTGAATTTGACAAAACTGTAAAAAATTATTCAGTTAATGTTGTCTTCACGTTAAGAATTATCTTCTCATATACAAACGACTATAGAAGTAAGTAAAGAAATTAATCTTCTTCTTTACTTCCCTCTGGAAGGCCAGGGTTAATCCATGTTGTCATATTGTTAGTAAAAATAACCATACCTGGTTTTGCTCCTGCTGGTTTCTTTACGTATTTTGCCTGAACATAGTCAACCGGTACATTTTCCGAATCGCGTCCCTTACTGTGATAAGCAGCTATGGCAGCAGCTTCTAAAATTGCAGTGTCAGATATTTCTTTTCCTTCAGAAAGAATAATTACATGAGAACCGGGAATATCCTTTGTATGAAGCCATATATCGCTTTTTCCTGCTGTTTTTGTAGTAAGAATATCATTTTCCTTGTTGTTTCTGCCTACAAGAATTTCAAATCCATCGGAACTCATATAGTGGTGAGGATGAGGCTTATATTTTTTAGGCTTCATTTTCACTTTTCTTTTACGAACATATCCTGTATCTTCAAGCTCAGTTCTGAGAACCTCTATTTCTTCCATTTCCTCAGTATGGTTTAAATATGTGAGAACAGATTCAAGATATGCAATTTCTTCACTGGTTTCATCAAGCTGAACCTGTTTCTCTTTAAGGGCGGTCTTTGATTTTCCATAACGCTTAAAGTACTGCTGAGCATTTTTTGATGGTGTGAACTTTTCGTTAAGAGGAATTGTAACAGGGTTGCCGTCATAGTAGTTAATTACCTCAACGCTTTTGTCACCAGGATGAATAAGATGAATGTTTGCTGTAAGAAGTTCTCCGTAAAGTCTCAGATCTTCTGAGTTTTCTGCTCTCTGTATATCTTCAAGAAGACGCTGTTTCTTTAAATACAGCTTGTTAACCTGAGCAGATACAGATTTTACAAGGTCATGAGCTTTCTGCTTTACTCTGTTTGAACTCTGTTTGTGTGTAAAGTAGTAAGCAAGACATTCACTTAAAGTACTGAAGTCAGTTCTTTCTGCGGCTCCTTCATACTCTGATAAAGAAGCTATATGGAATTCCTGCGGAACACCTTTACTGTCTGAGTATACATGAGGAATAAATGAACCATTTTCAATGGAATCCTTTACAGTTTTTAAAAAAGCATATCTGTTTTGTGATGCAGCCATTTCAATTGCAATTGCAGGTGAAATCCCACCAACTTTAGAAAGAATAACCTTATGGTTTGGTTCTAAAGAATTAAGCTCATCTTCTGTAATCTCCTTAAATGAGATTTTATCCTGAGCAGGCGGATATTCGTATATTTTGCCAGGAAGAACCTGACGCACTCTGTTTACATCAATAGAAATATGCTTTATGCTGTCGATGATTTTTCCTGTATTCATGTCGACAAGTATAATGTTACTGTGTTTACCCATAATTTCAAAGATGAGCTTCTTTGAAACAGTAAATCCCAGTTCGTTAAGTGTTTCAAGTGAAATTTCAATGATTCTTTCTGAATCCTTCTGCCTTATATCTACAATACGTCCGCCCTGAAGATGCTTACGAAGAAGCATGCAGAATCCAAGAGGCACTGCAGGGTTAGGCATGTTTTCTGTAATAAAGTGAATACAGCTGTGAGAACTGTTTACGCTGGCATAAAGCTTTACATTTCCGTTTTTTGTATGAATATGAAATACCAGTTCATCACTTTCAGGCTGGTATACTTTTTCTATTTTTCCAAGGTAAATTGTGTCCTGAAGTTCTTTTACCATGGCGTTTGTTATTATTCCGTCAAAAGCCAAATAGGCACCTCCTAAAAATAAACTATTTTAATTCTAACCTTGCCCATATATGTTTGTCAATAGGCTCGAGTTGTGCTAAAATGTTTAATAGAAAATTGTTCGAAAACAGCCGGCAGGAGGAATTAATATGATAAAAAGCATGACTGGATTTGGTCGTGGAGAATACAATGATGGAAAAAGAAATATTGTAGTAGAAATCAGATCCGTTAACAACAGATATTCAGATATAAGTGTGAAACTTCCAAGAAGATATGCCTTTCTTCAGGACAGAGTCAAGAACACCATAAAAGAGACAGCAAAACGTGGTAAGATTGAAGTTATGGTTCAGGTAGAAAATATTACAGAAGAAGATACAAATATAAGTCTTAACACAGGACTTGCAAGACAGTATTTCGAAAACCTGATGAAACTGAAAGAGGAATTTAATCTGTCAGAAGAAGTATCTTTAAAAACTCTTGCCATGATGCCGGATGTAATGAAGCCACAGGCAGATATAACTGATGAAGAGGAACTTGCAGAAGCAATACTTATTCCGGTAAAAGAAGCAACTCTTAATCACGAAAAAATGAGAGGCATAGAAGGTGCAAAACTTGCAGAAGATCTTCTTATGCGTGGAGAAATAATCAAAGGTCTTGTAGACAGAATTGAAGCAAGAGCAGATGAGGTGCCTGTTGCATACACAGAAAAGCTCAGAGACAGAATAAAAGAACTTATTGGAAACAGTGCAGAAATTCCAGAAGACAGAATTCTTGTAGAAGCTGCCATCTTTGCTGACAAATGTAATATTACAGAAGAACTTATAAGGCTGAACAGTCATCTTTTACAGTTGAAGAATATTATTAATAACAGCACTCAGCCAGAAGGTAAAAAACTTGATTTCCTTGTTCAGGAAATGAACAGAGAGGCTAATACTATTGGTTCAAAGGCTAATGATATAGAAATTACCAATACAATGATAGAAATCAAGGCGGAAATCGAAAAAATCAGAGAACAGGTTCAGAATATCGAATAAAGTTCGCGGAATTTTACTTGTATAGCAATAGAATAAATGATATAATATACACTCGTAAAAATGACAGGAGACATATATGAAGAGTAGTTTACATAGAGGAAAATTATTCATTATTTCAGGTCCTTCAGGCACAGGTAAAGGCACAATATGCAGCAGGCTGAAGGAAGAAATGGATATTGAGGTTTCTGTTTCAATGACAACAAGACAGCCAAGAACAGGTGAAGTAAATGGCAAAAGCTATTATTTTGTTACAAAAGAAGAGTTCTTAGATCAGATAGATAATGGAGGTCTTCTTGAGTATGCCGAAGTTTATGGAAATTACTATGGCACGCCAAAGCAGAAAGTTCTGGATAAGTTAGAGCAGGGCAGAGATGTTATCTTAGAAATTGATATGCAGGGAGCACTTAATGTTAAAGAGAATTATCCTGAAGGAGTGTCAATTTTTATTCTTCCGCCTTCACTTTCTCTTTTAAGGGAGCGGCTTGTTGGAAGAGGAACGGAAACAGAAGAAGCTGTTAACATGAGATTATCAAAGACAATAAGTGAGATCTCTGTTATGGATAAATATGATTATTATGTAATTAACGATGAGGTAGAAGCTGCAACAGGACGGGTAAAGTCTATTATCAGTGCGGAGCATTCAAAAGTAGCAGACGATATTTATAACCTCATTGAGAGATATAAGGAGGAGAAATAAATGTTATACCCATCAATTAACAAAATCAGAGAAAAGGCAGACAGCAGATATACTTTAGTTATTATGGCTGCAAAGAGATCAAGAGATATTATCGACGGCAAACCAATTCTTTCAAACTGTAAAATCAATAAACCAGTTTCAATTGCTGCTAACGAAATTGCAGAAGAACTGATTACTTACAAAACAAGAGAAGAAGCAGAAGCTGAAAATGCTGTAGAAGAAACTCTTTAAGATAATCGTAGAAGGTATGGCGGATTGTTTCGTAAAAAGCAGTCCGTTTTTTTTGTAAAGTAATGAAAGGACAAATAATGAAGTATATAGAAATTAATATAGATACAAATCTGACAGGTATTGACCCTGTTGTTTCAGCGCTTGATAACATTGGCATTACAGATACAGTTGTGGAAGATCCAAGAGATGTAATAGATTTACTTGATCACAAAGAAGAGTATCTGTGGGATTATGTTGATGACTCTGTAGTTGAACTGAAGAACGAGCAGCCAAGAGTAAAGGTATTTATGGAAGACTCAGAAGAAAGCAGAAAGAAAACAGAAGAGCTTAAAGAATGCATTGCATCACTTAAGAATAATGTGGAAACAGGAATGTTCGGGCAGGGAGCTGACTTTGGATCTCTCAAAATCAGCATAGAAATTAATGATGATGCAGAATGGAAAGACAGATGGAAAGAATATTTCAAGCCTGCTAAGATTTCAGAAAATATTGTAGTAAAACCTACATGGGAAGAATACGAAAAGCAGAATGGTGAACTTGTAATTGAAATCGATCCAGGAATGGCTTTTGGTACAGGCACTCACGAAACTACATCAATGTGCGTAAAAATGATGGAAAAATACATGAAGAGTGATGATCACGTTCTTGATGTGGGCTGTGGAAGCGGAATTTTATCTATTGCAGGAGCGCTTCTTGGTGCAGAAGATATTCTGGGTGTTGATATTGACCCTGTAGCTGTTGAAGTTTCACAGGAAAATATAGAGCTTAATAAAGTTGATAACAGGGTAAAAGTTCAGTATGGCGATTTAACAAAAGGTATAGATTACAGAGCTGATATGATTGTGGCAAATCTTATGGCTGATATTCTTTTAATACTGACACCAGATGTTGCAAAACATCTTAAGAAAGACGGCATATATATTCTTTCAGGTATTCTTCTTGAAAAAGAGAAGCTGATTGCTGACTGCCTTGAAGAAAACGGATTTGAAATTATAGAAATTATGGAAGACGGTGACTGGTGCTGTCCTGTGGCAAAGCTGAAGTAGAAAGGGGATATGATTTTGAGAAGAGGAAAAAATAAATCGGATCTCATATATATACTTTTTTCTGCAGTACTGGGGCTTTTAATGGGATGGACAGCAGTGGACTTTATGGCTTACAGTGCTATTGGAATGCTGCTATGTAACCTGGGATTATGGGTGTTTATTACTACAATGCTTGCGGCATATTCTAATGATGCTGTAAGAGCAGCACTTCATGTGGGAGTATTTCTTGCCTGCGTGGTAACAGGATATTACGGACACTTTGCTCTTACAGGTGGAACGCTTATTCTTCCGCATCTTATTGCCAATATATTTATGATTGCCATAGGTGCTCTACTGGGCTTTATTGTATGGCATGCAGGAGCAAAGGAATGGCTTGGAGCTATATGCATTTCCATTCCTGTTTCTCTGATTGTTGCAGAGTGCTTTAACCTTTATCACAGAATTTCAATATCTTTAATCTTTGATATTGCAGCTGTTATATTGCTTTTGGTTTTATTTGCCCCTGGCAGATACAAAAAGCTTATGGCATTTCCTTTCGTTATTGTATTTACATTTGCCCTGGTATATTTTAATGTTTTATCAGGATTTTTCGGAGCGTGGATATGAGCAGATTTTTTACGGATGCATCAAACATAGGTGATGAATACATTTCAATAACAGACAGACAGGATATTAAACATCTCTCTAAGGTATTGCGCCTTAAAGAGGGGGACAGCGTGGATGTTTCTGATTCAGCTGAGTGGGAATACAAAGCTGAAATTGAAGAAATAAGGGAAGATGAAGTAATACTTAAAATAACAGACAAACAGAAGTTTGCACGTGAACCAGAAGTGCAGGTAACGCTTTTCCAGGGTATTCCAAAGGCAGGGAAAATGGAAACCATTATACAGAAATGCGTTGAACTTGGTGTTCATGCAGTAGTTCCTGTCTTTATGGACAGAACCGTTGTTGTGGAGAAGGGGAACTTTGGCAAAAAACTGGATCGCTGGCAGAAAATAAGCGATGAAGCTGTAAAGCAGTGTAAACGCGGAATGATTCCGGAAGTTATGGAGCAGAGAAAGTTTAAGCAGGCTGTTAAAGATCTTCAGAATTATGATCTTGTTCTTTTCCCATACGAAAATGAAACGGGATATTCCATAAAGGACTGCCTTAGAAATCTAAAGGAAAAACCGGAGAATATAGCAATTATTATCGGGCCTGAGGGTGGATTTTCTAATAGTGAAGTAGCAGATCTTGACGAAATAAAGGCTGAAAAAGTAACCCTTGGCAAAACCATTTTACGTACAGAAACAGCTGGTATGGCAGCTCTTGCCATGACTATGTATGAGCTGGAATTATAGAGAATAGAAGAAAGCCGGACGCTATGCGTACCGGCTTTCTCTTATAGGTGCGCCCTGCGGCACACGTTTCTACTTTTGTTTTTTCTGTTTACCTATCCAGTTTACCATTCCTTCACCGCATCCTGTAAGAGCTTTTTCAACAGGTCCGAAGATGAAATTCTGTACTATATCAATAATTTTAATAAATATAGTATAGAGACCGTCAACTACAAAATCATAGAACCTTGAAACTGGTTTTGATGAAAATACTATAACGCATGCTGATGCAAGACCAAGAACAAGAGCATAGTATGCAAATGTACCTGCAGCAGGAAGTGCAAACAGTCCCATTGTAATGGTGTTCTTTTTAATCCACTGCCTTATTACAAGGTGGAAAATATATACTGGCATTGTGTTTCTTCCCACATAGGCAAGATAGTTATCTTTAGAAGGAAGAATGTTAAGCATAAATATAATCCAGAGAGAACCAAGAGCAACAAGCACCAGTCTCATAATTATATCTGTGTACCACGCAACTCCTATTTCTGCACCTGGTCTTCTTAAAAGATACCACTCAACAGGAATATCTGTAAGACCATATGTAAGATAGAAGGATATTCCAATGAGGGCACAGCCAAGCACAAATGTCTGTATTTTTGTAAGACACTGAAGCTTTTTTATATGTTCGCTGTTACAGTAGTAGCCAAGGAAGAAGAATGGAAAATATGATACGATTCTTCCAAGTGAGTAGTCTTCTGTAAGCCATGGAATACATCCTGCAAAAACATAAAGTACAAATGTAATTGCAAAGAAGTGTGGTATTTTGACGTAGTTCTTCTGAAAGAACTTATACAGGAACAGTGCCAGCATAAACCACATTGCAAAGGGTGGCCTGTCAAAGTAAAGGGTTGCATGTCCCCATAAAAGAGTTCGTATTCCATAGAAGAAAAATATGCTTAAGATATATGGCCATAGAAAAACTTTAAATGCCTGCTGCCTGCTTTTTCCTGGTTTCTTTGAAAAATAACCAGAAAGAAACATAAAAGCCTGCATTACAAACACATTTATTGTTATGTAAATAAATCCACTAAATGAATCATGTGTAAAGTGGCCGGCCATTCTTGTAAAATGAGAAATAGGAATGGACCACATGCAGAGACCTCGAAGGGTATCGAACACATAATTTCTTTCTTTAATTTCACCCATAATATTCTCCTTAGCCAATATAGCCTTTGAGTAATTTAAGCGTTGCAAGTGCACCGTCATTGTGAGAACGCTCATATCCGTGTGATGCATAGACTCCGGGTCCTATAAGTCCATGCTTTATATCATATCCGGCAGATAAAGTAACATCTACGTCAGAACCGTAGTGAGGATAAATATCTACGCTGTAGTCGGCACCTTCTTTTTCTGCTGCTTCAATTAACCCTTTTACGACTTCGTAGTTGTATGGACCATGACTGTCTTTTGCACAGATTGAAACTTTGTGTTCGTTACATTCAATGCCTTCACCTACGCAGCCCATATCAACACTTATGGATTCTGTAACGCCAGCTGGAACTGAAGCTGCAGCACCGTGACCAACTTCTTCGTAAACTGAAATATATGCATATACTCTGCGTTCAGGAATTACTTTTTCTTCGGCAAGGTATTTTGCGTATGCAAGAATAATTGCAACACTTAGTTTGTCATCAAGAAATCTGCTCTTGATGTAGCCTTTGTCTGTAAAACGTGTTCTGGTGTCAAAACATACGTAGTCTCCTGTTCTGATACCAAGTTCGTCAGTATCTTTTCTGCTGAAGACTTTTTCGTCAATAAGGACTTCTACTGTGTCAAATGTTCTCTTTATATCATCATATTTGCCGTTTACATGAACTGAAGCATCAGTAAGCTGACATGTTCCTTCGTATATTCCGTTAAATTTTGTTATGATTCTGCAGTTCTCACCTTCTACATTATTTGCGTTTAGTCCGCCAATATTTGTAATTCGAAGTCTTCCATTAGATTTAACTTCTGCAACCATTCCTCCAAGTGTATCTGTGTGAGCACCAATCATAATGGCATTTTCTTTATTCTTTCCACCAAGGTCAGCAATAAGGCCGCCTTTTACAGTTTTTGCTGAATCAAAGCCTAGATCCTTAAATTCATTCTGAACATATTCAATAACTTCAGATGTAAGACCTGATGGACTGTCAATAGCCATAAGTTCATCTACCTGTGATAATAAATAGTCTAAGTATTTTTCCATATATACTACCTGCACTTTCTAAAACTTTATATGTATTTTATCGCATTTTCGCATAGTTGTAAATGCAGCGGAGAAAACACATATATATATGAATGATTATGTGCAGAAAACATGAAAATAAGTGTATGTAAAATGTTTTTATTAAGCATATTTTATGTGGAATTTCAGTGATTTTGTGAAAATTTATAGGTTAAATACGAAGTTTACCATGTTTTTTTGTGTACTTTTTCCAAAAAATAAAAAACTTTTACTTGATAAAGTGTAAAAAATCTTATATACTATAGTGTATATTGTGTTAGTGATATTCAAGAAAGGTATTACATCAATATTCGAAAAATGTGTTATTAATATGAGGAGGTTATAGTTAAATGGGAAAATATGTAGGAGGAAGAATTGCACAGGCAGCTGTGCTACTACTACTTATTACTTGCCTTACTTTCTTCATGATGAATGCTGTTCCGGGTGGTCCGTTCCTAAGCGAAAAATCACCTTCACCAGAAGTTCAGGCAGCAATGGAAGCAAAGTATGGTTTAGACAAACCAGTTGGAGAAAGACTTGTAACATATCTTAGCGATATGGCTCACGGTGATTTTGGTGTTTCATTCAAAATGCAGAAAAACAGACCAGTAAAAGACATCATCGTGGAAATGTTCCCAACTTCAGCTAAGATTGGTATTATTGCAATGATCATGGCAATGCTTGTGGGCATTCCTATGGGATGTATTGCAGCATATAACAGAGGAAACAAAATAGACAGTGTGCTCAGGGTAGTAACCACCCTTGGTATATCGGTTCCGGGATTTGTAGTTGCCACAGTATTACTTGTAATCTTTGGTGTAAAACTTGGTGTACTGCCAACCATGGGACTGTATTCACCGGCAAGCTACATTATGCCGTGTTTTGCCCTTTCATTCTACTCAATGTGTTACATTGGAAGACTTTCAAGATCAAGCATGCTTGATGTAATTAACCAGGATTACATCAGAACTGCAAGAGCAAAAGGTGTAAGCACCTTCAAAATTGTATTCAAGCACTCACTACGTAATGCGTTCATTCCGGTTCTTACATATGTAGGACCACTTACAGCAGGTATCTTAACAGGTGGTTTCGTAGTAGAAACAGTATTCAGTATTCCTGGACTTGGAAGATACTTTGTACAGAGCGTACTTGGAAGAGACTATCCTGTAATTATGGCTACAACAATTTTCCTTGCTTCATTAGTAATTATTATGAACCTTATTGTTGATATCCTTTACAAGGTTGTAGACCCAAGAATTGATATTACGAAGGGAGGAGCTTCAAGCTAATGAAATTAACAATGCAGCCAGATTGGGAAAGACTTCCTGATCCAGATATTGAATTCTTTGCAGACGACTTCGAAAAAGCAAGTGATGAAGCAAAAGAAAACTTTATAGAAAAAGCTCCACCAGTTTCTTACTGGAAGGATGCTTGGAGAAGACTAAAACAGAATAAGGTGGCAATGGTAGCGCTTGGATTTATTATCTTTATATTTATCTTTGCATTCATTATGCCTTTATTCTTTAAAAATGACTATTCAACAATGGTAAGAGGAGACGAAAACCTTACACCATGTCTGAAATACCCATTCGGTACAGATAATGTGGGCCGTGACCTTTTACTTCGTACAATGTACGGAACAAGAGTATCTCTTGTAATCGGACTTTGTGCAAGTTTAATCGTACTTATTATTGGTACAGTATACGGATCAATTTCCGGATACGTTGGTGGTAAAACTGACGCTATAATGATGCGTATTGTAGAACTTATTTATTCAGTACCAGAAGTACTTGTTGTTCTTTTAATCATGACAACAATCAAGGCTCCACTTACAAAATGGGGTAACTCAAGTGACTCAGTAATAGCAGAATTCGTTATGAGAATAGGTCCGGGACTTATTTCCATATTTATCGCATTCGGTGTACTTTACTGGGTAACAATGGCAAGAATTATCAGAGGTCAGGTTCTTATGCTGAAACAGCAGGAATATGTTACTGCTGCAAAAGCTTTAGGTGCTCCTGGCTCAAGAATCATCAAGAGACACTTATGGCCTAACTGTATTGGTCAGATCATTGTAACAACATGTATGCAGATTCCATCAGCTATTTTCCTTGAATCCTTCTTATCATTCCTTGGAATTGGTGTTCAGGCTCCGCTTACATCATTAGGTTCAATGGCAGCTGACGCTTTAGGCGGAATCTATTCTTATGCATACAGACTGATTATTCCATCTGTATTCTTAAGTTTACTAATTTTAAGTTTAAATCTTTTCGGTGACGGTTTAAGAGACGCTCTTGACCCTCGTCTGAAGAAATAGGAGGTAATCTGAATGGAAGAAAATATGAGAGATAAAACTCTTCTTGAAGTTGATGATCTTAAGGTTTCTTTCTTTACACCTGCAGGCGAAGTTAAAGCGGTTAACGGTGTAAGCTACAAACTTAATTACGGAGAAGTAATGGGTATTGTAGGAGAATCCGGATCAGGAAAGAGTGTTGAGGCATATAGCATTATCGGACTTTTACAGAGTCCTGGTAAAGTTATAGGCGGCAAAATCATGTTCGAAGGCGAAAACGTATTAGAATATGACGAAAAGAAAATGAGAAGTTTCAGAGGTAATAAGGTAAGTATGATTTTCCAGAATCCTATGACATGCCTTAATCCTGTATATACAATTGGTAACCAGCTGACAGAAGCTTTATTCTGTCACAAGGATATCAGTAAAGAAGAAGCTAAGAAAACTGCAATCGAAATGCTTACACTTGTAGGTATTAATAACCCTGAAAAACGTATGAAGCAGTATCCACACGAATTATCAGGTGGTATGAGACAGAGAGTTATGATTGCCATGGGACTGATATGTCACCCACAGCTTCTTATTGCTGACGAACCAACAACAGCTCTTGACGTAACTATTCAGGCTCAGATTCTGGAGCTGATGAAGGATATTCAGAAAAAAACTCATATGGCTATTGTATTTATTACACATAACCTTGGTGTAGTTGCAGAAATCTGCGACAAAGTATCTGTAATGTATGCAGGTAAAATTGTAGAACAGGGCGAAGTTAACGACATCTTCTACAATCCATCTCATCCATATACAGTAGGTCTTTTAAGATCAATGCCTCGTGTAGATGCTGACGACCACGAAAGACTTATTCCTATTGAAGGTTCACCAGTAGACATGCTTAACCCACCAGAAGGCTGTGGTTTCGGTGCTCGTTGTGAACACTGCATGAACATCTGCTTGAGAAAAGAACCACCAGTAGTTGACCTTGGAAACGGACACTTCTCCAAGTGCTGGCTACGTGTACTAAAAGAACAGGAACAGAAAGAGGAGGAGAACTAAAATGTCAATTAACGAAGACAAAACAAATAACCCGGTTCTCCTTGAAGTAGAGAACCTTAGAAAATATTTCCATGTAGGTAAAAAACAGGTTGTACAGGCAGTTCAGGATGTTAACTTCTTTATCAGAAAAGGAGAAACATTTGGACTTGTAGGAGAATCAGGATGTGGTAAAACTACACTTGGAAGATCAGTTATAAGACTTCATGAGCCAACAGCCGGCAAAATTATTTATGATGGCGAAGTTATTTATGACGAAGCTTTAGGCAAAAAACAGCCTAAGATGCTTCCTTACAGAAGAAAAATGCAGATTATTTTCCAGGATCCATCAGCATCACTTGACCCACGTATGACAGTTGGCGAAATTATTGGTGAAGCTCTTGATATTCACAAAATCTGTAAGACTAAGGAAGAAAGAAAAAACAGAATTAACGAATTACTTGAAAGAGTAGGACTTAACAGTGAGCATTCTAACCGTTATCCACACGAATTCTCAGGTGGACAGCAGCAGAGAATCGGTATTGCAAGAGCTCTTGCAGTAGAACCGGAATTTATTGTATGTGACGAACCTATTTCAGCTCTTGACGTATCAATTCAGTCACAGATTGTAAATATGTTAGAAGATATGCAGGAAGAACTTGGTTTAACATACCTGTTCATTGCTCATGATATTTCTGTAGTAAGACATATTTCCGACAGAATCGGTGTTATGTACTTAGGTAATATGGTTGAACTTGGCGAAAGTAACGAAATTTACAAGAACCCGTTACATCCATACACAAAGACACTTCTTTCAGCGGTTCCAGTACCGGACCCTGAATTAAGCAAGACAAGACAGCGTATTATTTTAGAGGGAGATATTCCTTCACCAATGAATCCACCTAGTGGATGCAGATTCCATACAAGATGTCCTTTTGCAACAGACATCTGTAAGGAAAAAGTTCCGGAATGGAGAGAAATTGAGCCGGAACACTACGCAGCATGTCATAATATTTAATTAAGAATCAATAGAAAAGGAGTATTAAGTTAGATGAAATTATTTAAGAAAATTCTAGTTTCAGCTTTAGCTTTCAGCATGGTATTTTCACTTGCAGCATGCGGTGGCAGTGGAAGTAAAGCTAAAGATGATGGCGTAATTGACGTATGCTTTGCTTCAGAACCAGGATCAATTGACCCTGCTCTTAATGCAACTATTGACGGTGGCATTATGCTTATGCATATGTTTGAAGGTCTTTACAAATGGGAAGACGATGGAAAAGGTAATGCTGTTTTAGTTGAAGGTATGGCTGAAAAATGCGAAGTATCAGAAGATGGAACAGTTTACACATTTACTATCAGAAAAGATGCTACATGGGCAGATGGAAAACCAGTTACAGCTCATGATTTCGAATACGCATGGAGAAGACTTGTAGACCCTGAGACAGCTTCTGACTATTCATATATGTTAGACCCTGTTAAAGGTTGCGACGCTGCAGCTGGAGAAACAGATCCTGAAATTTCAGTTCCAGATGATTACACACTTGTAGTAACACTAGATGTTCCTACAGAATACTTCAAAGAAGTATGTGCATTCCCATCACTATTACCTGTAAGACAGGACATTGTTGAAGCTAATGGTGACAAATGGACATATGAACCATCAACATATATTGGAAATGGTGCATATGCAATGAAAGAATGGAATCACAACGAATCAATTACAATAGAAAAACGTGATGACTATTATGATGCAGAAAATGTATCAGCACCTGTTATCAAGTTCCACTTAATGGACGATGTTAACGCTATGTATGCAGGTTACAAGAGTGGTCAGTTAGACCTTATTCAGCAGCTTCCAGCAGAAGAAATTGAAAATCTTTTAGCTGATGGAACAGCAGAAACAAGACCTTTCTTAGGCGATTACTATATCTCATTTAACACAACAGATAACTATGACCCTGAAAACCCATTCTTAGATGTAAGAGTAAGAAAAGCTTTCAGCCTTGCAATTGACAGAACATTTATTGCTGAGCAGGTAAGAAAAGACGGTGCAGTTCCAGCAGGTGCATTTGTACCAGACGGAATGTATGATGCAGGTGGCGCAGGTACATCTTTCAGAGAAGTTGGTAAAGATTACTTAGATCCATCACAGGAAGCTTACGAAAAGAACTGTGAAGAAGCAAGAAAACTTCTTGCAGAAGCTGGATATCCAAATGGAGAAGGATTCCCACAGGTTGACTATTTATATAACACAGATAAGGGACATAAGGCTATTGCTGAAGCTCTTCAGAACATGTGGAACACACAGCTTGGCGTAAATGTAAGCCTTGCTAACCAGGACTGGAATGTATTCCTTGAAGAAAGAAAAGAAGGTAAATTCCACATTGCAAGAGGTGGCTGGATTGCAGACTACAATGATCCAATGTGCTTCTTAGATATGTTTATCTCTGCTTCAGGAAACAATGATCCACAGTACAGCAACGCAGAATATGATGCACTTATCAGTAAGGCTAAAAAGACAGCTGATAATGCTGAAAGAATGAAGTTAATGCACCAGGCTGAGGATAAGATTATGGAAGAAGATGCTATTTTAGCTCCTTTATTCTACTACACTCAGGTTGACGCATCTCACTTAGATGGCGTTTACTATACACCATTAGGATTCTATTTCTTCAAGAATGCTTCAGTTGTAACTGAGTAGTTCTGGAAGAAAATTAAAGACATTTTAGCTGGGAACTTAAGGGTTTAAGGTCCCGGCTTAAATTAAAAAATCATGTGTCAGAAAATTTCTAATTGACAAAATAGAGTAAATAGCTAAAATTATATGTATAGCAGGAAGTTAAGTATAATATCGAATAAAGGTTCGTTTTCGAGGTATTATATATTTTCAAAGAGGAGGAAGAAGTAATGAATAAGATGAAGAAACTATTAGTTTTAGCATTAGCAGGTACTATGGTATTCTCTCTTGCAGGCTGCGGAGGCGGCGGAGAAGAGTATAAGGTTAAGGATGATGGAGTTGTAGACGTATGTTTCGCTTCAGAACCAGCAACAATTGACCCTGCACTAAACTCATCAGTTGACGGAGCTATTATGTGTAATCATATCTTTGAAGGTCTTTACACATGGAAAGATGATGGCGAAGGAAACGCTGAGTTAACAGAAGGTGCTGCAGAAAAATGTGAAGTCTCAGAAGACGGAACAGTATACACCTTTACTATCAGAAAAGATGCTAAATGGTCAGATGGTGAACCAGTAACATCTAAGGATTTCTTATATGCATGGAACAGACTTGCTGATCCAAATACAGCAGCTGACTATTCATACATGTTAGACCCTGTTAAAGGATTTGATTCAACTAAAGAAGGCGAAACACATCCAGAAATTTCAGCACCAGATGATCACACATTTGTTGTTACATTAGACGTTCCTACAGAATATTTCAAAGAAGTATGTGCTTTCCCAGCACTTTTCCCAGTAAGAGAAGATATCATTACTGAAAAAGGTGATGACTGGACATATGAACCAGAAACATACGTAGGTAATGGACCTTACAAAATGAGCGAATGGAGCCACAACGAATATATCGCTATGGAAAAGAGTGAAACATATCACAATGCAGACGCTGTTGTAAACGAAAAAATCAAATTCCACTTAATGGACGATGTTAACGCAATGTTAGCAGGATTCAAGAGCGGCGAATTAGACTTTATCCAGCAGTTACCTGCAGAAGAAATTGAATCTCTATTAGAAAAGGGTGTTGCCAAGAATGAAGATTACTTAGGAAACTACTATGTATGCTTCAACACATCAGACAATTATGATAAAAACAACCCATTCTTAGATCCAAATGTAAGAAAAGCATTTAACTTAGTAATCGATAGAAACTTTATTACTGACCAGGTTAAGAAAGACGGATCAGTTCCAGCTACAGGATTCGTTCCAGCAGGAATGTATGATGCAGGCGGAGCAGGAACAGACTTCAGAGAAGTTGGTGGAGAATATTTCAGTGCAGATCCAGATAAACACGAAGAAAACTGTGAAGAAGCAAGAAAACTTTTAGCTGAAGCTGGATATCCAAATGGAGAAGGATTCCCACAGGTAGAATACTTATATAACACAGATAAGGGACACAAGGCAATTGGTGAAGCTCTTCAGAACATGTGGAAAGAAGAATTAGGAATTACAGTAACACTTAGAAATCAGGACTGGAACGTATTCCTTGAAGAAAGAAAAGATGGTAAATTCCATATTGCAAGAGGCGGATGGATTGCAGACTACAATGACCCAATGTGCTTCTTAGATCTGTTTGTAACAGGATCAGGTAACAATGACCCTCAGTATTCAAATCCAGAATTTGATAAATTAATCGGTGAAGCAAAGGTTACAGCTGACAATGCAAAGAGAATGGAAATCATGCACAAGGCAGAAGATCTTCTTGTTAAGGAAGAAGCTGTAGTAGCACCTATTTACTACTATGCACAGGTTGACGCTTCTAAGTTAGATGGCGTTTACTACACACCACTTGGATACTATTTCTTTAATGCAGCAACATTAAAATAGGAATAGAATCCTTTAGCGAACACGAACCATAATATACTAACAAATACTACGGGAGGCGGATTAATTTCCGCCTCTTTTTCTTTGGGGTGTGATATAATTAAAAATATATACGTATGAAAGGGGAAGTATAAATGGAACTATCAGTAAGATTAGAAAATATGCGGGAATTCTTTAATGATGGATGGACTCTTGATGTGGCATACAGAAAAGAGGCGCTTTTAAGATTAAAGAATGTAATTAAGAAATATGAGTACGATATAATGGATGCATTATACGAAGATCTTGGAAAAAGTGATACGGAATCTTATGCAACAGAAATAGGACTTGTATACGAAGAAATCACATACATGCTTAAACATGTGGATAAACTGGCAAAACCACGCTATGTATCCACACCATTAACAAACTTTCTGTCAACAAGTAAGATAATTAAGGAACCTTATGGAGCGGTACTTATTATGGCCCCATGGAATTATCCATTTCAGTTGTGCATGGTTCCTTTAATCGGAGCAATAGCAGCAGGTAACTGTGCAGTGGTAAAGCCGTCTGATTATGCACCTCATGTTGCAGAGGTAGTAGACGATATAATATATGAAGCATTTGATGATGAACATGTTTTTGTGGTAACAGGAGGAAGGGAAGCAAATAAGGACCTTCTTTCTAATAAATTCGACTATATTTTCTTTACAGGTGGCAAAGAAGTAGGAAGAACTGTAATGCATGCTGCATCAGATTTCCTTACACCAGTAACCCTTGAACTTGGTGGAAAGAGTCCATGCATAGTTGACAGCACTGCGGATATTGCTTTAACAGCAAGAAGGCTTGTATGGGGTAAATTCCTTAACTGTGGACAGACATGCGTGGCTCCTGACTACGTTTACGTACACAAAAAGGTTAAAGAACAGTTAATGGAAGCTATTGTTCGTAACATTGAAGCTCTTTATGGTGAAGAACCTCTTAACAGCAAGGACTACGGTAAAATCGTCAATGAAAAGCATTTTAATCGTTTATCAGCGATGTTAGATGGAGCTGATATTTACTATGGTGGAGAGACTGATCATGAAAGAAACAAGATTGCACCTACAGTAATTGACAATGCAGACTGGAGCATACCTGCAATGCAGGAAGAAATCTTCGGACCAGTACTTCCTGTTCTTGAATTTGAAAATCTTAACGATGTAATCAGGGAAATCAAGAAGAAGCCAAAACCACTGGCACTTTATATTTTTACTCGTTCAAAGGAAAATGAACGCAAGGTACTTAAGCATGTTTCATTTGGTGGTGGCTGCGTTAACGATACAGTAATGCATCTTGCAACAACAAGTATGCCATTTGGTGGAGTAGGCGAAAGCGGTATGGGTAACTATCACGGCAAGTACAGCTTCAGAACTTTCTCTCACGAAAAGAGCATACTGAATAAAAGTCTTTTAATTGATATGCCAATGCGATACGCACCATATGGTGATAACATGATAAGCATACTCAGATTGTTCCTTCACTAAGGAATTCAGAAATATGGAATAGAAAAGGACAGAGTCTGTTAACGGAATCTGTCCTTTGCTCATCTTAAACCCGGCCCGCCGTGAAAAGGGCAGAAGTGAAAATTTTTCAGAAACTATGGGGAATTCACGATTTTGAAGCTGATTCTGGTCAGAATGCAGTATAGTTGCTTTTTTGCTGTCAGGAAGCCGGGAAACCATATTCTGACCCTGGATTTAGTGAAAATTCAAAAGTAGAAAATATTTTTCACTTCTGCATGGAGGGGCAGGAAATAGCAGCTAGGTTTTTTGAAACAACAGATGCAGGTTCCCTGCAATGCACATGATTAAGTGGTCACGTCTATATAGTGACAATATGATAAGCACACTGAGACTGTTCCAACACTAAGGTTACATAAGATATGTAGAAGTTTATGCACTCAAGTGCAAAAACTTTGTTAAAATATGAAGTTTATGCATTCAAGTGCAAAAACTTGTAATATTAGAAGGTTTGTGGTACACTGAAAACACGGAGGTGGATAATATGATAGATACAAATAAATTAAAGACAAGAAGTCTGTATTTAAATAAACTGATTGCCTTCAAGGATACAGAACCTGTAAAAGTTATTACAGGAATCAGGCGCTGTGGAAAATCAAGTCTTTTAAAAATGATGATTGAACACCTCAGAGAAAATGGTGTAGACGAAGATCAGATAATAGAGATGAACTTTGAATCTTTCAGATACAGAAATATGTCTGCAAAGGATTTCTATGAATATGTATCAGATAATGTATTGCAGGGAAAAAGAATGTATATGTTCTTTGATGAAGTACAGAGAATTCCAGCATGGGAAGATGCAGTGAATTCATTTCGTGTGGATTTTAACTGTGATATTTATATTACAGGATCAAATGCTTATCTGCTTTCTTCAGAATATATGACATATCTTGCAGGCAGATGCGTAGAAATCAAAATGCTTCCTTTGTCATTCAGGGAATTCGCTGAGTTTTATGGCTACAGTGTCATAGAAAATTCAGGTATTCTTGGAGAAAAAACTTATCAGATAACTGATGCTTCAGGGGCTGTTTATGATAAAAAAGAAGTACTTAATACATATCTAAGATTTGGCGGTATGCCTGGAATTGCAGATGTAGGGCTTAACCAGGAGAAGGCTATGGTACTTCTTGATGGAATTTATTCTACAGTTATCATGCGCGATATTATGGAACGTGAAAACTTCAGAGGAAATAAAAATATAACTGATCCTGTGCTTCTAAGAAAAATTGTACGTTTTTTAGCTGACAATATTGGCAGCAGTATATCTGTTTCATCAATTGGAAATACTCTTGCTGACGAAGGCCTTATCAGAGAAAACAAACGTGGAAGTAAACCAAGTGTGCATACAGTACAGTCATATGTAGATGCATTAATTGAGTCGTATTTCTTTTATGAAATCAAGAGATTTGATATTAAGGGAAAGGAATACCTGAGAACTCTTGGAAAATATTATATTTCTGATATTGGAATGAGAAATTATCTTCTTGGCGTGAGAGAACGTGATATTGGACATGTAGTTGAGAACGTGGTTTATTTTGAACTTATGAGAAGAGGATATGATGTTGCTATTGGTAAGATAAGCAACATGGAAATTGATTTTATAGCTACATCAGCTGATGAAAAGATATATATTCAGGTAACACAGTCGATGACCGATGAAAAGGTTATTAAACGTGAACTTGCACCACTGAAGTCTATTGATGATAACTACGAAAAACTTGTATTATCATTAGATCCAGGACTTGAAAATACATACAATGGAATAAAATCACTAAATCTTTATGACTGGCTGCTGAGACCATATAAGATGTGGTAGTAAAAAAGGACAGACCTTGTTTTCCGGGAATCTGTCCTTTATTTTAATACAGGAAGTATGGATTATAAGAGATATTTTCGTATATTTCAGTGAAAGTACTTGATGGTTTTTATGGAGAAAAATGTGCCCGGGGTAATCCCTGCGTAAGCTCTGGTCAGATGCAGATTACAGATGAAAAAGACTGCGGGTTTACCATAAAAGGCGAAAAATAAAAAAAGAGGCCTGAAATGAAGAATTTGAAAAACAGGATTTTGGATATATATTTTTTTTATTTTTTAAATCCAATACTTTTTTAGAAACTCCTATGGGGAAAGGAGAATGTAAGGATAAACCACAGAATATGGACAGGATATGACCTGAAATCTATAGCGGCGAGAAGGATTTTCTCTTAAAACCGGCTGTGTTCACAATTATAAAAGGGAGAATATGGAATAAACGCCTTTGGTTTACCATGAAGAACTGAAAAGTGTTGGATATATATTATTTTTATTTTTTAAATCCAAATTCCTGTTTTATAGTGAGGTGACAATTCATCCTCAGGAGGAATTCATCTATATATAGGATAGATGTAAGAAAGCAGGCCAAGGCCTGCTTTCATCATTATAATATATTCGGTCCGAACCTGTACCAGGTTCGTTCATTTCATCTGTTCTTATGTATATTGCTATTTAACGATTATTTGCATTTTCCGCATAGACTGCAGCCTGTAGGAGTTGAAGCGTTACCTCCAAGAGCTGTTTCTCTTAATTCAAATGGAAGTGAACATCCAACGTGGTACATTGCTTCAGCCATTTCATCAAATGGTATCTGATGTTTTACTCCTGAAAGTGCAAGCTGTGCACATGTAAATGCATTTGATACACCGATGGCGTTTCGGCTCTGGCATGGTGCTTCTACAAGGCCTGCAATAGGGTCGCATACAAGACCAAGAAGGTTTGACATGGCAATTGATGCAGCATGAAGACACATTTCAGGAGTTCCTCCCTGAAGTTCAACAAGTGCACTTGCTGCCATTGCTGATGCAGCTCCTACTTCTGCCTGGCATCCTGCTTCAGCTCCTGATACAGAAGCGTTTCTTGTAAGCAGGTAACCGATGGCGCTGGTATTTACAAGGCCTTTAATCATTACGCTGTCGTCGTAGCCGAATTCTTCGCAGTAAGAGATTAAAGTTCCAGGAACAATTCCTGATGATCCTGCAGTTGGTGCAGCAACAATAAGGCCCATTGTGCCGTTTACTTCAAGAACTGCCATGGCATACGCAATAGCTCTTGTAAGCATGCTGCCGCATAGTGATCCATTTTCTTTAGCGTAATCAGTTATCATTTTGCCTTCACCACCAATTAGTCCGCCAAGTGATTTTACAGGCTTTTCAATAGGTGAGTGTGCGGCTTCCTTCATAATATTTAATGAAACCGTAAGTTTATCAAGAATTTCCTTCTCTGATATAGTTCCAAGTGACGTTTCTCTTGCAAGCATAATTTCTGAAATGCTCTTGCTGTTATTTCTGCAGAGCGCAAGTAACTCTTTTCCGTTTGTAAAATCCATATGTTACCTCCTCTATAACTGAATAACAGTAGTATCAATTACTGAATCACTGCTTAATAGTTCTTCTACAATAGTTTCCGGAATCTTTTCATCAGATTCTATAATGGTATATGCCGTAGTACCCTTGGATTCCCTGAATAATCGCATAAAGGCGATATTAATATTCTGGTGAGAAAGACATGTACTGATATGTGCAACAACACCAGGACGGTCAATCTGTTCAACGATAAGTGTGCTGTATTCACCAGTGAATTCAACATTGATGTTATTGATTTTAACGATTTTTACCTTGCCTCCGCCAACAGAAACTCCTCTTACAAAAAGAGTGTCGCCGTCGCCAGCAGTTAACAGAATATCTGCTGTATTTGGATGTTCTGCAACTGTGTCGTGATCAATATTAAAAATGTATTCTACATTTCTCTCTTCTGCTATTTTAAATGCATCTCTGATTCTTACGTCGTCAGGATGAAAGCCAAGTACACCGCCAAGAAGTGCCTTATCGGTACCATGACCACTGTATGTTTTTGCAAAAGAACCGTAAAGGGTAAATTCAGCTTTTACTGGTTCTTTTTGAAAAAGTTTTCTTGCAAGGAGAGCCATAGATGCTGCACCTGCAGTGTGAGAACTTGATGGCCCAATCATATTAGGCCCTATAATATCAAAAATACTAATATAGTTCATGTATTTCCTCCATAAATTATTTACACAATTAAAAAATATTCAGGTGACAGACTAATAGTCTGTCTGTAATGTATTTGTTGTTTACCAGTGTATTGTACTATAAAATAGGTCATATTACAATAAATACCATGCTTGCATTTCAGCAGTTGCAGCTATCCATGCTGTCATCATCAAAGAGCTAAACTATTGAAATTGTTCTTAAAAAAATATATAATAGAAGGTATGAATCACCATATAACATGTATGTATGAACGGGAAGAAGGTAATAAAATATGGTTATAAAGAATTTTGATCAGTTAGAAGAAATGGTCGGTAGGGCACGCAAAAAAACAGTGGCAGTTGCCTGTGCACATGATCCACACACACTGGAAGCTGTTCTTAAAGCTTCTGAAAAAAACTATATTGACTATGTCCTTATTGGGAAAAAGGATAAAATAATTGAAATCGCCAGTGGATTTGGATATGAAATTGACGATGCAAAGATTATAGAAACAGAAACTGACGCAGAAGCTGCAAAAGTATCAGTCACACTTATTAATAACAGAAAAGCTGATTTCATTCAGAAAGGAATTATGCAGACAGCTACACTTCTTAAGGCAGTAGTTAATAAGGAATATGGTATAAGTCTTGGAAAATCCATATCTCATGTTGCACTAATGGAAATTCCTGAATACCATAAGATTATGGCCGCAACTGACGGTGCTATGATTATGTATCCTGATCTTGCAAAGAAGAAGGATATGGTTGTAAATGCTGTAGATGCCTTCAGGAAGCTTGGTTACGAAAGACCAAAGGTTGCAGCAGTATGCGCACTTGAAATTGTAAATCCAAAGATGCCTGAAACTTTAGATGCAGTTGCACTAAGAGAAATGGCATTGTCTGGAGAAATAAGTAACTGTGAACTTGCAGGACCTATTTCCATAGATATTGCAACAAGTAAAGAAGCTGCACAGATAAAAAAATACGAAAGTCCTGTAGCAGGAGATGCAGACATAGTTCTGTGTCCATCCATATATGCAGGAAATATGATGGTTAAAGCATTAGTACGTTTTGCTCATGTAAGAATGGCAGGATGTATTGTAGGAGCAAAATGCCCTATTTCATTAAATTCCAGAAGTTCTGCATTTGACGAAAAGTATTATTCACTTCTTGCATGCAGTTTACTTGCTGACTAGAACAGGAGACTAAGAATTTGGTATATGTAGGATATTTGTTATCAGCTGTTATTCTTATTGTATGTACAATAGAATCAGCAAAATACGTAGATTTATTAGATAAACATACAAGACTTTCCGGAGCTTTTCTTGGGGGCATACTGATTTCTGCAGTTACTTCAATTCCGGAATTAGTTACAAGTATTGCTTCAATGGCATATAACAAGCCAAATCTGTGTATGGGAGATGTGCTTGGAAGTAATCTTTTTAATTTATTAATTCTTGCAGTTACAATGCTGTTTTTCCTTAAAGGATTCTGCAGATGTAAGGTTTCAAAGAGTTACAGAAATGTACTGGTACTGGTATTAATAGTATATGTTTTCATATCACTAAATTACTTTGGACAGATTGAAGGAGGAATATTCCATATAAGTATTACTTCCATATTAATAGTAATAATATATTTCTTTGGCGCAAAGTATCTTTCAGTTGCTAATGATGTAAGCACTGACGAAGATCTTCTTAATTACCACGCTACATCAACAACAACACTTACTGTTAATCAGATTGGATGGAGATTTCTGCTGACTGCAGCTGGTGTAGTGGCTTTCGGAGTTACAATTACAAGTTTTACTGTGGGAATTTTAGGAGAACATACTCTTGAAGAAGGCCTTGCAGGTGCAGTATTTCTTGGAATTTCAACCTCACTACCAGAACTTATTTTTGTAATAACTTTATTCAGAATGAAGAACTTTAATATTGCTGTTGGTAATATAATAGGAAGCAATCTGTTTAATCTTGTTATACTTGCTGCAGCAGACATAATTGCACCGTACAGAGGTGTGTATGGAACTCTTGATATTGATGCTCTTCAGCTGCTTATTCTTGGACTGTTTGCAACCATACTTATGTGGGCAGTTCTGAGACTTAAGAACAGAAAGGCTGTTGTGGGAGGATCAGCTGGTATTATTATCTGCTATATATTATTTCTGTTTATTTAAAAAAATACGCCTTGTGTATATTCTCTGGTAGAAATACACGAGGCGTTTTTACTATACTATTCGGTTGGTTCTGCTGCCGTTAAGGAATCTGCTGATATTATCTCCTACAATATTAATTGCATTCTGTCTTGTCTCTTTTGGCATCCAGGCCATGTGAGGGGTAAGTATACAGTTAGGAAGGCCTATTAGTGGATGAGGGTCATCTGGAGGTTCAGATGATATTACGTCAAGGCCTGCAGCTGCAATTTTTCCTGATTTTAGAGCTTCTGCAAGGTCGTATTCGTTAATAAGGCCGCCTCGGGCAGTATTAATAAGAATGGCTCCGTCCTTCATTTGTGAAATAAATTCTTTATTTATCATACCTCTGTTTTCTTCTGTAAGAGGACAGTGAAGTGTGAGGAAATCTGATTTTACAGCAGCGTCTTTATTTTTGCTGTAAATATTAACCTTCATGCCAAATGCTTCAGCTATTTTTGCAACTTTCTTTCCAATATTTCCATACCCTATAATTCCAAGTGATTTGCCTTCAAGAAGAACAGGGGAATCGTCGATAAATGTAAAATCACTGCAGGAATACCATCTGCCTTTCTGAATGGAGTTGTTATAGTTTCCTACATGATTTGCAAGTTCCAGCAAAAGGGAAAATGCATGCTGCGCAACTGCAGGAGTTGAGTAGGCAGGAACGTTATACACGGCAATTCCAAGCTCTTTTGCAGCTTCTGTATCAATATTATCATATCCGGTTGCTGTTACAGCAATAAATTTCAGTTTCTCGCAGCTTTCCATTATTTCTTTTGTTATTATGCATTTGCTTACAAGAAATCCGTCGCAGTCTTTTATGCGAGGGATAATCTGATTGGGAGAAGTTCGTTCATAAATTGTAAGATTTCCAAACTTTTCAACTGGTTCAAAAGAAATGTCGCCTGTAAGCCAGGCGAATCCATCTAAAAATGATATATCCATGCTATATTTTTTCCTTTCTGTATATATATCAATATTATATTTCTCAAAGGAATAATTAGCAAGAATAAGAATTCTGTAAATTTCGTGGCATTGAGTATGGAAGTATGGTAAAATAGGTAAATATATATATGAAGAAAAGAGGTAACTTTAATGAGAATAGATAGACCAGCTAACGAAAAAAGACCAACAAGGGTTACAGATAATTATCTGATGAGCCCTGCAGGATCAGTTTTAATTGAAACAGGTAATACAAAAGTAATCTGTACTGCGTCTGTAGAAAACAGCACAGCACGCCACCTTGCAGGTACAGGAAAGGGCTGGGTTACAGCTGAATACGGAATGCTTCCTGGTTCAACAGGTACAAGAAAAAAGAGAGACAAAAATAAACAGGATGGAAGATCAGTTGAAATTCAGAGACTGATTGGAAGATCACTTCGTTCAGTTGTAGATATGGAAAAGCTTGGAGAAAGAACAATCTGGATTGACTGTGACGTTATTCAGGCTGATGGAGGCACAAGAACCGCTTCTATTACAGGAGCATATATTGCAATGGTTCAGGCTATGCAGTGGATGAAAGAACAGGGTATGATTGAAGAAATCCCTGTTACAGCATATGTTTCAGCAATAAGCGTTGGTATTGTAGATGGAGAACCATTACTTGATCTCTGCTACCAGGAGGACTCAAACGCACAGGTAGATATGAACCTTATTATGACTGATAAGGGTGAATTTATTGAACTACAGGGAACTGGAGAAGAAGCACCATTTACAAGAGCACAGCTTATGGAATTACTTGAACTTGGCGAGAAAGGATGCAGAGAACTGCACGAAATACAGAAAGAAATTTTAGTAAGATAAGCAGGAATAAGAAAGAAGGAAAATGTTATGACTACAGTAATTGCAGCATCGAGAAACAAACATAAAATCGAAGAAATGGAAAAGATCACAGCAGCTTTTGGCATGAAAATCGTTTCAAGAGATGATGCAGGTGTTCCACCTGAAGAGGTCGAAGAAACAGGTGCGACTTTTGAAGAAAATTCCTTCATTAAAGCAGAAGCAATAATGAAGGAAACCGGTAAGATTACAATTGCTGATGACTCAGGACTTGTGGTTGAATACCTTGGAGGTGCTCCAGGCATTTTCTCAGCCCGTTTTGCAGGAGAAGAAGCTGATGACGAAAAGAATAATGCAAAGTTACTGTCTCTGCTTGAAGATGTTCCATATAAGGAGAGAAAAGCAAAATTCGTATCAGTAATTACACTTCTTTTCCCTGATGGTGAAAAGATTGTAGCAAGAGGAGAATGCCCCGGACATATTATTGATACACCAGAAGGAAGTAATGGATTCGGTTATGACCCTCTTTTTGTTCCTCTTGGATATCAGAGCACATTTGCTCAGCTTAGTTCCGAAGTTAAAAATAAAATAAGTCACAGAGCACATGCTCTGCAGGAATTAGAACGACTGTTAAATGAAAGGAATATCTGATATTTATGGATAGCAGATTAGCAAAGATGTTTATTCTTTCAATTAATAAGCTGAGAGACCCGTATTACCAGGGATTTGCTGCACAGATATCTTTTTATCTTACACTTTCCCTTGTGCCTACAATGATTGTTCTTACGCAGGTTCTGGGGCTTCTGGATATATCCCTTGACTTTATAAAGGACTGGATATCCACATATGTAGCGCCAGGTATGGCGGAAATTCTCATAGGACTTTTTACCAGCAGCTCTGCAACTACGACTAATATAGTGCTTGTTGCAATGGCTATCTGGGGTTCTTCAAGAGCACAGTTTTCTCTTATGAGATTTGCAAACTATACATATACAAGCGGAAAGACTACTGGCGGTTTCTGGCGTGAAAGATTAAGATCCATGACCACAATGATTGCAAATATTTTAACTTTTACCATTGTGGCAGTAATATTTGTCTATGGAAAGATGATTTTTAATCTCATATTCGGACATCTTATTGAGCACTCAGTACTTGATATGATATGGACATATTTCAGATGGCCTCTTGCTGGTGTGCTTTATTTCCTTACGGTTTCATATAGTTACTATATGCTGCCTCACGAAAAATTTAAAATCAGGGAAATTTTACCTGGAAGTGTTTTCGGATCAGTTGGTATGCTGGTAGTGACCATAGTGTATTCCGTATATGTTAACTATTCCGTAAACTATAATATTATTTATGGATCACTTGCAAGTTTTATAGCACTGCTTTTCTGGTTCTATTTTATATCATGGGCACTCTGTATTGGCATTGTTGTTAACAAGGTGTGGAAAGAAACAGATACCGGAAAATAGGTATTAGTAAAGTTAACCTGTATTTACTGTTTAAAGGGACAGTAAATACAGGATTTTTTTGTATGGACTTAATTAAAAATTGTAAATCACTGTAAAAATACATAAATAAACATAATATATAATGAATAAATATACAAAAATAAAGCCTGAGTTTAAGAAAATCTTAAGAAATCTTAAGAAGGCTAAAATTGGGATAATCGTTGAAAATTACACATTTCACCCTAAAAAGAAATGTGAAGGTTGTGTGAAGAATTCTTTAAAAGGTTGACTTGATAGTGCATATGAAGTAGTATAAGACACGTTAAGTAGAAAAATGTCAAATGAAGCTAACTAGAGATGAAAAGAATTTTACTTATGTGAAATTTTCCAAATTGAAAGGAACCAGATATATGAACATTATCGAAATTTTAAAATCAAAGAAGTTTATTACAGTTGCAAGCATAGCAATTGTATTAGTAATTCTTATTGCAGGAATTATGACTTCACAGGGCGTATTTGCGTCAGAAGTATACTGGGATTTAAAAATAGGAGACAAGACAATCGCAGTATTTAACACACAGGAAGAAGCAGAAAGTGTTATTTCAAAGGTAAAGAATGCTTATGTAACAGAAGGCAGCGAAGTGCTTTCTACATCAGTTGATCCGGAAATGACAATTGTTGAAACTGAATATAAAGAAAATGAAAAGCCTGAACTTGCAAAAGCAGATAAGGTTGCAGATCTTATTCTTACTGGAGCAGAAGAAAAAACAGAGTATCAGGTAAAAGAAAATGAAACTTTATGGGATATTGCATATGCAAATGGATTTACAGTAGACGAACTTATTGCAATGAATCCTGAAAAAGACCCAGAACTGATTTTTGTAGGAGATGTTCTTAACCTTTACGAAATGAAGCCACTTGTAAATGTTACAACAGAGCAGATTGTAAAGTCAGAAAAATCTATTCAGTTCGAAACAGAAGAAGTTGATACATCAGACCTTTATATTGGTCAGAGTGAAGTAACGCAGCAGGGTGAAGCAGGACTTGAAAATGTTACAGAACAGATTAAGTCATTAAACGGAAAGGCTGTTGAGTCTGTTGTTAAAGATTCACAGATTATTAAAGAGCCTGTAAAAGAAATCATTAACGTTGGTACAGCATCAAGACCATCAGCTTCAGCATCACATGCATCATATTCATCATACTCTGATGGACAGACATACAGCGGAGATGGTGGAGCAGTTGCATCACTTGCATTACAGTCAGTAGGTTATCCATATATATACGGTGGAAGCAGCCTTACAGGAGCAGACTGTTCAGGATTTGTAATGGCAGTTTACCGTAACTTCGGAGTATCATTACCTCATGGAGCAGTTGCACAGAGATATTACGGAAGAAGCGTATCACTTGGTGCGGCATTACCAGGAGATATTATCTGTAATCCGGGTCATGTAGGAATTTACATTGGTGGAGGACAGATGGTTCACGCTATGAACGAATATGCTGGAATTACAGTAAGTCCGGTTACAATTACAGGACCAGTTCTTGATGTAAGAAGAATTTTCGAATAACAAGTTTATACCAGAAGCTTTAGAGACAGGTATTTGAACCGTCTTTAAGGCTTCTTTTTTTTATGTAATCAAAATACAAATACCTGTATACATCAATACAAAACCCTATTGACAAACAATTAAAGAACAATTATACTCGTATACAAGGATGGCGGTATGTTGCACTGCCATATAGAAAGGAAGGCTATCAGATGCTCGAAATATCTAAGAAATCAAACTTACTTGAGAAAAAAAGTTACAAGTACACATTGCAGGACATTCCAGAGCCAAATCTTTACAGAGATGAGTTCAGCTATGCAGAAGTTCCTAAAGTAGTATTTAACCAGAGACGCGTTCCAATGAACATGCCAGAAGATATCTGGATTACGGACACATCTTTCAGAGATGGTCAGCAGTCAAGAGAACCTTATACTGTAAAACAGATTGTTGATTTATATAAGATGCTTTCAAGACTTGGAGGACCATATGGAATTATCAGACAGTCAGAGTTTTTCATTTATACCAAGAAGGACAGAGAAGCTGTTGATAAATGTATGGAACTGGGACTTGAGTTTCCTGAAATTACTACATGGATCAGAGCTAATAAAAAGGACTTCAGACTTGTAAAGGAACTTGGCATAAGGGAAACAGGAATTCTTGTTTCGGCAAGTGACTATCATATCTTTAAGAAAATGAAAATGACAAGAAGACAGGCTGTGGACTATTATCTTGCAACTATTAAAGATGCCTTTGATGCAGGAATCGTTCCGAGATGTCACTTAGAAGATATTACAAGAGCAGACTTCTATGGATTTGTTGTTCCTTTTGTTAATGAAATTATGGAGCTTTCAAAAGAAGCAGGTATTCCTGTAAAAATCAGAGCCTGTGACACTATGGGATATGGAATTCCTTTCACAGAAGCTGCAATACCAAGAAGCGTTGCTGGTATTATATACGGACTTCAGGAGTTCTCAGGAGTGCCAAGTGAAATGCTTGAGTGGCATGGACATAACGACTTCTACAAGGGGGTTGCTAATGGTTCAGCAGCATGGCTTTACGGAGCCTGTGCAGTTAACTGCTCCATGCTTGGAATTGGTGAAAGAACAGGTAATATTCCACTAGAAGCCATGGTTATGGAATATGCATCATTAAAGGGATCCATGGATGGAATGGACCCTACAGTTATTACGGAAATTGCAAGATATTTCAGAGATGAAATAGGATATGATATTCCACCTATGACACCGTTTGTAGGAGATGACTTTAATATGACAAGAGCAGGAATCCATGCAGACGGCCTTATGAAAGACGAAGAAATATATAACATATTTGATACAAAGAAGATTCTGAACAGGGCTCCTGGTGTAGCAATAAGCAAAACAAGCGGACTTGCAGGAATTGCGTACTGGGTAAATGAACATTACCACCTTAAAGGCGACGAACAGGTTGATAAAAATGCATCAATAGTTATAAAGCTGAAAGAGTGGGTAGACGAAATATACGAAGACAACAGAACAACAAGTCTTTCTAACAAAGAAATCGTAGATAAAATAAAAGAACTTACAGCAGATAATCTGTTATCAGGAGGAAATAAATAATGATAGAATACAAGAATGTATCTCTTGCAGATAAGGTGTACGAAACACTTGAATTTAATATTTTAAGTGGAAAGTACCCCATTGGTGATATTATCAGTGAAAAGAAACTATCAGAAGAGCTTGGAGTAAGTCGTACACCTATAAGGGAGGCTATGACAAGGCTTTTTCACGAAAACCTTATTAAAGAAACGAAGAGCGGAACAGTAGTAGTAGGAGTTACAGTAAAAGATGTAAAAGATCTTTTTGAAGTGAAACGCAGAATCGAAACCATAGTAATAAGACGGGCCATAGAAAATATTACAGAAAGTGAACTCAGCCGTCTTAAAGATAATCTCGATCAGCAGGAGTTTTATGCTCAGAAAAATGAACCTGTAAAAGTAAGAGACCTGGATACTGAGTTTCACGACATTATTTATAAAGCATGTGGAAGCACAGTTTTTGATTCCATACTTTCACCAATTCATCATAAAATGATGAAATACAGAAGAGTATCACTTGAAAAGGCACACAGAATAATTGATTCTGTCGGTGAACATAAGGCCATTTATGAAGCAATAAAAGATAAAGATGTTGAAAAAGCAGAATCTCTTATGCTCGTTCACATTGATCATGCATATGCAAATATTATGGAGGTGAGTCAGTATGGCATTGACGATAGCTCAAAAGATAATTAAAGAACATCTGATTGAAGGTGAAATGATTCCGGGAAATGATATAGCTCTCAGAATTGACCAGACGCTGACACAGGATGCAACTGGTACCATGGCATACCTTGAATTTGAAACCATGGGAATTCCAAGAGTAAGAACGGAACTTTCTGTTGCATATATTGATCATAATACACTTCAGTCTGGTTTTGAAAATGCTGATGACCACAGATATATTCAGTCCATGGCAAAGAAACACGGTCTGTATTTCTCAAGACCTGGTAACGGAATATGCCATCAGGTGCACCTTGAACGATTTGGAAAGCCGGGTAAGACACTTATAGGCTCTGACAGCCATACACCTACAGGAGGAGGCATAGGAATGCTTGCCATGGGAGCAGGCGGACTTGACGTAGCTGTAGCTATGGGAGGTGGTGCTTATCATATTACAATGCCAAAGATGTACAAAGTAAATCTTACAGGAAAGCTAAATGAATTTGTGACAGCTAAAGACGTAAGTTTAGAGATCCTCAGAATTCTTTCTGTTAAAGGCGGAGTAGGCGCAATTATAGAATGGGGCGGAGAAGGAGTAAAAACACTATCAGTTCCAGAAAGGGCAACTATAACTAATATGGGAACGGAACTTGGAGCAACTACTTCAATATTCCCGTCAGATGATGTTACAAAAGCCTTTCTTGAAGCAGAAGGCAGGGGAGAGGACTTTGTTCCACTTGTAAGCGACGAAGATGCTGTATACGATAAAATTATTGATATTGATCTTTCTTCGCTGAAACCGCTTATTGCGTGCCCACACAGCCCTGATAATATTGTAACAGTAGAAAGCCTTAAGGGCACGAAGGTGGATCAGGTATGTATTGGCTCATGTACCAACTCATCCCTTTATGATATGCTGAAAGTTGCAGCACTTCTAAAAGGAAAGAACATTAAACCGGAAGTCAGCCTTTCAATTTCGCCAGGATCAAAACAGGTTCTTGCAATGCTTGCAGACTGTGGTGCTTTGTCAGATATAATTGCAAGTGGTGCAAGAGTTCTTGAATGTGCATGCGGACCATGTATTGGAATGGGATTTTCTCCTAACTCAGGAGGTGTATCACTAAGAACGTTTAACAGAAACTTCGAAGGAAGAAGCGGTACAGCTGATGGAAAGGTTTACCTTGTGTCACCAGAAACTGCAGTAGCAGCAGCTCTTACAGGAGAAATTACCGATCCCCGTCAGCTTGGTAAAATGCCAGAAGTTGTAATGCCAGAGGAATTTAAAATCGATGACAGCGCGGTTATTCCTCCTGCAGCAGCCTGTGAAGCTGAAGAAATTGAAATATTAAGAGGACCAAACATTAAGCCTTTCCCGGAAAGCATACCGCAGGAAGATGAACTTACAGCACCATTAGTTTTAAAGGTAGGAGATAATATTACAACTGACCATATTATGCCTGCTGGTGCAAAAATTCTTCCATATAGATCAAATATTCCACATCTGTCTCAGTTCTGTTTCGGAGTATGTGACAAAACATTTCCAGAAAGAGCAAAGGCAGCAGGAACAAGTATTATTGTAGGTGGTAATAACTATGGGCAGGGTTCATCAAGAGAGCATGCAGCCCTTGTTCCCCTTTACTTAGGCGTAAGAGCAGTTATTACAAAGAGTTTTGCAAGAATACATGTTGCAAACCTTATTAATGCAGGAATAATGCCGCTTACATTTGAAAATCCTGAGGATTATGACAGACTGGAACAGGGACAGGAACTTCATCTTAAAAATATTTATGAAGGAATGGACAAAGGCACTATTATTATGGAAAACAAAACAACAGGAGAAGAGATAAATCTTGTTTGTAACTTTACAGAAAGGCAGAAGGACATTCTGAAAGCAGGAAGCCTTCTTAAGTATGTAGCAATTAAGGGAGAATGATCATGAATTATGAGGCTATAGATAAAGCCTGTGAAAGCTTCAGAAGACTTCTTGAAGAACAGCTTGACAGAGCAGGAAAAATGAAAACAGAACGAGATGGGGAAGGTTTTTCTTCAAAGGACAGAATTGTAGTAGGTATCTGCGGAGGAGATGGCATAGGTCCTGTTATTACGGATGCTGCAGAAAAACTACTTAATGTATTACTTAAAGAGGAGATAGAGAGTGGAAAAGTAGTACTTAAGAAAATAGAAGGGCTTACACTGGAAAACAGAATGAAAAAAAATGAGCCTGTACCAGCAGATGTTCTTGCCAGAATAAAGGAATGTGATGTGCTTCTTAAAGGGCCTACAACAACGCCAAAGGGCGGAACCATGGAAAGCGCCAATGTAACTTTAAGAAGAGAACTTGACCTTTATGCAAATGTAAGGCCTGTAAAGGTTCCTGAAGAAGGTATTGACTGGATTTTTTACAGGGAGAATACAGAAGGAGAATATGTTCTTGGAAGCAGAGGAATAGAAATTCCAGGGAAACTTGCTATGGACTTTAAAGTGACTACAGAGCCTGGAACAAAGCGAATTGCGCGTGCTGCTTTTGAATATGCAGAAGCTAATGGAAAGAAGAACGTTGCTATTGTAACAAAGGCTAACATTATGAAGAAAACTGATGGTAACTTCAGCAGAATCTGTCATGAAGTTGCTGAAGAATATGAGGATATTACAGCAGAAGACTGGTATGTTGATATTATGACAGCAAATCTTATTAACAAAAAAATAAGAAACAGATTTCAGGTATTTCTTCTTCCAAATCTTTACGGTGATATTATTACTGATGAAGCTGCAGAAATACAGGGTGGTGTAGGAACTGCAGGCAGTGCCAACATTGGTGACAGATATGCTATGTTTGAGGCTATTCATGGTACTGCACCAAGAATGATTGAAGAGGGACTTGGTGATTATGCAAATCCTTCAAGTATTTTTAAGGCTGCAGAAATGATGGTAAGACATATTGGACTTACAGATAAAGCAGATAAACTTGCTGATGCTCTTGATGTATGCAACGAAAGAGAAAAAGCAGTTGTGGTTACAGGAGACAGGGATGGAGCAACATGTGAAGCGTTCACCAGGTATGTAATAGGTAAATTATATTAATATGTATTTGAGGCTGCCATATAGCAGCCTCTCAGTTTTTGTATAGAAAAATATATCTGATACGCCCACTATTAAATTAGTGTGGTTTTCGCCTGGAATTCTGATGGTGTAAAATAAAAAATAGAGATATATTCCAATGTGTTAAAATAAAGTTGCACAACAACACGAAAGGAATAATCTCTATGGAACATATTATACAACAGATACTGAGAAAAGTGGGAAAGAAATTATAAAAAATATTTGAGGACCTTAATGACATGGATTCTGTTAAAATTGACATATCTTTCGTATATGTTAAAATACCTACATGAGAAAAAGGAGCATATTATGGGTAAAACAGTATTAATAACAGGCGGCTCAAGAGGCATAGGAGCTGCTACTGTAAGAGAATTTACAGATAGAGGATATAAGGCAGCCTTTATATACGAGAAAAATGATCAGGCAGCACAGAAAATATCAGAAGACACAGGTGCCATTGCTTTTAAATGTGACGTGGCAGACAGGGAGGCAGTAAAAAATACTGTCAGAGCCGCAAAAATATATCTTGAAACATCAGTGCCTGATGTGCTTGTATGTAATGCAGGAATAAGTTACGACGGTACATTTACTGATATGACATTTGAAGAGTGGGACCGTATGAGAGCTGTTAATCTTGACGGATACGTAAATGTAATTAAAGAAGTACTTCCTGCTATGATTAATAATCATATGGGAAGTATTGTAACAGTATCATCAATGTGGGGAGAAACAGGAGCTTCCTGTGAAGTTCCATACTCCATGACAAAGGCAGCAGTTATTGGACTTACAAAGAGCCTTGCGAAAGAAGCGGGACCTTCAGGAATAAGGGTTAACTGCGTTGCTCCGGGAGTTATAGATACAGATATGTGCAGGATTTATCCTGAAGAAATAATTGAAGAACTTGCAAAAGAAACACCATTAGAAAGAACTGGCAGACCGGAAGATGTTGCAAAAGCAATATATTTTCTTGCATCAGAAGATGCATCCTTTATTACAGGACAGGTTCTTGGTGTAAACGGCGGATTCTATATTTAAACGAAAGGTATTTTTATGGAGAGTATAAAAAGTGTATTAAGCAGTATATTAAGAAGCTTAAGCTCGCTTCCAGAGAAACTTTCTGAGTTTCTTAATGCTGATTACAGCCTGGATATTATGTATACTGCAGCTGCAAGATGGATATTTATATTTCTTGCGGCCTTTATTGTAATTAAATCCATACTTTCTCTTTTAAGGTCGAAGAATCCTTCAGAAGTATGGGCATATTTTCATCTGGGTACTGGGGAGAATATTCCTCTTACACACTGGGAAAACGTAATCGGAAGGGCATCTAACTGTGATATAAGTATTGATGATCCCAGAATCTCAAGAAATCACGGAACCCTTATAAGGGACGAAGATGGTAACTGGACGTACAATGACCTGGGTTCAAAAAACGGAGCCCATCTCAATGAAGAAAAAATCGAACCAGGAACCTCAGCTGTAATTGAGCCTGGTGATAATCTTGACCTTGGAACTACAAGATGTACAATATTTCCAATAAGTCTTGAAGAAAGAAGAAACAACATGCATCTCAGAAAAATGGATACAGTGCTTCTTTCGCCATGGCCATCTTTAATTGCGCTTACAATATTTCAGTTTATGACCATGTTACAGCTGAAGTTTGCTCTTGGGGAAAGCTATGTATCATCTATAAGCATGGCATTTATGGGTATGGCAGTACTTATGTGGGTTTATGTAATAGCGTTCAGGTCCATGAAGAGAAAAGGTTTCGAAATGGAAATTATAGCATTTTTCTTATCTACACTAAGCCTTGCAGTTACAGGGTCTAAGTATCCTGAAGCCGTATTTAAGCAGTTTGCTGCAATTGTAATTGGTGTAGCACTTTTTATCGGAATGTGCGTGTATTTAAGAAATCTTACAAGAGCTGTTGCCATTCAGAAACTGATGTATATAGGTGCAGCACTTCTGCTTTTATTTAACCTTGTTTTTGCTACAACAAAGTTTGGTGCAGGAAACTGGGTACAGATAGGAGGACTGTCTTTTCAGCCTTCAGAAATAGTAAAGCTTGCCTTTATATGGGTGGGTGCTGCGTCTCTTGATAAACTGTTTGACAAAAAAGATTCATTTAAATTTATGATATTTTCGGGATTCTGTTTCTGCTGTCTTGCTTTTATGGGAGACTTTGGAACAGCACTTATATTCTTTGTAACATTCCTTGTAATTTCATTTTTACGTAGCGGGGATTTTACAAAGTTAACCCTCATATCAGGAGTTGCTTTTGTAGGCGGACTTATGGTTCTTAAATTTAAATCATACGTTGCTGTAAGATTTGCATCCTGGGGTCATGCCTGGGAATTTGCTGATGAAGGAAGTGGTTTCCAGCAGACAAGAACCATGTCAGCTGCAGCAAGTGGAGGACTTGTAGGTGTTGGAGCAGGTGAAGGATGGCTGAAAGATATTCCTGCATCAGAAACAGACCTGGTATTTGGATTTCTTATTGAAGAATGGGGCCTGATAATTGCCATTCTTGCCATTCTTTCAATTATTACATTATCAATATTTGCAGTAAGATCAATATGGGCAGGCAGGTCAACTTTCTATACAATTGCAGCGTGCTCAGCTATGTCAATGTTCCTGTTCCAGACAGTGCTTAACGTGTTTGGTGCAGTGGATCTTTTCCCACTTACTGGTGTAACATTTCCATTTGTTTCAAGTGGAGGAACCAGTATGATTTCGTCATGGGGAATGCTTGCTTTCCTGAAGGCGGCAGATACCAGACAGAATGCAAGTATTGCAATAAGTATGTCTAACAGGGGATTCAGGAAGAAAGGAAAACATGAGGCATGAGAAAACTGGAAAAAAGAGCTATAATCTGCATGACCCTGGCAGCTGTTCTGTTCATCGGAACAGGTATATTTGTTTTCCGCTTTGTAAAAAACGGGGGAGAATGGGCAACTTTCTATGCTAACCAGCATATTTACAATGAAGGAAGACTGGATATTGGAAAAGTCTATGATATTAATGGAAAACTTCTTGCAGAAAACGCAGATGGAGAAGTAAAGTACAACGAGGATTATGGCATAAGGAGAGGTACTGTACATGCAGTTGGCGATATGGATGGAAATATTGCAACTTCAGCACTAAGTGCATTTAAAAGTGATATAGTAGGTTACAGTCTTGTAACGGGAACATATAGTGTTAATGGTAAGGGTAATGATGTAAAACTTAATATTGACGCAGACGTATGTAAAACTGCTTACGAAGCACTTGGGGGAAGAGACGGAGTAGTAGGGGTATATAATTACAAAACTGGAGAAATCGTATGCATGGTAAGTTCTCCTGATTTTGATCCTGCTGATCCACCAGAGATTGATTCTGATGATACTTCAGGAATATATATTAATAAATTCTTTTCTGCAAAGATGATACCTGGCTCCATATTTAAACTTGTAACTTCAGCAGCTGCTATAGAAAACCAGCCTGACATGGAAGGCTGGACAGCGTACTGTGATGGTGCAACTGAAATAAACGGTGAAACCATAAGATGCACAGGAGCTCATGGAACTGTAAACTTTGAAGAGGCACTTGCAAACTCGTGTAACTGTGCTTTTGCCCAGCTTACACAGGAAATAGGGCCTACAATTATGAGAGACTATGTTGATAAGTGCGGACTTACAAAGTCCTATAATATTGATGGTATTCATACAGCAACAGGTTCTTTTGAATTCCCTGATAATACACCACTAAACCTTGCATGGGCAGGAATCGGTCAGTACAATGACCTTATAAATCCATGTTCCATGATGGTATATATGGGAGCAATTGCTAACGGTGGAAAGGCAGCAGTGCCTGAATTTAAGCATTCTGTTCTTCCGGGAGCTAAAATGACAGAACAGATGATAAGGCCTGAAACATCAGAAAAACTTTCTTATATGATGAAGAACAATGTAGTCGAAACTTATGGAGAATACAACTTCCCGGGACTTGATATTTATGCAAAATCAGGTACAGCAGAAGTTTACAACAGGGAACCAAATGCATGGTTTTCAGGGTTTATAAAGAATCCCGGTAAACCTTATGCGTTTATTGTCTGTATAGAAGACAGCGGCTATGGAAGTACTGTTGCAGCTCCGGTTGCAAATACGGTTCTGCAGGCTGTAGTAAACAGATAACAGAATATATTGAAACGCAGCGTGATATTCATACTGCGTTTTATTTTGTGTAATTGTAAGAATTTCTTAAGAATCATATGGTGGAAATCTTAATAAAACTTGTTTATCATATTAGTTGTAAAGGAGATATAAGAATGAACATATTAGTATGCGATGATGATAAAGAAATTGCAGGTGCAATAGAAATATATTTAAAGAATGAAGGGTATAGCGTCTTTAAGGCATATAACGGAGCAGAGGCATTAAAAGTTATAAGGCTTGAGGAAATTCATCTTATTCTTATGGACATTATGATGCCGGGAATGGATGGTATAGAAGCAACCATGAAAATAAGAGAAGAAAAGAACATCCCTATTATTATTTTATCTGCTAAATCAGAGGACTATGATAAAATAAACGGTCTTAATGTAGGTGCTGACGACTATATTACCAAGCCTTTTAATCCTATGGAGCTGGTTGCAAGGGTAAAGTCTCATCTGAGAAGATACATGAATTTTGGAACAATTACAACGAGAAGTGGAATATACAGAACAGGAGGTCTTGAGCTTGATAACGAAGAAAAGAAAGTAACTGTAGATGGTGAATCTGTTAATCTTACTGCAACTGAATTTAAAATACTGAAACTTCTTATGGAAAATCAGGGCAGAGTGTTTTCCATAGAGCAGATTTACGAAAACGTCTGGAACGAAAAGGCGTACAGCCCGGAAAATACTGTGGCAGTTCATATTAGAAGGATAAGGGAAAAAATAGAAATTGATCCTAAAAATCCAAGATATTTAAAGGTGGTGTGGGGAATTGGATACAAAATTGAAAAAGAGTAAAAAAGTAGTAAGAAATATTTCGGTAGTAATAACAGTGATTGCTGTAGTTATTGCAGCTATTTCACTTTGTGCAATTGCTGTGGCGCAGAATGTATATTACGATGCAATATGGGCAGGTGAAAAACCACAGGCAGCATTAGAAAACACTGCAGGAGAAATTCTTACAGTATGTGTTGTTTCTGCTATTACAGCATTGATATTCTTTATTATTTCTGTTTTTACAACAGCGAAGAAAGGCGAAAACATTAAGCTGAACTGGTTTGACAAACTGTATATGGAAATAAAGATCGGACTTGGGTTAGTTCTGGTTCTGTTAGTTATATTAATATCGGAGGCACTTATATTATGTCTTGAACATTCAGGTGTAGCTATGTATATGTGGCGTAAAGCAGGTATAGCGACGTATATTAATGATGGCGTTAGTTTTGGAGTATTTCCGGACTGGGCTGCTGTCTGCATCAGCATTTTAGGGCTGATTATAGTGGTTTCCATATATATGGCAATTGCTATATCCATTGTAAAGCAGCTTAGGAACCACAGCTTTTTTGCAAATTTTGCAGTTGTAGAAGGAATAACAAAACTTGTTAATGTTGTAAGGGAAAGTGAAAGAACAGAACTTGTTGTTATTGCAGTGCTTGTAGCTGGTATAGTACTTTCTGCCACAATATTTGGAAGCGTTCTTGTTCTTGCACTTACGCTGATATTCGTGCCAAAACTTTTATTGCAGTACAGAGAAATCAGAACAGGTGTAAGTAAGGTAAAAGAAGGAGAAGTAAGCTACAAGATTCCTGTTACAAGCAAGACAGATCTTGGACGACTTGCAGAAGACATTAACCAGGTTTCGTCAGCAACAGAGCTTGCAATTGAAAAGGAACTAAAACATCAGAAAATGAAGACAGACCTTATTTCTAATGTTTCTCATGACCTTAAGACACCTCTTACATCAATGATTTCGTATGTGGATCTTCTTAAGAGAGAAGGTCTTCAGAGTGAAAATGCAGAAGAATATTTAAGAATTATTGATGAAAAAACAAAGAGACTTAAGAATCTTACCGAAAATCTTTTTGAGGCAGCAAAGGCTTCAAGTGGTGAGATTCCTGTAAATATGGAAACTCTGCAGGTGGATGCACTTTTTAATCAGGCGGTTGCAGAACTGGAAGAAAAGTTTGAAAAACGTAATCTTGAAATAATTTACGAAAATAAAACGGAAAATGATGAAATAATATCTGATGGTCAGCTGCTCTGGAGAGTTATAGAGAACCTTCTTGTTAATGTAAGTAAATATGCATTAGAAAACAGCAGAGTATATATAGACCTGTATAACAGAGAAGACAAAGTGGTTCTGGAAATAAAGAATATGAGTAAGGACAGACTTAACATTTCCATAGACGAACTTCTGGAAAGATTTACTCGCGGAGATGAATCAAGAAATACAGAAGGAAGCGGACTTGGTCTTGCAATAGCAAAGGATCTTACAGAATTAATAGGTGGTGAATTTGCTATTACAATTGATGGAGATCTGTTCAAAGCCATAGTAAGTCTGCCTAAAGGGAAATAAAATCACAAGGAAATCACTATACTAATATGCTATTCTGAGCTATAATTAGTATAGTGATTTTTTAATGGAAGAGGTAATTAAGGTGAAAGAAAACTATGTAGCGGAACTCAGACCGCAAACTGAAATAACAGACTTTTTTATGGTAAAAGGAGCAGATATCAAAGTAGGAGCAAACAAAAAACAGTACTTTGATGTGCTTTTAGCAGATAAAACCGGAGATGTTCCATCAAAGAAATGGGACATTCAGGAGGGAGAACATGATTTTCTTGCAGAAATAAAAGAAGGAGATCTTGTAAAGGTCAAAGCACAGGTTACAGACTGGAATGGTCAGACACAGCTCAGAATAGGAAGAATAAGAAAGGCTGTAGACCAGGATAATCTTGTATTGTCAGACTATATCAAAACAGCGCCAGAACCATCAGAATCAATGTTCCAATATATCAGAGGTGTGGCAGATGCCATGGAAGATCAGGATCTCAGAGCACTGGTACTTGATATCTTAGACAGAAACAGAGAACGACTTATGTATTATCCTGCAGCAGCAAAGAATCATCATGCTGAATACGGCGGACTTCTTTATCATGTAAAAAGAATGCTGATGACAGGAATGGCAGTATGCCAGATTTACACAAATCTTAATAAAGACCTTGTGGCTACAGGTGTTATACTGCACGATATAGAAAAACTTAACGAAATACTTTCTGATGAAAATGGAGTTTCTCCGGGATACTCATTTGAAGGTCAGATGCTGGGTCATATTGTTCAGGGTGTAAAACTGCTTGATAAAGAAACAGAAAGACTTGGATTCCCAAGAGAAAAGGCAATTATGCTTGAACATATGATTTTATCACATCATTACGAACCAGAATTCGGAAGTCCTAAAAAGCCTTTATTCCCAGAGGCTGAGCTTCTTCACTATCTTGATATTCTTGATGCAAGAATGTTTGATATGGAAGATGCCCTTGTAGGAGTCGAACCTGGCGAATTCTCCACAAGAGTGTGGACACTGGAAAACAGAAAAATATATAAACCTACATGGGAAGAAAAATAGAAATTAAGAGACAGGAAGAACAATGGAAGAAAAGCAGGGTCAGATTACAGAAGTAATATTTCATAATGAAGAAAACGGATATACCATAGGTATAATGGAAACCGAAACGGAATATTTTACTGTAGTGGGATGCCTTCCATCATGCATAAAGGGAGCCACATATAAGATATGGGGCTCTTTTAAAGTTCATCCTACATATGGAGAGCAGTTTGCTTTTTCGGAGTTTGAACAGGTTCTTCCTACGGGTCTTAAGGCCATCGAAAAGTTTCTTGCATCAGGGACAATAAAGGGTGTAGGAGAGAAAATGGCTAAAATTATTGTGGACAGGTTTGGAGAAAACACTTTTAAGGTTATAGAAGAAACACCGGCAAGACTTATGGAAATTCCAGGTATTGGAGAAAAGAAAATGGCAGGGATTGCTGAGTCATTTGCCATACAGAGAGAGTTTGCCAATGTATCCATGTATTTTCAGAAGTATGGAATTTCAACTGAAGCTTCACTAAAGATGTACAAAAGATATGGTGCAGCTTCAATTGATATTGTGGAAGAAAATCCTTATCGCCTTGTGGATGAAATCTATGGCATAGGATTTAAAAAAGCAGATAAAATCGCAGAAAATATGGGCATAGAAAAGGACAGTCCCTTTAGAATCAGAAGCGGAATAAAGTACGGGCTTGGATATTTTTCTTCGGAAGGAAATACATATATGCCGCAGAAAGAGTTCTGCGAAAGTGTTGCCGAGCTCCTTGACATTTCCTATGAACTTGTGCGCGATGTTATGGTGGAGATGACATATGACGGAGATCTTCAGCTTGACAATTTTGAAGGTCAGACTGTGGTATATCTCTATGCTTTTTATCTTGCAGAGCAGAGAGTGGTAAAGGCAATACGAAGTCTCGAAAATGCATATCTTAAGCCCCTTACAGTAAATGCAGAATATATGATAAGTGCAACAGAAGAGGAGACGGGTATAAAGCTTTCGGAGCAGCAGGAATATGCAGTAAACAGCTCACTATCTAACGGTATATCTGTAATTACAGGTGGTCCTGGAACTGGTAAAACCACAATAATTAATACCATAATTAATATATTTAAATTTGCAGGATTCAAGGTTGCTATTGCAGCACCAACAGGAAGGGCAGCAAAAAGGATTACAGAAACAAGCGGTCACTTTGCGCAGACCGTTCACAGACTTCTGGAGTATTACTATTCAGAAGGTGAGGATATGATGCGTTTTGGTAAAAACGGAGAGGAACCTCTTGATTATGATGTAATAATTGTTGATGAAGCTTCCATGATAGACCTTATGCTTATGCAGGGACTTCTCGAAGCCATAAAGCCGGGAACCCGCCTTATTCTTGTAGGAGATGCTGACCAGCTTCCATCAGTAGGGGCAGGAAATGTCCTTAACGACCTGATTGAAAGTGAGTATGTTCATGTTGTAACACTGACAGATATTTTCAGGCAGGCTCAGGAAAGCATGATAGTAGTTAATGCGCACAGAATAAACAAAGGAGATTATCCTTTTGTAAATGACAAAAATACAGACTTTTTCCTTATGAGAAGAAATTCAGAAAAGGCAGTTGCAGATCTTGTGGTTGAACTTGTAACGAAGAGACTGCCAGCCTATTATACACATCTTATGCCTGTGCAGGATATTCAGGTGCTTACGCCTTCAAGAAAGGGGAATCTTGGATGTACAGCACTTAATAACGCTTTGCAGCAGGCAGTTAATCCGCCATCAGAAAAGCTTAATGAAAAAAAGTACAGAGATACTGTATTCAGGGAAAAAGACAAGGTTATGCAGATTAAGAATAACTACGAAATAGAGTGGAAGAGAAAAAGCGATTCTGCTGATGGTCAGGGAATATTTAATGGAGATATTGGTTTTGTCCATAGCATAGATAAGGAATATAATCAGATGACAGTGCTGTTTGATGATGACAAATATGTAACATATGAATTTTCACAGCTTGATCAGCTGGAACTTGCATATGCCATGACAGTCCACAAAAGCCAGGGGTCAGAATTTCCAGTGGTGGTAATGCCGGTATTTCGCTTTCCACCAATGCTTGCCACAAGAAATCTGCTTTATACTGCAGTAACAAGGGGAAAGGAAGCTGTAGTCCTTGCAGGTTCAGAGGACCGTATGAATCAGATGATAGATAACAACAGGATTAAAATGAGATATTCGGGTCTGAAGTTCAGGCTTATGAAACTTCTTGACGCAGGGGATAATGGAAATGGAGAAATTAGTTAAGGGGTTATTAGAATTAATTTACCCGCCGTCACTTTACTGTATGTGCTGCGGAAATATTATTGACCAGAGCAGAATGTACAGTTTATGTGATCACTGCATGGAACATATGGAGTGGAGCGGTTACGAAGAAAAGGAAAAAGACGGACTGAGGATTATGTGGTGCGTACATTACAGTCTTTATTCACGTCGCATAATATTTTCTTTAAAGTATAACGGGAAGAGATATATTTCAAGGGAAATAGCAGGTATTATGAAAGACAAGCTGGAATTTATGGAGGTTGATTTTGATTACATTGTTCCGGTTCCGGTTTCTCTCAGGAGGGAAAAACAGCGTGGTTTTAACCAGGTGGCTCTTACAGGAAAATACCTTGCGGAACTTACATCAGGAAGCTGCATAGAGCATGGGCTTTTAAGAGTTAAAGATACAAAACCCATGAGAGGCTTAAGCCCGGAGGAAAGGCAGGAAAATATTAAAGGAAGTATTGAACTTAACGAAAAATATGGTAAAATGCTAAAAGGCAGCAGGATACTTCTGATAGATGACTTTTATACAACAGGAAGCACTGCAACGGAGTGTTACAGGGAGCTTCTTAAGGCAGAACCTGCAGATGTTGTGTTTCTGTCCTTTGCTGCAAGATAAAGTGAATATGTTTAACTGTATACGAGACGGTATTGCAGTTGTCTGGGTCTGTGGTTGCAAGTCCAAGCCAGTTACGGGCAAAGGGATCCACGTAAGCTGGTCCGCAAGGCGGCAGTGATCATGGCGTAGCTTAGAAGTAAGTCCTCGGAAAAATTCCGGTAAAGGCGAGTGTGGGGTCAAAGACCAGGTCAGCCAGACAACTGTAATGCCGTTTTTGTTTTGCAAAAAAAGAGTGGTTGATCTGCCAGAAGGAAGTATGCGAAAAAAAACAATAAAAATTCGTAAAAAATATACAATTTTCTGAATAATATGGTATAATAAAGTCATAAAAGAACTTCGGGTAATAAAGCCGGGAAGTTAGTTAGGAGGTTATCAAATGAAGGTAATCATTACAGGAAAAAATTATAACACTTACAAACATCTAGAAGACACAATGCAGAAAAAATTTGACAAGTTAGGCAAATATTTCTCAGATGACAATGTAGTCAATGTAGTCTTATCACAGGAGAGAGGCAAGGACAAAATCGAAGTTACTGTTAATGCAAAAGGTACAGTATTCAGAGCAGAAGAAGTTGTATCAGATATTTACGAAGGCATTGACAGAGTAGTAGATAAACTTGCAAGCCAGATGGCAAAATTCAAAGGAAAGCTTAAGAAACGTTACAATGACAACAAGTCAGTAAGATTCGAAGCAATTCCTGATGTAGAAGAAATTGAAGAAGTTGACGTTGTTAAGACAAAGAAATACGAACTTAAACCAATGAACGCAGAAGAAGCAATTCTTCAGATGGAAATGCTTCAGCATCAGTTCTTCGTATATCTTGATATGGAAACTGACAGTGTTAACGTTGTATATAAGAGAAAAGACAAAGGTTACGGCGTTTTAGTAACAACATATTAGAACTAATATATACTATGCAGGAGACAGTGAGATATTAGCATAGAATATTCCTTTATGGGGAGCACATCATGTGCTCCTTATTTTTTTCGGCTATTTCAAAAATACTTCTTGCTTAAATTCATAAAAAATAGTATAATGTCAATGTTATAGGCTTAGACTGTTCACAGCTATATATTTCAAGTTGGTCAGGAGGTGAACTGGAATATGGCACAGGTTATTGTCAGAGAAAATGAAAGTCTAGAAAGTGCTCTTAAGAGATTTAAGAGATCATGCGCAAGAGACGGCGTTATGAGCGAACTTAGAAAAAGAGAACACTACGAAAAGCCAAGCGTAAAGAGAAAGAAAAAGTCTGAAGCTGCTAGAAAAAAGGCTAAGAAATATTAGTCATTTAGAATCGAGGTGATATAAATGACTCTAAAAGAACAACTAATGGCAGATTTCAAAGAGGCCATGAAGGCTCACGATGATATTGCCAAAAATACAATAAGTCTGGCCCGTGCGGCTATTAAGCAGTATGAGGTAGACAACAGAGAAGAACTGGATGATGCCGGAATAACTGCAATCCTATCCAAACAGGTAAAAATGCGAAAAGATGCCCTTGCTGATTTTGAAAAAGCTGGAAGAACAGATCTTGCTGATGCATATAACGCTGAAATTGCAATTCTGGAACGCTACTTACCAGAACAGTTATCTAAAGAAGATCTTCAGAAAATTGTTCAGGAAGTTGCAGCCTCACTTGGAATTGAGGGAGGCAGACAGAACATGGGCAAATTAATGGGACCGGTTATGGGAAAAGTTAAAGGCCTAGCGGACGGAAATATAGTAAAAGAAGTTGTTATGGAATTTCTTTCATAAATTTAAAAACGAACAACCTGATTTATTAGTCAGGTTGTTTTATTTTTTTGATTTTTGCTAAAAAACACAGAAAAAATGCAAGAATGATTTGAAATTTACTTCGAAAAAAAATATAATAGATGTATATGTATACTAGGCGGAGAAAAAGTAGAAAGACCTGCCTGGAAAGGAAGTTTTTAATTGACAAATCAAAGTGACGAACTAAAGAAAATCCACATACCAGATAGTATTGACAGAGCAGAGCTCTTTGGTATTATGGATTCTAATCTGAACCAGATTCAGGATGTTACAGGAGTGGAAGTTTTTCAGCGTGACGACGGCCTGCTTCTAAGAGGCAGAAATACTGAACTTGCAGAAGGAATTCTTTCTGAACTTATGGAAATTCAGAAAAACGGTGAGAAACTGGATACTCAGAAAATAAACTACGTAATAAATTTAAAAACAGAAGGCATATCATACAAAGAAAATAACGTTGGAAAAGATATAATCTGTTTTACATGCAAGGGAAGACCACTTAAGCCAAAGACTATGGGACAGAAATTCTATGTGGACAGCATTAGAAAGAAAGATATTGTTTTTGGAATAGGTCCTGCAGGAACAGGCAAAACATACATTGCAGTAGCTATGGCTATAAATGCATTTAAGAACAAAGAAGTACAGAAAATCATACTTGCAAGGCCGGCAGTAGAAGCAGGTGAAAGACTGGGCTTTCTGCCTGGAGACCTTCAGGAAAAAGTTGACCCGTATTTAAGACCACTTTACGATGCACTTTACGAAATCCTTGGTCAGGAAAATGCCATAAGACTTAAAGAAAAAGAAGTAATTGAAGTAGTCCCACTTGCATATATGAGAGGAAGAACACTGGACAACTCCTTTATTATATTAGACGAAGCACAGAACACCACAAGGGAGCAGATGAAGATGTTCCTTACAAGAATGGGATTTGGGTCAAAAGTAGTAGTTACAGGAGATATTACACAGATTGACCTTCCAAGAGGAAAACAGAGCGGACTTAAGGAAGCAGAGAAAATCCTTAAGGATGTAGAAGAAATAGAATTCTGTTATCTGAAGGATGTGGACGTTGTAAGGCATGAACTTGTAAAAAAAGTTATTAATGCGTATGACCAGTATTACAGAGCGCATCCTGAAATATGCGATGAAGAACGTTAAGAGGCGAGAAAATGAAAATATATTTTGAAGAAGAACATGTAGTTACACAGGATATTTTAGATACTATGGTTAAGGCTGCAGAGCACTGCCTTGAACTTGAACATATTGATAAAGAAAGAGCAGAAATAAGTGTTACATTTGTTGAGGGAGAAGAAATCAGAGAACTTAACAGGGACTACAGAGATACTGACAGAGTTACTGATGTACTTTCTTTTCCTCAGTTTGATGACCTTAATGATATTCCGGAGGTTGGAGAAATATGCCTTGGGGATGTGGTAATCTGCAAGGACAGAGCAGAAGAGCAGGCAAAAGAATTTGGCCATTCTTTTGAAAGAGAAATTATTTATCTTTTTACTCACAGCATTCTGCACCTTCTTGGATTTGACCATATGGAAGAAGATGAAAAGAAGGAAATGAGAGAAAGAGAAGAAGAGGTTATGACTTACCTTGGAATCGGGAGAGACTAAAATGGATTACAGAGAACTGTATAGAAGAGCAGAAGAAGTTCTGCCAAATGCCTATGCTCCTTTTTCTGACTTTCATGTGGGAGCAGCAATCCTGACAACAACAGGAGAAGTGTTTACAGGAGTGAATGTAGAAAACTCATCTTATGGAGGAACCATATGCGCAGAACGTACTGCTGCGGTGAAAGCAGTATCAGAAGGCTATAGAAATTTTGAGGCACTTGCAGTTGCATGTAGTTCCGGGGAAGCATCACCATGCGGAATATGCCGTCAGTTTCTCTATGAATTTAACCCAGAATTAACTGTGATCTTTGGTAAAGACCAGGATCACCTGAAAATATATACACTAAAAGAATTATTACCGGAAGGATTTAGAATTAAATGAAATCAGGATTTATTGGAATTATCGGAAGACCTAATGTAGGAAAATCCACACTTTTAAACAGCATTTTAGGAGAAAAAATAGCTATTACAACTGACAAACCTCAGACTACAAGAAACAGTATCAGAGGTATTTACACGCGCTGGGACGAAGATGGCGAAGATGGAACACAGATTGTATTTATTGATACACCAGGTATACACAAAGCAAAGAACAAGCTTGGAGCAGCCATGACAGAAATGGCAGTAAATACATATAAAGAAGTAGATGTTATTCTTTTCTTAGTTGACGGAAGCATTACCAAGGGCCCTGGAGACAGATATATTGTAGATATGATTAAAGACGTAGATACACCTAAGATTTTAATCATAAACAAAATTGACAAAATGTCACCAGAAGAATATGTTAAGATCTATAACGAATATAGCGACCTTGGAGTGTTTGATGATATTTATGGTACATCAGCATTAGAAGGAAGAAACGTACCAGAACTTCTCGAAAAATTAGAAACATACATGGACGATGGTCCTATGTACTTCCCTGATGATATGGTAACAGATCACCCTTACAGATTTATTGTAAGTGAAATCATCAGAGAAAAAATTCTTAACTATCTTGAAGAGGAAGTTCCCCATGGCGTAGCAGTAGAAATTGAAAGCTACAGGGAAGAACCAGACATTACAAAGATAGGTGCAGTTATTTACTGCGAAAGAAAATCGCATAAGGGTATAATTATTGGTAAACAAGGAAAGAAGCTTAAGGGTATTGGAAAAAGTGCAAGACTTGAAATCGAAGCGCTTGTTGGTACAAAAGTATTCCTTGAACTGTGGGTTAAGGTAAAAGAAAACTGGAGAGACAGCGATTTTGCTCTTTCCAATTTTGGATATAAGGAATAGATATGCTTGTAAACTCAGAAGCAATAGTTTTTCGTCAGATAAAGACATCAGGGGGAAAACGTATGATACTTCTTTTTACAAAAAAATATGGTAAACTGAGTGCAGGAACCACAATAACAGAAAGAGGAAGGACAAAGGCAGCTCTTGCTCTTAATCCTTTTGTTTACGGCAACTACGAACTTTATAAAAATCGTGACTACTACAACATGAATAGTGGAGAGGTTAAGAAAAGCTTTTATGGTATGGGAGAAGATCTTGATAAATATATGTATGCTTCATATATCCTGGAGCTTACAGATAAGCTTCTTCCAGAGGAAGTTCCCCAGCCAGGAGTTTTTAATCTGTTACTTGATTTTCTGGAAGCCATGGAAAAAAGAAAGGGCAGTTTCGAAACACTTGTGCTTGCATACGAAGTGAAAATACTGCAGCTTCTTGGAACTTTTCCAGTAACAGAAAGCTGTGTCTGCTGCGGTAAAAAAGAGGAATTAAAGTTTTTCAGCGTTAAAGATGGAGGAATGGTGTGCAAGGACTGCATGGCAGAAAAAAAGCAGGATACATTGATTTTCAGACCAGAATTTGATATAGTAGATATATTAAAATACTTTTCAAAACAACCACTGCATAAGTTTGAAAAAATAGCTCTCAAAGGTGATGTTGCGTCAAGACTTCAGAATATTTTACGGAGTTACATGTCATATCACTTAGACGTTGGCACCCTTAAAAGTGAGAGTATTTTCAAGTTATAATTATTAGGAGGGATAGCAATGGAGATTACATTAGAAAAGATTGAATTAGTAAAAGACAGAACAGGTGTTACATACAAAGAAGCCAAGGATGCCTTAGAAGCTGCTAATGGCAATGTGGTAGATGCAATTGTTGCAATTGAGCAGAGCGTTGACATGGCTGCAGACAAGAAATTTGCTTCAAAGAAAAACGATCTTAAGGATAAGATTAAAGAAATTCTTAAAAAAGGTAACATTGCAAGAATTCTTGTAACACGTGATGGAGAAACTCTTCTTAACCTTCCACTTAACGTGGGGGTTATTGGAACAGTTGTAGCACCATGGGGCGTTATTGCAGGCACAGTTGCAGCTTTTGGATTCAAATGCAAAATTGAATTTGTAAAAGATGACGGTTCTGTAATTGACCTTACAGAAAAAGCAGGTATTTTCTACGAAGATGCTAAAGAAAAGGGAAGCGATATTTACGAAGATATCAGGGACAAAGCACCTGATGTTTACGAAGATATCAAAGAAAAAAGTGAAGAAGCTATTTCAAAGGCAAAGTACGCAGCAAAAGACGTAAAAGAAAAGCTTTCAAGAGAACACGGATTTGAAGATTTCGAAATGGATTTTGATGATTTAGAAGGTATGGAAGACTTCGATTACGACAGCCTTCGCGACAAAGAAGAAGAAGCAGAAGAAGCTGAAGCAAAATGCAAATGTGACTGCGAAGAAGATGCAGAAGATAAATAGTATAAAATAGAAGAAATGGTAGGTATAAACAGGAATGAGTAAAGAAGTTACAATGGAGAAAATCGTTGCACTTGCAAAGAACAGAGGATTTGTATATCCTGGTTCAGAAATTTATGGTGGTCTTGCTAACACATGGGATTACGGTCCTCTTGGAGTTGAATTCAAGAACAACGTAAAAAGAGCATGGTGGAAGAAGTTCGTTCAGGAATCAAAGTATAATGTTGGTTTAGATGCAGCTATTCTTATGAATCCAAGAACATGGGAAGCATCAGGACACGTTGGTGGATTTGCTGATCCGCTTATTGACTGTAAAGAATGTAAAGCAAGATTCAGAGCTGACAAACTAATTGAAGAATACATGATGGAACAGGGTATGGAAGTAGTACCTGTTGATGGATGGTCAAATGAAAAGTTAGAAGGATACATTGCAGAAAATGGCATCAAATGCCCTGAATGCGGAAAGACAAACTTCACAGGAATCAGACAGTTTAACTTAATGTTCAAGACTTTCCAGGGTGTTACAGAAGATTCAAAATCAGAACTGTATCTTCGTCCAGAAACAGCTCAGGGAATCTTTGTTAACTTCAAAAATGTACAGAGAACATCAAGAAAGAAAATCCCATTTGGTATTGCACAGATTGGTAAATCATTCAGAAACGAAATCACACCAGGTAACTTCACATTCAGAACAAGAGAATTCGAACAGATGGAATTAGAATTCTTCTGCAAACCAGGAACAGACTTAGAATGGTTTAACTACTGGAAACAGTATTGTTCAGATTTCCTTGCTGCATTAAACATGAACATGGATCATATCAGAACAAGAGACCACGAAAAAGAAGAATTATCACACTACAGCAAGGCTACAACTGACTTCGAATACTTATTCCCATTTGGATGGGGAGAATTATGGGGTATTGCTGACAGAACAGACTTTGACTTAAAGCAGCACAATAATTTCTCAGGTCAGGATATGCAGTACACAGATCCTGAAACAAACGAAAAGTACATTCCATACTGCATCGAACCATCACTAGGTGCTGACCGTGTAGCTTTAGCTTTCCTTGTTGATGCATATACAGAAGAAACACTGACAGATGGAAATGGAAAAGAAGATACAAGAGTAGTTATGAAATTCCATCCAGCTCTTGCACCATTTAAGGCAGCTGTTTTACCTCTTGCAAAGAAACTTGCTCCAGTTGCTGAACCTGTTTACGAGGAACTTGCAAAATACTTCAATGTAGACTATGATGCTGCAGGATCAATTGGTAAGAGATACAGAAGAGAAGACGAAATCGGTACTCCATTCTGCATCTGTGTTGACTTTGATACAGAAACTGATGGATGTGTAACTATCAGAGACAGAGATACAATGGAACAGGTCAGACTTCCAATCGGCGAAGTAAAAGCTTACATCGAAGAAAGAATGGCTTTCTAATAGAGGAGAAAAAGCATGAATAAGTTCGTTTATTCTTTTAACGAAGGATCAAAAGAATTACTGAACCTTTTAGGTGGTAAAGGAACAAGTCTTGCCGAAATGACAAAGACGGGTCTTCCTGTGCCTTACGGGTTTACCATCACTACAGAAGCATGTAGAAAATTCTTCGATGAGCGTAATACCATAAGCGAAGAGCTTGCTGCAGAAGTTAAAGAAAAAATTAAAGAACTTGAAAGTGTTACAGGTAGGGTTTTCGGAGCTTCCGAAAACCCACTTCTTGTCTCTGTAAGGGCGGGAGCACAGGTATCAATGCCAGGTATGATGGATTCTATTTTAAACCTTGGAATTAACGATGAAATTGTAACTGCCATTGCAGAAGAAACTGGTAATGAACGCTTTGCATATGACTGCTATAGAAGATTTTTACAGATTTATGGTATAGCAGTTTTTGGCGTTCCAAGAATTGCATTTTCACTTCCAAAGACCAGAAAATGGTATGGAAAAAATCCTGACTATACTGTAGATGACCTGAAGGATGTCATAAAAAGATACAAAGGAGTAATTTTTCAGTATACAGGAAAGGAAGTTCCTTCAGATCCTTATGAACAGCTTATGGCTGCCATAAGCTCAGGATTTATGGAATGGAAGAAGAAAGAAGCAGTTCTTTATAGAAGAATTAACGATATATCAGATGAATACGGTACAGCAGTAACCGTTCAGGCAATGGTATATGGAAACAGAAATGACAACTCAGGTACTGGAGTTGCATTTACAAGAAGTCCTCTTAACGGAGAAAACAAAGTCTTTGGAGAATTTCTCATTAATGCTCAAGGGGATGATATTGTAAGTGGATACAGAACTCCGAAACCTCTTACGGAGCTTGGTGAGCAGTTTCCTGAAGTAGCAGAAAAAATAAAACATATTGCAGATGTTCTTGAAAAGCATTACAAAGAAGTACAGGCTATAGAGTTTACTATTGAAGATGGAAAGCTGTATATGCTTCAGACAAGAGCTACAAGACAGACTGCCTTTGCGACTATAAAGACTGCATACGATATGGTAGAAGAAGGATATATTGACAGGGAAACTGCAATAATGCGTATTAATCCGCTTGAAGTTCAGCAGCTTCTTCACCCGTCTTTTGATACAGAAGCTCTTAAGGATGCCGAAATTCTTGGAACGGGACTTCCATCATCACCAGGAGCAGCAACAGGAGTACTCTGTTTTGATACAGCTGATGCAAAAGAAAAACACGATAATGGTGAGAAAATAATACTTGTCAGACAGGATACATCTCCATCAGATTTTACTGCAATGGTTGTATCTGAGGGAATACTTACAGCACGAGGAGGAACTACCTCATATGCGGCTATGGTTGCAAGAGCCATGGGCAAGTGCTGTGTATCAGGATGCCCTGAGCTTGTAATTAATGAAGCAGAAAAAACACTTACCTTTGGAACTGAAATATTTAAAGAAGGAGATAAGGTTTCTCTTGATGGTTCAAAAGGTATTGTATACAGAGGTGCAATAAGAACAGTATTACCTAAACTGTCTACAGAATTTCATACAATAATGTCATGGGCTAATGAAATACGTGACCTGAAGATAAGGGCAAATGTAGAAAGTCCTGAAGAAGCAGAAATAGCAGTGTTTATGGGAGCTGAAGGTATCGGGCTGTATAGAACAGAGCACATGTTTTTCGAAAAGAACAGGCTTGATATAATTAAAGAAATAATCATGGCTAAAACACCAGAAGAGAAGAACAAAGCTCTTAGAAAACTTATTCCATTCCAGAAGGAAGAGTTCAGGAAAGCTTTCGAAGCAGTGGAAGATAAGCCAATGACCATAAGACTTCTTGATCACTCACTTTATGAGTTTTTTACTCAGGGTGAAAACAACATGGAAAAACTTTCAGAAACCATAGGAATTCCTTATGGCGAAATGAAGCAGCTTGCTGACGAATATTACGAGTCTAACGCCATGCTGGGTCACAGAGGCTGCAGACTTGCAATTAGTTATCCGGAATTTGCAAAGGTACAGGCATGTGCTATTATTGAAGCTGCCTATGAGGTAAAAATGGAAAAGGGAATAGAAATAGTTCCGGAAATAATAGTACCTCTTGTGGGCACAATAGAAGAACTGAGATTTGTAAAGGAGTCTGTGAAAGAAAGCATTGACGAATTTCTTCAGGAAAACAATGTTAAAATGGATTATGTTGTGGGAGTATTACTTGAAGTTCCAAGAGCAGTAATGATTGCAGATAAACTTGCAAAAGAAGGAAATTTCTTCTCATTTGGTACAAATGACCTTACACAGCTGGTATATGGTTTTTCCAGAAATGATACAGGAGATCTGATTAAAGAATATATTGATAAGGGCATATTTAAAGATGATCCATTCCAGGTAATCGACGAAGAGGGAGTGGGTGAACTTATTAAACTTGCCATAAAAAAAGGACGTCAGGCAAGACCAGGACTTAAGCTTGGAATATGCGGAGAGCACGGAGGAAACCCTAAGAGTATAGATTTCTGCCACAGAGCAGGACTTAACTATGTGTCATGCTCGCCGTACAGAGTGCCTGTTGCAACTATTGCAGCAGCACAGTCAGCTATAAGAAACAGATAAGAGGAAGCTTCTGCTGCACAGAGTGTAGCAGGAGCTTTTGCTGACTTAAATGGCTGGAGTATATATTTATTATGAGCTTATGTATGCCATAAGACGAATAATAGTCAGGTAATATGTAGCTATTGTTTGGGTTTTATACAAATTATCACAGAAAAACACAGAAAAACACAGACAAAACCAAAGAAAATATTGAAATAGGTTTCACGAGCATATATTATGAATATGTAAGATTAAAAATCAGAACGGGAGACTAATATGCTTGCAGTAGAAAGAGCAGAATATATTATGGAACAGCTTAAGCATAACCAGTTTGTGCTTGTTGCTGATTTAAGCAGGGATATAGGTGTATCAGAAGAAACAATAAGAAAAGACCTTGAGAAACTGGAAAAAAAGGGCAGACTTCACAGAGTTCACGGTGGAGCACATCTAGATGAAGGATACGGAAACGAAACGCCTGTGGCGCTGAGAACTAACCTGTATAAAGATATTAAGTCAGAACTTGCAGGTAAATGCATGGAACTTATTAAGGAAAAAGAAACAGTATTTCTTGACTGCAGTACTACAGTTTCTTACCTTGCAGAGGAGCTTTCTTCTTACGAAAAGAAACTTACTGTTGTGACAAACTCAATGCTTTCAGCATCAAAACTAATGGCTAATACAAATATACGTCTCATTCTTCTTGGAGGAGAACTTAACAGAGATACTGAAAGTTTCGAGGGATATACTGTGTTTGAAGCGCTCGAAAGATATCATATTGACAAAGCTTTTTTCAGTTCTGCAGCAATAGACGGTCATTCTGGAATGACAGATTATACACAGACAGAGGCCGATATAAGAAGAAAAGTCCTTATGGAAGCATCAGAATGCATTTTTGTGGCTGATGCTACAAAGGCAGGTAAAAAGTCAACATATATAGTTGGTGATATAGATAAGATAACCACATTTGTTACGGAAAAAGAAATAGAGGACACTGTCCTTAAAGAAAAACTTTGTAACAACGGTGTAAATATATTTGTATGTGAGGGAAAAAATGATTAAAGAAGAACTATTAAGAAAGATGAAACAGGACGTACTTCGTGTTGCAAAGAAAGCCTATGAGGAAAAACTAATGGCCGGAACCAGTGGCAACATGAGTATATTTGACAGAGAAAGCGGGTTAATGGCTATTACACCCAGCAGCTATGACTACAGCATTATGGAAGAAAAAGATATTGTAGTAATTGATTTAGATGGTAAAATTATAGAAGGAATTCATAAACCATCATCAGAATGGAAGATGCACGCAGAAATTTACAAAGGTGTATCAAGAGTGGAATCAGTAGTCCACACACATTCACCATACGCTACTGCATTTGCAGTAAACCACCAGGAAATTCCTGTAATCCTTATTGAAATGATTCCATTCCTTAAGGGAAGCGTGGAAGTAAGTGAATTTGCAGCTCAGGGAAGCCCGGAAGTCGGCATTAATGCAGTTCCTGTTCTTGAAAGAAAGAATGCAGCACTTATGGCTAACCACGGCGTTGTAACTGTTGGAGAGAACATTGACAGCGCATATATTAACGCTGTTTACGTAGAAGATGCAGCAAAGATTTATCATATGGCTTTAACCGCAGGTACACCAAAAGTAATTGAACAGTAGGAGGAAAACCAGAATGTACAACCGTTTATTAAAATGTTACGAAAGCTTTAAGAAGCAGATTGATTTTAAACCAGAAGTAGCCCTTATCTTAGGATCAGGACTTGGTGATTATGCAGAAACAATTAAAATCGAAGCAACACTTGACTACAAGGATATTGAAGGATTCCCTGTATCAACAGCGCCATTCCACAAGGGAAGATTTGTATTTGGATATGTACATGATGTTCCTGTTGTAATCATGCAGGGAAGAGTTCATTATTACGAAGGATACAAAATGGAAGAAGTTGTGCTTCCTACACGTTTAATGCACATGATGGGAGCCGAAATTCTTTTCCTTACAAATGCCTCTGGTGGAGTTAACTACGATTTCGAAGCAGGAGACTTTATGATTATGACAGATCATATTGCCACATTTGTACCATCACCATTAATCGGAGAAAATATTGATGAGCTTGGAGTAAGATTCCCTGATATGAGCGAAATCTATAAGAAGGATCTTACACAGATGATAAGAGATGCTGCTGCAGAAAATAATATTCCAGTAAAAGAAGGTGTGTATCTTCAGACAACAGGTCCTCAGTTCGAAAGCCCTGCAGAAATCAGGATGTTCAGAAATATGGGAGCTGATGCTGTCGGAATGAGTACAGCCTGCGAAGCTATTGCTGCAAATCACATGGGAATGAAAGTATGTGGAATTTCATGTATTACAAATCTTGGATGCGGAATGCTTGATCAGCCTTTAACTCACGAAGAAGTTAAAGAAACTGCAGAAAAAGTTGCCCCATTATTCAAAAAATTAATTACAGAATCTATTACAAAAATGGGTAAAAGGTAGTAAAATAAAAGGAGAACCAGTATGAATGAATTAGAAAAAGTTGTTAATGCTGACAACGTAAGATTAAGAGAAGACGGTAAGGCAGTAATTATTATTGACCAGACTCAGATTCCGAATAAAACAGAATATTTAACACTTGAAACTGCAGAAGATTTATATGATGCAATTTTTGAACTAAAGGTAAGAGGAGCACCTGCAATTGGTATCTGCGCAGGATATGCAATTTACGTTCTTGCACAGCAGATTGAAACAGAAGAATATGCAGAATTCCTTGAACAGTTCAGAAAAGCAAAAGATTATCTTAATTCTTCAAGACCAACAGCAGTTAATTTAAGCTGGGCTCTTAACCGTATGGAGCAGGTTGTAGTTAATGCAGAAGGAAAAACTGTTAAAGAAATTCTTGAATTATTAAAGGAAGAAAGTATTGAAATTCAGAGAGAAGACATAGAAATGTGCAAAGCAATCTCTGAATACGGTCTTTCATTAATTAAGGATGGAGATGGAATTCTTACACACTGTAACGCAGGTCCGCTTGCAACTTCAAAATACGGAACTGCACTTGGACCACTTTTCCTTGGAAAAGAAAGAGGAATGAACTTTAAGGTATTTGCTGACGAAACACGTCCTCTTCTTCAGGGAGCAAGATTAACATCATACGAACTTCAGAAGGGCGGAATTGATGTTACACTTATCTGTGATAATATGGCAAGCATTGTTATGAAAAACGGCTGGGTTCAGGCATGTTTTGTTGGCTGTGACAGAATTGCAGCAAACGGAGACGCAGCTAACAAAATCGGAACAAGCGGCGTAGCTATTCTTGCTAAATATTATAATATACCTTTCTATGTACTTGGACCTACATCAACAATTGATATGAACTGCAAAACAGGCGATGACATTGAAATTGAACTTAGAAGCCCAGAGGAAATCAAGAAGAAATTCTATGCTGAACCAAAGGCTTTAGAAGAAGTAAAGTGTTACAACCCTGCTTTTGACGTTACAGATCATGAACTTATTGCAGGTATCGTTACAGAAAAAGGTATTGCGAGACCTCCATATACGATGAGTCTTGCAAAAATTATGGGCTAAGCCTAAGGAAACCAAATTGAAACAGAAAAGAAGGAGATTACTATGAAAAAATTAATCAGTTTAATCCTTGTTGGAGTTATGGTATTTGCTTTAACAGCATGTGGTGGCGGCGACGCTGAAACTCCAGAAACAGAAGGTTTAAAGATTGCTATCTGTTCATCACCATCAGGCGTTGACGATGGAAGCTTTAACGAAAACAACTACAACGGAATTTTAAAATTCATCGAAGAAAACGAAGATGCTACAGTAAAAGCAGTTCGTGAAGAAACAGGTGACCCTGCAGCTGCAGTTCAGGCTGTAAAAGATATTACGGGTGACTATGATGTAATCGTTTGCTGCGGATTCCAGTTTGCTGGAATTGGTGCTGTTGCTATGGACAACCCAGATGTTAACTTCATCTTAGTTGACTCATATCCAACAGATGCTGAAGGAAATGAAGTTACTTTAGACAATGTTTACGCTATGCAGTTTGCTGAACAGGAATCAGGTTTCTTAGCAGGTGTTGCAGCAGCATTAGAAACACAGTCAAAGAAAGTTGGCGTTGTAAACGGAATTGCTTTCCCATCAAACGTAAACTACCAGTATGGATTTGAATCAGGTGTTAACTATGCTAACAAAAAGTACAACACAGGTGTTGAAATCGTAGAACTTCCTTCATACGCTGGAACAGACGTTACAGGTGCTAATGTTGGCGGAAACTATGTAGGAAACTTCGCTGACGAAGCTACAGGTAAAGTTGTTGGTAAAGCACTTATCGACAAAGGATGCGACATTTTATTCGTAGCAGCTGGCGGATCAGGAAATGGTGTATTTACAGCAGCTAAAGAAGCTGGAAACGTTAAAATCATCGGTTGCGACGTTGACCAGTACGATGATGGTGTTAACGGAGACTCAAACATTATATTAACATCAGCACTAAAAATCATGGATGCTAACGTTTACAAACAGTTAAACGCTGTTAAAGACGGATCATTCAAGGGCGAAAATGCTCTTCTTATGGCTGACACAGACTCAACAGGTTATGTAAAGGCTGAAGGAAGACAGCAGTTATCAGCAGAAACAATTGAAAAAGTAGATGCTGCTTATGCTTTAATTAAAAATGGAACAATCGTTCCAGCTGCAAACTTTAACGAAATCACACCAGAAGATTTCCCAGGTATTGACAAATAACTGATAAAGTTTATAAGACCATCCTGCACTTTATGACGAAGTGCAGGTGGTTTTTTTACTAAACTATCTAGAGGATAAAAACATGTCTGAATATATTGTAGAAATGAAACATATAACTAAACGTTTTCCGGGAATTGTGGCAAATGATGATGTTACAATTCAGATTAAAAAAGGAGAAATCTACGCCCTTTTAGGAGAAAACGGAGCTGGAAAATCTACTCTTATGAGTATGCTTTTCGGAATGTACGAACCAGATGAAGGACAGATCTTCATTCGTGGTAAAGAGGAGAAAATCAGTTCTCCAAACTATGCAACAAAACTAAATATCGGAATGGTGCATCAGCACTTTAAATTAATATCAAATTACACGATTACAGAAAACATCATTTTGGGTATGCGTAACAAAAACAGGCTTTTTGGCGTAATCCCATATGTAGATATAAAGAAGGCGGACAGAGAAATTCTTGAGCTTTCAAAGAAATATGGTCTTGAAGTAAATCCAACTGATGTAATTGAAAATGTAAACGTTTCAATTCAGCAGCGTGTAGAAATTCTGAAGACTCTTTACAGAGAAGCAGAAATTCTCATTTTTGATGAGCCTACAGCCGTACTGACACCTCAGGAAATTGACTTTCTGCTTAATATTTTAAAGAGTTTAAGAGATGATGGAAAAACAATCATCCTTATTACTCATAAATTAGAAGAAATCAAGCAGGTAGCTGACAGATGCGCTATTCTGAACCATGGTAAGCTTATTGATGTTCTTGATGTTGCTACAACATCAACTCAGAAAATGGCAAATCTGATGGTAGGAAGAGAAGTATCTTTTAGTACAGAAAAGAAACCGATGAATGCTGGCAGAACAGTTCTTGAAGTTAATAATCTTACTGTTAAGAATGCTGACAACTTCCCTGTTGTAAATGATGTATCATTTAAAGTAAGGGGTGGAGAAGTATTTGCCCTTGCAGGAGTTTCAGGAAACGGTCAGGTGGAAATTGCTGACGCAGTTGCAGGACTTCAGAAAGCAGCAGGCGGAAAGATTATATTTAACGGAACAGACATTACAGAAAAATCAATTCGTGAAAGAACTGAGCTTGGTATGTCATATATTCCTGAAGACAGACATAACTTTGGTCTTGTAATGGACTTTGATTTACAAAACAACATGGCGCTTAAGACATACTACAAAGAACCATTTTCATCAAAAGGAGTTCTTAATAAGGAATCTATTAGTGAAAACGGAAACAGAATGATTGATAAATACGATATCAGAAGCAGCCAGGGAAATACAACAATAGTACGTTCAATGTCTGGTGGTAATCAGCAGAAGGCTATTATCGGAAGAGAAATCGAACTTGATTCAGAACTTCTGATATTCGTTCAGCCAACACGAGGACTTGACATTGGTGCTATAGAAAACATTCATAAACAGATTTTAGACGAAAGAGATAAAGGCAAGGCAATTCTTTTAATTTCTCTTGAACTTGATGAAGTTATGAATCTTGCTGACACAATCGGTGTTATATATAGCGGTGCGATTCAGACTATTGCAGACGCTAAAGACCTTACAACTAATGAGGTTGGAGAATTTATGATGGGGGTAAAGAAAGATGAAAACTAAAAAATCAGGCGTTAAAAAGACTTTCATATCCCTTTTTGGTGACGAAAAAAGACAGGGAATTACTGTTCCTCTGTTTGCAATTCTTTTAAGCCTTGTTGTATGTGCAGTTCTTATTATTATTTTAGGAAAAAATCCATTAGAAGCATATATGAACCTTCTTCAGGGATCAGGATTCCTTCCAAAGGCCTCCTATCCAGGACATCAGAATATGCTTACAGACTTTGGAAGCTTTATGAACGCGTGGACTCCAATGCTTTTTGCATCACTTGCTGTTGCTGTTGCACTTAAAACAGGACTTTTTAATATTGGTGTATCAGGACAGATGCTGATTGCAGGCTTTATTACTTCAATTACAATCGGCTATAGCGGACTTAATGCAGTAGTAGCAAAACCACTTGTAATCATTATAGGTATTGTTGTAGGCGCACTTGCAGGCGCACTTATTGGCTGGCTGAAATACAAGTTTAATATTAATGAAGTAGTATCTTCCATAATGGTAAACTATATATTTCAGTATATTATAAGCTTCTTTATTAATACAAGATACATGAACCCTATTTCAAGACAGTCAGATCCAGTTTCGGATGCGTCAAGACTGACTCTTATGAGTACAGAATTAGGTGACATGAAAATTGATATTCCTCTGGGAATTGTTCTTGCAATTATTGCAGCCTTTGCTGTTAAGTTCCTTCTCGACAGAACTGTTACAGGATATGAGCTTAAAGCAGTTGGTACAAGCAGAAATGCTGCAAAGTTTGCCGGAATCAATATTGGAAGAAACATGATTTTATCCATGGTACTTTCCGGAGCACTTGCCGGACTTGCAGGAGTAACATATTACATGGGATACTACGGCTCAATTCAGCCAAATGTTCTTTCTTCAGTAGGATTTGATGCTATTGCTGTTGCATTACTTGCAAATAGTAATCCTGTTGGAATTATTTTCTCATCACTTCTTATTACTATTATCAGTAAGGGAAGCACATACATGAGTTCATCCACAGGCTTAGAATCAGAAATCGCTTTTGTAATTACAGGGCTGATACTTTTATTCTCAGCATGCGTGGCATATATCAGGTTTAAAATTAATAAGGCTAAAGAATCAATAGATGAAGAAGGAGGGAACAAATAATGGAACAGATTATAACTGATGGTCTTTCTTTTTCACTGCCTCTCTTTATTATGGCTATTGGTGGTATTTACAGTGAAAGAAGTGGTATAACTAACCTTGCTTTAGAGGGTTTACAGGGCTTTGGTGCATTTGTGGGTGCATTTGTTGCTGTACTTCTTATGGACGGTAATGTAATGAGTTCATCACAGATATACTATGTTGCAATTTTATGCTCCATGATAGGTGGTATGGTTTACTCACTGCTTCATGCATTACTGTGCATTAAATTTAAAGCTAATCAGGTAATAAGTGGTGTTGTAATTAATATTCTGTCAATGTCACTTACAGTATTCCTGACAAAGCTTCTGAACAAACTGATTTTTGGTGCAGCATCAGACAAATTTGTTCTTGACGTTTCACCAAGAATTACAATTCCGGGATTAAGCGAAATCCCTGTTCTTGGAGCCGTTTTCAAAAATATTTATCCTTTTGAAATAATTATTGTAGTACTTGCATTTATTGCATGGTACGTACTATATAAGACAAGATATGGCATGAACTTAAGAGCCTGTGGTGATAATCCTCATGCTGTTGATGCAGCAGGTATTGATGTTGCAAAGGTAAGACTTATTGCTGTAATGATTTCGGGAGCGCTTGCAGGACTTGCAGGCATAAGCTTTGCATATTCAATTTCAGCTAAGTTCTCATCAGGAATTTATGTTGGTTATGGATATCTTGCGATTGCAGGACTTATCTTTGGTAACTGGAATATTCTGCCTACACTTTTCTCCTGCCTGTTCTTTGGATTTGCAAAGTCTACAGGATATTATGTAGTAAGACTAATGGAACTTCCAAGCAGCTATCAGGATATTGTAATGGCTATTCCATATCTTGCAACACTTATTCTTTTGATTTTCTTCTCAAAATATAACAGGGCACCTAGAGCTCTTGGAGAAATTTACGATAAAGGAAAGAGGTAATATTTTAATGAATATTCGTATATATAACGCAAGGATTTTAACTCTTGCAGATGACAGCTTCGAAATTTTTAAGGGTGAAGTACAGGTTAAAGGAAACAGAATTGCTTATGTGGGACCAGAAAAGTCATGTAATGAAAAATGGGACCGTGAAATTAACGCTGACGGTAATCTAGTAATGCCAGGTTTCAAAAATGCTCACACTCATTCTGCAATGACTTTCCTGAGGTCATATGCTGATGATATGCCACTATTTGACTGGCTGAATGAACAGATTTTTCCTAAAGAAGCACAGCTTACAGGGGAAGATATTTTCTGGGGATCAAAGCTGGCAATTATGGAATATCTGACAAGTGGAGTGACTGCAAATCTCGATATGTACTTTCAGCCGGAAAAGATTGCAGAAGCTTCTGTAGAATGCGGATTCAGAACTGTACTACAGAGTTCCTTAAATAACTTTGTTTCTTCATTAGAAGATATGGAAGCTGAATACAATAAGTTTAACAACTATAATCCTTTGATTTCATATAAGCTGGGATTTCATGCGGAATATACAACTTCAGAAGAACTTCTTAAAGGTGTTGCTGCACTTGCAGAAAAGTACAAGGCTCCCGTATATACTCATAACTCAGAAACAGCTCGTGAAGTAGCTGAATGTGTAGAAAGACATGGAAAGACACCTACTGCATATCTTGATTCCCTTGGTATTTTTAACTATGGTGGAGGATCATATCATTCAGTATATATGACAGATGAAGATATGAATATCTGTAAAGAAAAGAATATTTCTGTAGTAAGCAATCCTGGCTCAAACACAAAGCTTGCAAGTGGTATTGCTCCACTTCAGGAAATGCTTGGAAGAGGAATTAATATTGGTCTTGGAACAGATGGCCCTGCAAGCAATAACTGTCTTGATATGTTCAGAGAAATGTTCCTTGCAACTGGACTTGGAAAGCTGAGAGAAGAGGATGCTTCTGCTATTCCAGCTGAACAGGTGGTAAAGATGGCGGCAAAGAACGGTGCCATTGCCATGGGATTAGAGGACTGTGATTCACTTCAGGAAGGAAAGCTTGCAGACCTTATTATGATTGATCTTCACCAGCCAAACATGCAGCCTCTTAATAACATTGTAAAGAACCTTGTTTACAGTGGAAGTAAGCAGAATGTAAAAATGACTATGGTTGACGGAAAAATCCTTTATGAAGATAACAGATTCTATATTGGAGTAGAACCTGAAACAGTTTACCAGAAAGTAAATGAAGTTATTGACAGAATGAAACTTCGTGACAAAATTGAAAATGCTGTAGAAAAGGTACTTTCAGAAAGATAAGAAAATATATTTTGAACCGCAGGTCATATTGATTCTGCGGTTTTTTTAAATCTTAAGAATTCTTAAGATTAAAATGTAATGACAGAATCTTCTGCATGATATATAATTATATTAATAATTGGGAAAGGAGTTTATGTGATGTCAGATATTATTACAGGAAACCCTGTTGTATTCTGGGCCGTTGTGTGCGGAGTGTTTCTCCTTATAGAAGCACTTACCATGGGACTAACTACCATATGGTTTTCTGCAGGAGCACTTGTAGCACTGGTGTTTTCATTCTTTACAGGTTTTGCCGTACAGGTAGCCGTATTCTTTGTATCCTCAGTAATACTGCTTGCCTTAACAAGGAAGATCTTTATAGAAAAACTGGGAACAGGAAAAGAAAAAACCAATGTAGATGCACTTGTAGGAGAAAAGGCTATTCTTACAGGCAGAATAAGCCCTTATGAGCCTGGTATCATTAAGCTTAATGGGAAAGAGTGGTCAGCCGTTTTAGGCGACAGAAGCGAAGGCCTGGAGGCTGGAACAGAAGTAGAAGTTATTGCCATTGAAGGAGTAAAGGCTATTGTAAAGCCTTTAGAAAGTGAGTAAAAAATGTTAGGAACAATTATAATTATTCTGTTAGTAATAGGTCTTATCGCTCTTATCGTTACTAACATCAGAATCGTACCACAGGCAAGAGCATATGTTATCGAAAGACTTGGAGCATACAAAGAAACATGGCAGGTAGGTCTTCACTTTAAAATTCCTCTAATTGATAAGATTTCAAGAAAGGTTTCTTTAAAGGAAAAGGTTATTGACTTCCCACCACAGCCAGTAATTACAAAGGATAATGTAACTATGGAAATTGACACAGTAGTATATTTCCAGATTACAGACCCAAAACTATATACATACGGTGTTGAAAGCCCAATGGATGCCATAGAAAATCTTACAGCTACAACACTTAGAAATATTATAGGTGAACTTGAACTTGACGAATCACTTACAAGCCGTGAGCACATCAATACAAAAATCAGACTTGTTCTTGATGAAGCAACTGACCCATGGGGCATTAAAATTAACCGTGTAGAGGTTAAGAATATTACTCCGCCAAAAGATATTCAGATGGCAATGGAAAAGCAGATGCGTGCTGAACGTGAAAGAAGAGAAGCAATCCTTATTGCAGAAGGTGAAAAGAAATCTGCAGTTCTTATTGCAGAAGGTAACAAGCAGTCTATGATTTTAGAGGCAGAAGCAAGCAAAGAAGCAAAAATCCTTGAAGCTGAAGCCAAGAGAGAAGCAGCAATCAGAGAAGCTGAAGGTCAGGCTGAAGCAATCAGAATGGTTAAACAGGCTACAGCTGATGGTATCAGAATGATTGTAGAAGCAGAACCAAACAAGGAAGTAATTGCGCTTCAGAGCTTAAATGCATTTGAAAAGGCAGCAGATGGTAAGGCAACAAAACTTATTATTCCATCAGAACTTGGAAGCCTGGCAGGACTTGCAACATCACTTAAAGAATTTATGAGTGATGGTGAAGAAAGCAGATAAAATGTGATCTGGTCACAGAACAAAAGTAAACTCTGCGGTATTATCTAAGCATAAGGAATAAAGAAGAACTCCTTACAAAATAAATAAAGAATAATATCGTACAAACTGAAATTACGGAAATCTGGAAACAGGTTTCCTTTTTTCTTTGTGATTTCGGAATTTCTTAAGAATGCAGAAAAAAGCCCGCTACCATAATGATAGCGGGTAAATGTGCAATTTTTAGTTCTTTAAGCTCTGAAGAGGTGCAGGAATTCTTCCTCCACGGTTTATCATCTTAGCTGGTGATTTTGTCCTTAACTTCATAACAGGACCATATCCAAGTAGTCCACCGAAGTCAAGTTCTTCACCTTCTTTCAGGCCGATTGCAGGAATAACTCTTACTGCTGTAGTCTTTGTATTAACCATACCAATTGCAGCTTCGTCAGCAATCATGGCTGAAATTACCTCTGCAGGTGTATCACCTGGAATTACAATCATATCTAAACCTACTGAGCATACTGCTGTCATGGCTTCGAGTTTTTCTATTGAAAGAACTCCGTTTCTGGCAGCATCAATCATGCCGGCATCTTCGCTTACAGGAATAAATGCTCCTGATAATCCGCCAACACTTGATGAAGCCATTACGCCACCTTTTTTGACAGCATCATTAAGCATTGCAAGTGCAGCAGTTGTACCATGAGCACCGCACTGTTCAAGACCGATTTCTTCTAAGATATGAGCAACAGAATCTCCAACAGCTGGCGTTGGTGCAAGTGAAAGGTCAATAATACCAAATGGAACATCAAGCATTTCTGCAGCTTCAGATCCTACAAGCTGACCCATTCTTGTAATCTTGAAAGCAGTCTTTTTAATTGTCTCAGCAACTTCATTAATTGGAGCATCGTCAGGCATTTTTGCAAGCACTGAACGAACTACTCCAGGACCAGAAACACCAACATTAAGAACGCAGTCTGATTCTCCTGGGCCGTGGAAAGCACCTGCCATAAATGGATTATCTTCTACTGCATTACAGAAAACTACAAGTTTTGCAGCACCGATACACTGTCTGTCTTTAGTTAATTCTGCAGCTTCAACAACTTTCTGACCCATAATCTTTACTGCATCCATATTAATTCCTGCTCGTGTTGAGCCAATATTAACTGACGAGCATACAAGTTCTGTTTCGGAAAGAGCACGTGGAATGGAATCAATAAGAGCCATGTCACCTGCACTGAAACCTTTCTGAACAAGAGCAGAATATCCGCCAATAAAGTTTACTCCGATATCGTGAGCAACCCTATCAAGTGTTTTTGCATATTTAACAGGATCTCCTCCGGAAACACCTACAAGAACTGAAATGGGTGTTACAGAAACTCTTTTGTTTACAATAGGTATGCCGTATTTTTTTTCGATATACTCGCCTGTTTTTACCAGGTCTTTCGCTTTTTCATAAATTTTGTTATATACCTTTTCGCAGGACTTATCAATATCTGTATCAGCGCAGTCAATAAGGGAAATTCCCATAGTAATTGTACGGATATCTAGATTTTCATCCTGAATCATGGTAATTGTTTCCATGATATCACTCATATTAAGCATTTATTTACCACCTCTTTTTTTAGATTCTGTGCATTGAATTAAAAATATTTTCGTGCATTACATGCACCTGCATTCCTGGAACTTTTGCAGAAATAGCATCTTTTAGCTCATCAATCTGCATTGTAACTTCAGTAATGTCAATAATCATTACCATGCAGAAGTAGTCTTCTAAAACTGACTGTGTAACTTCAACAACATTAGCATTTGCTTCAGCACATGTGCCAGAAACTCTGGCAAGAATACCAACCATATCTTTACCTATAACTGTAACTACAGCTTTTGCTTTTTCATTCATTTTGCTTCTCCTTTTAACTTAACTTCATAAGAATTATTATTCAGCGAGTTATCTATTCTGTATTTTATGTTTAGCAGAGGGTATTTTTTATTAAAATATTCTCTGTTAGAACCTTTGTGACCAATCAGATTGGAAAAAGAAGTACTGTTGCTGAAAAAATCTATTTTTATTTTTTCACATTCTGGCAAATTCATTTTGTGAAGTTTTTCTTCAATGATTTCTTTAGCAATTTCACTTTCTACAAGCTGACGGAATGCAGGATGGTATGTATCACTTATGATATCACCATCTTTGTTAATTATATCGGTACTCTTAAGTCCTACCCTTATTATATCTATACCTGCATTATCAATTATTTTGTACATCTCTTTTGTACGGTAAACTGCTTCCTTTTCTGATAAAGGAGTGTAAGTGCCATTTATGTAACAGTCATAAAGCTCTGTATCGTTAATTATGACTGTAGGGTAAAGTCGTGCTATGGAAGGACCTGTTTTTACTGTTTCTTCTGCAGAATAAATGCAGGTTTCAAAACTGTCGCCAGGAAGTCCTATCATAAGCTGAATGCCAAGTTCAAGACCGTAAGATTTAATAAGGTCTGCTGCCTTATAAACTGCCCTGCTGTCATGTCCGCGTTTTGATTTTAACAGCACCTGGTCATCAAAAGACTGTACACCCAGTTCTATGGTATCTGCGTCGTATTTTATGAGATTATCAAGAATTTCCTCATTTATGTAGTCAGGTCTTGTGGACATGTGAATTTTATTGATTTTACCCATATCCTTGTATCGCTTTGCAACCTCAAGATAAGCACTCTGTTCTTCTATGGGTATTCCGGTAAAACTACCTCCGAAGAATGACATTTCTATAGTCTCTATACCTCTGTTCTGAAGGGTCGGAAGCCAGGTTTCTACAATATCTTCCACATCTTTAGTTGTTACTGCTTTCTGATGAGCAGTTATTTTTTTCTGATTACAGAAAATGCAGTCGTTAGGGCATCCCTTGTGTGGAATAAAAATTGGAATAATTGCGTGTTTTTTCAATTTAAATCACCCGCATTCTATAGAAATGAACCTATATCAGTAAGTTCATATTCAGGGAACCATTTGCATACAAGTCCTCTTTTTTCAATAAAGTCTCTGATTTTTCTGAAGTCAGGATGTAACTCAAGGTTACCGTTAAATATAACTTCTTTACCTAGTCGCCCCGAAGTTCCACCAATAAATCCTGTATCATATCCTTCTAAGACAATATGGCCAGGTTCAATAAGGAGAACTTCAAGTTCAGGATAGTTACTGCATGCTTTTGCAATGCCTTCGTCGTATGTAATAACGGAGGATTCGTCAACTATTACAGTGCTGCATTTTGTATATCCCTGTCGTACGTTAATAAGTTTCATGTCCATGGCTTTTGCAGCAAAGAGCAGGCTTTCGTTTGTGTATGAAAGATTGTGTATAAAATATTTTCCTGTACAGGCTGCATTAAAGGCAATATCTTCAGGATATGTCATACCCAGAGTTCCCTTTTCTGCAAAGAATATGGGAGAGTTTGTATGAATTCCCATTTTACATAAGAATATGTCAGGGTGGCAGGAAAGTCCCTCCGGTACTATTCCTGATGATTCCACTAATTCAAGTTTAAAACCCTTATCTTCGATGTAATCCTGAATTATTTTGTTTGCTTTTTTTGAAATATATACTCTGTTCATAAAGGATATTTTACCACGAATAAAGCCTTAAAAAAAGATAAGTTTAAAATTACCATGGTAATTTCTTGACTTTCACATGGTGAATGTGATTAGATAAAAGTATTAAACAGAAAGGCGGAAATTTTATGGTTAACATCGGGAATAGCTGGGATAAAGTTTTAAAAGAGGAATTTGAAAAGGAATATTATCAGAAACTCAGAAGATTTCTTGTGGAGGAATACAGGAGTTACAATGTATATCCTGATATGAATGATATTTTTAATGCTTTTAAGGCAACGCCTTATGAAGATGTAAAGGTTGTAATAATGGGGCAGGATCCATATCACGAGCCAGGTCAGGCCCATGGAATGGCTTTTTCTGTAAAAAAGGGCGTAAAGACTCCACCATCACTTGTTAACATTTACAAGGAAATGAAAGATGATCTTGGTATTGAGCCTGTTAGGCATGGATGCCTTCAGGAGTGGGCTGACCAGGGAGTACTTCTTCTTAACTCGGTTCTGACAGTAAGGGAACACCAGGCCAATTCTCATAAGAAAAAAGGCTGGGAACAGCTTACAGAAGCTGTTTTTGAGAAACTTAATGAAAGAGAAAAGCCAGTGGTATTTATTCTGTGGGGGAATAACGCAAAGGAAAGAGGCAGGCTTATTACTAATCCAGACCATCTGATTCTTACAGGGGCTCATCCAAGTCCGCTTTCAGCATACAATGGATTTTATGGTGGAAAGTATTTTTCAAGGGCAAATGAATTTTTAGTTAAGACAGGACAGAAGCCTGTTAACTGGCAGCTAAGTGAATAAGAAATTTATGGGCAGAAAAAAATTCTGCTCTTTTTTGTGCGTGAAATCTGTGTGTAAGAAGAAAAAATCCAGGCTTTTAAAGAGATTTTTGTATATACGAACAAAAAACAGGCAGATATTACGAAATGGTTTGTTTATTTATATAATTTGTAGAATGTTTTGTACAGTATACAAAATACTATAAAAGGTATTGACTTTTTTTTCACAAAGAATAAAATACTCAGTGGTATGGTTCGTTATTGAAAGGAGATCGTTATGAGAAAAGCAAAATTAATTGCCTTATGCCTTGCGCTGACAATGATTATGTCAACAGTAAGTGCATTTGGATGCACAGGACTATACATCGGTAAAGATGTAAGTGCAGATGGATCAACTATCGTTGGAAGAAGTGAAGACCAGGGAAGAGGTTTTTACAACAAGAGATTTGAAGTACAGCCAAGAGTCAAAGAAAAAGGCAGATATTATGTAGACGAAGGCGAAGAACAGGAAGGTTTCAAGGTTGCATTACCAGAAACAACATACAAGTACACTTATGTACCTGATAGCTCTGATTTAGGGGATGGAGAATATCCGGGAACATGTACTAATGAATATGGTTTAGTTGTTGTTGGTACGATTTCTGCCAGTCCTTCAGAAGCATATTTAGCAGAAGACCCATATGTTCATCCAGGTCTTAGAGAAGCTATTCTTCCAGGACTTATTGCATGTCAGGCTAAGACAGCTCGTGGTGCTGCAAAGACATTAGCAAAGTTAACAGACAAGTATGGTTCAGAAGAAGGTAATATTCTTTTCTTCGTAGACCAGAAAGAAGCATGGATTTTTGAATCATATGGCGGACACACATATGCAGCAATGAAAATGCCTAAAGACAAGGTTGCAGTATTTGGAAACCAGTTTATGATTGATGTAGTAGATAAAGATGATACAGAAAACTATATTTTCTCAAAAAATCTTTTCGAAACAATTGACAAAGTAGGTGCTGTTATGGAAGATGGCAAATACAATCTTGTAAAATCAATCAGTGATCCAGTAAGAGAAGAATATTCAAATATGAGAACATGGATGGGACATAAGATTCTTTCTCCTTCAACAGTTGGAGAATACAGTGACTATGAATTCTATCCATTATTCTACACTCCAGACGAAAAGGTAGAAGTAGAAACAGTAATGGATATTTTCAGAAACAGATATGAAGGCACACCATATGATATGATGTTACCTGAAAATGAATCAAGAAGACCTATTGGTGTAACAAGAAGTTCAATGGTTCATATTTTACAGACATTTGATAACCTTCCAAAGGATTCATGCAGCATTCAGTGGTTATCAACGGGTAACGCTGAACACAATGTATTTATTCCTGCATTCAGCGGAATTACAGATACACATGAAGCATATAAACCAGATGGAAGTGAAACATACAATCCTAAGAGCATGTACTCAGCTACAAAGAGAATCTGTGGTATTGCAGAATCAGATCGTGAATTCTTAGGTCAGGGTGTAAAAGACTACTGGAAACTTCAGGAAAAGATGATGATCAAACAGACAAAAAAAGATATGAAAAAGATCAACAGCGCTTACAAAGAAGGTAAAGAAGAAGGTAGAGAAGCAGCTACAGAAATCTCAATGAAGTATGCTGACAAACAGTTTAAGAATAGCGAAAAATTATTCAACGATTTATTATGGTGTCAGATTAACAATGTAAATGACAGACCAGATAACGAAAGAAAAGAACAGTTCGTTGCTAACACAAACCTTAAAGAATATGCAAAGTTCAAAGGCTACGAAATCAAACAGAACAAGAAGGGTACAAAATACAGCTTTGAAAAGAAAGGTGTAAAATATACTATTACAGTTGACAGCCCTGTTTGCAAAGTAGAAAAGGACGGCAAAACAGAAGAAATTGAATTAACACGTGCACCTTATATGTCAGGAAAGACATTATATGCACCAGTAGATTTTGTAAAAACATTATAATATTTTTATTTAAGGACATTACCTTTAGCGAAGCATCCCATTAGAGAGCCTCACAAGATGATAAGGACGACAATTAAAGTATCATCTTGCAGAGGCTCTCTGTTTTTATGCTGAATGCTATTCTTTTGTCATTCTCATGTACTCTTGTTCTCACACTGCAATTTACATTAAATAATATAAATGTAAAATATTTACTTTACATCACGTACCTGATGTAATATAATATAAATACCAGTTACTGGAATTAATGGCATAATACAACATTAAG
>SAMEA104404097__coassemble_113_pt1 | contig 88278 bp, 77 predicted proteins | sample SAMEA104404097__metabat2_low_PE_058 | metagenome-assembled genome bin SAMEA104404097 (sample SAMEA104404097) | Balaenoptera acutorostrata | reverse complement strand
ATATAAATAAAAAAATCCGGGTGAGCTGATGCTTATCCGGATTTTTTAATCGTTAAATTGCGATAATATATTATCATTATGCAAGTCCTGCATTAATAAAGTCTTTCAGTTCAGATAAAGAAAGTTTATGAAGTGTGCATTTTCCAATGGATTCTGGAATTACCATGGTGATTTTATCGTCCATAATTTTCTTATCAGTAAGAGCATAAGCATAAAGTTCATGTGCGCTGTACTGTACAGATGTATCAAGGCCGAGACCATTAAGAAAATCAGATAGCTCACCACTGATATCAACAGGTGTCAGGCCTGTTCTGTAGGCTGCTCTTGCTTCAAATACCATTCCCTTTGCAACTGCAAGACCGTGAGATACAGAAAAAGCACTGAGTTTTTCGATGCCATGACCTATGGTGTGACCAAAGTTAAGAAGCTGTCTTAATCCAGTATCTCTTTCGTCTGCTTCAACAATGGATTTTTTTATTGAAATGCAGCGATCAATTACATATTCGTAGTTATTTTCTGAAATCTGTTTCAACAGGGAGGCATCAGAAACTACAGCGTTTTTTACTGCTTCTGCAACACCTTCCTGAAGCCTTGCTTCTGGAAGTGTATCAAATGTTTTGTAGTCACAGATAACAAGTGAAGGCTGCCAGAATGTGCCTGCAAGGTTTTTGCCTGATAAAAGATTTATGGCTGTTTTTCCTCCAAATGATGCATCAATTGCAGAAAGATAGGTAGTTGGGATCTGTACAAATCTTATACCACGCATATATGTTGATGCTGCAAAACCGGAAATATCTCCAACAACTCCGCCGCCGAGAGCTATAATGCCGTCAGTTCTTGTAAAACCTTCTTCAGCAAGAGCCTCCATAATATTGGCGTAGGTTTCTATATTCTTTGAATGTTCCCCATTTGGAAAAACTATTTTTGAAACTGTATACCCGAACTTTTCAAGTGATTCGCTGAGAATTTTTGAGTAGATTCTGTTTACAGTGCTGTCAGAAATAATGCAGAGTTTACATGGTTTAAATACTTTGCTTATATACATTCCTGCGTCCTTAAGAATGTCTTCGCCAATTAATATTTCATAGGGACTGGCTGTAGATACTACGAATTTTTTCATAATGACCGACTCCTGTCATAAGATGTGAGAAACCATTTAAATCAAGTGACTGTTTTCCATCGCAGAGAGCTTCTGAAGGACAGTTGTGGACTTCAACCATAATTCCATCTGCACCTGCTGCAACTGCGCCAAGTGACACAGGTGTAACAAGGGAAGCAATTCCTGTACTATGGCTCGGATCAGCAATTACAGGAAGATGTGTAAGCTCTTTTAACAGTGCAACAGCATTAAGATCAAAAGTGAATCTGGTAGCAGGTTCAAATGTACGTATACCTCTTTCACACAGGATTACTCTGCTATTGCCGCCTTTCATAATGTATTCGGCACTATAAAGCAGCTCTTCTATGGTGCTTCCTGCACCGCGCTTAAGTAGTACAGGCTTTTCCTGTTCTCCAAGAGCAGTTAAAAGTGAGAAGTTCTGCATGTTTTTTGCTCCCACCTGAAGAATATCTACATCTTTAAATAAATTTAAATCTGCTTTATCCATAATCTCAGAAATTACAGGAAGTCCTGTGATTTCTTTTGCTTCAAGAAGGTATTCAAGACCTTTTTCTCTTAAACCACAAAAAGTATATGGCGATGTTCTTGGCTTATATGCGCCGCCTCTCAGAATATGAGCGCCAGATTCCCTGCATGCTTTGGCAGTAGTTATAAGCTGTTCTCTTGATTCTATGGTACATGGACCGGCAATAACAGTAACTGATCCATCTCCGATTGCTTTGTCTTTTATCTTTATAACCGTATTTTCCGGTTGATTTTTACGTGAACATAATAATTCCATAACAAAAAATATTTCCTTTATGATATACTGTCTATAACAGTAGAATTGTAACATATTTTTATTTTTTTTGCAAAAAATATAGGGGTTAAAGAAAACATGAAAAAATTATTAGGACGGATAGTATTAATATGTCTGTTAGCAGGGGCAGTTTCCGGGGTAATATTAATGACAATAAACAATCATGTTGTTAATAGTACTAAGGAAAGTATTTTACATATAGATAAGGGAGAAGGAGAGTTAACTGATGAGGAAGAGAAGTCTTTAAAGGATTTAAAGGCTGACTGCATACTTGTGCTTGGCGCAGGAATAATGGACCATGAAACGCCAACTCCAATGCTTAAGGACAGACTTGATACGGCAGTAAAGCTGTATAAGAAGGGCATAGCACCTAAGATTCTTCTTACTGGTGATAATGGGACGGAAGAACACAATGAGCTTCATGTAATGCTTAATTACGTGTTAGACCAGGATGTAAACAGGGATGATGTATTCTGCGATCATGCAGGATTTTCCACATATGATTCAATGTACAGAGCAAGTAATATTTTTGAGGTAGAAAGGGCAGTAATAGTTACTCAGAATTATCATCTGTACAGGGCTGTATATATTGCTGATAAGCTTGGAATTGAAGCTGCAGGAGCTGCAGCCTGTCAGGCTGAATATAGTGGTCAGGCTTTGAGAGAACTTAGAGAAGTGGCGGCCAGAATAAAGGACTATTTCAAGTGCATGAAGGGGTCAGAATCTCTTCTTGGAGGCGAAATAATTCCTATAAGCGGAAGCGGAGTAATTTCACACGGGGAGTAAAATGGATTACAGACTTTATGAGATTTTTATGATTTTTGCGATTTATTCCATAGCAGGTCATTTTGCAGGATGCATATATAATGCATTTGCAAAAAAAGGCCGGGTCATACTTAGAAGAGGATACGGACCATATGCTGTTTCATATGGAACAGGAATGGTAATCCTCCTTGTTATGGAGTCATTTTTTGGTGAAAATTTTCCTGTAATATTTATAGAGGGAGTTCTCATAGGAACATTTCTGGAAATTTTCTCTGGAGAATTTTTCTGCCTTGTTTCTGGAGAAAACAGATATTTTTACAGGGCATATCACTCAGTTTTATGGGGAATATTAGCGGTTGTAGCAGTTTTTCACTGGAATCATATGCTAATTGCAATTATACGATACATAAATCCATGGATTCATATGATTTTTTTAATCCTTCTGTTTTATCAGATGATCATGGGATATATAGACGGAATATGCGACATATATGAAAAAAGAAAGATGAGGAAAGAATAATGGCTTTAAAGATTTTTGAAAATAAGGTTCAGGAAGTCAAATATAATGTACTTAGAGAAGTTGCAGTACAGGTATGGGAAGGAAATGATGTTTTTGCTGAGTTTAATGAAGTGGCAAACAAAATAATTCCAAAGGACCAGCCACCACAGAGCTGCTGTATATATAAGGACAGAGCTATTGTTGCAGAAAGAATGAGACATGCAATAGGTGGAAGTAAGAAGAACAATCATATTGTACATGTTATTGATATTGCCTGTGACGAATGCCCGGAGGCAGGTTATGTGGTAACTGATCTCTGCAGAGGATGTCTTGCTCACAGTTGTCTTGATGCATGTAAGCTGAATGCTATACAGATTGATGTAAAACAGAGAGCTCATATTGACAAGAATAAGTGTGTGGAATGTGGACGCTGTGCAACAGCATGCAGATATAATGCAATTCATAATTTCCAGAGACCCTGCGAAAATGCATGTAAGGTAAATGCTATTTCCATGTCACCAACAGGTGAGGCCATGATAGACTATGACAAGTGCATAAGCTGTGGTGCCTGTGTATATCAGTGTCCTTTCGGAGCTACAGTTGATGTATCAAATATAGTTGACGTAATAAGGCTGCTTAAAGAATACAAAGAAACAAATGAACATCCTGTATTTGCGCTTGTTGCACCATCAATTGGAAGTCAGTTCCTTTATGCAAACCTGGGACAGGTTATTACTGGTATTCACAGACTTGGATTCCTTCATGTACTTGAAGTTGCAGTGGGAGCTGATATTGTAGCATCAAAAGAAACAGAAGAACTTATAGAAAAGGGCTTCCTTACTTCTTCATGCTGCCCGGCATTTGTAAAATATATAGAAACAGGTTTTCCTAAGATGACAGAGCATATTTCTCATAATCTTTCTCCGATGGCTGAACTTGGAAGACTTGTAAAAGAAGAATATCCTGAGGCAAAGACAGTCTTTATAGGACCATGTATTGCAAAGAAGGCTGAGGCAAGAATTCCTGAGGTGAATAAATATATAGACTATGCCATAACATTTGAAGAGCTTCAGGCACTTTTTGACAGCAGGGATATTGTGCTAAAAGATCTTACAGAAACAGAATGGAATCAGGCGTCATACTATGGAAGAATTTTTGCAAGAGCTGGTGGTCTTACAAAGGCAGTGGAACAGGCATTAAAGGAAATGAAAAATACAGAGTTTGAATTTAAACCTGTTTCCTGTGACGGCATAGAAAGCTGCAGAAAAGCACTGCTTATGTGTCAGAAAGAAAACAGACCATATAACTTTATTGAAGGTATGGCATGTACAGGTGGCTGCGTGGGAGGATCCGGAAATCTTGTAAAGTACGTGGATTCACCGAAGAAAATGGAACAGCATATTAGTGACGCATCTGCAACTGAAATACTGCCAAATGTAAAGAAACATATTAATATTTTATAGAAGAGAGCTGGCCGGAAGGTCAGCTTTTTTAAGTGGAAATCTTTCGAAATCATACAAAAAGAGGACTTACATGTTTAAATGTAAATCCTCCTGGTTGTTAATCCTATTTTGTATAGTTATCGAAGTAACCCTGGATGTAGATAAATGGTGTTCCTTTATCTCCTGAACCAGATGTTAAGTCACAAAGTGAACCAATAAGGTCTGTAAGTCTTCTTGGTGTTGTTCCCTGTGCAGCCATGGAATCTCCAAGATCTTCATCTTTGTTTCTGATGTATTCGCTAACAGCTTCCTGAAGCTCTTCACCCTTAAGATCTGCGAATTCGTTATCAGCTAAGTATTTCAGCTTAACTTCGTTAGGTGTTCCTTCAAGGCCTTTTGTATATCCTGGTGATACGATTGGGTCAGCAAGTTCCCAGATCTTTCCTACTGGATCTTTGAAAGCACCGTCTCCGTAAATCATAACTTCAACGTTTTTTCCTGTAAGAACCTTTAACTTCTTCTGAACTCCGTCAACGAATTCCTGACAGTTAATAGGGAAAAGTTTGATCATGTCTTCTGTTGATTTGTTTGAACCAAGAAGACCGAATGCAGGATTAAATCCGCTTCCATCAATGCTTGATGTCATAATATCATCTAATCCACATACAACTTCTGCACCATATTTCTTTAGTAATCTCTTTGATCTTTCTCTTGTGTGAATATCACATGTAAGAACATTCTTTGTGTAATCAAGAATTGATTTAGCATTGTTTGAGAAGATTACTTCTGCTTCTGCACCTTCTTCTTCAATAATGCTCTTGTAGTAATTTACATAGTCAACACCAGTAAATGTGTGTTTTGATTTTCCAAATAATTCTTCAAACTGTTCCTGGTTAAGAACATCAACGTAAGGGTTGATTCCTTTTTCATCAAGAAGATCAATATCTACAAGATGGTTACCAACTTCGTCTGAAGGATAGCTGAGCATAAGAACAACTTTGTCTACAGCTCTTGCAATACCGCGAAGACAGATAGCAAATCTGTTTCTGCTTAAGATAGGGAAAATAACCCCGATTGTACCGCTGCCTAATTTTGCTTTTACATCAGCAGCAATATTATCTGTTGATGCATAGTTAGCCTGTGATCTTGCAAGGATTGATTCTGTTACTGCTAAAATGTCTCTGTCATGAATTTCAAATTCACCAGCATTAGCTGCATCGATAACTGTATCGATAAGAATCTGCTGAAGATCATCGCCTTCCTTTATAATAGGTGCTCTTAGTCCTCTTGAAATAGTACCCACTCTTCTTTTCATTTTTACATTTCTCCTTTCACACGGGAAACTCCCATGTTTGCCAATTCATCTGCACGATTATTCATTGCAGTTATATATTTAAAATCTTCAAAAGTAAAACGGGATCCGTTATTGCTTTTGAATTTTTCATAAAGCTTGTTTAAGTCAGTCTGCTTACTATTTAAGTTAACATGACCTTTTACTCTGTAAAAAGTGACATGGTGCTTTCTTGTAAGAGCGAGAAGTTCCATCCAGAGTTCTTTGTTTTCTACAGGTTTCTTCTGGGAATTGTGCCAGTTGTTTTTCTCCCAGCCAACATACCACTTCTGAATGAAGCAGTTAGCAACATAAGAACTGTCGGTGTAAACTTCTACAGTCTGATTGTCAAGTGTAAGTGCCCTGAATGCAGCAATTACAGCTGTAAGTTCCATCTGATTGTTAGTGGTATCAGCGGCACCTCCAAAGATTTCTTTTTTGTGCTGACCGAATTCCAGGATTGCACCCCAGCCTCCGGCATTTGTATCGTTCTGGTTACCTGAACAGGCACCGTCAGTATACATTTTAAGTATTGTCATAAACTTCCCCTTAAAAAAAGTAAGACCTAAAATCCATAAGTTCACATTGTTATGGCATTTTATCTTACTAAAAAAATCACACATCTATTATGCACTATTTCAGCTGAAATAACAAGAAAAATTTGCAATATATATGCGGTTTTTAAACATTTTTTTGAAGTGACAAAGAGTTTTTCTTTTATTCACACCTGAGAATAAGCATGTGGACAGATTCAGCGGTCAATTTATCCACACATGTTAATAGTATTGTGGAAAAAATGGCTGTGTTATGCTATACTTGAAAGTCAGAACAAAAGAGAGAAAGTAGAGAAAATATATGGCACTAAAATTCTGTTCCTTTGCAAGCAGCAGTTCAGGAAACTGTTATTATGTAGAAAGCAGGAATACAAGATTATTAATAGATATGGGAATAGCAGGCAAGCATGTTATTGCAGGTCTTGAAAAAATGGGATGTACACCAGAAGATGTAAACGGAATACTGATTACTCATGAGCACACAGACCATGTAAAAAGCATAAGAATGATAAGCAGAAAAGCATGTAATGCAAAGGTATATACGTCAAGAGGAACTGCATCTCAGATACTTGATAAAGTAGAAGAAAAAAGAATACAGTGCGTTGAGCCTGACTGTCCATTAACCATAGGCGATATAATGGTGAATCCTTTCAGACTATCTCATGACGCAGCTGAACCACTTGGTTTTTCAATAATTCATAACCATAAGAAAATAAGCGTTATAACTGATACAGGTTTTGTAAGTGAAGATATGTTTTACGAGACATATGACTCAGATCTGCTGGTTTTAGAAGCAAATCACGAAATTAATATACTTAAAATGGGATCCTATCCATACAGCCTCAAGCAGAGAATTCTTGGAGATTACGGACATCTTTCTAATGAAGCAGCAGGAAAGTATATATGCAGAATGCTTGGAGAGAGAAAAGCAACGGCTCCGGCACCCAAAATTGTGCTTGCTCACCTGAGCAGTGAAAACAACACACCTTCACAGGCATATCTCACAATAAGAAATATGCTTTTTGAAGAAGACTATATGATAGGAAGAGATCTTGAAATGGATGTAATAAAGAAAGACGAAATAAGCAGTGTAATGGAGGTATAAAATGAATATATCGGTAATATGCGTTGGTAAACTTAAAGAAAAATACTGGACTGACGCCATAGCTGAATACAGCAAAAGACTTAAGAGATTCTGTTCTTTTGATATAATTGAGCTTAAAGAAAGCAGACTTCCTGACAAAGCAGGTCCGGCGGAAGAGCAGCAGGTAAAAGAAAGTGAAGGGGAAGAAATTCTTAAAAAGATAAAAGACAATATGTATGTTATTGCTCTTGAAGTTCAGGGGAAAAAACTTTCTTCGGAAAAGCTTGCAGAAAAAATGGAAAAGCTTACACTGCAGGGACATAGCAATATTGCTTTTGTAATAGGCGGAAGTCTTGGATTAAGTCAGGCAGTAAGCAGGAGAGCAGATTTCAGTCTGTCATTTTCTGATATGACATTTCCTCATCAGATGATGAGAGTAATACTGCTTGAGCAGATATACAGAAGCTTTAAAATCAATCATAACGAAACCTATCATAAATAGGTGAAAGTTGTTTACTTTTAGTACAAAAAGGAATACAATGGTGTGGAATGTGGAAATACTAAAATACTTGATAGTGTGGGATCTGGCAGCAGGCATTATTTTTTCTGTTGTAAAAAGTCCGGAGATGGACTTCTTTGCAGGGTTAGTTATTGGAACGCTGACTCTTATTCTTAATTACAGACTGCTCAGATGGGTTATAGACAATTTAACCAGGATGCGGTCAATTATTAGAACAATATCTGCCATGAGCCTGTATATTTTTAGAATGCTTATTTTCCTCGTGACAATTTATGTCAGCGTGAAAATAAGTTTTTGCTGTGCCCTGGGATACAGTATAAGCGTAATAGGGTTTTCACTTATAATCGTTATAACTAATTTGAGAGGTGATGTGAAATGATCAACGTTGATGAACTGGGAGCAAGAATAATACTTAGTTTTGCTGACGGAAAACTTTTAATCACAGAAAGTACACTGCTTGGCATTATCATCGCTGTAATTCTTGCAGTTCTTGGAATCTGGCTTGGTAGCGGTCTTAAGACTGTCCCGAGAGGAAAACAGATAATTGCAGAAGCAATTGTAGAAAAACTGTATAGTTTTACTGAAGGTGCAATGGGAAAAGAAAATCTCAGATTTGCACCGTATATTGGAACTATCTTTGGATTTATTTTCCTTGGAAGCAGTCTTGGTCTGTTCGGTTTAAGACCTATTACAGCAGACCTTAACGTAGCGTTTGCACTTTCAATTCTGACCTTTTTACTGATTCAGATTAATAGTATCAAGGCCCATGGACTGAAAGGCAAGCTAAAAGAAATGTGTGACCCATATCCATTTATGTTTCCACTAAAGATTATGGAAGATATTACGCTTCCAGTATCACTTGCACTAAGACTTTTTGGTAATATCTTAGGTGGACTTATAATTGTAGATTTGTGGCTGCATTTTATGACCTGGTTAAGCAGTCTGATGACAAGTGTACCGTTCTTAAGAGCGGTAACAGTACTGCCATTAAATGCATTTTTCGATATTTTCGAACCAGCAATTCAGACATTGATATTTACTATGCTGACAATGGTTTTCTTAACTTCAGCCATAGGAAGAGTATCGGATAAAGTAAAGGACGAAAATTAATTTTTGGAGGTAAACGAAATGGGAATCGTAGGAATTGGAATTGGTCTTGCAATGGGACTTGCAGCATTAGGAATTGGTTTAGGACAGGGTATTGCCCTTGGTAAAGGTGTAGAAGCAATTGGTAAACAGCCAGAAGCTGATGGAAAAATCAGAACTACATTAATTGTTTGTATGGCTATTATGGAAACAATCGGAGTACTTTCATTCGTAATAGCAATTATGATGTCAAGTAAGCTGTAAGAACAGGAAAGGATGCGGAAAAGATATGAAATTACATCAGCCATTATTATCGCTGGACTGGAATCTTCTGTTCTCTGCCGTTACAGTTCTTGTTTTATTCTTAATTTTAAAGCACTTCTTCTTTGATAAGGTTCATAATTTCATGGAAGAACGTCAGAAATCAATTGAAGATGCATTAAAGAATGCAGAAGATGTAAATGCTGAGGCACAGAAAGAACTGGATAAGTATAAGGCAAAACTTGCCGAGGCAGAAGATGAAGGACTGGTAATCATGAAAAATGCCAGAGACGAAGCGAGAGTTCAGGCAGAAAAGATTATTGCAAGTGCACATGATGAAGCAGGCGATATTGTAGAACAGTCCTATCAGAATATGGAAAGAGAAAGAATAAGAGCGAAAAAAGAAATGCAGAGTGAGGTTAGTTCACTTGCTGTATTAGCTGCGTCAAAAATTATCGAAAGGGAACTTAACCCTGACGATCACAACGAAATTATAAACAAAATTATTGAGGAAGCAGAGGCAGAACCATGGAATCAATGATTGCAATGACATATGCACAGGCCTTATATGGTGCTGCTAAAGAAAAAAACAAGGTTAAAAAGTTCAGATACGAAGTAAAATATCTTATTAAACTTTTAAACAAAGAGAAAGACTTCTTTGAAGACCTGTGTGATTCAGAAGTTTCTGTTGTAAGAAAACGTGCCATGGTTGAGCATGTAATCGGAGGAACAGTAAGCGAAGAAGTTATGACTCTCATTGATGTTCTTATTGACGCAGGAAGAATGTCATATTTCGAAGATATAGCTGTAAAATATCTTGATCTTACAGATATTATTCAGGAAGCAAAAACAAATGTAATTTACTCAGCCACTCCTTTATCAGAAGAACAGATCAGACAGTTCGAAAAGAAAGTAACTGAAATTTTTCATGAAGAAATTCAGCTTACAAATGACGTGGACCCAGAAATTCTAGGTGGTGTAAAACTTTTTGTAAAAGGCAAAATGTATGACGCCTCACTTTCTGAAGATCTTGATAATATGAGAACAACTATAGAAAAAGTAGTTGCAGGATGTCTTACAAAAGAAGATATTCTTGATGAAAGAAGCAGAGCAAGAGTTACCGACTTTGGTACAGTACTTCAGATTGGTGACGGTATAGCGAGAGTTCAGGGTCTTGAACACTGCATGTCAGGAGAGCTTCTTGAATTTTCATGTGGTGCTTATGGAATGGCAATGAACCTTGAAGAAGACAATATAGGTGCAGTTATTCTTGGATCTGACAGAAAAATTGGTGAAGGCGATATTGTAAAACCTACAGGAAAAGTAGTAGAAGTTCCTGTTGGAGAAGAACTTATAGGTCGTGTTGTAAATGCTCTTGGTAAGCCAATTGACGGAAAAGGTGAGATTTTAACTGATAAGTACAGACCAATTGAACATCCAGCTACAGGAGTTCTTCAGAGAAAGTCTGTATGCGAACCACTTCAGACTGGTATTAAGGCTATTGATGCCATGGTTCCAATCGGAAGAGGTCAGCGTGAACTTATTATCGGAGACAGACAGACTGGTAAAACAGCCATTGCAATTGATACCATACTGAATCAGAAGAATCAGGATGTTATCTGTATTTATGTTGCAATCGGACAGAAAAAATCAACAGTTGCCCAGCTTGTTCAGACATTAGAAAAGCGTGGAGCAATGGACTATACAATTGTTGTTTCTGCAACAGCAAGTGAAGTTGCGCCACTTCAGTATATTGCACCTTATTCAGGATGCGCCATGGCAGAATACTTTATGTTCCAGGGAAAGGATGTTCTGATTGTATATGATGACCTTTCAAAACATGCGGTAGCTTATCGTGCCATGTCACTATTACTTCGCAGACCACCAGGAAGAGAAGCTTATCCGGGAGATGTATTCTATCTTCATAGCAGACTTCTCGAAAGAGCTGCAAAGCTTTCTGATAAACTGGGTGGAGGCTCAATTACAGCTCTCCCTATTATTGAAACACAGGCAGGAGATGTATCTGCATACATTCCTACAAATGTTATTTCAATTACAGACGGCCAGATTTTCTTAGAAAACCAGCTGTTCTTCTCAGGACAGAGACCTGCTATTAATGCTGGTATTTCTGTATCCCGAGTAGGTGGAGATGCTCAGACCAAGGCCATGAAAAAAGTAGCTGGTAAAATCAGACTTATGCTTGCGCAGTACAGAGAACTGCAGAATTTCTCACAGTTCGGATCAGATGTTGACCCTGCAACAAAGAGACAGCTTGATCATGGACGTATTCTTATGGAAGTTCTTAAACAGCCACAGTATGAGCCACTTGAAATGGCAGAACAGGTTATGATTCTTTATGCTGCAGTTAACGGATATATGGATGACATTGAACCAAGAGTTGTAAAGTCATTTACAAAGCAGTATATACAGTATATGGAAGACCATTATCCTGATGTATATTATGAAATTAAAGAAACAGGTAATTTCTCTGATGAAATAGAAAAAGTGCTTGTTGCCGGAATAAATGAATTCAAGAAGGCAGGTTTTATCAATGGCTGAGCAGATGCAGGAGATTAAGAGAAGAATCAAAAGCATTGGCAGTACTGAAAGAATTACTAATGCCATGCAGCTTGTTTCTGCTGCAAAGCTGAGAAAAAGCAGGAAAAACTATGAAAATGCAAAGACATATCTGCATAGTCTTATCAGAACCATAGGTGATCTTTTTGCCCTTACTGATGATGTACCACAGGAATTTCTTGAGGGAAACAGAGAAGTAAAGACAAAATGCTGTGTTGTAATTACAAGCAGTAATGGATTCTGTGGAAACTTTAATACTCAGGTAATAAAGAAGGCGGAGCAGTATCTTAAGTCATTCAGAGATACAGATCACGATGTAAAACTGATTACGGTAGGAACTAAGGGACGCGACTATTTTTCACGTCGAGGATATGATATTTTAACAGAACATAATGCACCTGCAGACACTGTTACTTTTGAAGAAACAGTGGAAATGAGTGTGCCTATTGTAGAAATGTACAGAGAAGGAAAGATAGATGAAGTTGATATTATTTATACTTCATATATTAATCCTCTGAAACAGGAACCTGTAATAAAGAAACTTATTCCACTGGATAAAAGTTTAAGGAAAGCGGATGAAGAAGTAAATCACAGTATTGAATACGGACCTTCTGTGGAAGAAGTATTTAACTATATGATCCCAAAATATATTGAGCTGGTTTTCTATTCAGCCTGTATTGAGTCTGCAGCCTGTGAAAATGCTGCAAGACGAATGGCTATGGAAAATGCTCATAATAATGCAAGCGAAATGCTGGAAGACCTGAACATTCAGTACAACCGTGCAAGACAGACAGAAATTACAAATGAAATTATAGAAATAGTTGCCGGATCGCAGGCACAGAAATAACGGAGGTGGAGCCACTTGAATAAAGGTAAAATATCTCAGGTAATCGGGCCTGTAATAGACATTAAGTTCCATCCGGCTCATATGCCAGAGCTTCTTAATGAAGTATATATAGATTTAGATGATCACAGAGTAGTAGCAGAGGTACATCAGCACATAGGTGCTGACGTGGTAAGATGCATTGCACTTTCATCAACAGATGGAATTTCAAGAGGAATGATAGCTATTGATACTGGAGCACCAATTAAAGTTCCAGTAGGTAAAGAAGTTCTTGGAAGACTGTTTAATGTTCTTGGAGAACCAATTGATGAAAAGGGCCCTGTAGAAGCAAGTGAAAGAAGAATCATTCACAGACCTGCTCCTGATTTTGAAGATCAGGATACTTCATCACAGATATACGAAACAGGTATTAAAGTAATTGACCTTATTGCTCCATATACAAAGGGTGGTAAAGTTGGTCTTTTAGGAGGTGCCGGAGTAGGTAAAACAGTACTTATTCAGGAACTTATTAACAATATTGCAACAGAGCATGGCGGAATTTCAGTATTCGCAGGTGTTGGTGAAAGAACAAGAGAAGGTAATGACCTTTATAACGAAATGACAGAGTCAGGTGTACTTGCAAACACTGCCATGGTATTTGGTCAGATGAACGAACCACCTGGAGCAAGAATGAGAGTTGCTCTTACAGGTCTTACTATGGCTGAATACTTCAGAGATAAAGAAAAGCAGGACGTTCTTCTGTTTATTGATAATATTTTCCGTTTTACTCAGGCAGGTTCAGAAGTTTCAGCACTTCTTGGACGTGTACCTTCGGCAGTAGGATATCAGCCTACACTTGCTACAGAAATGGGTGCTTTACAGGAAAGAATTACATCAACAAAGGACGGATCAATTACATCAATCCAGGCTGTTTACGTGCCTGCAGATGACCTGACTGACCCTGCTCCTGCAACTACATTTGCTCATCTTGATGCTACAACAGTACTATCAAGAGCAATTACAGAGCTTGGTATTTACCCTGCAGTAGACCCTCTTGCTTCTAACTCAAGAATTCTTGATCCGCTTATTATAGGGGAAGAACACTATGAGGTAGCAAGAAGAGTGCAGGAAGTGTTACAGAAATATAAAGACCTGCAGGATATTATTGCAATTCTTGGTATGGATGAACTTTCTGAAGAAGATAAACTTACAGTATCAAGAGCAAGAAAGGTTCAGAGATTCCTTTCCCAGCCATTCTCAGTAGCAGAACAGTTTACAGGAATGGAAGGTAAGTATGTACCACTAAAAGAAACTATTCGCGGATTTAAGGAAATTCTTGATGGTAAACATGATGATATTCCAGAATCAATGTTTATGTTTGCCGGTGGTATAGAAGACGTAGTTGAAAAGTATGAAGAATATCTTGCTGAGGAAAAAGCCAGAGAGCAGAATAAAGCTGGTGAAGAATAATGAGTGAAAAAAGTTTTTATACCGAAATCATTACACCCGAAAAAAGGCTTTATGCAGGTAATCTTGAGAGTCTTATTGTTAAGACTTCAGATGGTTTTGAAGGCTTTCTTGCAGGTCACAGCTGGTGCTGCAAGCTTCTTGCCGAAAATGGAGAAGCAAAACTAAGACCTGTAGGTGATACAGAAGGCTTTGATATACTTCTAAAAGGCGGATATATAGATGTTGCTGAGCATACTATCATATATGCTGACAAAGCAGAATGGAAAGATGAGCAGCAGAGAAGATATTACGAAGATATTGACTGAGAAATTGAGACAGTTTTTGTGACTGTCTCTTTTTTAATATGATAGGAAATATGGATTTTTACACAAAAAAATGGCATCACAAAACAGCCATCTCAAAGGGTGGAATTTAAATATTATTCGTTTAAGAAATAATGCATATCTAATATGTCATTTGGTCTCATGCGGGCAATCTCTTTTTTAGTATATCCAACAGGTGGGTGAGCCATATATTTTTCCCTTAAAACTTCTGCGTATTCCTTTTCAGTGTATGTTTTGCCATTAACAGTGTAAGTTACAGTAGACATTTTTGTACCTCCTAGCTTAGATATAAAAATTTTAACATATAAGGTGGCGAATGTGAACGTAAAATATATGGAATTGCAGAAATACATGGAAAGATCCAGAAAAGGATGAAAGTGAATTTTCCAGAGAGACTATGGGGAATTCACTTTTTTCATCGCATTTCCCTACGGTTATACTCAGAATCCTTCCATATTATGACATTTTCGTTAATATTTTTTTCTACTTCATTTTTTTAACGAAAAACCTCTGATTTCTCGTTATAATTCTTAAGTTAAAAAAAATATTCACTTATCCTCTGAATTTGTGCTGTATATTCTTCGTATTTCCTTACCTTTTATATTGATGCTGGTGAAAATTCCGAAGAAAAAAATATTTTTCACTTCTGAGTCTGCTGGTGTAAAAATATGATTGGAGTGTCAAATGCATTTATATTTTTTGTATTTTCAAATGTGCATTTTGTGCCGAAAATGTTTCTAAAATACATACAATTTTGCTATTGATTTTTTAAAATGTAGTAGTAAACTAGGGACTATGGGTATTTTTTAAGAATGGAGTCATTATATGGAAACAGTTATTATTTATGGTTCAGAGTATGGAACTACAGAAAAGTATGCAAAACGATTTGGCGAGCTTACTAATATGGAAGTAAAGGATTACAGTGAGGTAAATGACCTTGCAGGATATCAGAGAATCATATATTTCGGTGGTATTTATGGTGGATATGTAAAAGGCCTGAGGGAAACTACAAACAGATTTCCTACAGATGCTGAGGTAATTGTAGTTACTGTAGGTTTATCTGATCCAGAGGACAAAACAGTTACTGAGCATATTGTAAAAAATATAGAAAAGCAGCTTCCGCCTGTTTTTCATGAAAAGGCAGAATTTGTTCATCTTCGCGGTGCTATTGATTACAAGAAGCTTTCTTTTAAACACAAAGTTATGATGCTTGCTCTATACACAAAGATTAAAATAAAGTCAGAAAGAAAGAAGACTGACGAAGACAGACTGATTGTAAAGACTTATGGTGACAAAGTAGATTTTACTGACTTTGAAGCGCTTGGTAAAATTACAGATTTAATAAAAGAATAATAGGTATAAAGGGTCATTCACAGAAGAAGTGCAATGACCTTTTTTAGTTGCAAAAAAGAAAAAGTGACCCATAAATAATATGAGTCACACAAAATACTAAAAGCTTATACAATAGAAAACTTTTTTGTTTCATTAATATATTTCATTAAAATACCAAGGTTAGCATAGTAGTAAGAGAATCTGTCCTGCTTTTTGACTTCAAGAAGCCCTGACTGAACAAGTTTCTTTACGTGCTGTGAAATAGTAGCCTGAGCATAATCAAAGTTCTGACAGAGATCCTTGTTGCAAACATTCTGCATCTGCTTATTACACTGCATAATGTAACGGAAAATAGCAAGTCTTACAGGATGAGCAAGGGAATCTGATACTTTAGCAATAAACTCGATTTCACTTTCTTCCATATTATCTACATCTTTTCTTATTCTCATAGTTACCTCCATAATTAAAAACGTCAAATACCAATATACAATAAAATGGAAAGAATTTCAAGGCTAAACAGGTGCAAAAATATTTGCATCTGCTTGATTTGTAGTGTAAAATGGAAATGGAGGTAATGTATGGACGCAAAAGGATATCAGAGAATAATCGAAGAATTAATAAAATTAATAGATGATGGAGTATATATTGTAGATGCTGACGGCACAGGTCTTTTCTATAACGACATAATGGCGGATATAGAGAAGGTAAATACAGACGATGTGCTTGGAAAGCCGTTTCATGCTGCATTTCCTGGTGTAAAGTTAAATGACAGCACAATGTATCAGGCTCTTAAGAAGAACATTGCAAATAAGAATAAACGTCAGTCATATGTAAATCTTCATGGCAAGGATGTTTCTACAATAAACAGCACTGTTCCTGTAATAGATAATGGAGAAACTATTGCAGCTATTGAGGTTGCAAGGGATATAACTAATATACAGACAATGAGTGATACTATTCTGGAACTGAGGGAAAGCAGGAAAAGCAGGGATAAATCAAAACCTAAGATCAGAAAGTACGAATTTGATAACATTATAGGTAAGAATTCTGATTTTGTAAATGTAGTAGAACGTGCAAAAAGAGCTGCACAAAACAGTGCATCAATATTTATTTATGGGGAGACAGGAACAGGTAAGGAACTGTTTGCTCAGAGCATACACTATGCAAGTAAACGAGCAGACAAGCCGTTTATAGCGCAGAACTGTGCAGCACTTCCAGAGACACTTTTAGAAGGAATTCTATTTGGAACAAGTAAAGGTGGTTTTACAGGTGCAGTTGACAGAGCTGGACTTTTTGAACAGGCCATGGGAGGAACACTGCTTTTAGATGAAATAAACTCAATGCCTTACGAACTGCAGAGTAAACTCCTTCGGGTTCTGCAGGAAGATTATATAAGAAGGGTTGGAGGAACAAAGGATATACCAATAGATGTAAGGATTATGGCTACAGTTAATGAACCACCAGAAAAGCTTATGGAAGAAGGTAAACTCCGTAAGGACCTGTATTACCGATTAAATGTAGTAAATATCTCCATTCCACCTTTAAGAGCCCGTAAGGATGATATTCCGCTGTTAACAGAAAAACTTATTGAAAAACACAACAAACGTTTCGAAAAGGAAATCTGGATGGTGGCAGAGACAGTAATGGAAAGACTTAAAGCTTATGAATATCCAGGTAATGTAAGAGAACTGGAAAATATTATAATGCAGGCTGTAGTTATGGCAGATGGCGAACATGTTCTTACAGAAAAGCTGCTTCAGATGCCAATGCCATCAAGAGCTATTGGTAATGATGCACAGAAATGGGAGCGCACAGGGCCGCTTGATGAGTATCTCGCAAATTTAGAGAAAGAAATTATCAGAGAGACCATGATAGAAAAAAGCGGAAATATATCAAAGGCAGCAGAAAGTCTTATGATAAAAAGACAGACTCTGCAGCATAAACTAAAAAAATATGGAATAAAAGACGTGTAATGCAAAAATTTTTGCAGTATATGTGCAAAAACTTTTGCATATATACTGCTTTTTAATTTAATACATTAAATTGATAAATATAGTTTTAATATAAGAACAAATCAGAATATTAGTATATACTGCATAAACTGATAAAATATGCAGTATATACGCATAAACTCCTGCAATTATGTATAATCATATAATTGGCACGCAACTTGCTTTAAATATAGTTGTGCGTGAAACACGATTTAATTTGCAATTATTATTATATAAATTTAAAAAAGGAGAGAAAAGCAAATGAAAAATGTAAAAGTAATCCTATGGGGATTAGGCGCTATGGGCGGCGGAATCGGTAGAATGTTAACAAAAAAACAGGGCGTTGATATTGTTGGCGCAATTGATATCGGCGACAAAATCGGCAAGAGCTTTTACGATGTAGTTCCTAACGTAGAAAGAGGAGACAGAGAAGACGTTATCGTTGGAACACCTGAAGACGTAATCAAACCAGGTGCAGCTGATATCGTAGTAGTTTGCACAAACTCATTTACAAAAGACGTTTATGACAAATTAGTTTTCGTAATGGAAAGAGGCATCAACGTAATCACATCAGCTGAAGAAATGGCTTATCCACAGGCTCAGGAACCTGAATTAGCTAAACAGTTAGATGAAATCGCTAAGAAAAACGGCGTAACAGTATTAGGAACAGGTATTAACCCTGGTCTTATCATGGACCTTCTTGTAATCTTATGGACAGGTGCATGCGAAACTGTTGACCACATCGTTTCAAGAAGAGTTAACAGCTTATCACCATTTGGACCTGCTGTAATGGAAGAACAGGGAATCGGTATGGAAGTTGCTGATTTCGAAGCAAAGAAAGCAGCTGGAACAATGGCTGGTCACGTAGGATTTGCTGAATCAGTTGGAATGATCTGCGAAGCTTTAGGCTGGGATTTAGAAAAATTCGAACAGGATATGGAACCTATCGTTACAGATGTAGACAGAAAATCACCTTACGGATTTGCAGCAGCTGGACAGGTTGCAGGCGTTGCAATGAAGGGCTGGGGAACAGTTGATGGCGAAGTTAAAATCGAAATGGATCACCCACAGCAGATCGAACCAGAACAGGTTGGAGTACACACAGGTGACTATGTAGAAATCAAGGGTATCCCACCAGTAAACATGGCTAACACACCAGAAATCGAAGGCGGAATCGGAACAATGGCTATGATCATGAACACAATTCCACACGTAATCAATGCAAGACCTGGTCTAAAGACAATGATCGACATTCCAGTTCCAAGAGCTATCATGGGCGACATGAGAAACTTAATCGACGAAGAATGCAAACTTGTAAAATAGTTAATTAAACAGAAATTTTCTTCCAAATCTCCTGCCCCGTAATAGGACAGGAGATTTGCGAAGTAAATACCCTTTATATAAAGGGAAATCACGTAAAACTTTTTAATTATAAATGTCAGGAGATGATCCCAATGGTTAAAAAAGGAGAATGGGTACGTATTCACAGAGTAGTACTTAAAGCAGAAGAAAGAACTGGTAAAATCCCAGAAGATACACAGAAATGTGATTTAGAAATGTGGACAAAAGGATTCCTACAGGAAGACGCAGAAATCGGAGACGAAGTTACTGTAATCACAGCATCACACCGTGAAGAACATGGAACATTAGTTGAAACAGCTCCATACTATACACACAGCTATGGCAAGTTTGTTCCTGAAATCGTTCAGATTGACAAACAGCTTAGAGATATTATGTTTGGAGGTGACAAATAATGGCATTAGCAAAAGATTACGATTCCGTAATGGGAAGATCAAATGAAATTATGGGTAAAGCATTAGGACTTGACTACGATGAATTCGAATCAGGTTCAGTAGCATTTGACTACGAAGCTTTAATGAGATCAACAGGATACACACTTGATGAAATTGCAAAAATTCAGGGAAGAACAGCTGTTGGTAACACACCACTTATCGAATTAAGAAACTTAACAGAATTAAGCAGAAAATATGCTAAACCTGGTTATGGTGCAAGAATCTTTGCAAAAGACGAAGCAGCTAACGCATCCGGAAGTTTCAAAGCAAGAAGAGCAGCATGCGCTGTAGCTCACGCTAAGAAATTAGGATATAAAGGTGTTGTAGCAGCTACATCAGGAAACTATGGTGCTGCAGTTGCATCACAGGCAGCTATGCAGGGATTAGAATGCATTATCGTTCAGGAATGCTACGACTCAAATGCAGTTGGACAGCCTGAAATCGTTGAAAAAGCAAGAAAATGCGAAGCATTAGGAGCAGAAGTTATTCAGTTAACAGTAGGACCTGAATTATTCTACACAGTACTTTCAGTAATTGAAGATACAGGATTCTTCAACGCTTCATTATATTCACCATTTGGTATTGCTGGTATCGAAACATTAGGATACGAAATTGCAATGCAGTGCCGTGAATTAGTAGGAAAAGATCCTGAAATGGTAGTCTGCACAAACGCTGGTGGCGGAATGCTTACAGGTACAGCTCGTGGTTTATTAAGAGCCGGAGCAGTTAACACAAAGATGGTTGCAGCTTCAATTGACTTAACAGGACTTTCAATGGCTTCAGACGAACAGTTCAACAAGAAGTCATGCACAACAGGACATACTGGATTTGGTGTTCCTTATGCTACAGACCCAGACCACTCAGACGTTCCTCGTTCAGCAGCAAGACCACTTCGTTACATGGACCGTTATGTAACAGTTAAACAGGGCGACGTAATGTACATTACAGAAGCTTTAGCTAACTTAGAAGGTATGGAAAAAGGACCTGCTGGAAACACAGCTTTAGCAGCAGCATTCTCACTTGCTCAGGAATTACCTGAAGATGCAGTAATCGTAATTAGTGAAACTGAATATACAGGAGCAGGAAAACACATCCAGCCTCAGCTTGACTTCGCAAGAGAAAACGGAATCGAATTAGTATTCGGTGATCCAGACGTAGAAGACAAACCTGGTGTTAACATTGTATTCCCTAAAGACCCTGGATATATCAGAGCACAGGACGCAGATCTTAACCACTTCAGACAGTCAAGAATCAAAAAGGCATGCAAGAAGGCTGGCGTTACTGACATGACAAAGCTTACAGCAGAAGACCTGACATTCTTAGCTGAAGAAACCAAGACAGACATTGACTTCGTAAAAGAAACTTTAGGACTATAGACTTCATATATAAAGGAGACAAAAAGAATGAGAAGAGAAGACGATTTCGCAGAAAGAAGAAAGCATATTGCAGATCTTTCAGATCAGGAACTTTACGACAGATTCTGGGAATTAACAGCTCAGGTTGTTGACCCACTTCTTGAATTAGGTAGAAAAAATACAACTCCATCAGTAGAAAGAGCTGTATTACTTAGAATGGGTGTATCATCATTAGATACACAGAAAATTGTAGAAGGATGCATGGACAGAGGTCTTATGGGACACGGAACTGGTCATGTTGTTTACAAAATTTCAAAGGCTAAAGACATCTCAATTAAAGAAGCCAGCGAAAAATTAGCACAGGGCGAATACTGGGATGATGCAGTAGCACTATTCAAGGAGGGTAAATAACCATGGCAGATATGATTTTAAAACACAATGAAAAGTTAGATGTTAGAAACATCTTAAAAGACATTGATAAATATGAACCAAGAAGAAGAGGCTGGGTTTGGAGAAAACCTGCTCCAAATCTTAAGATGGGACCTTTCGAATATCATGATTGTTCAGAACCTCTAAAGCAGAGTGTCGGACTTCCTCCAGCAAAATACTTTGGAGATATTGACCCACAGCCACTTCCAGTAATCACAACTGAAATCGCTTCAGGAAGATTCGAAGATGACATCAGAAGAATGAGAATGGCAGCATGGCATGGTGCAGACCATATCATGGTTATCAGACATATGGGTCAGTCACACATTGACGGACTTATGGAAGGTACTCCTCAGGGTATCGGTGGTATTCCTGTAACAAGAAAACAGGTAAGAGCTCAGAGAAAAGCTTTAGATATTATTGAAGACGAAGTTGGTCGTCCAATTAACTACCATTCATACGTTTCAGGCGTTGCAGGACCAGACGTTGCTGTAATGTTCGCTGAAGAAGGTATCAATGGTGCTCACCAGGACCCTCAGTACAATGTACTTTACAGAGATATTAACTGCGTAAGATCTTTCGTTGATGCATGCGAATCAAAGAAAATCATGGCATGGGCTGGAATCCTTCAGATTGACGGAGCTCATAACGCTAACGCAACAGCAAGAGAAGCATGGAAAGTAATGCCAGAACTTATCGTTCAGCATGCTATTAACTCATTATTCTCAGAAAAAGTTGGTATTAAACCAGAAAATATTGCATTATCAACAGTACCTCCATCAGCTACACCAGCACCTTGTATGTACTTAGACTTACCTTATGCTGTAGCTTTAAGAGATATCTGCGGAAGATACAAAATGAGAGCTCAGCAGAATACAAAGTATATCTGCTCATCAGTAAGAGAAGCTACTGTAACACACGTAATGAACATGTTCATTTCAAAACTTACAAGTGCTGATATCCAGTCAACAATTACTCCTGACGAAGGAAGAAACGTTCCTTGGCACATCTACAACATGGAAGCATGCGACAATGCTAAACAGGCCTTAATCGGTATGGATGGTCTTATGGAAATGGTTGAACTTAAGAAGGATGGACCATTAAGAGAAATGGCAAGAGAAATCAAAGAAAGAGCTTGCTTATTCATGGAAGAAATCATCGAAGTTGGTGGATACTTCCAGGCTGTAAAAGAAGGTTTCTTCGTAGACTCAGCTAAATATCCAGAAAGAAACGGCGACGGAATTGCAAGAAATCCAGAAGGCGGTGTTGGATATGGATATATCTTCGAAAGAGAAGATGACTACATGGCTCCAGTAACAGCTCACTTTGGTTACAACAACGTTGAACAGTACGGTGGAGATCCAGAAGATCCAGCTGCTTTAATCGGAGGATGTACATTCGAAGACAGAAGCAAGATCGTATTTATCGATGAATTAGATGAAGAAGACTGCGTTGACAGAAGATTAGAAAAGGTTGCAAAATACCTTGACGGCGAAGCTATCAAACCTGAAATGGAATGGTGCGGAGACGGTGTTGTTCTTATGACAATGATGATTCCAGCTAATACAAGAACAGCTGAAGCAGCAGCTCTTGAAATCGGTAGAAAACTTGGATTAGAAAATCCTGAAGTAACAAGTAAAGAAGTTATGCAGGAAGCTGAAGGAACAAGAATTGAAATGAAGGGCAGAGTAACATTTGATGTTGACCCTACAAATCTTGAAATTCCACCAGAACCACATCACTTAGATGATGAAACTTTATATGAAGAATTCCGTGAACACCCAATGGTAGTTGTTTGTGGTACAGTTGGTGAAGACGAACACTCAGTAGGTCTTCGTGAAATCATCAACATCAAACATGGCGGAATTGAAAAATGGGGAATTAAAGTTAACTACTTAGGAACTTCAGTTCCAGTAGAAAAACTTGTTGATGCTGCTATCGAATTAAATGCAGATGCAATTATGGCTTCAACAATTATTTCTCACGATAACATTCACTACAAGAACATGAAGAGAATCAACGACCTTGCAATTGAAAAAGGTATCAGAGATAAAGTTATTATCGCAGCTGGCGGTACTCAGGTTATTCCTGATGACGCAGTTAAGACTGGTATCGATGCTGGTTTCGGAAGAGACTCACATGGTATTGATGTAGCTACATTCCTTTGTGAAGAAGCAAAGAGAAGAAGAGGCGAAATGTAATTTAAGTCTTTTTTAAGGGGCTGGGCTTATGCCCGGCCCTGTTTTTTTAACATATGAGCACGGGAAACCATGCTCGAAGCATTTGTTTCTTTAATGATAAACATTTAAAATATTAAGAAGATACGGTATAATAGAAGGGTGGAGCACGGCTTCACAAAACATGATTTTGAATAAAAAGGGAATTTCCCTATCAGATATATAACAGTAGTATTGCAAGGAGGCAAAGATGAAAGTAGATGTATTAGTAGCAGAAATAGGCTCAACCACTACAGTAGTAAATGCATTTAAGGATATGCACACTGATAATCCTGTATTCTGGGCTCAGGGACAGGCTCCTACATCAGTAATGGAAGGAGATGTACGTATCGGTCTTCAGGGTGCAATTGATGACCTCTGTAAGAAAATGAATATAGACAGTCTTGAATATGATGACATGCTTGCAACTTCATCAGCTGCAGGCGGCCTTAAAATGACTGTACACGGTCTTGTTTACGACATGACCGCAAAGGCAGCAAAGGAAGCTGCTCTTGGAGCAGGAGGAATTATTCACTTTGTAACATCAGGAAGACTCAGAAGAACAGATTTAAAGAAAATTGAAGAAATAAATCCAAACCTGATTCTTATTGCTGGCGGCGTAGACTATGGAGAAAGAGATACAGCTCTTGACAACGCTGAGGCTATTAGAAATATGGGACTTAAAACTCCGATTATATATGCAGGAAATGTAGAAAATCAGGAAGAAATGAAGCTTATCTTCGATGAAGAAAGCGGACAGGAACTATATAACGTAGAAAACGTATATCCTCAGATTGACAATCTGAACGTAGAGCCATGCAGAAGAGTTATTCAGGATGCATTCGAAAACAATATTACAAAGGCACCAGGCATGGAACATGTAAGAGACATGGTAAGCGGACCAATTATACCTACTCCGGGAGCTGTAATGGAATGCACAAAGCTTCTTTATGACTGCCTTGGAGACCTTATTGTTCTTGATGTAGGTGGAGCTACAACTGACCTTCATTCTGTAGCAACAGAATCAGATAAGATTGCAAGGATTATGACATCACCAGAGCCAAAAGCAAAGAGAACTGTAGAAGGTGACCTTGGTGTATATGTTAACAGAATGAAAGTAATTGAATCAATTGGCGAAGAAAAAATGCAGAAGGACTGTGAAAAACTTGGAATTGATTTAGAAAAAACTCTGGAAAGCTATGTAGCTATTCCAAAGACAGAAGATGAAATAAAGCTTGTTGAAAGACTTACTGAAGAAGCAGTATTAAGAGCTGTAGAGCGTCATGCGGGCAAGCTGAGATATGTATACGGACCATCAGGAAGAACTACAGTAGCTGAAGGTAAGGACCTTACACAGGTTAAGTATATTATTGGTACTGGAGGAGCGCTTACAAGACTGCCACACCGCGTTGATATTATGAAAAAAATTGCAGGCTACAACGAAAGCGGAATGATGCTTTTCCCAACAGAGCATGCAAAAATCTTAGTTGATAATGACTATATTATGGCGTCTCTTGGAGTACTTTCTACAAAATACAGAGATGCAGCAATCAGACTGTTAGAAAAGAGTCTGGACTTTAAGTTCCCAGAAAAAAAGGAACCTAGTTTTAATGTTAACTTTATGGCTGATGTGGAAAGAGAAGCAAAGGAAGCAGAAGAAAAGCAGAAAGAACTTGAGCAGCACATTATTGAATGCGAAGAAGCCGGCTATGATATGACAGAATACAAAGAAGCCATGGCAGAAAAAATCGGTGGAGCAACCGAAGAAGAAATGGCAGCTGCAAGAGAAGAAGCTCTCGGAAAATCATCAGAGAAAGAAGCAATGAAGCAGGGTCAGGGAGTCAAAGGTAAATGGGCTGCAAAAACAGAAACAGGCGGTCAGTATATGGGAGACTGCACTCACGACTGCAAGCACTGCTCAAGAATCCACTGTCCAAACAGAAACACAGATTATTAGGAGGAAAAGAAAATGTATCCAAAACTTGTTGTTAATCTTAAGAAATTAGAAGATAACCTTAATGCAGTAGCAGATATTACTAAAGATCATGGTAACTGCTCCCTTATGATTGTTACAAAGGGACTCTGTGCTGATCCGGAAATGGTAAAGATGGTCGCTTCAAATCCTAAAGTAGATTTTTTGGCTGACTCAAGAGTAAAAAACATTGCAACATATGCTGATATTGCAAGAGAAGCAGGAAAGAAAACCGTTCTTTTAAGAATTCCAATGCATGCAGAAGCTGCTGATGTTGTAAAATATGTTGACCTTTCATTTAACTCAGAAATTTCAACAATCAGACTGTTAAATGAAGAAGCTGCAAAAGCAGGTGTTGTGCATAATATTCTTTTAATGATTGACCTTGGTGACCTTAGAGAAGGTATATTCTTCCAGAATGAAGACCTTATTTACGAAGCAGTAGAAGAAGTTCTGAAAATGGATAACATTAACCTTTACGGAATTGGTGTTAACCTTACATGTTATGGTGCAATTATTCCTAAGAACGAAAATCTTTCACAGCTTGTTGCTATTGGAAGAAAGTTAGAAGAGAAATACAACATTAAATTAGAAATGATTTCAGGTGGAAACTCAAGCTCTATTTATCTTGTTGATAAAGGTGAACTTCCAGAAGGCATTAATAACTTAAGACTTGGAGAATCTTTCTTACTTGGTAACGACACAGCTTACGAAACAAAGCTTCCCGGAACAGTAGGAGATGCTCTTGTTTTACAGGCTCAGATTGTAGAATTAAAGGAAAAACCATCACTTCCTATTGGAGAAGTAGGTGTAGATGCATTTGGTGAAAAACCATACTACGAAGACAGAGGAATCATGAAGAGAGCAATTATTGCAATTGGAAAGCAGGATACTGATCTTGGAAGCATGACTCCTGTAGATTCTCAGATTGAAATTATGGGAGGAAGTTCCGACCATATTATTCTTGATGTTACTCACTGCGACAAAGAATACAAAGTAGGAGACATTGTAGAATTTGAACTTGGATACGGCGGAATGCTTAAGACTTCAACAAGCCCATATGTTGAAAGAGAATACATTAAGTAAGAAATAAAAAAGAAAATAGACCTTCGGCTCTTTATCTGTTAGAATAAATGGATAACAAGTCGAAGGTTTTTTTTAGAAAGAAGGAAAGAAAATGGAACACAGATTTATAGCGAAGAGATACTGGAAAGATAAAGGAACACCAATGGGGAATGTGGATGCATATGCAAAGCAGTTTAACGATGTTATAAATCTCTCCCTTGGAGATCCTGATCTTACTACAGACAGAATAATTATAGATAAGGCATTTGAGGATGCAGTGAATGGTCACACTCACTACACAGAATTCAGAGGTGATCCTGAGCTCAGAAATGAGATTTCCATGTACTATAAAGATAAGTTTGATATGGATATTAAGGATGAAGAAATCTTTGTTACAGCAAGTGGCTGTATTGCCATGTTTCTTGCTTTAGAAGCAGTTCTTGATCCTGGAGATGAGGTAATACTGCAGGCACCATATTTTACTCCATATCCAAATCAGGTGCAGCTTGCAGGAGGTGTTCCTGTGGAGCTTCCAACATATGAGGAAGATGACTTCCAGATTAATATGGATACGTTAGAATCTCTGATTAATGAGAAAACAAAGGCCTTAATCATCAATACACCGGCGAATCCTACAGGCAGCTGTCTTACAGTAGAAAACATGGAAAAAATCGCTGAAATGGCCGAAAAACACAATATCCTGGTCATTGCTGACGACATATATACGGCATTCAGCTACCAGCATGATTTTGTGCCTTTCTCATCCATTGGAAACATGAAAGAAAGAACTATTACAATTAACAGTTTCTCAAAGGATTACACCATGACAGGCTGGAGAATCGGTAATATTATAGCTCCTGATTATATAATAGAGACAATACAGAAAATAAACGAGAACGTGGTGTTTACGGCTCCTTCAGTTTCCCAGAGAGCAGCTATTCACGGCATGAGAAACAGAGACAGAATTCAGCCTCAGATGATAAAGGAATACAGAGAAAGAGTATATTATGCTGCTGAAAGAATTAACAATATTCCTAACATGCATGTTATTTATCCGCCAAAGGGAACATTTTATCTTTTTGTAAATATTAAGGATACGGGACTTAGTTCAGCAGAAGCAAGTGATCTGATTCTTAAGGAAGCTCACGTTCTTACAATTCCGGGTATTGCATTTGGAACCTGTGGTGAAGGATATATAAGAATAGCCTGCACGGTAAACAAAGAGAAACTAAAAGAAGCTTTTGACAGAATAAGTAGAATGAAAGCGTTTACAAAGTAAGAAATCACCCTTCTTATCCCCTTGTATAGTGATTTTAAGTGTGATAATATGTATTTAATAAAAAACAATTATCATATTAAAAACAATTTATACGCAAGGGGTGGAAGAAATGAAGTATAAAGGGATTAAAGGAAAAGGGGAAATCGCAATCAGAGCAATGGCTCTAATTGTGGCAGTAATAATGTTTTATGTGGAATATAAGTATAGTCTGTGGCTGTATACACCACTGAACATTCTGGTTCTTATGATATGTTTCTTTGAAAAAGACAGAATTATTGACGAAAAGGGTATTGCAATACGTTACAGAGTGTTCAGACATGTAATAAGCATAAAGTACTGGCTATGGGCAGAAATATCTACAATGAAAACGGATTATCAGAGTTATGCTCCTAATATTGCGCTGGATTTTGCAAAGGAAAAAGAAACCAGGAGAGTTGTCATGAGTCCTGGTGCAGGCTGGGGAGCCATAGTTCTTGCAAGGAATATGAATCCATGTCTTGATGTAGAAAAGAACACATATGAAGACAGAGACATCTATGAAAGAAAAAAACACAGGACGCAGAAGAAACCTGATGTAAAGTAATATAAAGGTCAGTTGTGTTAAAGTGATATTTTAAAGTACTGCAGGCAGTAAATATATAATATATTATTATGCATAATTACAATATTATTATGCATAATCACTAAAGTTAACAATAACTAACATGTTGCATTTTCAATACTTACAGGGATGGATTTGTTAATTTTTCAAAAAAACAGAGGGAAATATATACGCAAATACAAAAATGAATGAATAAAATATTTATAAAAAAGGCTTGCAAAATATTCTGAATAGTGCTATAAGTATATTTATAGATGAACGTATATATATATTTAGGAAAGGAGAAGAAAATGGGTAATGAAGTTAAAACGAACGAAGTTCGTAATCCATATCTTTGGGAAGCATTTATATCGTTTGCAGGACTTATAGTTGTAATGTCAATAGGTATTATCGTATTTGAGGTAGATCCACATATTCCAATGTTTATTGGTGTAGTTATTTCAGCACTTATTGCACTTAAGATTGGATACAAATGGGAAGCAATTGAAGGTATGATGATTACAGGAATTTCCCGTGCAATGCAGGCTATTCTGATTCTTGCCATCGTAGGTATGATGGTAGGTGTATGGATCCTTTCAGGAACAATTCCTACAATGATTTATTTCGGACTTAAGATTTTGAAACCTTCAATCTTCTTAATTGCAAGTGTACTGATTTGTTCTATTACATCTCTTGCAACAGGTACATCCTGGGGTACAATGGGTACAATGGGACTTGCACTTATGGGTATTGCACAGGGCTTAGGAATGCCAATAGGACCTACAGCAGGAGCAATCTTAGCAGGAGCTTACTTTGGTGACAAATTATCACCTTTATCAGACACAACAAACTTAGCACCAGCTATGGCAGGTACAGACGTATTTACACACGTAAAATACATGATTAAGGCTACAATGATTGCATACATAGTTGCACTTGTATTCTTCGGAGTATATGGCTTTATGCACGCATCAGAAGGAGCAGCAGATACATCACAGGTTGAACTGCTTATTAGTGGAATTGAAGATAACTTTAATGTAAATCCAATTCTGTTACTTCCTCCAGTTATAGTAATTTTAGCAATTGCATTTAAGGTACCAGCAGTTCCTGGTATTACATTAGGCGTAATTGCAGGCGCTATTTTAGCACCAATCTTCCAGTCAGGAACAGATTTCGGAGCTATTCTTGTAGCAGCTAAATCCGGATTCGTAATGGAATCAGGAATCGAAGCATTAGACACACTGTTAACAAAAGGCGGACTTGATGGAATGTCTTCATCAATCTTAATGACAATTATCGCCATGATGTTTGGTGGTATTATGGAAGGTACTAAACAGTTAGAAGTAGTAATTAACAGAGTAACTAAATTTGTTAAGAGCGGTCCTGGACTTATTGCAGCAACAGAAGCTACATGTATCGTTTCTAACGCAGTAATGCCTGAACAGTACATCTCAATCCTGGTACCAGGCAGAATGTATGCTGAATCATTCAGAAAAGCAGGTATTCACCCTAAATCATTATCAAATGCACTTGAATCAGCTGGTACTGTAACATCATGCTTAATTCCTTGGAATACATGTGGTATGTACATCGCAGCTACATTAGGAATCAGCGCAATGCAGTGGATTCCATGGGCAATCTTCAACTGGTTAATGCCAATCGTAACATTACTTCTTGCATTTGCCGGAGTAACATGTACTAAGATGACACCAGAAGAACAGGCTAAGGCAGATAATGGTGAATTAGTATAAATACTGATTTATATATAAGAGAAAAGAGAGTAACAATATAATATATCATCTATAAATACATGGACTTGACTTTGTAATATTTACAATATAGAATATCAAGTAAGATGTTGACTAAACAGCCACATGAAGGGGCGTACCACCAAGGGTGCGAAGCTTTATGTGGCTTTTTTACGAAGCAGAGGAGCAGAAATGGTAATAATAAACGGAGAAGAAAAAGAGGCGGAAGGAAAGACAATGCAGCAGTATCTTGATGAAGAAGGATATAATACTGCAAGACTTGCTGTAGAGATTAATGGAGAAATTCTGCCAAAGGCAAAGTACAGTGAAACTATTCTTTCTGACAGAGATAAAATAGAAATTGTAAGCTTTGTAGGAGGTGGATGATGATACCTTCAAGAGAAGAAATCAGAGCAAGCCTTGAAGAAAGGCATGGAAAAGAAATGCAAGAGAAACTTGAGGCTGCAGAAGTTGCAATATGTGGTCTTGGAGGACTTGGTTCAGCCATAGCCATAGCACTTTCCAGGGCAGGTGTTGGGAAGCTTCATCTTATTGACTTTGACAGGGTGGATCTTTCTAATATTAACAGGCAGCAGTACAGCCTTAACGAAATAGGAATGGCAAAAACTGATGCCATGGAAAAAGAAATCAGAAGGTATTCGCCATATTGCAATGTCAGAAAAACTTTTGTAAAATTAACAGAAGAAAATGTGCAGGAAGTACTTAAAAGTGATAAAATAATATGTGAAGCTTTTGACAGAGCAGAAGAAAAAGCCATGCTTACAAATGCAGTGTTAGAGAAACTACCAGGAAGTGTTCTGGTGGGGGCATCAGGTATGGCTGGATGCGGAAGCAGTAACGAAATAGTTACAAGAAAAGTGATGAAAAACTACTATATATGCGGTGATGGTATATCAGAAATCTCAGAGGGAAACGGACTTATGGCTCCTCGCGTTATGATATGTGCAGCACATCAGGCTAATATGGTAATAAGAATAATATCAGGAAAGGAAGAAGCGTAATGAATAGAGATGATAAACTGATTCTTGGAGGAAGAGAGTTTTCTTCAAGATTTATTCTTGGATCAGGCAAGTATTCAATGGAGCTTATTAAAGCAGCAGTAGAAAATGCAGGTGCAGAAATTATTACTCTTGCAGTAAGAAGAACTAATACTAAGCAGAGTGAAAATATATTAGACTATATTCCTGAAAATGTTACACTCTTACCTAATACTTCGGGAGCAAGAAATGCAGAAGAAGCAGTAAGAATTGCAAGAATGTCAAGAGAACTGGGATGTGGTGATTTTGTTAAAATCGAAATTATGAGAGACAGTAAATATCTTCTTCCTGACAATGCAGAAACAGTAAAGGCAACTGAACAACTTGCAAAGGAAGGATTTATTGTTCTTCCATATATGTATCCTGATCTTTATACAGCACGTGACCTTGCAAATGCAGGAGCAGCAGCCGTAATGCCTCTTGCTGCGCCAATAGGCTCAAACAAAGGACTTGCTACAAAAGAATTTATTCAGATTTTAATTGACGAAATAGATCTTCCGGTAATTGCTGACGCAGGAATTGGTAAACCATCACAGGCCTGCGAAGTTATGGAAATGGGAGCAGCAGCTGTAATGGCTAATACTGCAATAGCTACAGCAGGAAATGTTGCACAGATGGCATCAGCCTTTAAACAGGCTATTGAAGCAGGAAGAAATGCATATCTTGCAGGACTTGGAAGGGTTCTTGAAAGAGGTGCTTCAGCTTCAGATCCACTTACTGGATTTTTAAGAGACTAATTTTAGGGGATGAAATTTTGAACAAAGAAAATGATTTTTTTGTAGACTCAGATAAGCTGAGTCAGGCAGCACTAGATAAGAAACACAGACTGGAAACAGATCCATCTGTAAGAACAGATCATATGGAATATATGGAAGGTATGGAAGAACTTGATTCTGATATTATGGAAAAAGTTCTTACAGAAATGGAAAACTATGATTACAGTAAATATACAGGTCTTGACGTAAGAAGGGCTCTTGCAAAGGAAACATGCACCGTGGAAGACTTTAAGGCACTTCTTTCACCAGCTGCTCAGCCGTTCTTAGAACAGATGGCAGAAAGAGCAAAGACAGAAACAAGTAAACATTTTGGAAACACAGTATATTTTTTTACACCCATATATATTGCAAACTACTGTGAGAATTACTGCATTTACTGTGGTTTTAACTGCTACAATGATATTCAGAGAAAGGCTCTTTCTTTCGAGGAAATAGAAAAGGAAATGAAAATCATTGCTGATTCCGGAATGGAAGAAATTCTTATTCTTACAGGAGAAAGCAGAGCAGTAAGCAGCGTTGAATATATTGGGGAAGCATGTAAGATTGCAAGAAAATACTTTAGAAATATAGGAATTGAAATTTATCCTGTAAATACTGATGAATACAGATATCTTCATGAATGCGGAGTTGACTATGTTACAGTATTTCAGGAAACATATAACTCGGATAAATATGAGACACTTCATCTTATGGGACATAAGAGAGTATTCCCATACAGATTTGATGCACAGGAAAGAGCACTTAAAGGCGGTATAAGAGGAGTTGCATTTTCTGCACTTCTTGGACTTTCTGATTTCAGAAAAGATGCTCTTGCAACAGCTCTGCATGCATATTATCTGCAGAGAAAATATCCACATGGAGAATTTTCTTTATCATGTCCGAGACTGAGACCAATTATTAATAACGATAAGATTAATCCACTTGATGTAGGAGAAACACAGCTATGTCAGGTGCTTTGTGCTTACAGAATATTCCTGCCATACGTTGGAATTACAGTTTCATCAAGAGAAAGTGCATCTTTCAGAGATGGAATTGTAAAGATTGCAGCAACAAAAGTATCTGCAGGAGTTTCAACAGGTATAGGAGACCACGAAAGTAAGTACGAGGGAAAAGAAGCAGATGATGCAGGGGACGAACAGTTTGAAATCGTAGACGGCAGAAGCTTCGAAAAAATGTATAGCGATATTGAGGAGGAAGGACTACAACCTGTAGTTAATGATTATATTTATGTATAACACAGTTTGCGTAACTAATCGTCACCTTGTAAAGGGTGATTTTATTGAACAGATAAAAAAGATTCTGGAATTAGAGCCGGAAGCAATAGTTTTAAGAGAAAAAGATATGAACGAGGAAGAATTTGAAAAGCTTGCAAAGAGAGTTCTGAAGCTCTGCAAAGAAAAGAATGTTCCATGCTATTTCAACTCCTTTGTAAATGTGGCACTTAAGCTGAAACCAGATGGAGTTCAGGTACCTTTTGAAGAGTTCTGCCTTATGATTCCAGATGATCTTCAGAGACTTGGAAGGGTAGGTGTATCAGTTCATTCTATGGAAGAAGCAGAAACTGCAGAAAAAAGAGGAGCAGACTTCCTTGTATATGGACACATCTTTGAAACAGACTGCAAGAAAGGTTTAGAACCAAGAGGAGTTGATTCTCTCAGGAAAATATGTAGAAATTCTGGTATACCGGTGTTTGCAATTGGTGGAATTAATGATGACAATGAGCAGCAGTGCTTCGATGCAGGGGCAGCATGCGTATGCAGGATGTCATCACTTATGGAGCTGTAGATGAAACAGAAAAAGCTGCTAAAAGGATATACCAAGTTAATATTTGCAGTAGGGCTGATTCTTATCAGTGTCAGCCTTATTATTCACATGAAGTATGATGTTACGTTAAATCAGTATCTGGCGTTTTCGGAGCCCCTTACTCAGGGCGAGAAAGAGTATCTTAAAGAAAAAGAAACTCTTGTTGTCAGTGTGGATTTTAATAAAGCACCATATTTTTTTGTAAGTGAAGAAACAGGAGAATACAAAGGTCTGCTGAAGGATTATCTGGACTATATGGCAGCAGACATGAGAGTGGAAATAGAATATACTGACAAAGCTGAGTGTAATGCCGGACAGGAACTCTGTAAAAAGAATATTGATATAACTGATGTTTTTGCAAGCAGTGAATTGCGCTCAAGATTTGCACTTACACAGTCAGTTTATAATACCCGCGGAGTGCTGATAACACAGTATAGCAGTGATATTAAAAGGTTAAGGGATCTGTCTGGTAAAAAACTTGCCATAGAAAAAGATTCCTACACTGAGAATGCTATAAAAGAGGTTATGCCAGAAGGCAGTAATGTGAAATTTGTTTTTGTAAATAATATAGAAGAGGGACTTAAGCAACTTAAGGATGGCAGTGTAGATGCTCTTGCAGGAAACAGGCTTGTAGTGGATCAGTGCAGCAGGGATCTTAATCTTAAAAATGAATTTAAAACTATTTCAGATGAAATCTACAAAGGTGATGTTGTTTTTGCAACCAACGTATACGATGCAAAACTGCATAATATTTTAAATAAAGAACTGATAAAATTAAAAAAACAGCGTATTTTCGGACAGCTTCAGGAAGAATGGCTTGGATCTGCATCTCTTATGGGAGCTGGATCAACAAGTGTAGTCTGGGCAGAAAGAATTATAAGCATATGCGTAGCTCTTGTAATTCTCCTTATGATATGGGAAAGTGTATTAAATAACAAGATTGATGAGAAAACTCATCAGATAGAAATAGAAAGAAAAAATCTGCAGACAGTAGTTGATAATATAAGCTCACTTGTAGCAGTGATTAACAAAAATGGAGATATTCAGACATGTAATGAATACGGCATAAAAATGCTGGAATATAGCGAGCATGCTCTTGCCGGTTGCAATATAAGCACAGTACCTATGCTTAATGAGCTTGGAAAGCTATACAGAAAAAACCCGGAAAAACCATTCCACTACTATAATGACAGATATTATCAGATACGACTTAGTAACATTGGAAAGAAAGAAGAAAATCGTCTTTTAATGATAACAGACTGTACGGAGCAGACTGTAGCAGAACAGAAGATGCGTCAGGAAAGCAAAATGATAGCAGTAGGACAGCTTTCTGCAGGACTTACACACGAAATACGAAACCCTCTTGGACTGATAAAGACATATACTTATCTTCTTGATGAGTATGCAACAGATGATATAAGCAGTCATGCCATTAAGGTAATAAATGATTCAGTAGGAAGAATCGACGGACTGATAGATAATCTGCTTAATTTCTCAAGACTCAGCAATGACAAACCTGTGGAATTTAACGTTACGCAGATGACAGAAAATATTATAGAGCTTGGAAGAAAAACCTTTGAAAAAGAGAAAGTAACTATTGAATTTTTACCGGCAAAGGATATAATTGTAACAACTTTAGAAGAACCAGTAAAAATTGTAATTTATAATCTTGTGAATAATGCTGTAGAAGCTTTCAGAGAAGCAGGTCAGAATAATGGCATAATAGAAATATCCGAGGCCATGGATAATGGAAAGCTTAAAATAATAATAAGAGACAATGGTCCTGGAATGAGTGAAGAAACAGTAGAAAATATTTTTAATCCATTCTTCACAACAAAGGACACAGGAACAGGTCTGGGCTTATATATTGTAATTACAGAACTGAAGAAAATTACAGGACAGATTAGTGTAAAGAGTAACCTTGGGCAGGGTACAGCATTTACAGTTGAAATACCGGTAAAAAATTAGGAGAGCGTTTATGGAGAACAGAAATTACAGAATTCTTGTTGTAGATGATGAAATTGAATATCAGACAGTGTTTTCTATTATTCTGAGGAAGAAAGGATATACGGTAGAAACATGTTCAGGTGGAAAAGAAGCATTGGAATTTCTAGAAGAAAATGAAACAGACCTTGTAATGACTGACCTTAAAATGCCAGATATGGATGGCATTGAACTGGTAAAAAGAGTAAAGGAAAAGTACAGCGACATAGATATTCATGTAATGACAGCCTTTGGAAGTATAGAAACAGCTGTTACTGCAATGAAGTATGGTGCAAATGGATATTCAGTAAAAAGCAGCGATCCAGAAGCGCTGCTTGCTGAAATTGACAGAATGGCAAAACTCAGAATGCTTGAAAAAGAAAATTCATTTATGAGTAAAGAGGCAGAACTGCAGAGTGAAAGATGTCTCTGCACAAAGAATGAAGCCTTCAGAGAAGTACTTGAAATCTGCAGAAAGGCAGCAAAGTCAGATATTAATGTGCTTATTCTTGGCGAATCAGGAGTAGGTAAAGAAGTAATAGCCAGGTACATTCACGAAATGAGTGAACGAAAAGACAAAACCTTTGTACCTGTAAACTGCCAGGTGTTTGGAGACGGGACTCTGGAATCAGAATTGTTCGGTCATGAAAAAGGTGCGTTTACAGGAGCAGCAGAAAAGAGAATAGGCAGATTTGAATCTGCTAATGGCGGTACTCTGTTTTTAGATGAGATTGGGGACATTCCAATGTCACTTCAGGGCAAGATTCTCAGAGTACTTGAAAATAAGGAAATAGAACGTGTTGGAAGTAACAAACAGGTTGCAACAGACTTCAGACTGGTATCTGCTACAAATAAGGATATTCCAAAGGAAATAGAAGAAGGTATATTCAGAGAGGACCTTCTTTACAGAATTAATACACTGACAGTTACAATTCCGCCATTAAGAGAACGTAAAGAGGATCTGCCTGCTTTAATAGAATTTTTTGTACGTAAAATATGCAGAGAACAGAAGAAAGAAATAAGGTCTGTTGACCCATGGACGGAAGAATTTCTCACAACTTATGATTATCCTGGAAATGTAAGGGAACTGCGCAACCTGCTCGAAAGAATGGTAGCTCTGAGTGATGATGGAATTCTTAGAATGAAGGGATTTGCAGGAAAGAGAAACAGTAATGAGGAAACAGATGATGAAAGTCCTGTAATGCCTTTAAGAGCAGCACGCGGTATGTTCGAGAAAGAGCATATAGAACGAGCCTTAAAAAAGACAGATGGAAATGTTGCAGCCGCAGCAAAAATTCTTGAAATTACAAAGAGACAGCTTTGGAATAAAATTTCGGAATATGATATAAAAAAATAGTCAGTGAAAAAAATTTCACTCGTAAAGATGAATAAAAATTCACATAGTGAAATATATTTCACTGTAATAATCTATAAAATGGCTGAAACAGGCCGTTTTTTAGATTGGCACGAATATTGCTAAATATATACATGAAAATTATGAAAGGAGAGTTTAATGTCAAAAGAAAAGACAAGACCAAGCTTGTGGCTGTCGTTGGTACCATTTGTCAGTCTGATTCTGATAATGTTACCAGGAGTTATTCTTTTTGGAGCAGGACCACAGATACCACTTATAGTCTGCAGTGCAATTACAACAATAATAGGTATCTGCATTCTGGGATATTCCTGGGAAGATATTGAAAAATCCATGGTAAGAACCAATGCAACAGCAATGCAGGCTAATTTCATTATTATGATAGTGGGTTGTCTTATGGGATCATGGATAGCAGGAGGAATAGTTCCAGGGCTTATATATTATGGTCTGAGATTATTTACACCAGATATATTTCTGGCAGCACTGCCACTTCTGTGTGCAATAATTTCTGTTTCCACAGGTTCGGCATGGACTACAGCAGGAACCATTGGGGTTTCCGCCATGGGAGTAGCTGCAGGACTTGGAATACCCCTGCCTATAGCAGCAGGGGCCATAATTACAGGAGCACAGTTTGGAGATAAGATGTCGCCTCTTTCAGATAGTACGAATCTGGCAGCAGGTGTAACAGAAACCAAGCTGTTCAATCATATCAAGCATATGCTGTGGACAACAGTTCCAAGTTTTCTGATTGCGAATCTCCTATTTGCCATAATAGGTAATCAGTATACAATAGAGAACGTTGATAATTCACAGATCGAAATGATATGCGAAATATTACAGAAGAACTTTATAATTACACCTGCAATTCTGATAGCGCCAGCCATAATTGTTATTATGATGATATTAAAAGTTCCAGCAATACCAGGTATGGTAATAGGAACTGCAGTAGGCGTAGGATTTTCAATATTTCAGGGATACAATATGAATAGCATTATGACATTTCTTGTATACGGGTTTGAAATAGTTACAGGAAATGATACTGTAGACCAGCTTCTTAATCGGGGAGGAATGCAGCAGATGATGTACACAATCTCACTTGTTATGTGTGCACTTGCATTTGGTGGAGCTGTTAAAGCTATAGGATGCCTTGATGTAATTATTGAAGCAATTCTCGAAAAGTGCAGAACAAGAGGCTCAATAATGATCTCAAATATTTTCCTTTGCATTATTCTCAACTTTATATCAGCGGATCAGTATATGTCAATAGTAATACCAGGTCAGATGTACAAGGGTACATATCAGAAGCTGAACCTTGATTCCAGAAACCTTTCCAGGATTCTGGAAGACGCAGGTACAATGACATCGGGAATCGTTCCCTGGTCGACCTGTGGAGCACTATACTATTCAGTGCTGGACGTAAGTGCATTCGTATACTTCCCATTCTGCTTTATGTCTTTTATTAATCCACTTATATCAGCAATCTATGCGGTAACAGGATTTAAACTGGAACCACTAGACAAAACAAAGCCGGTTAAGGACAGAATTGATGATATTGAAGAATATTAGCAGCGGTGGAAAAAGCGATTTATTCATTTAACAGGAGGAAATTTTAAAATGGGAGAAATTAAGAAAAAAGGCATTCGCCTCCCTAACAAGTTTGAAGCAGCGCTTCCTATTGCTGTTTTACTTGTAATCATGATTGGAAGCTATGTTCTGGACTGGGGATTTGACCCTCATATTCCAGTACTTATTGCGTGCGTTGTAGCTGGAATTATCGGAAGAATCTGTGGACACAGTTATGCAGATATGTTAGCAGGATTTCTTAATGCTGTCAGCCAGTCATTAGAAGCTATTATTATTATTTTATGTGTAGGATGCTTAATCGGATCATTTGAATGGGCAGGAACAATTCCAGCAGTAGTATATTACGGACTTAAGATTATTCACCCTGCAATGTTCTTACCACTTGCTTGTATTCTTTGTGCCATTGTAGGTATTGCACTTGGTTCAGCATGGACAGTAGTTGCTACACTTGGTATTGCTTTCATGGCAATTGGTGCAACAATGGGCTTAAACCCGGGACTTGTTGCAGGTATGATTTTATCAGGAGCCTGCTGCGGAGACAAATTCTCACCTTTATCAGACTCAACAAACCTTTCAGCAGGTGTTGCTCAGACAGGATTATTTGACCATGTAAGAGCTATGACAACTACAACATTCCCAAGTTTAGTTGTGGCTATTATTATTTATGCAGTTATTTCATTAAAGGGATCAGCATCATATGATCCACAGGTTGCTAACGATTTATCACAGGCAATCATCGATCATTATGATTACATGTCACCAGTACTTCTTTTACCAGTACTTTTAATTATCGTAGTTGCTTTATTAAAAATTCCTGCTATTCCGGCTGTGCTTCTGATTTCAGCTGTAGGATGCGTATTTGCAGTTATTTTCCAGGGAGCTTCATTTGCTGACTGCATCCAGATGGCTCACTATGGATACTCAGCAGAAATTGAAAACGAACTATGCAACACACTTGTAAACCGTGGTGGTATGGACAGTATGTTATGGACAAATAACCTTGTAATTATTGCTGTAGGATTTGGTGGACTTTTACAGACAATCGGTGCTGTAGATTCAATCCTTGGTAATATGATCAAGAAAGTACATACACCATTCCAGTTAATTCTTGTTACAATGCTGACATCAATTTTCTGTATTACAACAATGTGTGACCAGTATATTGGAGCTATTATTCCATCAAGCATGTACAAAGAAAAATATGACGAACTTGGACTTGCAAGAAATATGCTTTCAAGAACACTTGAAGATGGTGGTACATTATGGTCACCACTTGTACCTTGGTCATCATGTGGTGCTTACCACTCAAAGATTTTAGGTGTTTCAACATTAGAATACATTCCATTTACATTTATGAATATTATTAACCCTATCTATGCTATAATTACAGCAAGCATGGGAAGAAATATTTTCTATGCAGATGGTACATATACAACTATTACAGGAAAATTAAAACAGGGTTCTGTTCCTGGATGCCCAGAAGACAGAAGAGAAATTGCTTTAGCAGCTTTAGCTGAAGCAAGAGGTGAAAACAAATAAAGGGGTAGAAATGAAAATTTACGGTATTTTAAAAAAACGTGCAAAATGGCTTACTACTGTAATATTTATTGCAGCAGCATATATGGTAATACTGGAAATCAGGACACATCAGTGGGGATATATTCCTCTTACAATTCTGGTGATGGTTGCATGTTTCTTTGATAAAGAACAGATAATATCTGAAGAAGGGGTAGATATTGAATACCATTTATTCAATAAATATATTAAACATAATTATTGGAGATGGGATGAAATAACTACACTTCATACTGACTATTCAAAGGCAGCACCAAAGGTAATGCTGCATATTGGTAAGGATATTACTACACGTTCCTTCGTTATGGAGAAGGACGACTGTCAGGAAGCTATAAAGCTGGCACGCAGAATGAATTCCGGAATTTACATTGAAAACCTTACTGAAGAAGAGCAGAGAGAGCGTGAAGAAGCAATTCGAATGCGTCAGAGGGCTCGTAAACAGAAGAATAAAAGAAAAAAATAAATAACTTTTCACTTTTAATAACTGCCACAATCTTCGGGTTGTGGCTGTTTTTATCAAATTATATTTGTGAAAAGGGGTTACGATTTATAATTTAAGGAGAAAGAAATGAAAGAACGAGTTAAGAGAAAGCCTAAGCTCTGGGAAGCTCTGGTACCTATTATAGGAATGGCTGTAATTATTGTGTATTCAATGCTTATTTTAGGCATTGATCCGCATATCCCAATTGTAATCTCAACTGTTTTAGCTGCTTTAATGGCATTATGGGTAGGATGCTCATGGACAGAAATAAGAGATGGAATGGTAGAAAGTGTATTTCGCGCAGTAGAAGCATTAATAATAGTAATGTGCGTAGGAATGCTTATTGGAACATGGGTATTATCAGGTTCAGTTCCATCAATGATCTATTATGGACTTGAACTTATTTCACCAAAATTCTTCTTACCTACAGGATGTATTCTCTGCGCAATTGTATCTGTTGCAACAGGCAGTGCATGGACATCATCTGGAACAATTGGTATTGCTCTTATGGGTATTGGTACAGGTTTAGGATTTAACCCGGCACTGACAGCAGGTATGGTTATTTCCGGAGCATATTTTGGAGATAAAATCTCACCTTTATCAGACAGTACTAACGTAGCTGCAGCTGCTGCAGAAACAAATCTTTACAAACACGTTCACTCAATGTTGTACACAACAACACCAAGCTTTATAATTGCATTAATTCTTTATACAATTATTGGTTTAGGCCATGATACATCAAACTTCAGTGCAGAAAGTATTGAGGCAATAAGAACTGCACTTGCAGGATCGTTTAATATTACACCATGGCTGTTTATTCCACCATTATTTGTATTAATTACAGCTGTATTAAAAGTTCCAGCTATTCCATCAGTATTTGGTGCAGCAGTAGTAGGAGCTGTTTTTGCAGCAATTTTTCAGGGTGCAGACATGGTTACTATTCTTGATGCATTTCAGAATGGCTATGTATCAGAGACAGGTGTAGCTGTAGTTGATAAGTTACTTACACGTGGTGGTGTAAGTAATATGCTATGGACTTTATCCCTGATTATATTTGCTATGTGCTTTGGCGGTATTCTAGAAAAAGCCAAGTTTACTGATGTAATTCTGGAAAAAGTAATTAAGTTTGTACATTCAGTTGGAAGCCTTGTTGCCACAACAATTATTACAGGTATCTTATGTGACTTTGTGTTAACAGACCAGTACCTGGCAAATATAATACCAGGAAGAATGTACTGTAAAGCATATGATGAAATGGGACTTGAAAGATACTATTTATCAAGAACTCTTGAAGATGGAGGGTCATTGTGGTCACCTATGTTCCCGTGGAATGGATGTGGAGCTTATCAGCAGGCAACCCTTGGCGTGCCAACATTTTCATATTTTCCATTTGCATTTTTAAATCTGATTAACCCGTTTGTTTCAATCATAATGGCATATATGGGAATTGCAGTATTTTATAAGAAATGCGAGAAAAACGGAGTACCAGTAACAATGGTAGATACTCCAGATGATTTACCAGTTAACAGATAATAATTCATCTTAAAAAAACAGAGGCGTAATTGTCTCTGTTTTTTTGTGGGAAATGGTTCCCGAGAACATTTCGTAATATTTTGTATAAATATAGATTCAGTTGGTTTTTTTTTATGATAAAAAGGGGTATAATAGCTGTATGAGTAATAAATTATATATAGGATGTCACCTTTCATCTACTAAGGGTTTTGAGGCAATGGGAAAGGATGCTTTAAGCATTGGTGCAAACACATTTGCTTTCTTTACCCGAAATCCCAGAGGTGGAAAGGCAAAGGACATTGACGAAGAAGATGTAAAAAAATTAATAAAGCTAATGGAAGAGAATAATTTTGGTAAGCTTGTAGCCCATGCACCATATACCCTTAATCCATGTTCAGCAACAGAAAAGACAAGGGAATTTGCGTTTATGGCAATGGCTGATGATCTTAGAAGAATGGAGTATCTTCCAGGCAACTACTATAATTTCCATCCGGGAAGCCACGTAGGTCAGGGTGCAGAAAAGGGAATAGAAATGATAAGCGAACTGCTTAATGAGATTCTTACTCCGGCACAGTCTACAACTGTACTTCTTGAAACTATGGCAGGAAAGGGCAGTGAAGTAGGCAGAACCTTTGAGGAGATTGCTGCAATTATTGACCGCGTAAAACTTAAAGACAAAATAGGAGTATGTCTTGATACGTGCCACGTAAGTGACGGTGGATATAACCTGAATGATAATCTTGAAGAGGTACTTTCTGAGTTTGACAGACTTATAGGTCTTGATAAACTAAAAGCTCTTCATATTAATGACAGCATGAATCCTCTTGGAGCTCATAAGGACAGACATGCCAGAATCGGAGAAGGATATCTGGGAAAAGAAACGATTTTAAAAGTAATAAACCACCCTGCACTTGCTGGATTACCGTGCATACTGGAAACTCCTCATGATAGTCTTGATGGTTACAGAGAAGAAATAAAAATGTTAAGAAAGGGAGAATAGACCAATGGAAGTAAAAGATATACTAGTCATTAATCCGGGTTCAACATCAACTAAAATAGCAATTTTTTCAAATAATAACACAGAAGTTATTTTTGAAGAAAACATTGTTCACGATGAAGAAAAGATTTTGGAATTTCCAAATATTGCATCACAGAAGAACTATAGAAAAGATATGATTCTGGAGCTTTTAAGAAAGAATCTTTATGATCTTGAAAATCTTTCTGCAGTAGTTGGAAGAGGTGGAATGGTTTACGAACTTGAAGGTGGCGGATACAAAGTAAACCAGAAGCTGTGCAACAGAATGGCAAGCCCTGATATACCGCAGCATGCATCAAGTTTAGGTGCAATGCTTGCTTATTCCATTGCAGAACCTCTTGGTCTTCCATCATATATTTATGATTCAACAATGGGTTGTCATCTTGCAGATATTGCAAAGATTACAGGAATTGCTGATATAGAGAAGTATGGTGCATGCCATCTTCTTAACCCAAGAGCGCAGGCTATAGAATATACAAAATCCATAGGAAAAGATTACAGAGACATGCAGTTTATTGTATGTCATATGGGTGGAGGAATTACTGCAAGTGCATGGAAAGACGGCAAAGTAATTGATACTGCAGCATATGATGATGGTCCTATGTCACCAGAAAGATCAGGCGGAGTACCACTACTGTTATTTAGAAAATTATGCTTTGATCCTAAATACGATGCAAAATCAGCAGAAGCTCTTATTGCAGGAAAAGGCGGACTGTATTCATATCTTGGTACAAAGGACTGCAGAGAAGTTGAAAAGAGAATTGCAGAAGGCGACGAATATGCAGCTACAATTTACGAATCCATGGCTTTCCAGGTTGCAAAATCTATTGCAGGACTGTCATGTATATTAAAAGGAAAAGTTGATTTTATTATTCTTACAGGTGGAATTGCACATTCAGCAATGCTTACAGATATGATTAAAGAATACTGTGGACATATTGGTGATATTATTGTAATGCCAGGAGAAAGAGAAATGGAAGCTCTTGCAGATGGTGCAATGAGAATGTTAAAAGGCGAAGAAGAAGCAAAAGAATATTAGAGAGCAGGTGAAGAATTATGTATTGTGTAAGATCAGTAACAGAAGATTTAGTATGGATTGGAGCTAATGATGGAAAGAGTCCTCTTTTTGAAGCAGTACATCCAGTACCAAGAGGAATGTCATTTAACTCATATTTACTTTTAGATGAAAAAACTGTTTTGTTTGATACAGTAGACAGACTTGTTCAGACACAGTTTTTCGAAAATCTGGAACATGTTTTAGATGGAAGAAAACTTGACTATGTTTTTGTTCATCATATGGAACCAGATCATGCAGCAACATTAGGAGACTTGATTATCCGTCATCCTGAAACAAAGATTGTGACAGGCGGAAAAGCATTTAACATGATAAGACAGTTCCATGCTACAGAACCAAAGAACATTATTCTTGTAAATGAAGGAGATACAATCTGTACAGGTAAACATAACTTTACATTCTACAATGCACCTATGGTTCACTGGCCAGAAGTAATTGTAAGTTATGATTCCACAGATAAAATGCTTTTCTCAGCTGACGCTTTTGGTACATTTGGAACACTTAATGGCCATATGTTTGCTGATGAATATGATTTTGAACATGATCTTCTTGATGAAACAAGAAGATATTATACAAACATTGTTGGTAAATACGGACCACAGGTTACTTCTTTATTAAAGAAGGCAGAGGGTCTTGATATTCAGATGATTCTGCCACTGCACGGACCAGTATGGAGAAAAGATCTTAATCTGATTTTAGACAAATACATGAAATGGGCAACATACGAACCTGAAACAGACGGGGTACTTATTGTATTTACTTCAGTTTATGGAAACACAGAAAATGCTGTAAACATTCTGGCTTCAAGACTTGTAGAAGAAGGCCTTAAAGTAGATATGTATGATGTATCGGTAACAGACGATTCGTATGTGCTTGCAGAGGTATTCCGTTACAGCCACGTTGTATTTGCAACAACTACATACAATAACGGTATATTCGTTGCAATGGAAAACTTCTTAAATGACCTTGCTCATCATAACATGCAGAACAGAAAAGTTGCTCTTATTCAGAACGGATCCTGGGCACCAGCAAGTGGCAAGTTAATGAAGGAAATTATGTGCAGCATGCAGAACATGGAAATTATTAACGATATGATTACATTAAAGTCTGCTCTTGCAATCGGTCAGGAAGAAGAACTTGAAGTTCTTGCAAAAGAAATTGCTGCTTCAGTAAAGGGAGAAAAGGAAGAGGCTCCTGCTGAAGAAGTTAAGGCAGCAAAATCATACAAATGTAAAATCTGCGGATATATCTTTGAAGGAGATGAATTACCAGAAGACTTCCACTGCCCGATCTGCGGAAGACCTGCTGAAGATTTTGAACCTGTAGAAGAAGAACCTGCTCCTGCTGAAGAAAAGAAGTCAAAGGGCTTTATCTGTAAAATCTGCGGATTTATTTATGAATCCGACACATTACCAGAAGACTTCCACTGCCCGATCTGTGGAAGACCTGCAAGTGACTTTGAACCAGTAAAATAGAAGAATGATTTATTTTAAGAGGCCTGTTAACCCAGGCTTCTTTTTTTGCAGGAAAGAAAGATGATAATAGAAATGGTTATGTTTTGTTTCTGGTGAAAATTCCTTAGAAAAAAATATTTTTCACTTTTCCAGCTCCGGCATGGCAAGCCTGCAGAAAATAATATATGGTTGTCCATAAAAACACGCAAAAGAAAAACGGGTCATAGACCCGTTAATTACATATGAGTTTTTATAGCTTAGCTGTATCAAGTCCTGTAAATTCTGCAAGTACAGGTTTTATTACTTCTATAATATTATGGCATCCACCATCAGCTGAAGATTCAATGTTAAGTGGCATAATAGGGTCGTGAAGTGACTTTCTTAAAAGAATCCATCCGTTCTTATCTTCGTCGTCGAAGCAGATTCTTACTCCTTCGTAGTTAGGAAGTTCAAGATGAGTATTTCCAAGTGTTCCGTCTTCACATGACTTTGTAAGTTTTTCAAGAACAGTATCTGCATATTGGCTGAAGTTCTCTTCTAATACCGGGAAGCGGACTTCAAGAGAATCGGCCGGCATCTGCATATCTTTAATTACTGAAGAAATATATTTTCCTTCTCTGAAAAGCTGTGCAGCTTTAATTACAATTTTTGTTGCAAGGTAAGCACCGTCATCTAAGAAGAAGTTTTCTTTGTATGCAGCGTGGCCTGATGTTTCAATGGCAAGCTGACTGTCTATACCTTCTTCATTTAAATCTTTTGATTTGTTAATTACATTTTTGTAACCACGTTTGAAACGAAGATGTTTAAGACCTAATGAGTTTTCGAGGAAATCAGCAAGCTGAATACTTGTAATACTGTCTGTAACAACTGTTGTTCCAGGATGTTCATCAGCAATAAGGGCGGCTGCCAGTGCAACAATTCCGTTACGGTTGATTTCGTGTCCGTTTTCGTCAACTGCTGACGCTCTGTCAACGTCTGTATCAAAGATAAGACCAAGGTCAGAATGATGTTCTTTTACTGCAGCACAGATTGCATCAATAGCCTTTTTATCTTCTGGGTTAGGAGCGTGATTTGGGAAGTTTCCGTCAGGAGTCAAGAACTGACTTGAACTTATATCAGCCCCAAGAGGTTCAAGAACTTCTGTAGCGTAGAATCCGCCAGATCCGTTACCAGCATCAACAGTAATTTTCATGCCTTCTAATGGTTTTTCTCCAAGTCCTGTTCTTTCGATAATAAGGGTGCGAAGGTATGTTGCATATGTTTCAAGAAGAGGAATTTTTTCAATTTCTTTTGGTGAAACTGGTGGCATTGAGTTAAGAATTGAGTTTGATTCTGCAAATGTAATAATGTCAGAAATATCTTCTTTATCAAGTCCGCCATAACGGTCAAAGAACTTAAATCCATTTCTATTAAAAGGAAGGTGACTTGCTGTAACCATAACAGCACCATCACAGTTATATTCTTCAAAGCGGGTTGCCATAAACATGGCTGGTGTTGAAGAAATACCTGCATCAAGAACTTTTGCTCCGTGTGAAGCAATGCCTTCTGCAAATGATTTAATAAGGTTTTCACCGGAAAGTCTAGGGTCACGTCCAATGGCAATAGTCAGGTCATAAGCCTGTTTACCTGTAACTGTTTTCAGCCAGAAAAGAAAGGCTCTTCCAATTCTTGCAGCAGTTTCTTCATCAATATTAACAGCTTCTCCTGGAACTCCTTCTAAGGCTATTCCACGAATATCGCTGCCATTTTGTAATTTCTCATAATTATATCCAGACATTTTCTACCTCCAAATATTTTTCTATATAAATATTATACAGAACAATACATATATTCGCAAGAAAAGACGGATAATAGCAAAGATAATAATGAAATTATACATACATTATGTTACAATATGGGGTATAGGGAGAAAATAAAATGGGAGATAAGAAAAAGAGTAATAAGTGGGTGTATAGAATAGTTATAGGCATTCTGTGTATTATTATATGTGTTTGTCTATACAAAATAGGAACAATAGTGTATGGATACTATCAGGGGACAAAGGCATACAAAGAAGTTCAGGAAATAGCAGGGGCAGAGACAGGTGCAGGCAATATTGATTTTGATGCACTCCTTAAAGAAAACCAAGATACAAAGGCGTGGCTGTATTCTAAAGATACAGTAATTAATTATCCTGTTGTTCAGGCAGCAGATAATGATTTTTACCTGTACAGACTGTTTAACAAAGAGTGGCAGGTAAAAGGTTCACTTTTCATTGATTACAGAGTGGAAAATCCTTTCGAAGACTTTGTAACAACCATCTATGGACACAGAATGAAGGATAAGAGTATGTTCTGGTGTCTTGGTGACTACAGAGATGAGGAATATTACAAAAAACACAAAAAAATGGAAGTTCTGACTCCGGAAAAAAACTACGATATGGAAATTTTCAGTGTTGTAACAGCTCCTGCAGATAGTGATTTATATAAGTTTTCATTTTACGATGATAACGAAAAACAGCAGTATATTAATACTGTAAAAGAATTAAATGAGACTGAAATGGATGATATTGATGTATCTCCATCAGATAGTATTGTGATGTTAAGTACGTGTACATACGAGTTTGAGGATGCAAGAATACTTGTATTTGGCAAACTTGTAGAGAAGAAAGAGAGTAAAAAGAAATAAGGTGGAGGATTAAATGCAGATTTTATTTTTCATACTTGCAGTTGGAGTAACTGCTGTAGCAAGTTTTTTTAACCTGGGATGCGGGTATATTGACAGTGCAACATGGCTAAGTTTTGGATTATCAGTTTTTACTATTATTGCATGGGCATTATGGACATTTTTTGCAGTTTCAAAAGCAGGCAATAAAAAAATATCTGGTATACTTGTATCACTTATTTACCTGGCAGCAATAGCTGGTGTAGTTCTTTATGGAGTATTTGGAGATTCTTCTTCTGTAGCAGGAGGCTTTGGTCTTGCAGGGGGACTGTTCTTTGTACTTCCTTTTGCAGGATTTACAAAACTGATTGGTGGTCTTTCACCTTTCCTTGCAGTAATACCATATGTGCTTCTTATGGCTCTGTGCTGGATACTTGTATGGAAACTGGAAACAGGTGATATGGAAGAGAGTGACAGCGATTACAACTGTGAAGATGAAGTAAAAGTAGAAAAAGAAACTATATACGATTACAGACCATCAGATACAATTGACTGGGAAAAATAGAAGAGAAGACTAAGAGGTGTGTGTCAGCATGCCTCTTTTTTTGTATAGAAAAAAAGAACCACGTTTTTGCGTGGTTCTGAAATATCTCAAATCTTATTTTACACTACCATCACTATTAAAAAGTGGCAGTTTTTCAAGGAATATAATATCATCACGATCTGCAGCATCGCCCTCAGCAAGAACAGCAGCTCTTCCGGCAACCTGCCCACCTGCAAGATTTACAAGGGTTTCGAGAGATTTTAGTGATTCTCCTGTGCTGATAACATCATCAAGAATAAGGACTTTCTTTCCCTTTAGCATTTCTATTTCTGTTTTTCCAAGATAAAGAGACTGTAATTTTTCTGTAGTAATTGAGTCCACATCAGTTGAAATTACATCTTCCATATACAGTTTAACTCCTTTTCTTGCTACAATATAGTTATTTCTGCCTGACTGTCTTGCAAATTCATATGCAAGAGGAATGCCTTTTGATTCTGCAGTAAGCACAATATCGTATTCAGGTACTTTTTTAAGAAGTTCTTCTGCGCAGGCTGTAGTTATTTCCACATCATTAAACATAATAAATGCTGCAATATATAAATCATCGTTGATTTTACAAAGAGGCAGCTGACGTTTGTGACCTGCAATAGTCATTTCATAAAACATTTTAAATACACCATCCTTTATAGAATTCATGTTTTAATTATACTCTTAAGAAACGTTATATTCAAATAAAAAGGAACCAGAAATCTGATTCCTTTCTATTTATAACTTGTTTTCAAGCTGATTAATCTGATCTTCACATGCCTGCATGGCTTCTAATGTAGCTGAAAGAAGTTCATCCAGTTCCCATCCAAGCTGTTCTGCACCACGTTTAATTACATCTCTGCTGCAGCCTGCAGCAAATTTCTTGTCTTTAAATTTCTTCTTTAGTGACTTTAATTCCATATCTTTGCACGACTTTGAAGGTCTCATAAGTGCAGCAGCACCAATAAGTCCTGTTAATTCATCTACTGCAAAAAGAATTTTTTCCATGTGGTGAACCGGTTCTATATCAGAACATTCACCGTATCCGTGAGATACGATTGCATGAATCATATCATCATCAACTCCTGCAGCTTTTAGAAGTTCAGGTGCCTTTTTACAGTGTTCTTCTGGCCACATTTCAAAGTCAACATCATGGAGAAGACCACACAGACTCCAGAATTCTGCATCATCACCATAGCCTTCTTTTTCTGCAAGATATTTCATTACGCATTCCAGGGTAATTCCGTGATGAATATGGAACTCTTCTTTATTGTATTCTTTTAATAATTCAAAAGCTTTATCTCTGGTAATCATTCAGCCACCTCCATATAGATTTCTATTTAGTTTTTAGTTTTTTGCCTGTAATCTTTCTTCTTTTGAAGGAAGCTGAGGAATAACTACAGCTACGAAGATTACAACGCATCCGATAATTTCAATAAGTGTCATGGATTCGTGTAACAGAAGTACACCAAACAGTACTGAGAATACGGATTCTAAGCTTAGAAGAAGTGAAGCAATAGCTGGTTCAGCATCTTTCTGTGCAACAACCTGTAAAGTATAAGCAACACCTGATGACATAACACCACAGTAAAGTATAGGACCCCAGCAGTCAATAATTGTTCCAAGATCTGGATTTTCAAATATGAACATGCAGATTAAACCGATGATTCCGGCAACAAAGAACTGTATGCATGAAAGCTTGATACCGTCACATTTAGGTGAAAAATGGTCTACTACAAGAATATGGCATGAGAATAATATTGCACACAGGAATACGAAGAAGTCTCCTTTTGCAAGTGAGAATCCTGTTCCTTTTCCTGCCATTGTAAGCATATAAAAACCAACAGCAGCAAGAGCAATGCAGCCCCATACTAATGGTTTGATTCTTTTCTTAAGGAATAATCCAAGGATTGGAACGATTACAATATAAAGTGATGTAATAAAACCTGCTTTACCAGCATCAGTGTCAAAATACAGACCGAACTGCTGTAGTGTTGATGCTATACATAAAACAAGACCACATGAAATACCACCAACAATAAGTGTTTTCTTTTCGGCAGCCTTTTCTGCTTCAGTGCGTTCTACCACATTACCTTTTTTCTCATCCATTTTTTTAAATGCAAGGATTACAGGAACAAGTACAATACCACCAATCAGCATACGAATACCGTTATAGGTAAAAGGCTCTAGTGCTGTACCTGCTTTCTGTGCTACGAATGCAGAGCCCCAGATAAGGGCTGTAATAAGCAGCATAATATCGCTTTTTAATTTTTTGCTCATTGTTAAAAACCTCATTTTCAATAATAATTTTGTATAATACCTTTAAAATAATTATATTAAATGGCGTATAATTTTACAAGGAAAGAAACTTTTTTTTCCTCCAAAAATATGATAGTATAGTTGTACTATAGACAACCAGGAGGTATTAAATGGAAATTGAAAAGAGACTGTCTGAGCTTTTGAACATGGTCAGACCTTTAGATAAAGATGCAATGAAAGGAGCAGCTGACCGTCAGGCATACCTTGCAAAACCACCAGGAAGCCTTGGACAGCTAGAAGATATTTCAGTAAAAATTGCAGGAATAACAGGTAAAATAAAAGATAATGATGTAGCTGAACAGGGGATTGTTGTTATGTCATCAGATAATGGCGTAGTTGAAGAAGGCGTGGCATCTGCACCGCAGTCAGTTACTATGTCCCAGACAATTAACTTTACAAGAAGATATACAGGTGTAAGTTCAATGGCAAAGTATTTCAATATTGATCTTCTTGTTGTAGACCTTGGTGTTGCAATGGATATACCAGAAGAACTTTATACAGAGCATATGCTTAATGAGGATGGAAATATTCCTGTAAAAATCGTTAACCGCAAATTATCAAGGGGAACCAGGAATCTTGCAAAAGAAGCTGCAATGACAAGAGAACAGGCTGTTACAGCAATACTTACAGGTATTGAAGCTGCAAAGGCAATGAAGGATTCTGGAAGACAGATCTTTGGTGTTGGCGAAATGGGAATTGGAAACACAACTACAAGTGCAGCAGTTCTCGGGGCAATTACAAATACAGAAGCAGCAGTTCTTGTGGGAAGAGGCGGAGGTCTTAACGACGAAGGACTTGAAAAGAAAACTGCTGTTGTAGATAATGCCATAAAAAAATGTGCAGGTATGGATGTAATTGATATTCTTGCTAATATTGGAGGATACGATATATGTGCTATGACAGGTGCATTTTTAGGCGCAGCAATATACAGACTTCCAGTTGTTATTGATGGATATATTTCTGTAGTAGCTGCATGTGCAGCGCAGGAAATCTGTCCGGCAGTAACTGACTTTATGTTTACATCACATAAGTCATTTGAAATCGGATATAACATTGCAATTGAAAGACTGGGACTTAAACCTATGTTTGACCTTGGAATGCGACTTGGAGAAGGCAGTGGCTGTCCAATTGCGTTTAAGATTATAGAAACTGCTGTAGCGTCAATGAACATAATGAAGACGCTGGAAGAAGCAGCTATAAATGGTGATTATCTAGAAGAAATCAGAAGGGATAATTTATTCTAATGAATGTTTTTATAAGTGGTGGATGTAAAAATGGAAAGTCCATGTATGCTCAGGAAATAGCAAAGAGCATGGCTGAGCAGCAGGGACGTCCTCTATACTATCTTGCAACCATGATTCCTGTGGATGAAGAAGATGATGCAAGAATCAGAAAGCATCTTGATGAAAGAGACGGCTGGGGATTTGAAACTATTGAGCAGGGAAGAGATATATGCCGTGCTCTGAAACTCGAAGTGGACCCAGAAGGAGCATTTCTGCTTGACAGCGTGACTGCTCTTCTTTCTAACGAAATGTTCAGACCAGACGGTACATGTGATTTCGGAGCAGGAGAAAGAGTTGCTGATGAACTTGCAGAGTTTGCAGAAAAAACAGGTAACACAGTTTTTGTTTCAGACTTTATTTATTCTGGAACAACAGATTTTAATGATTTTACAGAAGAATACAGAAAAGCTCTTGCTACTATTGACAGAAGACTTGCCTCAGTATGCGACAGAGTTATGGAGGTATCTTTTGGAATGGTATATGACTATGGAAAGGAAGGCGGAAAGTGAAGATAATAACAGCATTTTTTATGGCCTGGGGTAATTTTATTACTATTCCTTGTCCATATAAAAGATGGGATAACAGCCTGAAGAACCTGATGCTTGCATTTCTGCCATCAGTAGGGGTAGTAGTAGGACTGGTATGGTGCCTTGTTTACGGACTACTGGAATGGGGCTTTGGAATATTTGATGTTCCCGTAATGCTTAAAGCCTTTGTAATGGAACTTGTAATTTTCTATGTATGCGGCTTTATGCATATGGATGGTTTTATGGACTGTAACGACGCAATTATGTCAAGAAGAAACCTTGAAGAAAGACAGAGAATTCTTAAGGATTCAGCAGTAGGTGCGTTTGCAGCTCTTACAGCTATTTTTCTTATGCTTGGCTGGTTTGCATCACTTGTATCAGTTTACAATGTGCTGGACTTTGGCGTATTGCTTCTGATTCCTGTAATGAGCAGATCAGTTGGAGGACTTGGCGTTCTGTATTACAAACCTATTGGACACAGCCAGTATGCTCAGGACTTTAAGGCTCCATCAAAGTGGAAATACAGAAGTGTAATAGGAATTCAGATGGTTGTAGTTCTTTTTGCGGCAGCTCTGTTAAGTGGCAGTGCAGTAAGTATTATTGTTATTGCAGCTGTAATGGAGGCAGCAGGACTTCTTGCATGTGCATATGCAAGAAAGCAGCTTGGTGGAATGAGCGGAGACGTTGCAGGTTATACAATATGTGTAAGTGAAATTGCAGGCATAATTACTGCCGCAGTTATTTTATAAGAGGAAGGTGTGGATATGGTATTAATTTTCGGAGGTGCATACCAGGGAAAACTTGATTATGCCCTTAATAATTATGATGTAAAAGAAAGAGACGTATATCAGTGTGATATGGAATCAATGAGAATTGATTTTGATAAGAAAGTAATTGCAGGCCTTGATAAGTTTGTTCTGGCCTGTGTAAAAGAAGGCATCAGTGCAAAGGAATGTCTGGAAGATAATATTGAAAAACTAAGAAATAAAATTGTTATTTTTGATGATATTTCTCAAGGTGTTGTGCCAGTAGACAAAACAGAAAGAGCATGGCGCGAAGCTACAGGAAGATGCATGACTTATCTTGGTCATGAAGCGGATGAAGTTATACGTGTGTTCTGCGGAATTGGAAACAAGGTGAAATAATGATTTCGAAAATACATTTTATACGACATGGAATTACAGAAGGTAATCAGAAAAAGTGGTTTTACGGACAGACAGATCTTCCTGTTACACCAGAAGGTCTGGAATATCTTGCAAAGCTGAGAGATGATGGAATTTATCCTGATTTTCCAGAAGATACAGAATTTTACACATCAGGATTACTGAGGACAGAACAGACTTTCAAAACGATTTTTGGAGAAAGAGAACACAAAGCAATAAAGAATCTTCAGGAAATGGATTTTGGTGAATACGAATGCAGATCATTTGACGAATCAAATGGGGAACCGGCCTTTGATAAATGGGCTTTTGATGAAACAGATGAAGTGGCACTTCCTGGAGGAGAAAGTAAAAAAGAATTTAATGCACGTATTTCAGAAGGACTTAAAGAACTAAGAGGATATCACAGGTTAAAGGAACTTTCACACAGACACAGTGGAAAGGATGCTGTTTCTCTTATTGTATGCCATGGAGGGGTAATTGGTTCAATGATGAACGAGTTGTTCCCGGAAGAAAGAGATAATATGTGGGCATGGATTCCCAATCCGGGATTTGGATATACGGTAAGCTTCCAGGATGGAGAGCCGGTATCATACGAAAAAATAGAAGAATAATATATGTGAACCTGTCAGAAGGTCAAGAAAATGGTAAAAGTGAATTTTCCAGTGTAACTATGGGGAATTCACTTTTTTCATCTCATTTTACTACGGACAGGACTGATTTTCTTCCATATTATGACATTTTCGTTAATATTTTTTTCTACTTCATTTTTTTAACGAAAAAACACTGATTTCTCGTTAAAATTCTTAAGTTAAAAAAATTATTCACTTTTACCATGCTTTTATGCTGCATATTTATCTGCGCCCCTTGATTTTCACCATGATTCTGGTGAAAATTATGAAGTAAAAAATATTTTTCACTTTTCACGGTAAACTCCTGCCAGTAAGGACAGGCTGTAAATTTACATATTACTGCAGCCTGTTCAGAGGGTTCCATGTTCCACGAATAAATACCCAGGTGAAAAGAAGGAAAAGCAGCATGTTATGAGCAATCATGCATGCCCATGCAGAAATAAGGCCACCTGCAAAGAAGTGAATGCATATAAACGTTCCTACAATTCTTAGCCCCCACATACCGATTATATTAAATACAAAAGGCTGTTTTGTTTTACCAACGCCCATCATCATTCCTTCAATAATAACTGCAATTCCATAGAAAGGTTCAGAAACTGCAACCATTTTAAGAACTGTAGCACCTGCTTCAATAACATCAGGACTTGATGAGAATATTTTCATGAGAGGAACAGCACCTGCAAAAAGAAGTGCTCCTGATATTAGCATAAGAACAAATTCAATAGGGATAAACATGCGTGAAAGTGACTTCATTTTCACATTATCCCTGGCGCCGTATGCATTACCAGTAAGTGTAGCTGCTGCTGTCTGCATTCCGTAAGCCGGAATATAGAAAGCTGATTCAACAGTATTTGCAATGGTGTGAGCTGCAGTTGCAACTTCACCTACAGAGTTAATCATGGCAGCAAATGCAACATAACCCAAAGAAGTTCCAAAACGCTGGAACATATTAGGAAGTGCAATTTTCATGCAAGGTTTTAAAATTTCAAAGTCAGGTTTAAGCTTAATTCCTTTTGGCGAAATCTGTGGGTGGTTCCACAGAATATATGTAATATGAATGCTTCCAATGGTGTAAGCTACAGCGCTTGCAATAGCAGCACCTACAACACCAAAACCAAATCCGGGCAACGTAAAGTCAAACCACGGCAGGGAAACTGTTCTTGTATCGAAAATAAAAATAAAGTTAAGGACAATATTAATTATGTTTACGATTATACCTACTCTCATAGGAGTTTTTGTGTCACCTGCAGCACGAAGAACTGTACCGAAAATTGTAATTGCAGTTCTTGGAAGCATTGGCAGATAAAGCACAAAGAAATACACTGATGTAAGATGCTGAATGTCAGGAGCTACCTGCATCCACACAGGAACAACGCCGCTAAGAGAAAGTGTTCCTACGGTAAAAATAACACCAGTAATAAGAGTAACTATTACAGACTGTGCAACACCTTCACGTGCTCTTACAAAATTACCAGCGCCACATTCTCTTGCAATAAATGCAAGAAATCCAATGCTTAATGCCGATATAGTACTGAAAATAAGCCATGTAATTGTGGTCGTTGCTCCTACTGCTGCTGTAGCATGGGTACCCAGGACACCTACCATAGCAGTATCAATGTACTGCACTGCAGTCTGCATAACCTGTTCAATTATTGTGGGCCACGCGAGAGTCATAATTATTGTGGCAGTTGCAAGCCCCTGTTTATATTTTGATTGTGATTCCGGTTTCATAAAATTCTTCCTTAAATACATAGCATAATGAGTAAAATATATCAGAAATTCCGCAGTTTTGCAACGAAAAAACGGCATAGTTTCTAATAGAAACAAGCCGTCTTTTGTGCTATATATATGTGTATTGTAATTAGACAATATTAATCCAGCCTTATAGAGACTTCACCTGTAGTAAGGGTTTCTCTTATGCCTTTTTTATCGCCTTCAGTGTATTCTACAATAAGGCCGCCATCATCAGAAATGTCAACAGCGAAGGCTTTGACACTGCGGTCGTCAAGGTGCGGATGAACAGAGATTATTTCATCAAGAATAAAGCAGCGCCTTTTATATTCTTTCATAAATGTTTTTTCCTGAAGATCATTAAGAATTTTAATGGTTTCGTTGAATACTTCGGCAGCAAGCTGATTCCTTGAAAAAGAACCTTTCTCCGAAGAAACAGGTCCTGCAATCTGATCAAGCTCAGGAGGCAGACTTCCGGGGAAACAGTTAATACCAATTCCAATAATAAGTTTGTCAATCTGTCCCAGCTCAAGATTACTCTGAGCTTTTGTAAGAATTCCGCATATTTTACGATTGTTATAGAATAAATCATTAACCCATTTTATATCTGCATGAATTCTGCAGACTTTTTCTATGGCACGTGCAGTTGCAACAGCTGATGCCATGGTAACGTAGAGAGCTTCATTAATTGCAAAGTCAGGCTTTATGGCAATTGTAAGGTACAGGCCTGTTCCTGCAGGTGATGCAAAGCTTCTTCCAAGTCGTCCTTTTCCTGCTGTCTGGCTGTCAGCCACAATAAACAGGGGATTTTCGTTAAGTTCTGTTTCTTCAGCAACAGTAATTGTGGAATCTACAGTCCTGAAGACCATAAGATCGCAAGGTGAAGTAATATATTCCATTATCTTTCCTGAACTTAAATTATCTGGTTCAGCAACCAGTCTGTATCCTGTTTTAGGTTTGCTTTCTATCTGGTATCCTTCGGAACGAAGCTGTTCCACAGCTTTCCATACTGCATTTCTTGTTACGTTAAGCGTGTCTCCTATTTTCTGACCAGAAATATATTCCTGTCCGTTTTTTTCAAATAAGGAGAGTAATTCTGCTTTTGTTGACATATAAAAACCCCTTTCATGTGTTCTACCTGAAAAGTATATCATAAAATCACAGAGCAGGTAAGCTGGAAATGGCTAAAATCCTTTACTTTTTTGGGCTTTTTGTGGTAAAATATATAAGTATTTATCTATACATCAGGAGGAAAATATGGAAGAAAATATTGGATATTCCATAGGGATTATAATTGTACTTGTAATATGTTCAGGATACTTTTCTGCAACGGAAACAGCCTTTACGTCAATTAACAAAATAAGGCTAAAAAATCTTGCAGGCGAAGGTAACAAAAGAGCAAAAAAAGTTCTTGAACTCGAAAGCAGATATGATAATCTTCTTTCAACAATTCTTATTGGAAATAACATTGTTAATATAGGTATGACCGCAGTTGCAACAGTACTTTTTGTGTCACTGTTCCCAACATATGGTGCTACAATTTCTACAGCAGTAATTACTGTTATTGTACTGATTTTTGGAGAGATATCACCAAAGAGCCTTGCAAAAGAAAGTCCTGAGGCATTTGCCATGTTCTCAGCTCCCATAATCAGGGTGATCATGATAGTACTTACACCTGTAAACTTCATATTTGCACAGTGGAAGAAACTTCTTGCAAAGCTGTTTAAGGTTCAGAACAGCCGTGCTATTACAGAAGATGAGCTGATTACTATTGTGGAGGAAGCAGAAACAGAAGGAAGCATTGAGGCAGATCAGAGTGAGCTTATTCAGAATGCCATTGCCTTTAACGAGCTTGAAGCCTGGGATGTTCTTACACCAAGAGTTGATATAGAGGCAATTGAAATCGGCACTACAAAAGAAGAAGTTGCAAAGCTTTTCATGGAAACAGGTTATTCCAGAATGCCTGTTTACGAAGATGATCTTGATACAATTATAGGTGTTCTGAATCAGAAAGATTTCCACAACTATATTGCAGGTTCAAAGAAAAATATTGCAGATTATGTAAAACCTGTAGTCTTTGTAGCAGGTTCAATGAAGATAGCAGATCTTCTAAAGAAACTTCAGCTTAACAAGAGTCATATTGCAATTATTGTAGATGAATATGGCGGAACTGAAGGTCTTGTAACCATGGAAGATATTATAGAAGAGCTGGTAGGCGATATTTATGATGAACATGACGAAGTAGAGTCGCAGGACATTACAGAGCTTCAGGACGGAAGTTTCAGAGTAATGTGCAACACTAACGCCGAAAAAATGTTCGACTATTTTGATGAAGAGGAAGAAATTGATGCAACAACTGTTAACGGATGGGTAGTCCGTCAGCTGGATAAACTTCCTTCAGTGGGGGATACTTTCTCTTATGAGACAAAGAATAAGCTTTTCTTCGGAAGAGTTACAATTGCTGACGAAAGAAAGGCCATAGAAATAAATCTTAAGGTTGAAGACAAGCCAGATGAAGAACAGAACAGAAAGGGGAACTAAACAGAATGGGTATATTAGAAAAAATCTTTGGTGACCTTAATGCCAAAGAAGTTAAAAAAATTGAAAAGATAGCAGACAAAGTAGAAGCTCTTGACAGCCAGATGACTGCTTTATCAGACGAAGAACTTCAGGCAAAAACACCTGAATTCAAAGAAAGAATAAAGAACGGCGAAACGCTGGATGACCTGCTTCCTGAAGCTTTTGCAGTGTGCCGTGAAGCTGCAGTAAGAAGTCTTGGAATGAAGCACTTCAGAGTACAGATCATTGGTGGTATTGCTCTTCATCAGGGCAGAATCTCCGAAATGAAAACTGGTGAAGGTAAGACTTTAGTTGCTACACTTCCTGCATACCTTAATGCTCTTGAAGGAAAGGGTGTACATGTAATTACAGTTAATGATTACCTTGCAAAACGTGACGCAGACTGGATGGGTAAACTGTATAATTTCTTAGGACTTACAGTTGGCTGCGTTATTCATGGTGTAGAAAACGAAGACAGAAAAAAAGCATATGACGCTGATATTACATACGGTACAAATAATGAGTTTGGTTTTGATTACCTCAGAGATAACATGGTAATTTACAAAGAAAACCTTATGCAGAGAGAACTTAACTACGCAATCATCGACGAAGTTGACTCAATTTTAGTAGATGAAGCAAGAACTCCTTTAATTATTTCAGGTGCCGGAGACAAATCAACAGACATGTACAAAATCGCTGACAGATTTGTTACAACACTTACAAGAGACGAAGACTTCACTATTGAAGAAAAAGACAACCAGATTTCTTTAACAGACGAAGGTATTGAAAAAGCAGAAGCTTACTTCAAAATTGAAAACTTTGGTGATCCGGAAAACATGGAAATAAACCATCACGTTAACCAGGCATTAAGAGCCAGAAATATGATGGAAAGAGACGTAGACTACATTGTTAAAGATGGCGAAATTGTAATCGTTGACGAATTTACAGGTCGTCTTATGTTTGGCAGAAGATATAGTAATGGTCTTCACCAGGCTATTGAAGCTAAAGAAAGAGTAAGCGTAAGATCAGAATCAAAGACTCTTGCAACAATTACACTTCAGAACTACTTCAGAATGTACAATAAGCTTGCAGGTATGACTGGTACAGCCAAAACTGAAGAAGATGAATTCAGAGATATATATAACATGGACGTTGTAGTAATTCCTACAAACAGACCAGTTGCAAGAAACGATAAAGAAGACAGCGTTTATCAGACAGAAAGAGGAAAATACAAGGCAATTGCTAACAGAGTTGCCGAAGTGCACGCAACAGGACAACCAGTTCTTGTTGGTACAATTTCTATTGAAAAATCAGAACTTATTTCTACAATGCTCAGAAAGAAAGGCATCAAGCATAACGTACTTAATGCCAAGCAGCACGAAAGAGAAGCTGAAATCGTTGCTGAAGCAGGTCGTCTTGGAATGGTTACAATTGCAACTAACATGGCCGGCCGTGGTACTGACATTATCTTAGGTGGTAACCCGGAATTTGAAGCAAAGCGTGAAATGAAAAAGCTTGGTTACACTGATGAACAGATTTCATTTGCCACAGGTTTTGTAAAATCAGATGATGAAGAATTAAATAAGGCAAGAAAAGAATATACAGAAATTCTTGATGCAAAGAAAGCAGAAAGAAAAGAAGAACAGGCTAAGGTTGTTGAACTTGGAGGTCTTTGCATTATTGGTTCAGAACGTCATGAATCAAGACGTATTGACAACCAGTTAAGAGGTCGAGCAGGACGTCAGGGAGACCCTGGTGAAACACAGTTCTTCATCTCACTTGAAGACGAACTAATGAGACTGTTTGCAGGAGACAGAATGCAGAGAATCGTCGAGAAAATGGGTCTTGAAGAAGATGAAGCCATTGAAGCGGGTATGCTTACAAAGACTATAGAAGGTGCTCAGAAGAAGGTAGAAGGCAAGAACTTCGGTATCAGAAAATACGTTTTACAGTATGACAACGTAATGAATAAACAGAGAGAAATTATTTACGATGAACGTAGAAAAGTACTCTTCGGAGAAGACCTTAAAGACTATATCATGAATATGTGTCATACAATTATTGATGACACAGTGGCACCAATTACAGCAGACTCAAAGTATGCAGAAGAATGGGATTTTGAACTTCTTGCAAAGAACCTGCGCAGAATTTCAGCTGCGTACACACTGAAGACAGATTACAGTGCAGATGAGCTTAATGCTATGACAGAAGAATCTTTAAGAGGAGAAATCTACGAAGGCTTTGAAGAACTGTACGCTAAGAAAGAAGCAGAAATTGGTGCAGAAAACATGCGTGAAATCGAAAGAATGATTCTTTTAAGAGTTGTAGATAACCTCTGGATGGATCATATTGACGCAATGGATCAGCTGAAGTCAGGTATCGGACTTCGTGCATTAGGTCAGCAGGATCCTGCTGCAGCTTATGCAAAAGAAGGTTTTGATATGTTTGAGCAGATGATTGCTGAAATTCAGGATGAAACTGTTAAGTACTGCTATGGTGTAACTATTGATACAAAGTCAGAAAGAAAAGCAGTAATGCACGCCGGAGCTGCAACAAAGTCAGAACATATTGATGAAAATGCAGTAAGAATCATGCAGGGCGGTGGTGCTCTTCCAGAAGAGGCACAGGTACCTCAGGAGGATAATAAGCCTGAACCAGTAAGAAGAGAAGAACCAAAGATTGGAAGAAATGATCCATGCCCATGTGGAAGTGGAAAGAAATACAAAAACTGCTGCGGAAAAAATAAATAGAGTAAGTAAGAAACCGCCAGAGAAATCCGGCGGTTTTTTCAAAAGAGAACTGAAAGGTAAAGTTTATGAACGTTTTTAATTTTATACCTTCAAATTTCTTTAACCTGTTGTCAAGCGCCAGCAATCAGAAGATTTATGCTGACTGCCTCCAGAGAATATATAAGGAATACGAAAGGGAAATCAGTTACAGAATACCTAAAAACAGAATAAGGGATGTTCTTTCTATGTATTTTCTGGAAACACGAGATGAACTTTCCGAAGAGGATTATGAAGGCGAAAGAACTCCTGCTGCCATGGCAGGAGAAGTAATTCGAAAGTTTCTGAGTCCTGACGTAGGCTGGCTTGATGAAGAAATAGATGATGGAACATACGAAAAGCAGATAATCATTACAGAACCAGGAATAGCACTTGCGGAATTTCTTAATAATCTTGAAAAGCCTGAACGTGATGAGTTCTCAAGTTATGTATTTAATATATATAATACACTTAATAACAAGGAACAGTGGATAGAAAACGGATATGTTAACGGACTGAAAAGTATATATAAAAATGCAAGAGAACTGTCAAAATCCCTTAAGAAGCTATCTACTTTCATCAGAAAGATTATAGAAAAAATGGTACAGGAAGAAACACTTGAAAGCCTTTCTGAAAACCTTATTGAATACTGCGATGGTAATTTTATCAGGGAATATTCAAGGCTTACAAAACAACACAACATTCATATTTATCGTGGTCATATTAAGGCAAGGTTAGACGAATTTATGCTGGATAATGATTTTATCGACAAAATGGTTGAGCAGTGCAGGGAAGAAGAGTTTGTAAACAGGGATGTGGCTGAAAATATGGTTCTTGATATGATTCAGCTGACTAAGAAGTTTCTGGTAGAAGACTATGACCAGATTATGAGAGATATAAAGCATAAGATTAATCTGTATTTTACTATTGCTTACGGCAGAATAAGATTTATTCAGAACAGGCAGCATGACATTAAAGGAAATGTTGAAACTGTAATAAAATACATTATGGATGATATGGATGAAATAGGCCTCAGAGAGGAAATGCCTGATGAAATAAGCAGGCTCTTCCTTATAGACAGGCATCAGTTTATAGACGAGGGTTCTGTAAGATATCCCGGTAAGGAAAGAGTTATTAAGAAGGCTGTGGAAACTGAGTTAGAAGAACTAACAGAAGAGGCCATAGAAGCTGCAAGAAAAGCCCAGGAAAGAGAAGCATATAATCCTTATTCCAGAAATCTTATGAAGAAATATATAGAAGCAAATATGAACGGCAGAAATGAAATTACAAGTGACGAACTTCCAATGGAAACAAGGGAGAGCCTGCTTGCTAATCTGTCTGCAGTGGCATATTCCAAGGATAATGGATATAGTATAGAAATACTTGATGGGTATTTCGAAACGGAAAACATGCTGTTAAAAAGATTCAGACTGAAGAAGGAGGAAAAGTAATGTATTTTGATGAGCAGTGGGATAATTTAACATCAACAGAAAAAGATCTTTTTCAGAGAAGCTGCAGAAAACTTCTGAAGCAGACTTTTATTGTAAGAGACAGAGATGAGGAAAACAGAAGACTTTATCTTTTTGCAGCAAGGGAACAGGGAATTTTTACAGAGTATTTTTCGTACATTGGATTTGATATTAATGTGGACAGACAGAACGGCGTAATCATGCTCAGGAACTGTGCAGATTTTGGGGAAAAAGGCAGGCTTCAGGCAAACAGGCTTCAGCTGCGTAAAATCGAAAGTATTGTTTTATGCTGCCTGTGGACTCTTTATGCAGACAGAATGAGAAAGGGAAATCTGTCACAGGTAATATATGTAAACATACAGGAATTTAATTTTGAAATGGAAAAGTATGGAGCAAAAGATATAGATAAAACAAAAATAGGAGAAGCGCTTACTGTACTTTCAAGATACAACCTGATTTATGTTAACGGAAAATTAGGTGATCCGGAATGCACCATAAGACTATTTCCATCATTACAGTTCGTAATGGATGAGCAGGAATTTGACAGATTTGCAAAAGAGGCAGAAAAGAGAATGAAGGTTAAGACTAAAGAATCACTGGAGGAGGAAGATGATGAATCAGATGATTACCAATAGAAAAACAGCAACAAGACTTCTTCTTGTACAGTGGTCCAGATTTCAGAATGTGTGTATTAAACTTGAAGGTTCAACCCTTATTACAGGTGTTAACGGAAGCGGAAAGTCCACAGTTCTTGATGCCATGACTTATGTGCTTACAGGAAATACACAGTTTAACAAGGCGGCAAAGGACAGAGACAGAACAGTTAAAGCTTATGTCAGAGGAGATACAAAGAGCAACGGCGCAGACAGGTATCTCAGAAAAGACGATGTTGTCAGCTATATTGTAATGGAATTCTGGTCTCCATCAGAGAATCAGTATATTGTTATAGGGGTGTGCATTGAATCACAGGACGAAGTATCAAGTCCTTCAAGCAACTGGTTCATTATGGGTGATGCAAGACTTGAAGATTTCAACTTTACAGTTACTGAGGGAAGAAAACTTATTGTAACTCCAAAGTCAGGTCTTAAGTTTAAAGGAAATAAAATAAAGTCGGCGGAGTTCTATGGCAGAGACAAGGCAAGAGATCAGATTCTCAGACGACTTGGCCTGAGATACGATGCAGAAAAGTACAGACAGAAGCTGCTTAAGATGATGGCATTTAATCCGGAAAACAATATTGACCAGTTTATTTCAGAGTGCGTGCTTGAACCAGGAAAGATTAATTCCCTTAAAGAGCTGAGAGAGCAGAGAGAAAAGTTTGATACCATAAAGCAGTCCTATGATAATTTAATTGATGGTAAAGCCCAGCTCGAAAAAATAGAGCAGAAGACCAGAGAGTATGAAGAGAAACTGAGAAATATCAGTATCAGAGAACTTATGGCAGTTTATCAGGAATTACAGTTCAGTAGAAAAGAACTTGAGAACATAGAAAAGGATATAAAGAATTTTACTCAGAAGGAACAGGAACTTAAGGAAAAACATGTGCTTTCAGAGAAAGAACTGGAGAGGGCTTCAGAACGATATCATGCTGCAAGATCCAGTGAAGTATTCCAGAGTATGGAAAAGAACATGCAGATTATCAGTAATGAGATTGAAGAGCACGAAAAAAACATAGATATATTCAGAAACAGAGTTCAGGAACTTATGTATCTGGGAGAGCTGCTAGGCAGGGAACTTAAATGGTTCTTCGAAGATTTTAAAGATGGCGGACAGGGAGAAGCACTGCTTCATCTTCATGAAAGTTCATATGATATGGAGGCAAAGAGAACACAGCTCATTGCATTTCTGGACAGAGTAGAGACACTTAAAGAACAGTATCAGCGTGATAAGATTCATAAAGAGGATGAAATATCAGCGCTGGAAAATGAAATAGCACTTCTTGAAGAAAAGATCAAAAAGCTTGCAGCTAATATTATGATTTATCCAGAAGATGTGGCTGAGGCAAAGGAAATAATTAACCGTGAATTCAGAAAGCAGAATATTAAGGGAGAGGTAAGGTTCTTTGCAGAACTGGTAAATGAAATAAAGGATATTTCCTGGAGAGCGTCCATAGAAACTTTCCTTGGAAGGAAGAGATATTACCTTATTACAGAACCTGAGAACTGTCATAAAGCACTGGAAATCCTTCAGAATAAAAGAATACATACAGCTACAGTAATACTTACTGATAAGCTTCCAGAAACAGAAACTACAAAAGAATCCGCTGCTGATCAGCTGGTAATTTCAAATATTTATGCAAGAAGATATGCAAACTACGTGCTGAACGGAATACATCTCTGTGAAACACTTGAGGAACTTGAAGAATATCCTCTTGGCGGACTTATGAGAAACGGTATGCTTGCTAAAAGCTATGGTGTTACATATATGAACATCAGAAAAACAAAAGTGTGCCTTGGACAGAATGTCATTGAACTGCAGAAGAAAGCAACTGAAGAGGAAAGGGATGAAAAAGTTCTTTTATATAAGGATGCGAAAAACAGTCTTATTGAAATAAAGGAAAGACTAAGAAGTCTTAAAAGTGTAAATACTGATGCATCAGCATACAGATTAGATGCTCCTGAAATGCTTGAGGAAAGCATAAAGAAAAAGTCCTTAAGAGAAAGTGAACTTAAGGAAATAAGGAACAGCCCTGGTTTCCTTGCAGCAACCCAGGAAATGCAGAAGGCAGAAACTGCATATAATGAGGCAAGGTACTTTAACGATAATATTGTTAAAGATATTGGTATTACAGCGGAGAAACTTCAGCGCAGAATTAAGCAGAAGGCTTTTAAACAGGAAGATATTAAAGAAAGAGAATATGATTACAGTGAGAAGCGTAAAACTAATCTGGAACTTGAAAAGCCAATGATGGAAGAGTACCAGAAGCAGAGCAGAAGAAGAGGGGAAGTCCGTGTAATTACAGAAAAGTACATACAGAGCCTTCGCAGTGAACTTGAGAAGGTAAAATATGATATGGAAGACCTTCAGCTTGAATACTGCAGAATCGCAGAAATTGACATAAACAGAAGAGGACCTGCATTTATACAGTTCTACAGAAGTGAATATAGTAATGTGGCAAATGCAAAAATCGAAGAAGTAAGAGTCAAGCTTGATGAGCAGTCAGAAAAACTTGAAAGTGCATTTATGAATGATTTCGTTGCAGAAATGAACGAAACTATTGTAGAAGCAAAGAAGGAAATTGCCCTTATTAACCGTGAGCTTAAGCAGATTCCTTTCGGTCAGGATACATACAGATTCAGAATGGACGAGAAGCCTGACAGAGCGTTATTCTTCAGAATTACAAGAAAGCTGGATGACTATATGGGCTCACCAGAAGTCTATATGAACATGAGCAGAGATGATGAAGAAATGGAAAGAGACATTCAGGAGTTTATGTCCATGATTCTCGAAGAAGAAAATGAAGAGGAATATACAGATTACAGAAAGTATTTCACCTATGATATGGATATTTCAAGCAGTGTTGGAGACAGGCAGACAACATCTGCTCTTTCTAAGAAGCAGGGTTCTGCAAGCAATGGTGAAAAGCAGACTCCATACTTTATTATTCTTGCAGCAAGCCTGCTGCAGTGTTATCCTAAGGAACTGTGCTGTCAGCGTCTTGCATTTATTGACGAAGCTTTTTCTGCTTTATCAAGAGAACGTATAGAAAAAATGGTGCAGTACTTCGAAGATAATAACTTCCAGGTAATTTATGCAGCGCCGCCTGAAAAAATAGGAAGTATAGGTCAGTATATTCATTCAACAGTAAGCCTTGTAAGTACAGGAAGATTTACAAGTGCTGTCGAAGGGCTGGTGAAAACAGATGGGGCTCAGTAGTAATAAGAAGAATATTCTTTCTAAGATTATTGATAAGTACGAAAACAGCAAGACTTATGACGGTACTAATGTAGTTAATCAGAGCTTTACTGTAAAACCGGACCAGATATGGAAAGGCTATTATTCCGATTCTGCATCTGTAGACAAGGTGAGGGACTTTGAAAGAGAAGTAGGTGAACTTGAAGAAAGCGGCCTTGTTATAGTTGAGTATTCTAACCAGGGAATTAAGAGTATAAAAGGTAATGAAGAGAATTTTGATGAATACTACAGGCTGCTAAACAGAAAATCAAAGAGAGAACTTCAGGAAGAATATATTAACTACTTTACCAGTGCATCAAGTGGACCTGGATATTTTGCAGAAAAGTTCGCAGCAGAACAGCGCAAACGTGCAGAAGAAGGAAGAAAACTTCAGTATAGTTTTGGTGACTGCAGAGAAATAATAAGAATTCTTAAGTATATGGAGAATAACAGAGAGGAACGGCTTGAAAGAGAGCTCTCTATAATACTATTTGGTGATAGTAAGAAATTCGAAAAAACATATAAAAGTAAAGTACTATCATATCTGCTTAAAACAGAGGATGGTGAGGAAATATGCTGCGGCATAACTGATGAAAAAGAAAGGGAGACCGCAATATTTGAGAACTTTAACATATATGCTAATCCATCTTACATATACTTTAAAGGAGATGGAGAACTTACTTTTAGTAATGGAAGCAGAATGAAAATAAAAGAGAATCCTGTTGCAGTGTCTTCGGCTCAGTTAAAGATGCTTGAAAGAATAAATATTGCTGGAAATAAGATTGTTACAGTAGAAAATCTGACTTCATTTCACAGGTCTGGTGAAGAAAACACCTTCTATATTTATCTGGCAGGGTATCACAATACTGCAAAACAGCAGTTCATAAAGAAAATTGCCGAAGATAACGAAAACAGAAGATGGTATCACTTCGGAGATATAGATCCTGATGGATTTTACATTCTTGAGAATCTTAAAGAAGGAACAGGTATAAATTTTGAACCACTGTATATGGGTATAAATGAACTTAAAGAGTTCAAGAAATACACAAAGGAGCTTAATAAGAATGATATTGCAAAGGCAGAAAATCTTCTGGAAAGCGGACTTTATGGTGAAATTATGATTTATATGCTGAGAAATAACTGTAAACTTGAGCAGGAAATAGTAAGTCTTAAAAAGTCGCATATAATATGATGAAGAGGCAATGGCTGTGGAATTCCATGGCCATTTTGTCTGTCTGAAAACAAGGGCATCCTGCATGAGGTTTCCAGCACACATATTTGCGTGTTTTTCGGAGCTATAAATGTAGGAAAATTATATGGAATATGTTAAAATAAAAGGTACGAATCCAAAGAGACAGGAGTTGATAAAATGATTCAGTTAGATCAGATAAGAGCAGATCTACCAGCCGCAAAGGCAAATCTAAAAGAGGTAGGTGAGTCCCTTTGACCTTGCAGGTCTTAAAGGTGAACTTGAAGAAATAAATAAGAAGGTTGAAAATCCAGATTTCTGGAATGTTCCTGAAAGTGCACAGAAGGTTCTTAAGAAGAAAAAGAGTCTTGAAAACAAAATAGAAAACTACGAAGAACTTGAAACAGGGTTTGAAGATGTAGGTGAACTTATGGAACTTGCAGAAGAAATGGAAGACGAGGATGAGGCAGATTCCGTAGTGGAAATGTTTAACGACCTTCAGAACAAAATGGAAGAACTAAAACTCGCTACACTGCTTGACGGTAAGTATGACCATAACAATGCAATTATATCCGTTCATGCAGGAACAGGTGGAGTTGATGCCATGGACTGGACACAGATGCTGTACCGCATGTATACAAGGTGGGCAGAGAAGAAGGGCTACAAAGTAACCCTGATTGACTATCAGGACGATACAGAGGCTGGTATCAAAAGTGCAACCATGATTATAGAAGGGGAAAATGCATACGGTTACCTTAAAAACGAAAAGGGGGTACACCGTCTTGTAAGAATTTCTCCATTTAATGCTGCAGGAAAACGTCAGACTTCCTTTGCTCTTTTAGAAGTAATTCCGGAAGTAGAAGACGATCTTACAGTTGAAATAGATATGGAAGATCTGAGAATCGATACATACAGGAGTAGCGGAGCAGGTGGCCAGCACGTAAACAAAACAGACTCTGCTATAAGAATTACACATTTACCAACTAACATTGTAGTAACCTGCCAGAATGAAAGAAGTCAGCATCAGAACAAGGATATGGCAATGAAGATACTGGCATCGAAACTTGCTGAACTGAAAGAGCAGGAACACAAAGAAAATCTTAAGGAACTTAAAGGTGACTTCTCCCTTATAACATGGGGTTCACAGATCAGATCCTATGTATTTCAGCCATATACAATGGTTAAGGACCATAGAACAGGAGCAGAAGTTGGTAATGTTAATGCAGTAATGGATGGAGATATAGACTTCTTCATTAATGAAAAACTAAAACAGAAATAGAGGATTTTTAGAGAATATGAATATTATTGAAAAATTAGCAGCTGAATTTCAGATTAAAGTTTCACAGGTAGAAAACACAGTTAATTTAATTGATGAAGGAAACACAATTCCTTTCATTGCACGTTATAGAAAAGAGGTTACGGGAGGTCTTACAGACGTAATTCTTCGTGATCTTGACGAAAGACTTGCATATCTTCGTAACTTAGAAGAGAGAAAAGAAGAAGTAATCCGTTTAATTGAAGAACAGGGAAAACTTACAGAAGAACTTAAGTCAGAAATCGAAAAAGCAGAAGTTCTGCAGCGTGTAGAAGACCTGTACAAACCATACAAAAAGAAGAAAGCTACAAGAGCTTCAAAGGCTAAAGAAAGAGGATTAGAACCTCTTGCAATGATTTTCTTAAATGACCAGAAAAATTCAGGTTCACCAGAAGATCTTGCAACACCTTTTATTGATGCAGAAAAAGAAGTTCCTGATGCTGCATCAGCTATTCAGGGTGCAGAAGATATTATTGCAGAAATAATTGCTGATGATGCTGATCTTGTAAAAGTAATAAGAGAGAAGACTTTTGCAACAGGTCAGATTGCAACAGAGGCTGCAGATCCTGAAGAAAAGACAGTTTACGACATGTACTACGGAAGCACAGAAGCACTTAACAAGATACCTAACCACAGAGTTCTTGCTGTAAACCGCGGCGAAAAAGAAAAGAAACTTAAGGTAAAGGTTGCTGTAGAAACAGAAAATATTACAAAGATAATTGAAAAACAGTTTATTAAGAGAAATTCAAACTTTGAAGAAATTCTTAAAGAAACAATAGCTGATTCATACAAACGTCTTATTGCACCTTCAGTAGAAAGAGAAATGAGAAATGAACTTACAGAACGTGCAGAAACAGAAGCTGTTAAGGTATTTGCAAAGAATACAGAAAACCTTCTTATGGTTCCTCCTGTAAAAGGAAAACGCGTGCTTGCAATTGACCCTGGTTACAGAACCGGATGTAAAGTTGCAATGCTTAATGAAACAGGCAAACTGCTTGCTTATACAACAATTTTCCCTACACAGCCAAAGAACGATGTAGCAGGTACAGAAAAAACACTGAAGAAAATTATTGATAAATTCGGTACAGACGTTATTGTAATCGGTAATGGTACTGCATCAAGAGAGACAGAAGAAGTTGTAGCGGATTTCCTTAAGAAAAATGACTATGATATTCAGTACACAATTGTAAACGAAGCAGGAGCTTCTGTTTATTCAGCATCAAAGCTTGCAGCTGAAGAATATCCGGATCTTGACGTAACTACAAGAGGTGCCATGTCACTTGGAAGAAGACTTCAGGACCCACTTGCTGAACTTGTAAAAATTGATCCAAAACATATTGGTGTAGGACAGTATCAGCACGATATTAACCAGAAGCAGCTTGACAGTGCCCTTACAAATGTAATTGAAGACTGCGTAAACAGAGTAGGTGTAGACCTTAATACAGCATCACCATCACTTCTTTCATATATTGCAGGTGTTAATATGGGAATTGCAAAGAATATTGTAGCCTACAGGGAAGAGCACACAAGATTTGAAAGCAGAAAAGAACTTATGAAGGTTGCTAAGCTTGGTGAAAAAGCATTTAAGCAGTGCGCAGGTTTCTTAAGAATTACAGATGGAAAAGAACCATTAGACAGTACTTCAGTTCATCCGGAATCATACAAAGCTGCAAATGAAATGATGAAGAAAATCGGAATTTCAGGAGATGATATTGTTAATGGAGGAGCAAAGGATATTGATGAAAAAATCCAGGCTGCTTATCCTGCAAAGAAACTTGGTGACAGCATTAAGAAAATGGCAGAGGACCTTGATATCGGTGCAATTACACTAACAGATATTGTAAACGAAATGAAGAAACCGGCAAGAGACCCTCGTGAAGATGCACCACCAGTAATTTTCAGAAACGATGTAAGAAGTTTCGAAGACCTTAAAGTTGACATGGAACTTACAGGAACAGTAAGAAATGTAGTAGACTTTGGTGCCTTTGTAGACATTGGCGTTAAGCAGGATGGTCTTGTGCATATATCGCAGTTAAGCGATAAATTTATTAAACATCCAATGGATGTAGTGGCAGTAGGCGATACAGTAAAAGTAAAGATTTTAAATATTGACTACGATAAAAAGAAAATAGGACTTACAATGAAGTTTTAAGAGAATAGAAAGAGGAATTTAATGAAATTTAACACATTTATATTTGATTTTGACGGAACAATTGCTGATACAAATGATATAATTCTGCAGTCATGGCAGCATACATACAGAACACTTACAGGTAAAGAAGAAAATCCTGATGTAATTCAGTCAAGATATGGAGAGCCTCTCAGAGAATCCATGGAGCAGGCTTTCCCAGATGTGGATCCTTACGAAGCAATGGAATTATACAGAAACTATCAGGCAGAGATTTTCGAAGACTGTGTAACAGAATTTCCTCACGTAACCAAAGTACTTAAAGAACTTAAAGCAGCAGGAAAACAGCTTGTAATCCTTACATCAAGACAGAGAGACTTCACTATGAGAGGACTTGACAAAATGGGCGTTACAGAGCTTTTTGATGCAATTATTACATGTGACGAAACAGATGCGCATAAGCCTGATCCGGAACCAATGTACAGAGCTCTCAAAGCATCAGGGGCGTCAGAGGAAGAATCTGTTATGATTGGTGACAGTCGTTTTGATATTATGTGTGCGCACAGAGCTGGTGTAAAAGGGGCACTGGTAGCATGGTCAGTTGCACAGCCTGTAGCACCTTCAGAGGGTGAGGCAAAACCAGACTATATTATTAAAGAAATGGAAGACATATTAGAATTCTGTTAATAGGTGGTAAAATGTTAAACATTTTTTATGGAAGAGAATTCATAGATAAAGAAAAGTTCATATATGAGAAAATCGGAAAAGAGACTGGAAGAACAATTGTTATTGTACCGGACCAGTATACACTGGAAGCCGAAAAACAGGCCTTCAGGTACCTCAATACCAGAGGCCTTCTTGACGTTGAAATAATCAGTATGTCAAGACTTGGATACCATCTTTTTGAGGAACAGGGTGGTGACAGGGACAGAACCTTTGTTGATAAATATGGAAGACATATGCTTCTTATGCAGATTGCAGAGGAAAAAAATGATGAACTTACAATATTTAAAGGTTCAGTAAGAAAAAATAACTTTATTGAACTTATGAATAACTTCATTTCAGAAATGAAGCAGTATAATATAAGGCCGGAAACACTGCTTTCAAACGCAGAAGGCCTTGATGAAGAAGATCTTTTAGGAAGAAAACTTCAGGATATGTATACTATTTACTCTGAATATGAAAAGAGAATTGAGGGGAAATATACAGACACAGAAGACTATATTGACCTTTACAAAAGTAAAATACATACATCCGAATGGATTAAAGCTAACTCTGTGTGGATATATGGTTTTGACAGTTTTGCACCAAAGGCTATGGATATTATTGGTGAGCTTATGTCGTGCAGCAGGGATGTAAATGTTTTTCTTACTTATGACACTAACTGCTTTGATTCTGAACTCTTTGATCTTACAGGCATTGTAATGAAGAGGCTTCTTAAAGAGGCGAAAGGAAGAGGTATAAAGGCAAAAACAGCAGCTGTTTCTGATGGATATGCGTACATAAAGAAAAGTGCAGGCATTGCAGCGCTTGAAAAACAGCTTTATTCAGCAAGTCCTGAAACACAGGATAATCCATCAGGTATAATACTGCTTGAAGCAGCCAATATATATAACGAAGCAGAAAGTGCAGCATCATATATTCTCTATCTGCTTAGAGAAAAGGGATACAGATACAGAGATATTGTGGTAATCTGTAATGACCAGGAATTAAGAGCATCTGTAATAGGCAGGGTATTTGAAGAATATGGAATTAATCTTTTCAGTGATAAAAAGAGAAGTATTCTGTCTGGAACTATTGCCATATTTGTAACATCACTTATAGATATTATTGCTGGTAAATTCAGAACAAGCGATATATTTAAAATGCTGAAAACAGGGTTTTCTGAGTTTACAGATGAAGAAATAGAAACACTTGAAAACTATACAATAAAGTACCGCATCAGAGGAAACATGTGGAAAAAACCATTTGTAAAGGGTGTATTTGAGTATAGCGGAGAAGAACTTGATGCTATTAATGATACAAGGGAAAAACTTGTAGAAGTGCTTCTTGAACTTGAAGAAATATGTAAGTCTTCAATGAACATAGGAACCTTTATAGAAAGGTACTATGAGTTTGTAGTAGAAAAGCTTGAACTTCCAGAGAAAATAAAAGAACTTATTGCTGTTCAGCAGGAAAACGGATTTTTTGATTTTGCTGAAGAAACAGCGCAGACATGGAATATGATTGTGGGTATTTTTGACCAGATAAGCGAAATTTCAGGAAATGAAAAGTTTGATGCAGAAGACTTTTCAAAACTTCTTGTAGCTGGTCTGTCAGAATTAGAGGTGGGTGTACTTCCACCTACATCTGACGATATACTTATGGGAACCATGCAGAGAACAAGAGCAGGCGAAGTCAGAGCTGTTGTTGTTATTGGAGCAAATGAAGGTCTTCTTCCTATGGTGCCTGCGCAGGGCGGTATTTTTACATTGGAAGAACTTGACCAGCTGGCAGAGGAAGGTACAGAGCTTTGTAAAGTTGACAGTGTAAGAGAAATGGAAGAAAAGCTTGCTATTTACAGAAATCTTACAAAACCTTCAGAACACCTCTATATCAGCTATGCAAAAGGTGATGGAGAAGGTGATGAAATACGTCCATCAGAAATTATAGACACAATAAAGAAGATTTTTCCTTCGCTTAAGGTGACAAAAGATATTATTAACATGGATGATGAATCTTTCAGAATCGGAGGAAATGTTAACACACTGCGCCACCTTACTACTGAGCTTCAGAAGGTGAAGAGGGGCGAAAAAATCAGTGGATTATGGAAACCTGTAATTGACTGGTTTTACGAAAATGATAAGGAGAGCCTTGACAAAATAGAGGAAGGGCTTAATTTCACTAATGTACAGAAGAATATTCCGAAATCTGTAGCAGAAAAGCTTTATCAGAAGAGAATGGACGCAGACACACTTGTAAGCCCTTCTCAGGCTGAAACATTTTCCAGATGTCCTTTTTCTCATTTTATTACATATGGGCTTAAGCCAAAGGAACTGAGAATGTTTGAGGCAGGCAGCAGGGAAATAGGTGATGTGTATCATTACTGCCTTATGAAGATAGCAAACAATCTTACAGATAAGGATTTATGGGAAAGCATTACTGACCATGAATTGAAACAACTTGTAAAGGATGTTCTCAAAGAAGATATTGATTCGTACAGAGATGGCGTTTTCAAATATACTCCGGAAGAGGAATACAAGCTGAAACGTGTAGAAGACACATGCTTTTATGTGTGCAAGGGTATGATTGAGCAGGTAAGAAAAGGAAATATAGAAGAAAGTTTCTTTGAAATAGGGTTTGGAAAACAAAAGCCTATTGCTCCTGTTGAAATTGACCTTGGTGATAAAACTGTATATATTGAAGGTAAAATTGACAGATGCGATATTCTGAAAGATAATCGTGTAAAAATCATAGACTATAAGACAGGGAAAGAGAGCTTTAATGTAAAAGAAGCAGCAAATGGATACAGATTGCAGCTTATGATATATCTAAAAGCGGCAATGGGAAAAGAAAAGAAACCTGCGGGCGTATTCTATTTTCTAATTGATGACCCTATGTTTGATATGACATCTGTTAATAAACAGGAACGTGATGAAAAAATTTCACGTGAAATGAAGAAATTTTTCAAATTAAATGGTATAATGGTTGATGAAGATTCTGTAATAAATAATATAGCTGGTGATTTTGACAGATATTCAGAAGTTGTTTCAATTCAGAAAACAAAGAATGGTATCAAAGCAACTGGAAAAGATACTCTTTTATCAGAAGAGGAATTTACAACTCTTCAGGAAGCAGTTGATGAACAGCTTGTAAAGATATGCAGAAATCTTACGGATGGGGTAATCGAAATACATCCAAAGAAATCCGGGGACACTTCACCATGTGCATACTGTAAGTATAAGAGTATATGCAGATTTGACACAAGATATCCTGGATGTAATTATGAAATAATAAGATAAAAAGGCGGATAGAAATATCCGCATATGCTTCCGTGGCTCAGTTGGCAGAGCAGCGCATTCGTAACGCGCAGGTCGCCGGTTCGATCCCGGCCGGGAGCTCCATAAAAGAAAAGGCTGAAAGCATTGATTTTTCAATGTTCTCAGCCTCTATTTTTTTACTATAAAATGCAAGTTAATGTAATTCTAAAGGGCAAAAAAGGGCATTAAAAGGCGTTTAGGTGTGACAAGTGGTGTGACACTTTATACGATTTTTCTGCTGCTTTTAGTATGGTGGAAGTGTCTGCATGTGTGTAAATGTTAGCAGTCATTTTAATATCGGTGTGGCCCATCAGATACTGTGCAGTTCTTAAGTCAACATCCTTTTTCTGCAGGTTAGTACAGTAAGTATGGCGAAGACAATAAGGAACTAAATCTACTGCAAGCATAAAAAAATACACTTGGATTTACATCTTTTTACATAAAAGTGTTGATATAGGGGCGATCCTATGTCGTAATATACTTGTAAGGAGATGAAAAACAGATGAGTAAGAAAAAGAAAAATCCAACGCTGACCTGAAAAAAATGCTAATACTCTCAGCATTGGATTTAATCAATGGAATCATTTTATTGATTCTAAACAAACTATTTAAATAGCTTGTAGGAGGGAGGGCTTAAAGACAAGCCTTTCCTCGATATGAATAATAGCATAAAAACTCATCTGTGTAAAGAATGTTAAAAGTATCAGGAACAGTCCTTATTGCAATTGGACTAACAGGAAGTCCGAACGCTCAGACAAAAGCAACAGCTAAGTATCAGGCAAGGGCTGGGTACGCATCAAAATCTTACAAGCTTAAGGTAGAAGTAGCAGAAGCTTTCAAAGAAGCTTGTGCAAAAAAGGTGTTTCTCAGGCCTCGAAAATAACTGAATTAATGCTTGCTTTTATAGAGGAAACAAAAGAAGAATAGTCACAAATGTGACAGGTGGTGTAATTTTATAATTTCAGATTATTTGTAACCTTTGAAGGATTAAAGCAGAAGATGCCCGGCAAAACCAGTCTTTTAGACATTTGAAGGAAGATGCATATTGTTATGAATCATATAAAATGATATAATTTTACATTGTTATGAAACAGAAACGTTTGGAGGAATATTATGGCTAAATATGTAATGGCACTTGATTCAGGCACAACAAGTAACAGATGTATACTTTTTAACGAAAAAGGTGAAATGTGCGGGGTTGCCCAGAAGGAGTTCAGACAGATTTTTCCTAAACCTGGCTGGGTAGAACATGATGCCAACGAAATCTGGTCAACACAGCTTGGTGTTGCAGTTGAAGCTATGCAGAAAGCAGGAGCAACTGCAGATGATATAGCTGCAATTGGTATTACAAATCAGAGAGAGACCACAATTGTGTGGGATAAAGAAACAGGAGATCCCGTATATAACGCTATTGTGTGGCAGTGCAGGAGAACATCTGAATATTGTGATGAACTTAAGGCAAAAGGACTTGTGGATACATTCCGTGAGAAAACAGGGCTTGTAATTGATGCATATTTTTCAGGAACAAAGCTGAAATGGATTCTTGATAATGTGGAAGGTGTAAGAGAAAGAGCAGAAAGAGGGGAACTTCTTTTTGGTACAGTTGAAACATGGCTTATATGGAAGCTTACAAAGGGAAGAGTTCATGTAACGGACTATTCTAATGCATCAAGAACAATGCTTTTTAATATTAATACCTTAGAATGGGATAAAGAAATTTTAGAAGAACTAAATATTCCAGAGTGTATGCTTCCAGAAGCAAAACCTTCCAGCTGTATTTACGGAATGGCAGATTCTTCTTTCTTCGGAGGAGAAATTCCAATTGGTGGTGCTGCAGGAGACCAGCAGTGTGCACTTTTTGGACAGACATGTTTTAACCCTGGAGAAGCAAAAAATACATATGGCACAGGATGCTTTATGCTGATGAATACTGGAGAAAAACCGGTATTCTCAGATAATGGACTTGTTACAACTATTGCATGGGGAATTGATGGAAAAGTTAATTATGCACTTGAAGGCTCAATATTTGTAGCAGGAGCAGCTATTCAGTGGCTGAGAGATGAAATGAGATTAATTGATTCAGCGTCTGACTCAGAATATATGGCAAATAAGGTTAAAGATACAAATGGATGCTACGTAGTTCCTGCATTTACAGGACTTGGAGCTCCAAGATGGGATCAGTATGCAAGGGGAACTATTGTGGGAATGACAAGAGGTGTGAACAAGTACCACATTATAAGGGCGACCCTTGATTCACTATGTTATCAGGTAAATGATGTTCTTCAGGCTATGAAGGCTGACTCGGGCATTGAACTTGCTGCACTTAAGGTTGATGGTGGAGCAAGCGCTAATAACTACCTGATGCAGACACAGGCTGATATTATTGATGCTCCGGTGGAAAGACCAGTGTGCGTTGAAACAACGGCTATGGGAGCTGCATATCTTGCAGGTCTTGCAGTTGGATACTGGAAAAGCAAAGAGGATGTAATAAGGAACTGGGCAGTAGACAGAACATTCCAGCCAGCAATTGAAGAAGAAAAACGTAGTGAAATGGTGAAAGGATGGAACAAAGCTGTTAAGTGTTCCTATGGCTGGGCTAAAGAAGATTAATATAGATTGTGAAAGGTAATTTAAGAGTGTACGACGTAATAATTATTGGAGCAGGTGTATCAGGAAGTGCATCTGCAAGAGAGCTTTCAAAATACAGAGGAAAGTTCATGGTTTTAGATAAAGCAGAAGACGTGTGCAGTGGCACTTCAAAAGCAAATAGTGCCATTGTACATGCTGGATATGATGCAGAGCCAGGAAGTCTTATGGCAGAACTTAACGTTAAGGGTAACAGAATGATGCCGCAGCTTTCCAGGGATCTTGATATTCCTTTTAAGCAGTGCGGATCTTTTGTTGTGTGTCTTGACGAAAAACAGATGCCTGCATTAGAGAACCTGTATAAAAAGGGAATTGAAAATGGCGTAGAGGACTTAGAATTAATTAAGGATGTGGAAAGAATCAGAACTATGGAACCAAATATTTCTGATGATGCAGTTGCAGTGCTTTATGCACCAACAGCAGGAATTGTCTGTCCGTTTGAACTTAATCTTGCCATGGCAGAAAATGCAAACGATAACGGTGTGGAATTTAAGTTTGATACAGAAGTGCTAAGTATTTCAAAGACAGAAAATGGCTGGAAATTAGAAACTGATAAGGGAGAATTTGAAACAAAAGTAGTAGTAAATGCAGCTGGCGTATATGCGGATAAATTCCATAACATGGTTAGTGAAGATAAAATTCATATTACAGCAAGAAGAGGTGATTATCTTTTACTTGATAAAAGTGCAGGAAACCATGTAAACCATACAATATTTACACTTCCAGGTAAATTTGGTAAGGGAGTTCTTGTTTCACAGACAGTTCATGGAAATCTTATTGTTGGCCCGACTGCCATTGATATTGAAAATAAAGAGGGAACAGCAACTACAAAGCAGGGACTTGACAGAGTTATTGAAAAATCAGGAAAAAGTGTTAAAAATATTCCTTTAAAACAGGTAATTACATCATTTGCCGGACTTCGTCCTCATGAAGACGGCAGTGAATTTATTATTGAAGAGGTAAAGGATGCGCCTGGATTTGTAGACTGTGCAGGAATTGAGTCTCCAGGTCTTGCAAGCAGCCCTGCAATAGGTGTAAGAGTTGCAGAAATTGTTAAAGAAATTCTCGGATTAGAAGATAATCCGGATTTTAATGGCATAAGAAAAGGAATGATCCATACAGCAGAACTTTCAAAAGATGAATTCAGAGAACTCATTAAGAAAGAACCGGCATATGGAAATATTATCTGCAGATGTGAAATGGTTACTGAAGGTGAAATCGTAGAATCAATCAGAAGACCCCTTGGTGCGAGATCTCTTGACGGAGTGAAGCGCAGAACAAGAGCTGGTTCAGGAAGATGCCAGGCTGGTTTCTGCTCACCAAGAACAATGGAAATACTGCATAGAGAACTTGGTCTTCCTATGACTGAAATTACAAAATCAGGCGGAGACTCCAGATTTGTAGTAGGAACAAACAAGGATAGTTTATAGGGGGATTGAGCATTGATTAAATATGATTTAGTAATTGTAGGTGGAGGCCCTGCAGGGCTTGCAGCTGCAGTAAGCGCAAAAGAAAATGGAATTGAAAGCATTCTTATCTTAGAAAGAGACAGAGAACTTGGTGGAATCCTGAATCAGTGCATTCACAATGGTTTTGGACTTCACACTTTTAAAGAAGAACTTACAGGACCTGAATATGCTGCAAGATTTGAGGAACAGGTTTTTGAAAGAAACATAGAATACAGACTTAATACTATGGTTATGGACATAAGTCCAGACAAAGTAATTACTGCAATGAACAGAGAAGATGGTCTTTTCGAAATCGAAGCAAAGGCAGTTATTCTTGCAATGGGATGCAGAGAACGTTCAAGAGGAGCACTTAATATTCCAGGATACAGACCAGCTGGAATTTATTCAGCAGGTACAGCTCAGAGACTTGTAAATATGGAAGGATATATGCCAGGACGTAAGGTTGTTATCTTAGGATCAGGAGATATAGGCCTTATTATGGCAAGACGTATGACTCTTGAAGGAGCAGAAGTTCAGGTTGTTGCAGAATTAATGCCTTATTCAGGTGGTCTGAAGAGAAATATTGTTCAGTGTCTTGATGACTATGGTATTCCTCTTAAGTTAAGTCATACAGTAGTTGACATCAGAGGCAAAGAAAGACTGGAAGGCATTACCCTTGCTGCAGTTGGAAGTGACGGTAAGCCGGTTCCTGGAACAGAAGAAGACTATGATTGTGATACTCTTCTTTTGTCAGTAGGACTTATTCCTGAAAATGAACTATCACGTTCAATGGGTGTTGAAATTAATAATATTACATCAGGACCTGTGGTTAACGAAAGCCTTGAAACTAACATTGAAGGAGTTTTCGCATGTGGTAATGTACTTCATGTTCATGACCTTGTAGATTTTGTTTCTGAAGAAGCGACCAATGCCGGTAAAAATGCAGCTCTTTATATTAAAAATGGTAAGAATCCAGAATCTCATGAAGTTGAGCTTATGGGAACTGACGGAGTAAGATATACAGTTCCGGGAACAGTTCATCCTGAATTTATGGATGAAAAGGTTACAGTAAGATTCCGCGTGGGAAGAATATTCCAGAATGCATATATCAGTGTGTACTTTGATGATGAAAGAATTTCAAGAAGAAAACGCCCTGTTATGGCTCCTGGCGAAATGGAAGAAGTAAAACTTGAAAAAACAAAGCTTCTGGAATATCCAGAACTAAAGACAATTACTATTAAGATAGAGGAGGAGTAGACCAGTGGAAAAAATTGAATTAACATGTATTAACTGTCCCATGGGTTGTCCTCTTACAGTGACAATGGAAAACGGACAGGTTGCTTCTGTAGAAGGAAACACATGTAAACGTGGAGAAGTGTATGCTCAGAAAGAAGTAACAAACCCAACAAGAATTGTTACTTCAAGCGTTGGTGTCGAGGGTGGAAAATCACTAAGAGTATCTGTTAAAACAAGAGAAGATATTCCAAAGGGGAAAATCTTTGATATTGTTAAGGAACTTAAAGGTGTAACAGTAAAGGCTCCTGTAGCAATTGGCGATGTTATTGTTAGAAATGTTGCAGGAACTGGCGTAGATATTATTGCCACAAAAGAGGCATAGAAAAGAAAGCAGAGAGCAGGTAGTCATAGAGACTTATCCTGCTCTTTTTGCTTGATAACTGACATGAAAAATATGACGTATTATATTCGCAGGGATACAATATATGATATAATTCAAGGGAAAATAAACGTAAGTATATTTTAGAATGTGAGGTTTTATATGTTCAGAGAAATGAGAAGGATGAAACAACAGGTTTCAGAAGAAAAGTGCAGAGAAATCCTGAAGACAGAAAAAAGAGCAGTACTTTCTGTAACAGGAAATGAAGGGTATCCGTATGGGGTTCCGGTTAACTTTTTCTATGACGAAGAGGAAAATACGATTTATCTTCATGGTGCCATGGCCGGTCACAAAATAGATGCTATTAAGAAAAATGAAAAAGTCTGCTTTACTGTATGGGATCAGGGCTATATTAAAGAAGGAGACTGGGCATACAATGTAACAAGTGTAGTTGCTTTTGGTAAAGCAGAACTTATGAATGATATGGAAAAAGCAACTGATAAAATCAGACTTATGGGATACAAATACTATCCTGAGAAGGAACAGGTTGAAAAGGAAATAAAGGAATCAATGCACCATGTGCAGATGATTGCAGTGCATATTGAGCATATGACAGGAAAGCTGATTAACGAAAAGTAAGGACATACTCACTCAGAAAACTGGGTGAGTTTTTCTTGACATTATATACTATGTAATGTATAGTATAATGCAAAGGGAGGTGTTAATATGATTAATGCTCAGCTAAAAAAAGGATTGCTGGACGTATGTGTGCTTTCAGCCCTTTCAAGAGGAGAATCATATGGATACAAGATAATCAAAGATCTTACGCCATATATTGAGCTTTCAGAGTCTACACTTTATCCGATTCTGAGACGACTGGAAGGTTCAGGGTGCGTAACTGTGCACTCGGTTGAACACAATGGCAGATTAAGAAAAATATACAGAATTACTGAAACAGGGGAAACTCAGATAAAGGAATTTCTCACAGACTGGCTGGAATTAGAAAAAGTCCACCAGTATATTGAGGAGGGGATTAAGCATGAATAAAGAGAGATTTTTAAAGGAATTAAGAGAGAAACTGAAACAGCTTCCAGAAGAAGAAATATATAAAAGTGTGTCATACTACAGCGAGCTTATTTCAGATATGGTAGAAGACGGTATGACAGAAGAAGAGGCAGTAAAAAGCTTTGGGAATATTAATGATATTGCTGATAGAATTCTCCAGGATGCTCCAATTGGAACTCTTGTTAAAACAAGAATAAAGCCTAAAAGCGGATGGTCAGTAGCAGCCATAATCCTGATTATTCTTGGAGCACCACTATGGTTTTCTTTAGTTCTTGCAGCTATAGGTCTTATTGTAGGAGTAATAGCGGGTATAGCAGGACTTGCACTTGGCTTTATAGGTCTTGTAATAGGCCTTGGATTTGCAGGTATTGCAATGATATTTAAAGCATTTACATTTGGTGGAGCCTGTATTATTTTTAGTCTTGGAGCAGGGCTTCTTCTTATAGGACTTTTCTTTCTTGGCGTACTACTTGCAAAATATATTGTGAAACTTGCTGTAAAAGCCATAAAGTGGGTATACAGAAAAGTAAAATCATGCTTCATAAAAAAGGGGGAATTTTAAATGAGGAAATCTACTAAAATATTAACAGGAGTAATATCCGCACTGATAGTTGGTGGCCTTGTTTTAATGGGAATAGGATATATGAACGGAGCTGATCCTGTTAAAATGTACGAAGATAATAAAGAAATGTTATCATTCACTATTGAAGATGATGAAATTCTAAATGAGCATAATGAGAATAATTCATATACTGTGCCAGTTGATGGGATTAATTCTATTGAAATTGACTGGGTAAGCGGAAATGTGGAAATTTCACCATACGATGGAGATGAGATTTTAATTGAAGAACGTTCAACAGAAGTCATTACGAAAAAGTATTCACTGGGATACAAGATAGAAGAAGGGGAACTTGAAATCGAATACTTAAGAAATAACATAGTGGGCGTAAATGTAAAAGGACCAGATAAGGATCTTGTAATAAAGGTTCCTGAAACTCTTGCAGCATCAATGCATGAGATTTCATGCTCTACAGTAAGTGCAGACATTTTCGTAGGCGATTTCGTTCTTGCTGAACTTGACCTTGAAACAGTAAGCGGTAATATTGAAGCAGAATTAACAACTCTTCCAGCACAGACCGGAGCTGAAACCACATCAGGAGAAATTAACATTAATATCCCTGAGACTGCAGAATTCAGAGGAAGTTTCGAAACAGTATCTGGTGAAATGGCTTCTGAATTCAGCCTGAAATCAATAGAAGGAAACTTTATTCATGGTAATGGAATAAGCATAATTGAAGTAGAAACTGTAAGTGGAGATTTTAATCTTGTATACAGAAAATAATCAGAAAAAGCGGGGAAACTACACTTCTCCGCTTTTAAATATATTTAAAAAGGGAAAGGGAATGAAAGGGAATGAATAGGAAGTTTGTTATCTGAGTTTCCACCTATCAGGCCCTTGTAATTAAGGGAACTTAATCGCAAGGAGATCTTTAACAGATTAACAATCATATTTTGATATTAGTCAGATTTTCGGCGATGTGCTATTAGCCAAGTACTGAGTTTAAGAGTGTTTTATCAAACTAAAAAAAGCGTTGGAATTTCAACGCTTTTGGTGCCCCAGAAGGGAGTCGAACCCCCGGCACACGGTTTAGGAAACCGATGCTCTATCCACTGAGCTACTGAGGCAGATTAGTATTTATGCATAAAAATAACATATCAACATTTATATTCTACCAAAAAACTGATTTTAAAACAACTCTTTAGGGGGCAAAAGTCTTTGTTTTTTTATCATTTCTAACTAATGCATATATGCATCATGGAAAGTAATTATGCTGATATGTTATTTCGCTGGTATTTATATTTCGCTATTACACTTTCTACTTAGTCTGATTCAGTTCTTCTTATTCGCTTTTTTAATGAAGCAGGCGATAGTATCCAAGTAACAACTGCATAAATGAGCTGCTCTTTGTGTGATAAGTGGTAAGCTGCAATATTGTATATGCTTTTTTCAGGCGGTATTTTACTGTATTTCTATGAATATATAATATATCTGCAGTAAGATTTATCTCACAGTCTGTATCAAGATAGAAAGTGGAAAGAGTATCAAGCAGATCCTGTGCGTCAGGAAGATTATCAACTTTACTTAAAACAGAATCAAGTATTGTTTTGTCTGGACCGTTAATTTCAATTACACGTCGACATGAACATGCAAAGAAAATATCTGACAATGTATACCTTTTCTGTTTTGGTAGAATTTTTTCCATATCAGTAAAATAGGCATCATAAAGAGGCAGAATTCCACGTATATCTTTAAGCGATGCATGAATCTCTGTTATGGATGAATTGCATGATTTCAGTGCATCTGACATAGCCTCAAAGAGTTCCGTATCAAGTGATTCGTCAAGGTCTTCTTTGATAAAAAGAACAAAGTATTTGCCATATGTATTAAAAAGGACATAGGGCTGTGAGTCTTTAACAATCTGAGAAATATTTTCTCTTAACTGAAGACGTGCACTTACCGTATTATATGCAGGATTTTCTGCAATATTAGGATGAATAAGGAACAACGTTCCCGGTTTTTCAAGATTGAGATCATATCGTTTTGATATGGCTCTTAGTCGTTCTATATTATTGTCGTCAAGAGCTGTAAGAATGCTCTGACTTGAAATCTCTTCTTTACTTAAGTTCCATACTTCAGAGAAAAGCTCCACTATTTCTGTGATCTGACGAGCATCATCAAGAGTAAGACTTTCGGAATCGTCTATAATATATAGGTAGAAATAACGGAAACTATGTGACTTAAGACGTATACGGAATATGTTGATTTTATGTCCCTCAAACTCAGAGACTACCATGTGGTCACTGTTATCTGAACAGTTTTTACTGAAAATATCAATAATTGTGCAGTAATCAAATGGTTTTGCATTAATATATGATGACTGCATCGTATTTAAGTATGATACATCAGAAAGCAGCAGGTTTACCATTTTAAGATCACTAATTGTTTTTAAAAGCTTTGCAAAACTTCTGTTACTTTCCGGGATTTTAGAAAGAAGAACTGCAAGATCCTTGTAAGATTCTTCTTTACGAAGTTGTTCTTCAAGTAATAGAGAAGATACCTCCTGTATAGCGTCCCGGTATTTTAAATCAAGCCTTCCTGCTGGCATTATAACTAAAGGCAGTCCAAGCTGCCTTGCTGTAGATATTACATCAGGATGAAGGTCTTTAACTACAGACCCCAGATAGTAGATGACAAGACTTACATTGCCCTTGTTAGCAAGAAGTTCAATAACTTCACATTGAGCCTGTATATTGTCAGATATACCGGAAAAAGATGTCAAATATATTTCGAATCCATTCAGACTTTCTTTTAGATAGTCAATTTGTTCTTCATTTAAAATTTCCAGCACGGATATATTATTAACCCCATGGCTTAATCGATCTTCGCCTGAAATAACCTCTGCACCCTGGAAAGAAGGCAGACTAAGACAATCCACCATACTTATACCCATAAAAAAACCTCCTTTTTGTTTTAATCAATATACCATAAATTTATAAATGTAGTGAGAAAATAATTAAAAATTTTTAAATTTAACGATTTTTGTCCATATGCACAAAAGGAGCAGACATTCTTATACTATGAGAATAATGTAATTTTTTGAAAAGTATATATACTTAAAGAGCAGATAAAAAAGAAGAAACCTTAGAATGGAAAATTGAGGTAATTGCAGTGAATATTTGTTTAAAGAGGGAAATGACAGATGTTCACATAAACGCAGAGAAACATCACAAATCTTCTATATTTAAGGTTGCTTCATGAATTTATCACATATATATTTATGAGGATTATTAATCCGACGAAATTATTCATTTTTACATTTTAGTAAAGGAGAGAGAAAAATGAACACTCTAAAATCCGTGGTTAAATTTATACCGGTTATACTTTTAGCCATTATGATGATTGCAGGATGGGACGCACTTATGGCTGCTCCTATCGCGTGCATGGCCGCAATGGTAGTTGCGAAAATCACAGAAGGCATGAAAATGCAGGACTCAATCGACGCTGCACTTAAGAGCGTTGAAAAAATCTTAGTTGCACTTTTCATCTTAATGTTTGCTTATGCTATGGCTTCAGCATTCATGTCAACAGGTGTAGGTGCTTCAGCTATCAACATCGCACTTGGACTTGGTGTAACTGCTAGTACAACAGCTGTAGTTGCAGTAGTAGTATCAGGTATCCTTTCAGTAGCAACAGGTACTTCATGGGGTACATTCGCAGCCTGCGCACCAATTTTCTTATGGTTAATCCATATTGTAGACCCTAACTGTGTAGAAACAGGTTCATTAGTACTTACAGCTTGTGCTACAGCTGGTGGTGCCTGCTTCGGAGATAACATCGGACTTATTTCAGATACAACAATCGTATCTTCAGGTATTCAGGGCGTAGAAGTAGTAGACAGAGTAAGAACACAGGGCGTATGGTCAATTTCAGTTCTTATTTTAGCTGCTATCTGCTTCTTCATTGCAGGTATCGTAATGGGATTACCTTCAGGTAAAGTAGATGCTTCAGGCATTATGGATGAAATTCCACAGTCAGCTATTGACTTCCTTTTAAGTGATGACGGACGTCCAGCAGCTGTAGATCTGTTAAATCAGGTTGCTGATGGCGTAGCTCTATACATGATTATCCCTCTTATTTTAGTAGTAGCTTTAGCTATCGCTGGCTTAAATACATTCGTTTGTATTGGTTCAGGTCTTGTTTCATCATACATCTTAGGTGGATTTGCCGGAACAACATCATTCTCAGGCGAAGGTATTATGGAATTCTTAAATATGTGTATGGATTCATTTGCAGATGCTGGATCATGGGTTAACATTATGATGATGTGGATTGCCGCATTTGGTGGTGTAATGGGCGCTATGAATGCATTTGAACCTCTTGCAAAATTAGTTGTTAAGGTTTCACGCAATGTAAGACAGTTAATGTTCTGGAATGGATGCTTATGTATTGCAGGTAACGCTATACTTTCTGACGAAATGGCTCAGATCGTAACAGTAGGACCTATTATCAAGCAGATTGCAGAAGAAAATATCGAAGGTAGCGAAGAAGATATGTACAAGATCAAATTAAGAAATGCTACATTCGGAGATGCTATGGGTGTATTCGGATCACAGTTAA